>Ga0265316_10000482_pt1 | contig 45282 bp, 33 predicted proteins | sample 4522metaG_FD_202092 | JGI IMG/M metagenome (GOLD analysis project Ga0265316, IMG submission 202092) | Rhizosphere microbial communities from Carex aquatilis grown in University of Washington, Seatle, WA, United States - 4-5-22 metaG | ecosystem: Host-associated > Plants > Roots > Rhizosphere >... | reverse complement strand
CGCAGGCATGCGCCCTTCGCCCGGCAATCGAGCGTCCAAAGGCGATGCAGTGGCTCACGTCGCTCAGGCACGCCAGGCCGTGGACGACGTACAACGGCATGGTTTACCTGAGCGGTCACCTTCGCCCTGCCAAGGCTGGGAAGCGCGAACGGCTTCACCCGTCGATGGGCGCTTAGCTACGAAGCATTCGTCACATCGTGTTGTGAACCGGCTGGTCCAGCTATTTTAAACCTCACCCCCCGACGCCCTCTCCGCTTGCGGGCTTGCGGAGAGGGAGAGCAGCTCCGTTATCGCGAGCCCGAAGACACCCCTCTCCGCTTGCGGAGAGGGGCCGGGGGTGAGGTAAAGGCCGAGCGCGATGTGACGAATGATGAGCTTAGCTATAGCTGGCGCGTTCGGCCGGTCCGAGGGACGACGGGCCGATCAAGGGCTGTGAAAATGCACCTCGCCAGCGAGAACGCTGGCGGTGTTGGTGTACGCGACGTTCAGCACGCAGTCTTTCTCAGCATCGGGGCCCTGCAAGATCGGGAATCCGTTGTTGTTCGTGGCGACCTCCCCGGTTAAGGCTTGCTCTCCGAGCTGCAACCTCGCCGCAAGGCACTCGGTCGGCTTGTCGACTTTCTGGTCGCCGTTCAGATCGTCCCAGCCGTTCAAGTAGAGCTTGTTCACGCGCGCGATCCGGTCCTCCAAAACCGCCCGATCGAGCAGGGGATCGCCCGGGACCCAAATCGCCTCGTAGGTCTCGCGCAAAGCTTGCTGGAGCCAAGCGAAGCGCTCCGGCGTCATCACGACGTCGTCGGCCCCGCCGGCTTGCCCACGGAACATGCGCGCGGGGGCGCTCCAGAACGCGGTGAGAAGCGTCCTTGCTACGGCGCGAGCTCGATCGGCATAGCTCGTGTCGCCCGGATTCAAAAAGCCGGCTTCGACCAGAACCCGAAGCGCGGCGGATTGGGCTTCGAGCGCCGCCGCGTCCGTGGAGGCCACCCACTGTCCGCCCGCGAGCACTGCCCCATTGCGAACCGAGCCGTCGCTCGAGGTCAGCGTGTCGCGAACGAACTGCGCCTGATTCATGAGCACCTGTCGCACGCGGGCGCTGAAGCTCGGCGGCGGCCCGCCGTCCGATTTCGGCGGGTGGATCGAGACGGCATTGAGCACTCCGAGAGCATCCTTGGTCGGGTCGCCGTCTGGCGCGCCGTACTGCGAAACGGACGCGTTGCACGCCATGAGTAGATGACGCAGCCCCACGACCACGTGCCCAAGCGCCGTCGTCGTGACAGCCGTCGCCGGCACGATGGTGCCGCCCGAAACGGCGGCCGTGTCGACCACAATCCCCGTCGCGGGGTCGACGTGCATGCGGTCGAGATCCACGAAGGCGAGCCGCATGATTCCGAGCGCACGGTCGTGCGGCGTGTTTTCGCCGTCGGGCAAGCCATCGTCGGCGGCGAAAATCGAGCCGCCGAACTCGATCTGCATCCCGACTTGCTGACCGACCGCCGCGTTGCGGCCGTCGGTCATACCGAAAAAGAGGGCGTAACCCTGGGCCAGAGCGGCAAGATCCACCGAGTGACTCGTCGGATCGCCGATCGCAAGGCCTGCCACGGATGGGTACCGGTCGCTCACGCCGCCGTCGCCGCTGTTTGGTTGCTCGGTGACTTGAATGGCGGTCGGGAACCAGAGGAGCGGTGAATCGTAATCGTATTGAATGGCGGCCAAAACCGACGGGACACCGGTCAGTGTGGTCCCGTCGCGGGTCGCCAGCGACGAAAGCAACCACGCCCCTGCGTTGTCCATCTCTTCGACCATCGACAATCCCCACATACCCTCGAGCGGTGTCGATCCGACGTACACGCCATGCTCGCATCCGGTCGGGCATTGCCCTAGCGTGCAGTCGGCTGGGCAGCCGACTCCTTGCACGGAATTGGCAGGCTGGCCGACACGCGTGACGTCCTGGGGGGCGACTGCCGTCACCGGATTGTTTCCCGCGTCGTGGATGCGCCCGGTGAAATCAATCGCCCAGAGCGCCTCTTTCCAGGTCGAGTATCCGAGAATGCCGGGGCCGATGACGTGCTCGGCCTGGGTGGCGACGTCGTTCAGGCGGAGCGGGTTGTAGTCGCACTCGTAGCGCGGCACGGCTTGTCCGCCGTACTGGCCCACACCTCCGTATCCGCGCGGGGGAGCGCCCGGCTTGCACGTGATCACGGCGTCGGTTCCTGGAGTCATCGTTACATCGAAGCTCCGATACGCGGCCATGTTGGGCCAGAGGCCCGGAAACCCGAAATCGTTCATCGGGTTGTTCAGCGGCGGCGGAAGCGAAGCGTATTGCGCGACGTCGGCCCCGGTGGCTGCGATGAGAGCCTCCATGCGCGTCTGGAGCTTGTCGAACGGGGTTGCTCCCTGAAGGCTCGCGATGAGCGGGCCGTTGATCAGCGAAACGCCCGCGCCGCTCTGATTCGCGATCATGTTCATGTGGTACTTCGAATACTCGTACGACTCCACAGCCGTGCTGAAGCCGAAGAGGTCGATCACCGGCGCGATGAGGCAATTGGGGTTGGATCCCGTACAGGGCTCGTAATACTGGTCCGGGGTCCCCGAGTACCGGCTGAAGATGTAGTAACTGAGAACGCGCCCGGCGAAGTTGCTTGCAAACGGCTCGCCGCTCGTTTGCATCTCGCCGGCGGCGAACATGAGCTGCATCGTGTCGGTGCGAACCGGCGTCGACGTGAATTCCGCGCCGACCGGCGTGCGCGGTCCTGCCTCTGGAGTCGGAAGCCCCGTGTACGGGATGCGCGTGTACTCCGGGGCCGCGTCGGGGATGGCCGCCGCGTCCGCCACGGGGGCCGGCGATGCGCGGTTGCGCTCGCCGCAGTTGGCGGCACAAAGGGCGATCCCGCACGCGGAGAATGCGGAGAGGGCGAGGCGCAAGCGTGTGCGGCGCATGGCGCAGTATACGTTCACATCGTCGGTGCGCCCGCTTCGATCCAGTCGTGGAAGGTTCTTAAGATTCCGGCCGTTGCCCCGCCCGGAGGCATGCAGTTTCCGACGACGCCTCCCTCGCACGAGAGCTTGATGTACACATAGCTGCTCACTGGATCGCCGGGTTGGATCCGGAAGAGGTCGGGTCGTTCGAAGGCGCGCACACCAATCATCGCGTCGAATTCCCCACCAGGCGCAATGGCCATACCGCCAACGCCGATGTTGTGGCAGTCAGCGCCCGCACACGTATCGAGCGTCGCGCGAACTTGCTGGGCGAGCGGACGGTCTGAGCCCGACGCGTCCAAGCACGAAAACGTACAAGGCGCCCCGCCGTCGCCCATCGCGTCGCTCGCCTCTGCCGCGGCGCGATCGGTCGACGAGCATCCGCATGCGAGGAGTGTCGCGATCGCCGTCAAGCGATGCATTCCTTGGGTATAGCCGAGAGCGCGAGCAAGCGCCCTCCAGTGTCCCGTCGCTGAAGCAGGGATAATTGTGGTCTGCGCCATGGTTCGGGCGTGTCCCTCTGTCCGCTGGCCTATCGAACGCCGTCGTGGACGTCGCCGTTGCGCGCCCCGAGGCACCGAACCGATCGGGCCTGGTGTTCAGAGACGGGAACCAGAGATCGGATTCCTGCGCACCCACTCGACGACGCTCTTCAACCCCTCGCGCAGCGGGATGCGCGGTTCCCAACCCAATTCGGTGCGCGCGCGGGTTATGTCGGCAAACGTGGCGTCGACGTCCCCGAGCGGAACCGGCGCGCGCTCGATGCGCGGCGAAACACCGGCTATCTCGGACAGGGCACTCACGAGGGCTTCGAGGTCAACCGGTGCGCCCGACCCGAGGTTGTAGGATCGAAAGCCCGCCGGCGCGTTGTCCAATGCGGCGAGAACGCCCCGCACGATGTCGTCCACGTGCGTGAAGTCACGGCGCATCGAGCCGTCCCCGAACATCGTGATTGGCTTGCCGGCCAAGAGGGCCCGGGCGAATCGGGTGATGGCCATCTCGGGTCGCTGGCGTGGACCGTAAACCGTGAAGAACCGCAACGCGGCGCAGCGCATCGCGGGTACGCGCCGACCTACGGCGCTGGCCATCAGTTCGGCGCCGCGCTTGCTCGCCGCGTAGGGAGACTCGGGGACGGTGGCCGGCGCGTCTTCGCTCGCCGGGAGCGGGGTCGCGTTTCCGTACACCGAAGAGCTCGAGGCAAACACGAAACGCTCGATGGACCGCTCGGCGGCGAGCTCCTGAACGATGACCGTTCCCTCGATGTTCACCCGAGCATACCGGGCGGGGTCGCGGAACGAAGGCCGCACGCCGGCCATTCCGGCGAGATGCAGAACCCGATCCGCGCCGTCGAAAAGCGGCTTCATCGCGACGCGATCCGTGACGCATGCGGTGGCGATCCGCACGCTGGGGAACTCGGCGCGCAGATCCTGCTCGTTGCGGCGCTTCTCCACCTCGGGATACGGCTCGTCGGAAAAATCGTCGGCGATGACCACTTCGTGGCCTCGAGCGAGCAAGGCCCGACACGTGTGGTAGCCGATGAATCCAACTCCGCCCGTAACGAGGATTCGCGACACGGCCGCCATCAGCTTTCACGCGCATGGGCGAACAGGCGGGAGGGCCTTCGCTTCACGTTTCCTGACAGTACGCCGCGCCATCGGTAACGCAAGCCTGCACGCTTCAGTGGGTTTGAAATAGCCACCAGCCACCCTCGTGTGCGGCGAGCTTCACGGAGGCGGGGACCGGCGGCTCGAGAGACTCTGGCCGGGTGCGAATGAGCACGTAGTCCCAGTCGTCCATCCGGTACGCGGGCCAGTCGATGAAGCGTAAATCGCTCTCGCTGTAGCTCGGGGGAAGTCGAAGCGCGGGGTTCTCGGGCGTCGGGTAGAGCGCGGACCCCTGATGAAACCAAACGTCGCTGACGACGATGGGGCGTTCGGCGAGCGCGAACTTGTCGTAGTGGACGAACGGGTGAGCCGTGAAGATACGGCTGTCGGGCTCGAGGGGCAGGTTCAGCAGCCGCGACTCGGCCGGGACGTGCGCGAGGACCTGGCGCCAACCGCGAGCCTCTCTTTGGAACAGCCAAGAGGCTCCGATGGCGATTGCGGTCATCGTCCACGCCGCTGCGGGGGCGACCCGAGCGTAAAGACCGGCAAGGGGTGGTCGGAGCACGTTTTTGCGCACGGTCATCACCGCGAGCAGGAGGAGCACGAGAACGAGGCGTCCGTCGACGAAGCCGAACCAGCCGATCGTGTGCGGCATCCCGAGGAAGGCGGCAAAAAGCCCAGCCATGCACGCGACGAGCGCTCGGACATGAGCGAACGGCGCGGTCGATGAGGCCTCGCCGGCTGTAGCGCGCGAAGTTGCGATGACCGCCGCGAGAAGGATCGCCCAGAGAACGAGGCCGACGACCACGTCCGCACCCGTGCGCGTCAGGAGCGTGGGCGTCACGAGCAAGCTGAGCTTGTCGTAGAGCCCCTGGAAATGCGGCTCGAGTGGAGGGTTCGGAGGCGGCGCCGACCCTGGCGGGATCACGGAAGCGCGCTGGGACCACGCCACCCACCCGGCCAAGGCGAGCGCCGGCCCCAGCGCCCGGAGCCGCAGGATGCGCGCCCACCGCCGCCCGGTCGCCACGGCGCTGATGCCGGCGAGGGCGAGGAAGATCGCGAAGGCGTGTCCGTGGGCGACGAAGAGAAGGGGCGTCAAGCACGCGACTGCCGCCTCGAGCCAGAGCGCGCGCCGGTCCGCGGTGTCGACGGCCCAGAGAAGCTCGAGCCACACGGTCAGCGTCACGACGAGTGCCGCCACGGCGCAGAGGTAGCTCGCGAACCCGAGCAACGTCATGAATCCGAAGCTGAGCGACAGGCCGTAGTAAGCGGCCGTAGGCGCGTTGTCGGCGTGGAGCCTCCGGCGTGCCCAGAGGAGCGCGAGCGGAATGGCGACGACCGGGAGACTGGCGATCGCGCGCACGGCACCGACCGGACCGACGAGCGGGACGAGCGCTTCGCCGAGGGTGCGAAAGAGGGAGTAGGGCCCGAGGTGGGGTGCGAGGACGAAGAACCGCTGATCGAAAGGAGAATGGTGGAATCGGTGTCGGAGAGCGATGAAGCCCGCGTGCGCGGGAAGGTCCTGAAAGGGGAGGGAGTCGAACAGCCAGAACACGAGCGTAGCGGCCGCCAGGGCGGCGCCAAGAGCAAGCCACGGTGCAAGCGCCGCCGTGCGAGAAGCTTGCCTTTCACCCCCGTCCAAGTTCCAATCGCGCGGTCGATGCTGCACCCGACTCGCTTGCTCGCTTGGGCCGCTTTGCTCGGCGGGGGCGTCCGTAACGGGTTGGCCTGGGCCTCTCATCACACCGGGCTTCCCGTAATCGTGGTGGCGGCGATCGCGCTGGTCGCCTCGTGGCACATTTTCAAGCGAACGGTGAGATTCGCGCTCGAAGTCGCCGTCGCCGTCGCCGTCCTTCTGGTGGCGACCCGGCTCGGCCTGCTCTCGTGGTAACCGCTACTTGACGCCTGCGGCAGTGAGCTGGGCCGCAAGCTCCCCCGTTTGGTGCATCTCCGTAACGATATCGCAGCCTCCCAAGAATTTTCCGGCGAGGTACAGCTGCGGGAACGTCGGCCAATTCGAGTACTCCTTGAGCCCCTGGCGCACCTCGGGATCGGCGAGGATGTTGAAGGTCTCGAACGAAACGCCCTCTTTCTTGAGGATCTGCACGACGGCGTTCGAAAAGCCGCACGCAGGAAACTGCTTGGTGCCCTTCATGAACAGCATCACGCTGCTGGAGTGAACAAGTCCGTCGATGCGTGCGCGGAGGTCTTCGGCCATGGGTACGGTCTCGCTTTCCGGGGGCTTTACGACGTTCGCGTCGTCAGCGCGAGCGCGTGAATTTCGCTCTTCATGAGCTCGCCGAGCGCCGAATAGACCATTTGGTGCTGCTCTACGCGCGACTTGCCTTCGAACGCATTCGTAACGACGAGCGCCTGAAAGTGGTCGTGCGTGCCGGTAAGATCGGCCACCTCGACCGTGGCGTTCGGGAAGGCGGCGAGCAAGCGCGACTTGATCGAGTCCGGGCTCGGCATGGTGCACCCTTGCAACTAGCGTTTTGCCCGAAATTGTCAACGCATCTCGAGGCCCCGCCGCTCGTAGTACACTGCCGTTTCCATGGGCGTTACCGATTGCTTTCGGGCGAGGCGAGGCCCGGCTTCCACCGGCCCATGAACCGTATCGCCGTCTGGCCGGATTTTCGCGACGACTGGATCGTCCATGACGACGGCGACATCGTGGTCGTGGACAAGCCCGAAGGAGTGGCGTCGCAATCGGCCGATCCGGAAATCCCCGACGACGTCGTCACACGGCTGCGCGCTCACCTCGGCGGCGCCTACCTCGGCGTGCACCAGCGTCTCGATCAGGATACGAGCGGCCTTCTCGTCTTTGCGCGCCGGCGCGAGGCGAACCCGTCGCTCGCGTCGCAGTTCGAAGGGCGGTCGGTGCGCAAGACGTACCTTGCCTGCGTGACCGACTGGCCGACCGGGCGCGACCGGACGACGCTGCGGGATGCGATCGAGCGGGGCGACGGCGGAGGGATGCGGGTGTCGACGCGGGCAGGGCCGGGCGCCAAAGCGGCCGTGACGCACGTCCGAGTGCTTCACCGGCGATCGGAGCGTGCGCTGCTCGAACTCGAGCTCGAAACCGGACGAACCCACCAGGCGCGTGTGCAGCTCGCCCACGTGGGAGCGCCCATCGCGGGCGACGGCCTTTACGGTGGAGCGCCCGCACCTCGGCTCATGCTCCACGCCAGCAAGATCGAGCTCAAGCACCCGATCACGGGGAAGGCAGCACGGTTCGTGTGCCCCGCTCCGGTGGAATTCGAAGCGTGGCTCACCGCGGGCAACCCGGGCGATGGCGTCTACGACGACGGGTCGGCGCTCGCTCGCGCCCTCGCGCGCGCCGTCGAGCGACGGTGGGGCCTCGGGCGGGGGTACTCCGGACCGAGGGCCACGACCGCGTTCCGGCTGGTGAACGAAGAGGGCGACGGGTTGCCGCGGCTCGCCATCGACGTCTACGGAGACTGGCTGGTGACGCAGCTTTACGGAGCCGACGGGCCGTGGGCGGACGCAGCGCGTCGCGAGCGGCTGCTCGACGCGGTGCACGGGTTGGGGTTCGAGGGGGTCTACCTGAAGGTGCGACCGCAGCAGGCCAACGAGCTCACGCGGTCCCCCGGCGCACAGCTCGGCGAGCTGGCTCCCCCGGAGCCAGTCCGGGGTGCATCCGCGCCTCGAGACGTGTCGATCTCCGAGGAGGGGGTGCCCCTCCTCGCGCGTCTCGGCGATGGCCTCTCGACGGGGATTTTTCTCGACCAGCGCAGCAACCGCCGTCGCGTGCGCGCCGCCGCGGAAGGCAAGAGCGTCGCAAATCTATTCGCGTATACTTGCAGTTTCACCGTCGCAGCCGCTCTAGGCGGCGCGAGGCGCACCGTCAGTATCGATGCTTCCGCGGCGATACTCGAACGCGGGAAGGCGAACCTGGCGCACGCCGGGGTCGCGGAAGGCGCGGAGCACGCCTTCGTGGCCGACGACGCCTTCTCGTGGCTTCAGCGGGCGAGCCGTCGCGACGAGCGCCTCGATCTCATCGTGCTGGACCCACCGAGCTACTCCAGCACGAAACGAGGCCGCTTCGTGGCCGAGGACGACTATGTGCGACTGGCCGCTTCCGCGATCGCTCTTCTGGCCCCCGGCGGTCGCCTCCTGGCGTGCACGAACCACCGCGGCATCTCTCGGGCACGATTCCGCCGAATGCTGTTCGACGCGTCGCGTGAGGCGAAGCGCGACGTGGCTCAGGTCAAGGACCTGCAAGACCCGGCGGACTATCCCGTGCCGCCGGGGGGCGAATCGCACATGAAAAGCGTTTGGGTGAGCTGTCCCTGACGCCTCGCGGAGTAAATTCGGGTCGTGCGGTCTGCCTCTCGCGCTTGACAATCCAGGCTGGGGCGCGCTCACCTGGCGCGGTATGAGCCCAGACGCGGAACGTTCAGCGGCCGAGAGCCGCGACGATAGAATGCCTGCCGGCATTCCCTTCATCGTCTCGAACGAGTTCGCGGAGCGATTCTGCTACTACGGCATCAACGCAATCCTCACCGTGTACATGACGCGTTTCTTGCGTATGGGGGACGCGGATGCGACGACCTGGCACTCGCTCTTCAAGTCGGGCGCGTACTTCTGCCCCCTGTTCGGGGCCATCGTGTCCGACGTCTTCTGGGGCAAGTTCCGAACGGTCATCACTTTCTCCGTCGTTTACGTGGTCGGGTGCACGATCCTCGCCTTCGTACCGGGTAAGGCGGGGCTCCTCCTTGGGCTGATGCTCGTTGCTTTCGGCACCGGCGGAATCAAGCCGGTGGTCTCTACGAATGTAGGCGACCAGTTCACGAGCAAAAACCAACATTTGATCGAGCGCGCGTTCAGTTACTTTTATCTCGCGATCAACGCCGGGTCGTCCATCTCGATTTTCTTTTGCCCGGTGCTCCTGGAAAAGTTCGGTCCGCGCCTTGCGTTCGGGCTGCCCGCCGCGATGATGCTCGTCGCCGTCGTCATCTTTTGGCTGGGACGAAAAAAGTACGCAATCGTTCCGCCCGCCGGAAAGGCCTGGCTCCGCGACGTTCTCTCGCCCGATGGGCTGAGGACGATCGGCAGCCTGGCGGTCATTTATCTGTTTGTTGCCGTTTTCTGGGCCCTATGGGACCAATCGAACGGGCAGACCTGGACACTCCAGGCCGAGTCTTCCCTCATGGACAAGGATCTGGGCTTCGGACTCCGGGTTCTTCCGGCGCAGATTCAGGTCGTGAACGGTCTTCTCATCTTGGCGATGGTTCCGGTCTTCACGTTCGCGATTTACCCGTTGATGGCCCGGTTCTTTCGGGTCACCGCCCTGCGGAAGATCGGTATCGGGCTCTTTACGATCGCGGGTTCGTTTCTCATCGTCTCCTGGATCGAGTCGCGCATCCAGGGAGGGAATCGGGTCAGCGTGTGGTGGCAGATCCTGGCCTACGTCGTGCTCACGGCCTCCGAGGTGCTCGTGTCGATCACCGCCTTGGAGTTCAGCTACACGCAAGCGCCGCTCCGGATGAAGAGCTTCATCATGGCACTCTTTCTGCTCTCGACGAGCGTCGGCAATCTGATGACGGCCGCCGTGAATCATGCGATGGTCCGGCCGCTCCAGGGCGAGGGCGCTCAAGTGGGCCCCGAAACGTGGGTGAAGCTCGCGGACGTCACGGGGATCGTCTCGGGTCAGAAAATCGACTTCGGGGGTCACTCCGGTCTCTTCGTCTCGAAGGCAGACGGAAAATCACAGCCGCTCGCGGGCACGTATCTCGTGGCGGAGACCGACGACCAGGGCAAGCGCGTCAAGCTGATGGACGTCGTGGAGCGCAAGCCGGTACCGAGCTCCGGAGCGTTCGACGCCGCGAAGGCAGAGGTCTCGACCTACAAGCTCGTCGGGCCGGAGTACTTCAACTTCTTCGCGCTCGTCATGAGCTGCGTCGGGGTGCTCTTCATTTTCGTAGCGGCCCTATACCGCGAGAAGACCCACCTGAGGGACGAGCGTCCGGTGGCGTCGGCCGGATAACGGCCGTTCGGAAGGCCTCGGCGCGCGGAGCCCGGGCAGGCCGGCGCTCAGGATGAGTCTTTCACGAGGGCCAACCTCGGCAGCGCTCCGAATGCGATCAGGTGTCCGCTTTCTTCGGCGACGTAGACGTCGCAGCGCTCGTCGACCCGGAGAAGATCGGGGATTGCCTCCGTTGGTGAGATGGCTCCCAGAACCTTGCCGTCGCGGGGACGCACGACGACCACCTCCGTGTGGGGCACGAAGAGAGCGCCGCAGCGCAGCACCGGTTCGAGTCGGCGGGGCACGTCCGATTCGAGCGGGCAGGGGCCGAGGACCTGCCGCCAGCGAAGGTCGCCGCTGGCCTCGTCGATGGCGACGAGCTCGCCCGTCGGGGCGTTGCCGATGAAGGCGTCGTCGACCCCCATCCAAGAGGTCGCGATCGGTGCAACGACACGCGTATGCGAGGGGACAGGAGCGCCGTCTTCGCGGCGGAACGCCGCGAGCGCAAGCCCGCCCTTGTGACGGAGAGCCGCAGCCACCGCTCCCGAAGTGGCGATTGGGCCCCCCTGTACCGTGCAGGGCGCGTTCTCGTCGCCGAGAGGCTTCGACCATCGAACATGCCCCGAGTATGGGTCGACGCAGTGCATGCGAGCCAGGCCGTGTGCGCCGCCCGCGACGACGAAGAGGGCGTCGTGTACGACCGTAGGCGGGGTGCGGAAGCGCAATCGATCGCGCAGCCGCCAGACGACGGTGCCTGTCATGACGTCGAGCGCGGTGAGCGCGCCGTCGCCGCAGGTGAAGTAGGCGAGCCGGCCGGCGCGCTTCATGCGCGGGGTCGGGAGGTTGCGACCTTGCGAGCTGCACCTTCTTCCCCAAGACCAGCGCCAACGCGACTCGCCGCTCGTGAGGTCGACCGCCACAAGGTGGTGGTCGCCTTCGGTGACAATCACGAGCTTTGGCAATCCCGGAAGATGAACGACCGCGCCGGCCACGGGACCGCCGGTCCGCGGAGCGATTCGCGTGCGAAGGATGATCTCTCCGGATTCGAAGCCGTAGACGCGCAGCGCGCCGTCCGGGGCGAGCCTCGCGATGCCCCCAGGGGTCACGACGCTCGTGCCGCGCAGTGCGTCCGTGCGCCAGAGCATGCGGCCGGTGGTGCGATCAAGGGCCCACATCTCCGTCGCGGAACCGACGACGAGCCGGTCTCCGCAGAGATAGGTCGCTCGGAGGTCGATGCCGGGGACGACCGCGCGCCACCGCGGAGCATACCGAAGGCGCGAGGCTGGAAGGGTGGCGGGCGCTTGATCGCGAGCCCCGTCGATAGCGGCCGCATACGCACGATAAGGCTCGGGCGCGGCGTTGACCTTCGAGTCGGTCTGACTTGCCTCCCGGAGCGACTCGGTTGCATGCCGCAATGCTTGGCGGAGCGGGCCCAAACGCAGGTTGTTCGTCTGGGCCCGGTCGTGCCGCAGAATCGCGCGGACGAGCGAGCGCCCAAACGCGTGCGCCGCGTCGAGGAGGTCGGCGGCGCCGAGGGCCGGGAAGGTCTGCACCCTGCGCCGGCCGGGGGCACCCGCTTCTACGCGCGAAGAGCCCAAGGTCAGGGCCAGCTCGCCGCTTGTCCTGACTCGCACGCCTATCAAGACGCCTGCCGTTTCTCCGCGCGCATGCAGGGCGAGGCCGCGTTCCCAGGCATCGAACGCGCGTCGAGCCAGGTCGACGAGTCGCTCGGCGACGAGAAGGGGATGACAGTGGCCGAGATCGACCACGTGACCGCGGATTTCGGCGCGCACCCGTCCCGGGAATAGGAGGGCGTGAAGGTCGGCCCGCTCGATTGCCTGCCCGTCCATTCTTCGACCGCGAGTCCCGGCGCGCGGTGAGGTGGAATCACTGGCGCAGTCCCCACTACGCATCGAGAACTCCGTGCTGAACGCCAGGGGAGCGTCCCGATCCGCTTCCACGAGGACGAGGACGGGCGCAGGCACCCCGGCCCCCGTTTCGTCTTGGCCCGCGACCGGTGCAACGCCACGCAAGAGCTCAGCGGCCGCCGCGAGTTCGAGCCCTCCTGCCGGTAGTCGGTCGCCGCTCGCGAGGAGGTGGTCCATAGCCTCGCGCACAGCCGTGACGATGTCGTCGAAGGGAACGGCCCGATCGTACACCGCGACTTGGGGGTCCGCACCGGTTTGGTAAACGCTGACGCATGCCGTGGCTCCGAACCGCTCCACGCACATCTCCCAGGGTTCCTCGTAGAAGCCGACCGTCGCCTTCGCGCGTGTGCGTCGTGCGAGGTCGACCAGCGCGAGCGCCAGGTCTCGCAGCACGAACCTGCCGTGCGTCTCGCCGACGGCCGCGGTAACGTTTGCACCATCGATGAAGACGTCGAGGAGCTCGCGGGCGTGGCGGTACGGCGCTCGGGGGAGGAGCTGAAGGCCAGACCCTCGGGAGGTTGACAGGGAGTCCGCCATGGCCTCGGCGTCCGAGGGGTGGGCGGCGACGACGATCTCGAAGCGCATTCTGGTTTCGCGGTGAGCTCTCGGACCGAATCGTAGAAATGTATCGGCGGATGTACGTAGTTTTCGGCGACATGCAGCGGATTGGACTTCGCGCGAGGTGGCTGCTAGCCGCGCGGTCGCGTTGGGCGCTTCTGGGCGCGATCGCGGTGGCTTGCCCTGCCCTGTGGATGTGGGGATTCACCGTCGACGACGCCCTCATCTCCGTCCGGTATGCTTGCCACATTGCAGCTGGCCTCGGGTGGCGGTTCAACGCGCGCGGTCCGAGCACCGATGGGGTGACCCCGCTCGTTTGGCCCCTGATCCTCGCGCCGCTCGCACGGGCCGATCCCATGGTTGTGCTGGCGAGAGCCAAGATGCTGGGCCTTCTGGTGTCCGCCGGCGCCGGGGCGGCACTTGGTGCCGGAATTGGTCGATGTCATGCCGCGGCGTGGTGGGGACGCGTCCTCGCGCTGGCGACCGTGGCTTTGTCGATCCCACTTGCGGCGTATTCGGCGAGCGGAATGGAGACTGGGCTGGCCACGGCGCTGGCCACCTTCGCGGCACTGATGGTCAGGCGACCCCTCGCCGCGGCGTGCGTCGCAGGACTCGCCGCCGCGCTACGGCCGGAGATGGCCGTTTGGGCGTGCGTACTCGCCATCGGAGCGGCCCTTGCGTCGCGCGCACGCATCGCTCGGCTTACGGCGGCCGGGTGCTTGTCCTTGATCCCGTTCGCCTCGTGTGCCGTAGCGCGGGCGATCGCATGGGGTCGGCCCGCGCCTCTGGCGCTGATGGCGAAGCCTGGCGACGTGGCGCACGGGCTCGCGTATGCAGGAGCGGCCTGCGTCGTGACGCTGACGCCTATTCTGGTTGCTGCCCCGTTCGCACTCCGTGCCTCGCCGCGAGCCCTCGTCATCGTGTTGGCTGCGCTGGCCCACCTGGGAGCCATCGTCCTCGTGGGCGGCGACTGGATGCCTTACTCGCGTCTGATGGTCCCGGTGCTTCCGACCCTTGCCTACGCGGGCGTTCTCACGAGTGAGGTCGCCCGACCGGTGGCCACGGCGGCGCGTTCGCTTCTGGCTCTCGTGCTTGGTGCGACCCTGATCGCGCGAGGGGGGACGGAAGGACGCCGCGTCGGTGCGGATCGGGCGGCGCTCGTAGGGCGCGCGAGGGCGGCCCTCTCGGGTGTTCGTCGCGTCGCCGCACTCGACGTCGGCTGGGTTGGGGCCGCTACCGAGGCGGAGATCGTGGATCTCGCGGGCTTGACCGATCCCGAGATCGCCGCGCTGCCCGGAGGGCACACCTCGAAGCGAGTCGACTCGATGTTCCTGCTTTCGCGAGAGCCGGATGCGCTCCTTCTCTATGTGCCTTCGGGACTGCCTGAACTCGAGGACTGGCCCGTCGCCAACTACTCGCGCGTCGTCGAGGCGCGACTCGCGCGCGATCCCGTTGTCGCGAGGCACTTTGCGGCCGCCTCGTGGCTGCCGTTGGGCACAAGAGGTGCGGGATACGTGCTCCTCAGAGCCCGAGCGGCCGGAGACACGTAGACTCCGCCGTCTCGCCGCTACCTTCGCGGTCCGCCGCCTGAGCGCTCGCCGCCTCGTGGCGGGCCATCGCGCCGGTCGCGATCGCGCCCTCCGCGCGGCGGTCCGCTCGCCCCGGTTTCGCGCGCCTGCTGCATTCGTTCTTTGGCACGCTCTCCTTCTTCACCTTCGGGAAGGGGCAGGAGCTCACGCCGCGTCAGGCGAATCTTGCCTTCACGGTCCACCGAGAGGACCTTCACTTCCACTCGGTCGCCCTCTTTCATCACGTCGGTCACCCGATCGACGCGGTGGTGCGCCATCTCGGAGACGTGAAGCAACCCGTCGGTGCCCGGGAGGATTTCGATGAAAGCCCCGAAATCGGCAACGCGGGTCACGGTTCCGTTGTAGACGGCGCCGACCTCCGGCTCGGTGGTCAGGCCTTTGATGATGTCGAGCGCCCGCTTGACGGCGTCGCTATCGCTCGACGCCACGTTTACGGTGCCGTCGTCCTCGACGTCGATTGCGACGCCAGTCTGATCGATGATCCCTTTGATCGTCTTGCCGCCGGGGCCAATGATGAGCCGGATCTGGTCAGGCTTGACCTTGATTTGGGTGATTCGAGGAGCCCACTTCGACAGCTCCGCCCGCGGCTGCGACAGGGTCGCGATCATCTTGTCGAGGATGAATAGGCGCGCCTCTCGGGCTTGCTCGAGGGCCCGAACGAGCACGTCGCGCGAAAGGCCCGCGATCTTGATATCCATCTGGATCGCGGTGATGCCTTTTTTCGTGCCGCAGACCTTGAAATCCATGTCCCCGAGGTGATCCTCGTCACCGAGGATGTCGCTGAGGATGGCGATCCGCGTCTTCGACTCCGTGAGCGGCCCGTCCGAGATGAGGCCCATCGCGATGCCCGCGACGGGCGCCTTTATCGGTACGCCCGCGTCCATCAAGCTGAGCGTTCCGCCGCAGACGCTGGCCATCGAAGAGCTACCGTTCGATTCGAGGATCTCGCTGACCACGCGGATCGTGTAGGGAAAGCGGTCTTCGTCCGGCATCATGCGCGCGATCGCCCGTTCAGCCAGCGCTCCGTGACCAATCTCGCGCCGGCCCGGGCCGCGGAGCGGCTTCGTTTCTCCGGTCGAGTAGGGCGGAAAATTGTAGTGGAGCATGAAGCGCTTCCACCGCTCGCCGGTGAGCGCGTCTATCTTTTGCTCGTCGCTCGACGTCCCGAGCGTGGCGGCGACCGCGGCCTGGGTCTCGCCGCGCTGAAAGAGGGCCGAGCCGTGCGTGCGGGGAAAAATCCCCACTTCACACACAATCGGCCGGATCGTCGTCATGTCGCGTCCGTCGATGCGCTTGTCCTCGGTGAGGACGTACTCGCGGACGACGTTGTACTTGCGCTCTTCGAATTCCTCTTTGACGAGCTTCTCCAGCTCTGCGAAGCGCTCGGTGCCGAGCTGCTGCGTCAGCGCAGCAACGAGCTTCGACTTGGTCGCCTTGTAGCCGTCGTAGCGGGCCTTCTTCTCCAGGATGAGCGAGGCTTGCAAGATCTCGCGGTCGCAGAGTTCTTTGACCCGCTCGGCGACGTCCGCGGGTAGCTTCTTTCGCTCGAAATGGCGCTTCGGTTTTCCAACGGCCGCGCGCATGCCCTCGATAAGCTCGAGGATCGGCTGGGCGGTCTTGTGAGCGAACATCAGCGCATCGATGACGTGGCTCTCCAGCGCCTCCGCCGCGCCTCCTTCCACCATCACGATCGCGTCTTTCGAGCACGCCACGACCATGTCGATGTCCCCGCGCGCCTGCTGCTCGAATGTGGGGAACGCGATGAACTCGCCGTCCACCCGAGCGACGCGCACGGCGGCGATTGGACCCTGCCAGGGGATGTCCGAGATGTGGAGCGCCGCGCTACCGGCGGTCATTGCGAGGACGTCGGTGGGGTTGTCCTTGTCGCTCGAGAGAACGGTCGCGATAACTTGGGTATCGTTTCGATATCCTTCGGGGAAGAGCGGCCGGTAGGGGCGGTCCATCAGGCGGGACGTCAGGATCTCCTCGTCGCGCTGGCGGCCTTCACGTTTGAAGAAGCCCCCCGGGATTTTCCCGGCGGCGAACGTCTTTTCGACGTAGTCGCAGGTGAGGGGGAAAAAATCTATGCCGGGCCGCTCGTCGCCGCTGACTGCGGTGACGAGCACAACGCTCTCCCCGTAGGTGACGAGTACCGCGCCGTGCGCCTGCTTTGCGAGGCGCCCAGTCTCTAAGACGAGCGGTTTGCCGTGAATGAGGACGGATTCGCGGACGAATGACATGGCTGCCAGCGCTCCTGGGCGCAGTACCGCGTGCGTGCGGCGTAACGTCTAAGCCGACCGTCCGCCTTTGATCCTCGGTTCGTGAACGCCAATCGGTGCGAATTGGCGCTCACGAATCGAAGAGCAAAAGGTCGATGACGGAGCCTAGAGAAATTCACTTGCGGAGGCTAAGAGCGCCGACCACACCCCTGTAGCGTTCGAGGCTGACGCGCTTGAGATAGTCGAGAAGGCGACGTCGCTTCGACACCATTCGCAGCAGGCCTCGGCGCGAATGGTGGTCCTTCAGGTGGGTCTTGAAGTGATCGGTCAGATATCCGATTCGTTCAGTCAGCAGCGCGATCTGAACTTCCGGCGAGCCGGTGTCGTGCTCGTGCGTGCGGAATTTGGTGACGACTTCGGCTTTTCGGTCGGTATCTAGGGGCATCTGTTTTGTATGTGCGGCAGCTGGGTGCGGCGCGCAGTATAGGCATGCGCCCTGCTTCGTCAATCGGCGGCCGCCGCCGCGGGTGTTCAGGCCTGCGCTCCATCCCTGCTGCCGCCGTCCAAACGGTCGAACGGGCGTGAAAGAAAACCGCAAGGACGGCAGCGACGTCCCGAAGAACCGAGCACGCGCGGGTGTTCCGGGCTGATTCGGGTCGCGCGAAGCGTCACCAGGCGCCCTTGTCCTGCTTTCTTCTTCGAACGCGCAGCTGGTCAGTTGGCGCTCGCGGCTCGTCCGTTCGACCTGCAGCTCGTCTGGCGCGGCGGCGTAGCCGTAGCGTAACGTGGTCAGCACTGGAGGATCGGATGGAGTCGAGGTTCTTCCGCTGGCTGGGTCTTGTCTCGCTGGCGCTCGCGACGTGGAGTGTTTCGGCAGGCTGCGCGCAGGCTCGCGACCCCATCAACCGCGTTCAAGCGAATGCCCTCGACAAGCACTTCTTCGTAGGACCCAGCCTAAGCGATACGACGGACGACCCTGAATTCTACATGGGGAACCGCATCATCGACGAACCGCTGGGGGTCGGGCAGGGCTTTTGGCTGTTCCAGTCGCTCGGATCCCTCGCCCGCATCAAGTGGGAGATCCAAGAGACGGAGCTCATCGGACGGCTGACGTACGAGCGCGTCAAGAACAGCGACGGCTTCGGGTCTCAGTCGACCGACAATGGGCAGGTCGTCGCGATGTTCCGAATTCAAAGCCATTTCGACATCAAGCGCGACTACAACCCGCAGACCGGAGAAGAACTCAACATCATCGTCGAGAATACGACCGACCGGCCCTGGTACGAGCGGGAGTCGTTCCGGGTCGACTGGTCGACCAATCTCGTCACCGACGCGTACGACATCGACATCTTCTCCCTGGGCTCAGCGCTCGACGGCATCCATTTCGATCCGCTCTCGTACTACGTCGAGGATCCGAACAGCCCGGACGCGCCTGTCTTCAGTGCGCAAGACGGGTATTTCGACGTGACGACGAAGCTCTTCGCGACGCCGCAGCTCGTCAGTACCCCGTACGGCACCTACCCCCTTTGTTTCTTCTTCGGAAGCTTTCCATCCATCACGTGTGACCCGGCCGAAGTGAAACTTCGGCTCTCGTTCAAAAAGGTCGTCGACGACGACTACGAGCCCGAGGACTGGAACGGCAACAAGATGGACGCGTTCGGATGGTTTACGCAAGACCGCTTCGGATACGACCGCAACTACGGAATCCTCGACCAGGATTGGCACCGCTTCGCGACGAAGTTCAACATTTGGCAGAAGAGCCACGTCGACGGCACCCAGTGCGCCATCGATCATTGGCGCGACGCGAACGGCAATGTTCAGAACTATCAGGTCAATGCGCAGGGTTTGTACGTCACCGACGGGCAAACGGGGCTGCCGATTCCCGACGCGAACGGCCAGCCCTTCTCGAAGAGCGTGCCGGGCGCGGACGTTCACAGGGACACCGATCACGACGGCACGGAGGACGAGTGCCAGTTCACCGACCCTCAGGGAAACGTCGTGACCCCGGGCTCGCGCTGCGACGCGTTCAAGAACAAGTGCGACATCCCGCTCTATGCGCGGCAAACCAAGACCACACCGCTCTACTACGGGCCGACGTCGCCGCCGGACTTGTTCTCGTCTACGGCCCAGGCGCTCAACTCGTGGAACATCGCCGTGAAGCGCTCGACGCAGCTCGGGAAGGTCGCCGAGGCCAAGCGGGTCATCAACCAGGGCATTCCTCAGCCGACGTTACTGACCAGTGAGGCGGACCTGATCGCCGACCAGCAGAGCGGCGCCACGGTGCCGGATATTTTCGTCCTCTGCCACAACCCGGTGATGCAGGGGGACGCCGCGGCGTGCGGTCCGGCGGGGTTGACCGCGCGTCTTGGGGATCTTCGCTATCACTCCATCAATATCATTCAAACGCCGCAGGCGCCCTCGGCATGGGGGATCATGACCGACTTCAACGATCCGCTGACTGGCGAGAAGGTGCAGGCCAGCATCAACGAATGGGCTTACGTACTCGACATCGCATCGCAGAACGTCGAAGACCTGGTCCGCTGGATCAACGGAGAGATCTCCAACAACCAGATCGCCAACGGCCAGTATATGCAGCAGTGGGTCTCGGCGAGCCAGCTCGGAGTCTCGCAGTACCTCCCGAAAGTGCTGTCCACGCAAGAGATTCAATCGAGGCTGAACTCGATCGATCCGACGGCCGAAGGCGTACGCGGAATGGCTCGTCTCAACGGGCTCCCGGCCGGCAGCGCACTGCCGCCCCCGATCGCGGCCACGATGGCGGCGCAGAATCTGTCGCTGCAGGGCCCCTCGTTCGATTCTCAGCTCGAGGGCACGCGGCAATCGCTGCTGGGCTCGACCTGGGAGGCGCGGCTCGTCACGCCCAATTTCCTGCAAATGGCAGGCTTGAACCCCCAGCAGCCTTTTGCGGGCGACGCGACGACACTCAATCTGGCGTCACCCCTGCGAGCGCTGCACCCTGCGCTCATGAAGTGGGGGAGGAGCGCGATCGAATCGGGCATCGTCCAGAAGGACATGTGCGTCCTCGACGACATGCCGGAGCCCGATTCGTTGGTCGGGCTGGCGCGCCAAGCCCAGCGGCTGTTCCCGCTGCCGTCGAACACGAGCGCACCGAGCTACTCGACGGATCTTTATAGGCACGACCAGGCTCTCCACCAATGGATTCGAGAGCAATTCCACCAGTCGGTCATCGCCCACGAGATGGGCCATTCGATGGGACTGAGGCACAACTTCGCGGGAAGCTGGGATGCGCTCAACTATCACACGGAGTACTGGCAGCTTCGCACCCGCAACGGTGCGGAGAAGTACTGCGGTTATCCCGGGCAGCTTGACGCGACGACGCCTCATACCGACGGAACCGACTGCGTGGGGCCGCGCTGGGTGGATCCGGTCACTGACCAGGAGACGAACGACCTCATTTGGAAGTGGGGTTCCACGAGTGTCATGGACTATCCCGGCGATCAGACGCAGGACATGAACGACATCGGCCTTTACGACAAGGCCGCCATGCGCTTCGGCTACGCCGACCTCGTCGACGTGGACAACAAAGCCACGTTCAGGCAGGACGCTGCGGGCGACACGCTCACCGGCGTGGGGGGAGACTTCGTGCAAGCGCTCGACGGCTTCGGTGGAATCTGGGGAAATACCATCGGTGGAAATCACTACAGCACGTACGCCGACAATTATGGGCTACTCGGGACCTGCACTTCCAGGCCGAACTGGAACGGCGATCCGAAGGACCCTCTTGCCCAGCAGTGCAGCGGGGCCGATCTCGACTACGTGGCTGAGCGCGACATGCAGACCGTCAACAAGTACTCGCCGGCGGTGACGGCAACACGCCCGGATCTCGTCTCGAACTTCGCCGTCGATGCGAAGAATCGTGTGCGGCACCCGTACGCCTTCGGCAGCGACGAGTTTGCGGACTTCGGCAACATTCCCGTGTTTCGGTTCGATTCGGGTGCGGACTCTTACGAACAGATGCAGTTTCTGATCAGCACCTACGAAAATCGGTACATATTCAACAATTTCCGCCGCAACCGGGTGATGTTCAACACGTTCCAGGTCATCGGAAGTCTCGAGAGCCGTTACTGGGACAAAATTCACCTCATCACCAAGAGTCTCGGCCTCGGCGTCGAGTTGCTGGGCCAGCCGGGTTCGCCGGACCCTACGACCAATCCCGGCTCGTTGATGCCCTTGGCGCTGGGCTCGGCGGACGCGCTTTCGATGTTCATTCGGGCGATGACTCGTCCGGAGCCGGGCAACTACGTCGTCAACCAAGGCGGCGTGCCGGGCGGGCCGCCCAACTCGTGGGCTGCCGCGTGGACGTTGGGTCAGGGCGGGCTCCTGTCGCCGCCGAAGTCGCCAGTCAACGTGGCGCTCGGCGACGGCGAAGGTCGCTTCATTCACAACGACTACGACTATACGAAGGGGTACTGGTGGGGCGACTACCAGACGCAGGTCGGGAGCGCGTACGAGAAGGCCATCGCGCCGTACTTCCTCACGGAGGCCTACAACAACTTCATATCCAACAGCAAAGACGACTACATCGACGGGCGCTACAAGAACATCAGCTACTTTTCGGTCTATCCCAATCAGATGCGGCGCATCTTCGCGAACCTGATGGCGACGGAGAGCGCCACGGCGGAGCTGGACAATGGCACGGCGTCGCAGATCTTCACGCTCGCGCCCTATACGATGCCCGCGAGCAGCGGCGCGGGCAATCCGCTCACCTCCGTGCAGTATCTGCCTTGGGATAAATACGACCCGACCGATCCGTCGACCACGCAGCTACAGTACCCGCCCGGCGCTGTGCTTCTCGATCCGTTGGTGGGATGGGAGGCGCAATACCCCGCGCTCATCAACCTGTTCGTGTTCGGGCCGACGTCGCTCAGCATGGACCTCGTGAATCAAATGCGCATTTTCTCGACGGGCGACGCCGCGACGGTGTCTCTGCCAGTCAATCAGCAGGTGCGTTATCGCGATCCGCTCAGCGGAATCGAATACGTAGCCAAAGGTACTGGCGGTCCGGAATACGGCACCGAGGCGATCAATGCTTCGAGCATCGGCTTCGAGGTTCAGAAGACCATCGGAGCCCGAATGCTCCAACACGCGAATTATCTCGCCCAGTTGGCATACGAGGTCACGGGTCCCCCTGACGCGACAGGGGAATTGACGTACGTCACCGACGGCCAGGGCAATCTCGTTCCGAAGCCAACCCAGGCCGCTCAAGACGCCGCCACGATGCTGAAGAACTACGCGTCGAACATCGACGTCGTGCGGCAGCTCACGCTCTTTTTCGGCTACGGGCCGCTGGGTCATTGAGTTCCGGCTGGCGGCGAGCATGGTCGAGTTGTTCGAGCGGTCGGAGTCTCGGGGGTCGCGGAAACGGATTTTCCGCGTCCTGATCGCGGCTTTGTCCATCACGAGCTGCTCGGCTTCGAACGGAGGTGGCAGTCGCGCAGCGGACGCTTCCGGAGATGGCGTCGCTCCGGATCTGGAGGGGGGAGAAGACGCAATGGTCGGCTCGGGTAGCTCCGGCGGGTCCATGATGGTTGCCGGCGGGTCGAGCAGCAGCTCGGGGTCGGGCGCCTCGAGCAGCGGTTCGGTGGTGGCCGCGACCGACGCGGCGGCACCGCGGACGTACGACGGAACCGTAGGGATGCCTTGCACGCTGAGCACCGACTGCGAGCCCCCGGGAGGCCCGGGCGCAAGTATCTGCTCGAAGACTGCGTTCGGAGTGGGACCTCTCTGGCCGACCCCCGTTTGTATCCTGATGCGCTGCGACCCGGTCGGGTCGGGTAACGGGGGCATCCGCTATTGCGACGGGCCGCCGAACGACCCTACGTCGCCCGGCATTTGCCTCCCCACGACAAGCCCGCCCCAGGTGAACATGGGCACGTGCTTGCCGCGATGTGAGTTCGCCGTCGATGGAGGTGCACCGACCGGGTGCCAGGGCAAGAACGCGTGCAACCTGGTGGGCGCTATCAGCATCGCGACGGGGTCGGTCGTTGGCGAGGGGTATTGCTTCGGGGGCTGCACCACGAACTCGGACTGTCCGTCCGGAAGCCAGTGTCAGGTCGACGAGGGGACGTGCGTGACGACCCTCTACGCGCGCACGAAAATGATCGGTCAGGCCTGCGGCTCCGCCGACTTGGCCTCCACCAGCAACGCCTGCTTCTGCGACTACAGCGCGGCAACCAATCAGGGCTATTGCACGCAATCGTGCATCGTAGGCGGACCGCCGTGCCCCAGCGGTTACCTCTGCGACACGGGCGAGACCGCGCAAATCTCCGGTCTTGCCATGGACGGCGGGGCGCTCCCAGGCTTTGCTGTACAGAACACCGGCATGGCGGGGATCTGCCGTGCGTCGTGCCAAACGGGCGCTGCGTGCCCGCCCAACTCACTTTGCAGCACCATCGATACGGTTGGTCCGATCTGCGCGCCTTAGACGGCGCTCGAGGGATTCGTATGAAAGGACTCGTCTTCCTTACCGCGGTGATTGCGCTCGGAGTGGCCGGTGGCTCGGCTCGCGCGCAGTCGATCACGCGGGTCAAGGACGAACCGACTCAGGGGACAGGGCAGTCCGGCGAAAAGGACCCGCTGCGCGGATCCACGTTGACCTTCGATCAGAGCGTCACCACGCAAACGGTGGGGCTCGGGGAGACCCCGCAGTCCTACGTGCCGTTCTATGGCTGGTGGCTTTCGCTCCGTCCGCGGTGGAACTTCAACGACAAGCTGCGCGTCCAGGCTCGCGTCGATTACTACAAGGAGCTTACCAACAGCGAGGAGTCGACCTATTACCGAGAGGACGTCTTCGGTGATATCTGGACCGATGTCGTTTACTCCAGCCCGCTGGCAGCGGAGGGGCGCTGGAAGAACACGAGGGTGAGCCTCGCCGGGCGGGCGCTGTGGCCGACTTCGAAGCAAAGCCAGGGCAATGGCACCTACGTGATTCTCGGCACGAGCGCCGGAGTGTCGCAGCGCATACCCATCCAAGGAGACGATGCGCCTGCCTTCAATGCGGCGCGCCTCGGTCTGACCTTCAGCTATTTGCATGCGTTCACGGCGGCCACGACACCTACCGACTACGGAAACTTCAGCCAGCGGCGGGAGCAGGTAGACTTGAGTTTGCCGTCTTTCTCGGATCCTCAGCTGACGGGCCTGACAGTCGTTCACGACACCCTCTACGCCATTCTGGATACCGGACTCCAGATTACGCCGAAGCTTGGGCTCACAGCGGACATGGTGTGGGTAAGCCAGTGGCACTACGCGCCGACCAACAACGGTCCGATCACGCTCCCCACCGGGAGTTTCAACGTCCCGCTCTCGCCCAGCGACCAGCAGTACACCCAGCTGACCTGGTTCATCGCGGCGCTGGACTACGATCTCTTAGACGAGATGTCGGTCGGTCTCGGCTACTACAACTTGGCGAACGTCATCGCGCCCGACGGGACCGTGCGAGGACCCTTCTACGGCGGGGAAAATAACCTCTTCTGGAGCCCGGAGGCCCACTTCTTCTTCGACGTGACGGCCAATCTCGACAAGATCTTCGAAGACGCGACCGGCCGCTACAAGAACCAGAAACTGAAAGTCGGACAGACGTCGGACGCCGCGCGCGAAGCACGCATCAAGCGCATCGCGAACGAATAGCCGCCCGCGGCCGCGTCTACTCGTCGCGCGGGCCGTCTGGGATCGTGTTCAGGGGACCACGCATTTGGGTGTCCGTCGAAGGCTCGCGCCCGTAGGTGCCGTCTTCGGCGCTTCCGGTGAGAAGGTCGTACAGGCTCGGAGCGAAAGTCCCGGCGACGAGCTCCTCCACGGCATCGGCCGTGTCCAGCGCAAGGGCTGCCTCGGCCGCCCGCTCGCAGTCGCTGGTCGTCACCCTTCGGAGGGCCTCCTTGATCTCCGGGATCGCGGCGGCCTCCATCGACAACTCCCGCATTCCCAACCCGACGAGGAGCACGGCAGCGAGCGGATCGCTCGCCATCGCTCCGCAGAGCGCCACGGGAACTCCGTGAACGCTTGCGGCGCGCACGACTTGGCGGATCATACGCAGGATCGCCGGGTGGAACGGCGAGGCGAGGGGGGCAAGCGATCGGTTGCCGCGATCGATAGCAAGCGTGTACTGAATGAGATCGTTCGTGCCGATGCTGAAGAACTCGGCCTCGCGCGCCAGCACGTCGGCCATGACGACTGCGCTCGGAACCTCGATCATGATCCCGAGCGGGATGTGCTTCGCGTGCTTGTGCCCGGAGGAAACCACCTCTTGCATGGCCCGCCCCAGGAGCTTCCTGACCTCGCGCAGCTCTTGGACGCTCGCGACCATGGGGACCATGATTCGAAGATCGCCGTGCGCGCTCGCGCGGACCATCGCGCGGAGCTGCGTGAGAAAGACGTCCGGTCGCGAGAGCGCGAGCCGGACCGCGCGCAGGCCGAGCGCCGGGTTCATCTCGGCGGGGAGCTGAAAGCTCGAAGCGAACTTGTCACCCCCGATGTCGAACGTGCGAAGCGTCACGGGTCTCGGGGCGACCGCCTCGACGACGGCGCGGTAAAGCTCGTACTGTTCGAGCTCGGTCGGCATCGTCGTTCGGTCGATGTAAATGAACTCTGTGCGATAGAGGCCGATGCCCTCGGCGCCGTGATCGAGCGCGAGTATCGCCTCCGCGGGGAGCTCGACGTTCGCCTTGAGACTCACGGGCTCTCCGTCGCGCGTCACGCACGCCTGGTTGCGTGCACTGAGGAGCCCGCGAGCGAAAGCCAGGTGCCTCGCACCACGGGCCCGCGCTTCTTCGATCGTAATGTCGCTCGGGTTCACCACGATCTCGCCGCGCAGCCCGTCGACGATGACGGTGTCGCCGGAGCGAATGATGGAGAGCGTCTCGCCCGCGCCGACGACAGCTGGGATCTCCAGGGCGCGCGCCATAATCGCCGTGTGGCTGGTGCGCGTGCCAATCTCGGTGACGAACGCGATGACCGGTTCGCGGACCATCCCGGCCGTATCGGCCGGGGAGAGGTCCCTCGCAATGACGACCATGGGCTGGTCCAGGCGGGGCACGATCTGCTTGGTGTCGCCCGTGAGCTCACGCAGCAAGCGGTCGCACACGAACTCGATGTCATGTCTGCGCTCGACGATGTAGGCATCTCGCTCGGTCGCGTCGGTCGGACCGAACATCTTGCCGATCTCTTCGCAGCCTTGCGCCACGGCCCACTCGGCGCACTTCTTGTCGCCCCGGATCTTTCGCTCGACCCGTTCGAGCAGCATGGGATCGCCCACCATGGCAAGATACGCGTCGAGTATGGCGTTCGTCTCGAGCGGAGCCGCCGGCAGTCGCGCGCTCACCTCGCGGACATGGCGTCTGGCTTCCTCGACGGCTTGATGGAGTCGCGCGACCTCGCCGTCGATTTGGGCGGTGGTGATGTGACGCCGCGCGTAGGCGGCCTTCGTGTCCCCGACGACGAGCGCGGGTCCGACGGCCACACCGGGGCTGCCCGCGATTCCTTTGAGCAACACCCCGTGCGGCGTGCTGGGATCGCTCGGCGGCGGTCGGGTTCCCCCAGGGGGCGTAGGCGTGTGCGGACTCATTTCGACTCTCCGAAACGGCCGGCGATGAGCTCGCCGATGGCCTCGACACACTCCTGCGCTCGATCGCCGACGGCCCGCACCTCGAGCACGGTGCCCTTCGAGCCGCACAGCAGCAGAACCCCCATGACGCTCTTGCCGTTCGCGCTCTGGTCTTCGCGCGTGATCTCGATGTCACACGGATACTTCGACGCGAGCTGCACGAGTTTGGTGGCCGCGCGCGCGTGCAATCCGAGCTGGTTGACGATGGTAAAGCGGCCCACTGCCTTGCTGGCGTCGCTCATTGCCTCCCTCCTCGGTCGGTTTTCGATGGGGGCGGCGATGTCGCTCCCATTAGCTCGAAAGCGCTCGACCGGTCGTACTGACTCTCGTAGTGGCTGGGCAGCTGGCGTGCGGAATCGTCGAGGGGCGCAACAGTTCCTCTGTGCGCGTCTCTATGCAAAACCGCGATGCGGGCGGTCGCGTGGGAAGAGAGCTCTCGAGCGATCGCGTCCGCGATCGCAACTGAACGATGCCTCCCACCCGTGCATCCGACCGCAATGGTCAAGTAGCTCTTACCCTCCCGTTCGTACTTGGGCATCACGTATTCGAGCAGAGCGAGGGTTCGCCGAAGGAACTCTTTCGTCTCGTCACCGCCGAGCACGTAACGGGCGACGGGCTCATCGAGCCCGGACAGCGCTTTGAGTTCGGGCACGAAGTAAGGGTTTTCGAGGAATCTCACGTCGAACACGAGGTCGGCGTCCACCGGTGTCCCGTACTTGAAGCCGAAGGAAACGATGCGCGATACCATCCTCGGCGCCCCGCCCGAGGCAGGGCCGAAGTGCGCCACGAGTACCCGACGCAGCTCGTGGACGCTCATGCTCGTCGTGTCGATGATTCGGGTCGCACTCGCGCGAAGGGGAGCAAGGCGCTCGCGCTCCACCCGCACTCCGTCGAGAACTGCCAGGGCGTCGCCAGGCCCGGCTCCCTCCGCCGCTGCGTTTCCGCTCTCGGCCGCCAGAGGGTGCGGGCGGCGGGTTTCGCTGAACCGGCGCAGCAGCGTCTCGTCGCTTGCGTCGATGAAGAGCACCTGCAAGTCTCGCTGCCCGCCAGCCTCGAGAAGTTGGAGCACGCTGCCGACCTCGCCAAGAAACGCTCGCACGCGCACGTCGATCCCTAGTGCCACGCGCGTCATGTCGCCACGCTCGCAGAGGGCGACCGCCTGCGGTGCCAGCAGTGTCGGCAAATTGTCGACGCAGAAGAATCCGAGGTCTTCGAGCGCGTGCAGCACCTGGGACTTGCCCGCTCCAGACAAGCCCGTGACTACGACAACGGTCGGCCGCGCACCGTTAGGATTCACCCGTCTCCGCCTTCCTTCGGGGGCCGCACGGCCGGAATCCAAGCCGCGCTCTCGGTGCCGCTGGCCTGCGGAGGAAGCGACGACCACGATCCCGCGCCTTTCGCCCCGCCGGGTCCGGGCACGACCTTGGAGGCCAGCGACCCGGGCTCGCGCTCGATCGCGGGTCGTGTTCCGAGATGGGCTTCGATTCTGTCGAGGAATTCGTGCGCGCTGTGCCGACCGTCCCGTCGGAGAAGTTCGTTCCGCGCAGCGAGCTCGATGATACTCCCCATGTCGCGCCCGGGACGCACCGGGACCCGAAGTTCTCGTACCGGCGTCCCGAGGATGGAATGAAAACGTTCTTCTACACCAAGGCGGTCGAACTCCTCCCGGTCATTCCACTCGCAGAGCCGCACGACGAGGTCGATCTGCTTTCGCTCTCCAACTGCGGTGATCCCGAAAAGCTCGCGAATGTCGAGTACTCCCAGACCTCGAATCTCGATGTGGTGGCGTAGCAGGTCCGCGGGTCGACCGAAGATCGTCCCCGGGGGCCGCCAGTCGCAGCGCACGACGTCGTCCGCGATGAGGCGGTGACCGCGCATCACGAGCTCGAGGGCACACTCGCTCTTCCCAATCCCGCTCTTGCCCTCGAGCAAAATGCCGATCCCGTGGACGTCGACCAGCACGCCGTGGAGTTGCGTATGCGGCGCGAGTCGATCGTCGAGCACCGCATGCAGCGCGTTGATGGTGCGGCTCGATCGGGCGTTGGTCACAAAAAAGGGCGTGCCCGTGGCCTCGGCCGCCGCCACCAACTGGCGAGGCGGGTCGTGTCCCCCAGTGACGAAAACGCAAGAGAGACCGAGCGAGAAGTAACCGCGGGCGGCAACGCCGCGCGCTTCGCCGTCGAGGGAATCGAGGTAAGACAGCTCCGTTTCGCCCAGCACCTGCACGCGAGTCGGTACGACCCCGTGAAAGTGCCCTGCCAAAGCGAGCCCGTTCTTCTGCACACGCGGGTGGCGTAGCGGCCGGTCCAGGCCCAGTTCACCGGCCAAGCGGCGCACGTGGAGCGCAAGCTGAGAATCCTCGATGAGCTGGCGTACGGTCAGCTCGGGAATCGTCTCGCCTTTCGCGCCGACGCTGCGCTTCTCGTCCGACATCTCAGCCATGCCCCCTGCCGACAAGCCGGGCGCGCCTAGGCGCCGAGGGACCGCTCATCGCTGCTCCCCCTCCTCGGCAACGATGAGCGCGTAAGCGTCCGCGGTGTCCGTTGCCGCCACGAGCCGATCGCGGAAGCTCTTGTTGCGCAGGAGTCGTGAGACCCGCGCGAGGGTCTTCAGGTGTTCTCCCGTGGCCCGCTTGGGACCGATCACCGCGAAGAGGATGGTGACTCTCAGCCCATCGATGGCGGAGAAGTCGACGCCTTCCGGCACGATGAGCAGCGCGGCGTATTGGGTGTGCAGCTGCGAGAGCGCTCCATGTGGGATGGCCACCCCCTCGCCGATGCCGGTCGATTGCAGTTGCTCGCGCTCCGAAAGCACGCGCTCCACCTCGGAGGCGTCCACCTGGGCACCGGGCGCTAGGGCTTGTGCGAGTGCGTGGAGGACCCCGGCCTTGTCTAGGGACCGTGCACCGTCCTCGTTGTGGCGGATCCCGACCCGCTCTTGGGTGAGGAGTTCGATGAGACGCATTTGGGAGGCCTCGGCGGGACTCTAGATCGAGATCGACGTGCCTCGCACGGATCCTTTCGACCTTCGCTGAATGCGCTGGGTCCGTCGTGTCCGGTGGTGTCGCAAACGACGTTGGGCCTGGGATGTGCTTGCCTTGTATCCGCCAGGTCACCTTTCGACTGCGTAGGGCAAGAGCCGCGCGGAGGCCCTCTCGCCTCCCTTCTTGCGGCTCGTCACGGTCTTCTTTGCGGACATGATTTGGCGCTCCAACTTGTCGGCCACCTTGTCGATCGATGCGTACATGTCCTCGCTCGTCTCGTGCGCGTGAAAATGAGTGTGCCCGGAGTGGATGTCGACTTCGACGCTGTGCAATCGGTCCTGCTGGCAGCTCAGCGTCACCTGACCCTTCATCGGCGAGCGAAGGAAGCGCTGCAACCTGGCAACCTTCTCCGTCGAGTAGCCTTTGACCGCTTCAGTCGCATCCATGTGACGAAACGTGATCGCGATGTTCATGAGGGCTCGCCTCCTGGCTTAGAGCAGTGAATCGCTCCTCGGAAAGCTTCTACGACCAAGCGCAACGCGCTGTTCCCGCATTGTTTCTCTTCGCGATCTTAACACCGCCCTGGCAGCTGAGCTCGGGCTTTGTGGCTGAGTCGCTTGTTCAGGCCCTCGTGTCCGAATCGCTACTTGGTGGGATGTCGCGGTGGATGTGGGCCACGCTTCGTATCGGGATCTCGACAGAGCGACCGTTCGGTACGTTCCAACGCAGGAGCTCGACGGCCGATTGTTTGCGACATGCCTCCCCCGGCCCTACGCACGAAGGGCAACCCGAGGCGCAGGGGCACGTTTCGATCATACGCAACGTCTTGGACGCGAGCACGTCGCGTTGCTCCCAGATGCGCTCGGCGAGCCCGGTGCCGCCCGGCACGTGCTCGTAGAGAAAGAGTGTAGGTCTGTAGCCCGGGCGCATGCGAGCAGGTGCTTGCTCTGGCGATATCGTGGTCCCGTCGTGAGGTTCTTCGCTCGTCGCTCCGTCTTCCAACGTCGTCCCAAGATCGCGCGGGTCGCACATGAGCGCGAGCGCCGCCACCGTTTCGAAAGCGACTCCGATTCCCCTCAGGCCGTCGATCGCGGCAGCGCGGCCTGCCGAGACACTGGAGCACGCGGCCTCCGGCATGGTGAGCCAGAACGCAGTCGTGTGCATCTGCATGTCAGGAAGCCGGACGTCGCCGTAGCCCGCGTTTTCATGCGTGTAGAACTTGATCTTCTTGTATCCAACCACCTTCTCCACGATGGAAACTTCGCCCCAACCGCTCTCCCATTCGATGCACGTTGGAGACAGGGGGCCAACGGCATTTTGTTCGATGATCGCGACCTGCGCATAGGTCATTGCGTCGGTCCAGTAGTCGGGTTCCACGTGCCGAACGAACGCCTTGTGGTTTTCGTAGTCGAAACGCTCGACCTGCCAGCAGTGGCCGTCGTGCTGATAGATGGCCTGCTCGTGAAGCATCGTGTGCGCCGAGCGCCAGTCGAGCTCGGCGATCGAGCGGTCGAGGTCGGCGTCGATAATGACCACGTTGTCCCAGCCCACGCTCCGCAACGACACGTTGTTCGCAGGGTAGGCATCGGCGGCCCAATGGTACGCGCCACTCGATTCATGCAGAACGCGGTGCCGAACCAAAAAGCCGAGAGCGTCGGCCGTTTCGGAGGGGCCGAGCGAACCGAAGGACTCGCCGCGTCGAAACGGCAGCTCGAATGCGGCGCACTTCAGGTGTTGCACGACGACCTCGACGTTGTCCGGATCGATCCGCGCTTGCTCCACGGGGGAGCCGAGCAAGAACGCGGGTTCGCGAGCGAGGTACTGATCGATTGGGGCACTCGACGCGACGAGCACTCCGATGCTGGTTCCGCCTCGTCGCCCGGCTCGCCCGAGCCTCTGCCAGGTCGCCGCGATCGAGCCCGGATATCCGGCGCAGACGACCGCCTGGAGCTCGCCGATGTCGATACCGAGTTCGAGCGCGTTCGTCGCGACTACGGCAAGGATCTCTCCGTTGCGAAGTCGGCGCTCGATGTCGCGCCGCTGCGCCGGCAGGTATCCGCCGCGGTAGGCCATGATGCGGGACGCATCGATTCCTCCGCCGTGGTCCGTTCGAGCGGGACCCGTTACGACGGCATCACGAAGGTACCGGAGCATCACTTCAACAGCATTGCGCGATTGTCCGAACACGATCGTCGGCACCCGCGCGTGCACGAGGTCAGTGGCGAGCCTCACGGCTTGTTTGACGTAACTGGCACGGATGCCGAGCTCCGTGTTGACGACAGGGGGATTGAAAAGAAAAAATCGGCGTTCTCCGCGCGGAGCGCCGCTCTCTTCGACGAGCTCGACGTCCTCTTTCGCGACGTTGAAGAGTCGCGCTGCGTGCTCCAGCGGGTTGCCGATCGTTGCCGTCGCGCCAATGAGCTGCGGGCGCGACCCGTGGAAATGTGCAACGCGCATCAAGCGCCGCAGCACGTTGGCCACGTGAGAGCCGAGAACCCCCTTGTACGTGTGAAGCTCGTCCACGACGATGTAACTCAAATGCTGCATCGTCCGCGCCCAGCTCGCATGGTGCGGGAGGATCCCGCTGTGCAGCATGTCCGGGTTGGTGAGGACGACTCCGGCTCTTTCGCGTGCAGCACGGCGCGCGTCGGCCGGGGTATCGCCGTCGTAGACGACCGCGCCGGCCGCGGATAGTCCGGCCGATTCCATCAGCTCACGCAAGCCGGCTTCCTGATCGCGTGCCAGAGCCTTCGTCGGGTAGAGATAGATTGCGCGGGCGTCCGGATCGTCGGCGTAGGCCTGGAGCACGGGCAGGTGAAAACAAAGGCTCTTGCCGCTCGCCGTAGGCGTGGCGATGGCCAGGTGTCGGCTGGAGCGGGCCGCAAACAGTGCGTGGGCTTGATGCGCAAACAGTCGTTCGATTCCGCGCGCGCGGAGGGCGCGCGCGAGCCCCGGGGCAAGCCAGGACGGAATGTCCGCATAGCGCCCATCGGCGCCGGCAATTGTCTCGTCCGCGCAAAAACAAGGCTTGACCCACGAACTCGCGAGCCAGCGGGCGACCACGGTATCCACGCCCCGTTCGGCGGTCCACGGCGAGGACATAGCTTCGCTACCTAAACAAATGTATCCTCCCGGGGCAACTGCATAACGGGCGAAGGTGAGAAGGTGGGAGGAGATCCTCCCCACGCTGTGCTTTGCCCGCGCCCCGCAATCCACTAGATCGCGTCGACCCCACGTGACCGAACCGACCGAAACCGAGAAAGCTTCCGGGATGGCGCCCGAGACCGCGAATGTCGCTCCGCCGTCGTCCGCTTCGCCCGCCCTTCAGCCGCTGGTCGTGCCCGGCGAGCGCCTCGTCATCCCAGTGGGCGCGACGCCTGTCGTGGGTGACTACGGTCGCCCGCGCCCCTCGTATGTCTTCCTCGCGGTGGTGTCGATTGTCGCGCTCGTTTGCGACGTAGTCACGAAAGCGTGGGCAGCGCGCCATCTGGACGGGTATCCCGGCGTCGTCGAGGTGTGGAAGAACCACCTCACGCTCGTGCTCGCGCGGAATCGAGGGGGAGCGTGGGGATTGCTCCAATCGACGAGCGAAAACGTCCGCCGCCCGTTCTTCTTGCTCGTATCGGTAGCCGCGATCGCCTTCATCATGACGCTCTACCGGCGCCTCCTACCGCGCCAGCACGCGCTGAAGTGGGGGCTGCCGCTCGTCCTGGGCGGAGCATTGGGAAATGTCCTCGATCGCATCCGTTATGGGCAGGTCATCGACTTCATCGATGCCCATGTGCAGTTTCGGGGCATTGAGCGTCATTGGCCGACATTCAACGTCGCGGATATCGCCATCTGCGTGGGCGTAGGGCTCATGGCGGTCGACATGTTCGCGAGCAAGCGGGCGAATCCGATCGTGCGGGCGCCAGATGTTCCGCCGGCCCAGTCGGGCGAGCCCTCCGTCGACTGGAAGGGCGTCGTCGTCGCGCAAGTACCCCTCTCGGCTCACGAGGAGGCAACCCCCCACGCGGACAACGCGGTCGGCAAGAATCCGGACGGGGTGGATGGCAATCCTGCTGGCTCCGCGTCAGAACTCGAGGCGCGCGGCCGGCCCCCGGTCGCACGAGATTAGCTTTTGCAGCCGGATCTCTTTCGCATCTTCGGCGTCACCTTTCCTTCGTACTTCGTCCTTCTCCTCTCGGGGTTTCTCTTTGCCACGTCGGTCGGCGCGCTTTGGGCTCGCCGCATCGGCGAAAGCGCGGACGTCGTCGTCGATCTAGGGCTTGCGATGCTGCTCGCCGGAGTCGCAGGGGCGCGCATTTTCCACGTCCTCGTCGACGGGCAGTTCTGGGATTATGTGCATCTGTGCACCAACCCCTCGAGAGTCGACTGGCCGCTCGACCGTCAGGAGTGCCTGTCCTCCGCGTACGACGGGGTGTGGGATGCCGCGAGAGGACTCTGCCACCCGAAAGAGGCCGACTGTTTCCAATGGGCAAAGTTCTGGGCGGGCGGGCTCACGTACTACGGAGGGTTCGTCGGCGCTTCGGTCGCGGCCTGGTTCGTCCTCCGGCGAGACGGTTTCCCGTTTTGGAAGGCGGCGGACATGGCTGGCTTTGCCGTGCCGCTCGGTCTCGCCTTCGGACGAATGGGCTGTCTCTTGGCCGGATGCTGCTTTGGGGCGACGTGCGACCTACCCTGGTCGGTTTCATTTCCGTCGCGGAGTGCGGCAAGCGAGGCCCAGTACAAAGAGCACCTGCTTGCGAGCAGGCAAATGTGGAGTCTGCCGGTGCACCCGACGCAAATCTACGAGTCGGCCGCGTCCCTCGTCATCGCCGCCATATGCATGCTCGTCGTCCACCCGCGGAAGCGTTACGACGGTCAGGTATTCGTCGTATTCCTTGTGCTTTACGCGGTCGCACGGTTCTTGGTCGAGTTTCTTCGACGCGACGACCGCGGTGGATGGCTCGGCCTGTCGACGTCACAGCTCGTAGGAATAGCCGCCGTGGGCTTTGCGGCGTTCGTGCATGCGCGCAGTGCGCGCGGTATACGACTCCGAGCATGAGCGCACGCATTCTCGACGGTAAGAAATTGGCAGAGGAAGTTCGAGCGGAAGTGCGCGTCGGGGTCGAGGCGTTCCGCGCGACGCACGGTCGTCCGCCTGGGCTCGACGTCGTGCTGGTTGGCGAAGATCCAGCCAGCGTGCTTTACACGCGCAACAAGGAAAAAGCCTCGAATCAGGTCGGAATGCGCGGCAAGCTCCACTCCCTGCCGGCGTCGACGACCGAGGCGCAGCTCGTCAAGCTCCTCGGCGACCTCAACGCCGATCCCGCCATCGACGGGATCCTGGTTCAACTGCCCCTACCCAAGACGATCGACGCTGAACGCGTGCTCGACTTGGTCGACCCGCAAAAAGACGTGGACGGCTTCCATCCCGTGAATGCGGGCCTCCTCGCGCTCGGGCGACGAGGGGCACTCGTGGCGTGTACGCCCTCCGGATGCATGCGCTTGATCGCGCTCGCCGGGGCGAAACTCGAAGGGGCCAACGCCGTCGTTGTCGGCCGGAGCAACATCGTGGGTAAGCCGATGGCGCTGCTTCTGCTAGGCGCAAACGCCACGGTCACCATTGCGCATTCGCGTACGAACAATCTTGCCGAAGTCTGCCGGCGCGCCGACGTGCTCGTCGCGGCCGTCGGGAAGGCGGAGATGATTCGCGGCGGCTGGATCAAGCCGGGCGCGGTAGTTGTCGATGTCGGTCAAAACAGCGTCGCGCTTCCGGACGGAAAGACCAAGCTCGTCGGCGACGTTGCCTTCGACGAGGCGAAGGAGGTGGCGGGGGCGATCACCCCGGTGCCGGGCGGCGTGGGCCCGATGACGATCGCGATGCTCCTCGCCAACACGCTCGAAGCCGCTCGTCGGCGCGTGAGCGTCTAGAGCACCGAACGGTTTGACTCCCGTCGGCTTTGCCGCGATTTTCTTCGCATCGCTTCGTTGCTCCTCCTCAAATTACTCCAGCAGTTCTCGTCGTCGCGCCTCGCGCTGCTGGAAACTCGCAGCAAATCCTCGGTCCGCCAAACCGTTCGGTGCTCTAGTGCGCGGCTTCTCCGAGGTCATCCAATGAGCTTGTCGAGAATCCGATCGAGTGCGTCGAGATCGGCGTAGGGGATGACGATTTCGCCCTTGTTGCCGCGGTCGTGCACGGCAACCTTCGTTCCGAGCGCGCGCGAGAGTCGGACTTCGAGGTCGCGTACTGCGGGGGTCTTGTCGTCCGGTGCCATGGGCGTTACCTCGGACTTCCTTCCCGCGCGCTGCCGTATCAGGGCTTCGGTAGCTCGTACGCTGAGATTGCCGCGCACCACACGATCGGCCAGCTCCTCGATGGCCGAGGCGTCACCGCCACCCAGCAGGGCGCGCGCGTGCCCCTCACTGAGCTCTCCACTCACCACCCGGTCCCGGACGCGCGGCGGAAGCTTGAGAAGGCGCAGCGCGTTGGTGATGGTCGTTCGATCCTTGCCGACGCGTTCCGCGAGGGTCTCCTGCGAATAGCCGTGCTCTCGAACGAGGCGATCGAACGCTTCCGCCAGTTCGATGGGGTTCAGTTCTTCGCGCTGCACGTTCTCGATGAGCGCGAGCTCGAACGCCTCGTTGTGGCTCACGTCTTTCACGACGACGAGGGCTTCGCGCATGCCCGCGCGCTGAAGGGCGCGCCAACGCCGCTCTCCGGCGATGAGCTCGAACTTGTCGACTTGACCCGCGGCGGGCCGCACTACGAGCGGCTCGACGAGGCCGTGCTCGCGAATGCTCTGGGCGAGCTCATCGAGCTTATGGGAGTCGAAGTGCTGCCGCGGCTGCCCCTTCTGCGGAACGATCCTCTCGAGCGGACACAGGAAGACGCTCCGGTCGCCCAATCCCTGCGCCGCGGGAGCAGCCGGGAGAAGTGCATCCAGTCCTCGACCCAGGGCTCGCCGTTTGGTGTCCTGGGGACTCATCGAGCCAGCCTATGCGCGCCCGAGGCTGTCGCCCCTGCGTCGCGCGAGAGCATTTCGCGTGCGAGCGACAAGTAACCCTGAGATCCCTTCGACTCCACGTCGTAGAGCAGTGCTGGCTTCCCGTGCGACGGCGCTTCGCTGAGCCGAACGTTGCGCGGGATCACCGAGTCGAAGACGTGGAAGTGCCTCTTCACTTCGTCTGCCACCTGGTGGGCGAGATTGTTTCGCGGATCGAACATCGTGAGCACGATCCCCTCGAGCTCGAGGCGTGCGTTCATACCTCCTCGCACGCGATCGATGGTAGCCATCAACGAGGTGAGTCCTTCCAGCGCGTAGTACTCGCACTGCATGGGAACGAGCACCCTATCGGCGGCCGCAAGCGCGTTGACGGTTAGGATGCCGAGGGAGGGGGGGCAATCGATGAAGACGTATTCGAACGGCTCTTCTTCGAGCAAGACGTCGAGCGCGCGCCGCAGCTTGTAAGCCCTATCCGGGTCGTCGACCAGTTCGACGTCGACCGCGACCAGGTCCTGTTTGCTCGGGGCGAGCATCAGTGCGGCAAGCTCGGTCGGCTGCAGCACCTCGCGCATCGAGGCTCGGCCTATGAGCGCGTCGTAGACGCTTCTTTCGACCGTGCGCGGGGACACGCCGACCCCGCTGCTTGCGTTGCCCTGGGGATCCAAATCGATCAACAGCGTGCGTCTTTCGGCGGCAGCGATGCTCGCGGCGACGTTGACCGATGTGGTCGTCTTGCCGACGCCCCCTTTTTGGTTCACGACCGCGACGATGCAGGTCGGCCGCCGTTGGTCCGTACCCCCCCCCGCGCCGAGCTTGGTCATGTTTGCGCCTGTCTAGCCCGCATTTCTCGCCGCGTCGCCCGCCACGGGTCGGTCGCGGCAACTTTCGTACTGCGACCGCGGTTCGCCGCACCCACGCACGCTTCGCGAAGGACTGGCCCTGAAATCGTCGCCGTTTTCTTCGGGCCCTCGCGATGACGTAGTACGTTGGGCGACATGTAGGACAGTCAAGAATGAAGAATCGAGGAATCGAGGGAACAAGGATGCGCCGACAACTCGTGGCGGTGCTCAAGAATAACCAGAAGGACCTGTTCTCGGAAATTGCGCTGCGGTGCTTTTGGTCGCTCGAGACGCCGGTCTTTCAGGCTCCCTCGAGTTGCCCCCGGTTCTCGCCTGCCGAAACGAACGACGCGGGGGCGCGCGTGATCGACATGACAAAGTGGGCGCTCCAACACCGCGGGATCGCGCGACCTTAGTCGCAGTTTAACTCGAGCCAAACAAACCACCGGGGCCCTTCGGCCGCGGTGCCCACGCTCGGCACTCGGACCGTGCCGGCTGAGGAGAAAACCATGTCGCTACCGAAGAGCTATCGAACAATCGAAGAGTTTCATCGCGAAGAGCTACGTCCCCAGTACAAGGCCGGGTTCTCGCTGGACGACCTCATGCAGGAAACGATGCTCCGGGAGAGCGATCTCCTCTTCGACGACCAAGTGGACGAGTACGAACCGGACCCCGACGACGAATAGCGAGGGCCTACCGCCGAGCGCGCAGCGCGCGCCCGGGTAGCGAGCGGTTCGCGTTCAAGGACACTTGCTTTCCACGAGCGGAACACTACCCTCCGCCCTCCCAATGCAAGTCCAGGTCGCTCGAATTTCGCCCGTCTTGATGGAGCTGGCTGTCGAGGTTCCGGCCGATGCTGTGAAGGCGGAGGTCGAGAAGGCTTACGCGAGTCTCCAAAAGAAGGCCCGCGTTCGAGGCTTTCGCCCCGGCAAAGCACCCCGGCAGGTTCTTGCGCACTTGTTCGGACCGCAGGTCGCCAGTGACGTCGCCAACGCGATCGTGAGCGACACCCTGCCCAAGGCACTCTCCGAGAACAAAGTCCAACCCGTCAATCAGCCCAGCGTCGAAGCCGGCAAGGTCGAGAACGGGTCCGCGTTCTCCTACAAGGCGCGCTTCGAGGTCTCGCCAGAGATCTCCGACGTCGTGTTCGAAGGGCTCGAACTCGTGCGCCCTGCGGTCGTCGCCGGGGAGGCGATGGTGGACGAGCAGATCGAACTCCTTCGTAAGACGCACGCGCGGGTCGAACCCATCGATCCGGCACGGCCTGCCCAAAAAGGCGACGTCGTGACGATCGATTTCACCCTCGAGGTGGGCGGGACCGAGCTGAAAGAAGGCGGCGGTCAGGGTGTGCAGCTGGAGCTCGGTTCGGGGCAGGTCCTCCCCGAGCTGGACGCGGGCCTCGAGGGAAAGAATGTCGACGACACGTTCGATTGCGCTGCGACGTTTGCCGACGCGCACCCCCGTGCCGAGTTGAGGGGCAAATCGGCGGTCTTCAAAGTCAAAGTCAGAGACATCAAGCAGCGCGTTCTTCCGGTGCTCGACGACGAGTTCGCCAAAGATGTCGGTTCGTTCCAGACCCTCGTCGAGCTTCGGGCGAATGTGCACACTCGTTTGGAGAAAATGCTCAAGGAGCGAGCGGACACTGTCCTCGCGGAGCAAATCATCGATAGGCTCAACGAGAAAAACAGTCTGGACCTGCCGCCGTCGTTGGTCGAACAGCAGTGCCGGATGATGGAGATCGAGCTTCTACAGAACGCGAAACGCATGGGAGGGCAGCCCACCCAAGAGGATTTTGCGAGGGTCCACGGTCAGGTCCACGCCGACTCCGAGAAGAAGGTGCGAGCAGGGCTTCTGATGGCCGCGATCGCTAGGAAGCTGTCGATCCAGGTCACCGAGGACGACATTCGCCAGGGGATCGAAGAACTCGCCGCGGAGAGCGGAAAGAACGTGGCGAAGGTTCGCGCGGAGTACAACGATCCCCAGCGACGGAACATCCTCATCGGGATGATCTTGGAGGACAAAGTTCTCAACGTCATCGAATCCAAGGCGGTCGTTCGAGATGGCGACACAACCGGCAGGCCGGATGCCGCGGAGAGCGCGAACGTAGTGGCGCCGGCGGACCCGAACGTCGGGGCCTCAGCTGCGCCAAAGGATGCGAACATAGGGGGGCCGGACGCCGCAGGCGGATGAGCCGCTTGACGACAGGGCCTGCTCGGAGAAACTCGTAGAGACGCGGGTGTAGAACCCGAGGAAAAGGGACGATGACCAAGCGCCCGACCAACCGTACACAAGCGATACGCTGCATCGAGTCCGCGAGGGACTTCATTCCTTACCCGACCGTCGTGGAGACGACCCACCGCGGGGAGCGCAACTGGGACATTTTCAGTCGCCTCTTGAAGGACCGCATCGTTTTCTTGGGGACGGAGATCAATGACGACGTGGCGAACATCGTCATCGCGCAGTTTCTCTTTCTCGAGAGCGAAGATCCCGACAAAGAGATCATGCTCTACATCAATAGTCCGGGCGGCGTCGTGACGAGCGGTCTCGCGATCTATGACACGATGCAGTATGTCCGCTCGACCGTAAGCACCACGTGCCTCGGCATGGCCGCATCCATGGCTGCGGTGCTCCTCGCCGCCGGGACCAAAGGCCGCCGAATGGCGCTCCCGAACGCGCGCATAATGATCCACCAGCCGATGGGCGGTGCCCGAGGTCAGGCAACGGATATCGAGATCCAGGCTCGCGAAATCCGTCACTGGAAGGACGTCATCACCGACATCCTCGCGAGCGCGACCGGCAAGCAGAAGGATCTCATCCACAAGGACATTGACCGCGACTTCTACATGGGCCCCGTCCAGGCGAAGGAATACGGTCTCATCGATGACGTTCTCCCACCGCGGAGGAAGGGAGAGCCGGAGAAGCCCGTACGCGAGCGTTGAGCCGAGGCGGGCGAAAAAGAACGCTCTCGCTACGCGACCGGGGCGCCACAAGCTTGCGACGATCCCGGGGTGCGTCTAAGCTTTCAACGACGCGAGGCTAGGTGTGCACCGCACTTGTGCTCTTCGGCAACCATTCTGAGGCATGAATTGGAACGCAGACGTGACGACCACCAGAACGGCAACCTAAACTGCTCTTTCTGCGGCAAGTCGCAGAAGGAAGTGAAGAAGCTCATTGCCGGCCCCACGGTCTACATCTGCGACGAGTGCATAGGACTTTGCAACGACATCATCGCGGAGGAGGTCGAGAAGGACGAGCCGTACGCCGGTTCGACGCCAGTCCCGAAGCCCTCCGAAATCAAGTCGATCCTTGACGATTACGTCATCGGACAGGACCGCGCGAAGAAGATACTCGCGGTGGCGGTGCACAATCACTACAAGCGCATCGACTCCCGTGTGACCGCGGACGACGTGGAGCTGGCCAAGTCGAACATCTTGCTTCTAGGCCCGACCGGCACGGGAAAGACGCTTCTTGCACAGACCCTAGCGAAGATTCTGAACGTTCCGTTCGCGATCGCCGACGCGACCACCCTCACCGAAGCTGGGTACGTGGGCGAGGACGTCGAAAACATCATCGTCCAGCTTCTGCAAAACGCGGATCACGATGTGGAACGCGCCCAGCGCGGAATCGTGTACATCGACGAGATCGACAAGATCAGCCGCAAGGGTGACAACCCCAGCATCACGCGGGACGTTTCCGGCGAAGGGGTTCAGCAGGCCCTCCTGAAGATCATCGAGGGGACCATCGCCAACGTTCCCCCCAAGGGCGGGCGCAAGCATCCGCAGCAAGACTTCCTGCAGGTCGACACGACGAATATCTTGTTCATCTGCGGCGGCGCGTTCGTCGGGCTCGAGCAAATCGTCCAGCGGCGCATCGGTCAGCAGACGCTCGGGTTCGGCGCGGACATTAAGAGCAAGAAGGACTACAAGCTCGGCGAACTCCTCGAGCAGGTGCAGCCCGAAGACCTCCTCCGGTTCGGACTCATCCCTGAGTTCATCGGGCGCCTGCCGGTGCTGGCTACGCTCCATGAGCTCAACGAGGACGCCCTGGTCGACATTTTGACGAAGCCTAAGAACGCGCTCGTCAAGCAGTACCAGAAGCTCTTCGAGATGGACGGCGTGAAGCTGAAGTTCACCAAGGGTGCCCTTCAAGCCGTCGCCAAGGAAGCGCTGCTCCGTCAATCCGGCGCTCGCGGTTTACGCGCCATTCTCGAGCACGCGATGCTCGACATCATGTACGAGATTCCGTCGCGAAACGGCATTAAAGAGGTCGTCGTGAACGAGGACGTCATCACCAAGCGAGAGTCGCCGCTCATTGTTTATCAGAAGGAAGCCGAGCTGGCGTGAGGTGGGGACAGACCACGGCTTCGGATGCGCGCTCTAGCCGTCAGAAGCCGGAAGCCAGAAGGCCTGCCAGGTAAGGCGTCGTCATGTTCTTCAATAAGGAAAGCGACGGGAAAGGTCCGCTTGGCGGGAGGAGGCGAACGGTACCTCTTCTTCCGTTGCGAGACATCATCGTATTTCCCCACATGGTATCCCAGCTTTTCGTGGGGCGGGAGCGATCGATCAATGCGCTCGATGCGGCAATGGCGCGAGACAAGGACATTTTTCTAGCCGCGCAGAAGAACGCAAAGACGAACGAGCCGACGCCGGACGACATCTTCGGAGTCGGAACCCTTGGAACCGTAATGCAGCTTTTGCGGCTTCCGGACGGCACCGTGAAGGTTCTCGTCGAAGGAAAGCGCCGCGCGTGCATCAAGCGCTTCGCGCAGACTGACGAGTTCTTCGTCGTCGAGGTCGAGGAGATCCTGGACGCCAGCCAAGGAGGCGTCGAGATCGAGGCCCTGATGCGCAGCGTGCAGGCTGCCTTCGAGATGTACGTGAAGCTGAACAAGAAAGTTCAGCCCGAAGTGCTGATGAGTGTGCAGACGATCGACGACCCGGCCCGCCTATCGGACACGATCGTCGCCAATTTGCCGACCATCAAGCTGGTGGATCGGCAGCAGCTGCTCGAGATGGAGGACGCTTCCAAACGCCTTGAACGCCTGCACGAGCTCATGCAGGCCGAGATCGAGATCCTTCAAGTCGAAAAGAAGATCCGGTCCCGCGTCAAGAAGCAAATGGAGAAGACGCAAAAGGAATATTACCTCAACGAGCAGATGCAGGCCATCCAGAAAGAGCTTGGTGGCGGCGAACGCGATGAGTTCAAGAACGAGATCCAGGAAATCGAAGAGACCCTGAAGACCAAACGGATGAGCAAAGAGGGCTCAGCGAAGGTCAAGAAGGAACTCAAGAAGCTGAAGATGATGCATCCGACGAGCGCCGAGGCGACCGTCGTTCGAAATTACATCGACTGGATCATCGGCCTTCCCTGGTACGAAAAGAGCGAGGAAACGTACGATCTCAAGAAGGCCGAGGAGATTCTCGAAGAAGACCACTATGGCCTCAAGAAGATCAAAGAGCGCATTCTCGAATACCTCGCAGTCCAAGCACTGACCAAGAAGCTCAAGGGGCCGGTTCTTTGTTTCGTCGGCCCTCCCGGAGTGGGCAAGACCAGTCTCGCCAAGAGCATTGCGCGCGCCACGGGCCGGAAGTTCGTCCGGCTGTCGCTCGGTGGGGTGCGTGACGAAGCCGAGATTCGCGGCCACAGGCGCACGTACATCGGAGCAATGCCTGGCAAGCTGATTCAATCCGTGCGGAAGGTGGCGACGAACAACCCGGTCTTCTTGCTCGACGAAGTCGACAAGATGTCGACCGACTTTCGGGGTGATCCCGCAGCTGCGTTGCTCGAAGTCCTCGACCCGGAGCAAAACCATAGCTTCAACGACCACTACCTCGATCTCGACTACGACCTCTCGGACGTGATGTTCATCACGACGGCCAATACGCTCGGAGGTATCCCGATCCCGCTGCAGGATAGGATGGAGATCATCCAGCTCAGTGGATATACCGAGTTCGAGAAGCTCAACATCGCAGTCAAGTATCTCGTGCCCCGGCAGCGCAGGGAGTGCGGGCTGGAGGAAGTTCCTTTTACCGTGACGGAAAACGCCCTCCGTACCGTCATCCATCACTACACGAAAGAGGCGGGGGTTCGCTCGCTGGAGCGCGAGATTGCGAGCATTTCCCGCAAGGTAGCGCGCCAGGTCGTCAACGAAGGGAAGAAGCCGATCGAGATCGTCGCCAAGGACGTGCCGCGATACCTCGGAGTGCCGAAGTACCGTGTCGGGAAGAAAGAAGAGCACGACGAAATCGGCCTGACCAACGGCCTCAGCGTGACGTCGAATGGCGGCGGAGAGCTTCTCGCCTGTGAAGTCGCGGTCGTTCCCGGCAAGGGCAAGCTCGCCATCACCGGGCTGCTCGAGAAGGGCATGGAGGAGAGCGCCCAAGCCGCAATGAGCTACGTCCGATCCCGCGCCGAGGCATTGGGACTGGACGCGGACTTCTACCAGAAGGTGGATGTCCACGTGCACTTCCCCGAGTTCGTCCGAAAAGATGGACCGAGCGCCGGGGTCACCATGGCCACCAGCCTTGCGAGTGCACTCATCAAAGTCCCCGTGAAACGAGATCTCGCGATGACGGGAGAGATCACGTTACGCGGGAGAGTCATGCCAATCGGGGGAGTCAAGGAGAAACTCTTGGCGGCACACCGAAGCGGCATCACGACTGTCGTCATCCCGAAGGAGAACAGGAAGGATCTGCGCGAGGTACCGAGGCGCGTGCTGAAGTCGACGCGCATCGTACTCGTGGAGCACATGGACGAAGTCCTTCGCGAGGCGCTTTGCCTGCCCGCGACGGCTGCGCTCCTGGGTACCCCGCGGGAGCGGTGGGAGTATCGCGATGGAGAGCTCGTAACAATTCCCAGCGAAGCGGTCCCACGCGTTCCGGCCGCCGTCGCGCCGCCAGCGGACGTCCCTGGAAAGGCGCATCCTGGGGCGCCGGAACCCGCGACACCGCCGCCGGCATGACTTCGCGCTTGACCGAGCCCTCCGCATGCGTAGAGTGGCCGGCCCGGGTCACTCGCGGACAGGACGAGTGGGGCGGGTAGCTCAGCGGTAGAGCGCTGGCCTTACAAGCCGGTAGTCGCAGGTTCAATCCCTGTCCCGCCCACGAAAAGGTGCAAGGTGAAGTGGTCGGAGAAGTACAGCAGAACATGAAGCGGTAGATGCAAATTTCGGGGTGGTAGTTAAGTTGGTTATAACGCCGGCCTGTCACGCCGGAGGCCGCGGGTTCGAGTCCCGTCCACCCCGCAATGATTCCGAGTACTTAGGTACCAGTTTTCGCGACTTGGCCCAATGGTTGGCCCAATCGGTCACCAGCGGAGGCAGGGGAAGGGAAGACCTTCCCGAAGCCTGTCGCGAGCGTCTCGGCTTCGCGGATGTACCCGAGCGTGGTCGCATAGTCGGTGTGCCCGGCACGACTTTGGATGACCTGCGGAGGGTCGCCGCGGACCGCCATCCACGTGATCCCGGTCGCGCGTAGATCGTGAAACCGGATCGCCTGTCGGGTCGCGTCAGTCGTATAGAGCTCGGGACGATTGACCCCGGCCTTGGGTAGCCAGCGCTTGAGGCCCCGGGCCAGATCGCGCTCGCTTGTCAGCTCGACAACGTGATCGGTGGGTCCACTTCCCTCTTGCTCCGCCTCCGCGTGCATCGTGCGAAGCAGCGGAAGTATCGAAGGTTCGAGCGAGAACCGACGGGCCTGTTTGCTCTTGGTGGACTTGTCTTCGCCTGAGACGCGATCGCGCGCGCGGTGTAAGTGGATCGTGCCGTGTTCGAGGTCGAGGTCCTCCCATTGCGGGCGGTCTTCCAAGCGATCGTGCCGTTTTCGATCTGCAGGTCGAGGTGCCTTGAGAGCCTGCGCAAGTCGTCGGCGGTCCAGTCGCGCAGGTGCTTTGCTCCGATTGCCGGCGCGATGTGCGTCACATAGTGGCTGCGGTTTTCCCTTGTCGACGTCTGTCCCCCGGCCTTGCGGGCAT
>Ga0265316_10000480_pt1 | contig 45424 bp, 40 predicted proteins | sample 4522metaG_FD_202092 | JGI IMG/M metagenome (GOLD analysis project Ga0265316, IMG submission 202092) | Rhizosphere microbial communities from Carex aquatilis grown in University of Washington, Seatle, WA, United States - 4-5-22 metaG | ecosystem: Host-associated > Plants > Roots > Rhizosphere >... | reverse complement strand
GCTGTTCGGCGACGACGGCGCGGCTCTCGTCATGCTGCTCCGCAGCCCCGCCCAGGCGTCCATCCATGGCATCGTGGTGACGCCCGGCAACGTCTGGCCGGCGCAGGGCGCGGAGTACATGTTTCACATTCTGGAGCTGCTGAAACGGCCGCAGGTGCCCGTGTTTACAGGCGCGGAAAGACCCTTGGTGCACAGCGCCGCCATGGCCCGGGAAGCCGAGAAGCGCTGGGGCGCTCTGACCTACACCGGCGCCTTCGCCCAGGACCCCGCGGCGGTGAAGCCCGCTCCCGGAGCCTCGCTCACCAACCGGCGGCCGCGCCGCGAAAGCGCCGTGGAGTTCCTGATTGCCGAGATCGAGCGCCACCCCGACGAGTTGACCATTCTGGCCATCGGGCCGATGACCAATATTGCGCTCGCCCTGCGGCTGAAACCCGAGGTGGAAACGGAAATCAAGCGGATTGTGTTCATGGGCGGCAACATCCGCGTGGCGGGCAACGCTTCGCCGGCGGCCGAGTTCAACTTCTGGTTCGATCCGGAAGCGGCGCGCATCGTGCTCCGGTCGCGGATTCCGAACAAGGTTATGTTCGGATTGGATATCTGCAACCTGGCGGTGCTGAGAAAGGCCGAGTTCGACCAGATCGCCTCGGCCCACACCCCCATCGCGGACCTGTTTCGCGAAGACCTCGGCAACCGCTATCCGGGCTTCCTGAAGCATCCCGAGGCCACCGCCCGCATGTGGGACTCGCTGGCCGCCGCCTACCTGATCGACCCGGCGTTCGTGACCAAGTCCGAGTCGCGGTACCTGGACGTGCAGACCGCCTGGGGGCAGTTCTACGGCTCGACCACGCCGCTGGACCGCCGCCTGGCCCCCGACGCCACCCCGGTTACCGTCATGCTGGAGCTGGATTTCAAGCGCGTCTTCGACTTGTACAAGGACCGGTTGACGCGCCAGTAGGGGGCCGGGCATTCCCAAGCCTAACGAAACACAACTATTTACCTGTGTCTTTACCTGCTTTGGCGTAAACTGCTGCTAGCGTGGCGGCGTGGTCGCGGCTATCGGGCGGAGCAGCAAATCCTGGAAATCGAAACTGAAATCGGTCGCAGGCGATACCGGCGCCATCTTTACCTCGTCAACGGAACCGTTCGGCTTCAACGAAAACGTCACATAGGCGTCGGCCGCCAGCGAGCGGTCGCGCCAGCGGGCCACGAAGGTGTCGTACTGCCAGTGCTCCAGGTCGCCCGTGAGCTGCCGGGTGTGCGTAAACGAAATCGTCAGCTTGCCGCTGTGTTCCTCAATCGCCACGTCCCCGTACCACGCATCGCGATAACGCCCCGCATAATCCGCCAGCGGCAGCGAGGGCCGCGAGTTGGCGTTCCGTTTGGCGGACGCTTGTTTCACGGCTTCCTCCGCGCCGGTTTCTCCCTGCCTGGCCTGGGCCAGAAATGGGGCCACCCAATCGCTCTCGGGCGCGCCCAGGTAGTGGTCCAGAATGGTGTACGTCACGGCCTGGAACGCTCCGTCAGCTTCCTGGTTGGTGAGCACCACAACTCCCAGCTTCAATTCCGGTATCATAGTCACACGCGAGACGTATCCCGAAAGCCCGCCCGTGTGGGACACGATCTTCTTCCCCCGGTAATCGTCCAATCTCCAGCCCAATCCGTAGGCGCTGAAGTTGGGGCTTAGCGCGCCCAGGGCCGCCGGCGCGCCGATGGGGATAATGGTCTGAGCCGACCACATCTCTTTCGACTGCGCCTCGCTGAACAGCCGCGCACTCCCCATGTCGCCGTGGTTGAGTTGCAGTGTCACCCACTTCGCCAGGTCCGCCACGCACGAATTGATGGCGCCCGCCGGAGCGTTGTTGTCGACGTCCTCATGCGGCAGCGCTTCCAGTTTGCCGCCGGCCTTGGAGTGCGGTAGGGCCACATCGCTCGCGGCCTTCAGCGCCGGCGTGCCGGCATTCGTCGAGGTCATGCCCAGCGGAACGAAGATGCGCTCCTTCACAAAATCGTCCCAGCCTTTCCCCGTGACCGCCGGAATAAGCTGGCCCGCCACCAGGTACAGCAAGTTGTCGTAAGCGTACCGGCTGCGGAAACTGGTGGCCGGCTTGACGAACCGCAACCGCTGGACGATCTCCGCGCGGCTGAGGTCGCTGGGCGGGAAGAACATCAAGTCGCCCGCGCCCAGCCCCAGCCCGCTGCGATGCACCAGCAGGTCCCTCACGGTCAGCTCGCGGGTGACGTACGGGTCGTACATCTGGAACCCGGGCATGTGTTGGATCACCGCGTCGTCCCAGCGGAGCTTGCCCTCATCCACCAGCATGGCCAGCGCCGCCGCCGTGAAAGCCTTGGTATTGGAGGCGATGCGAAACAGCGAGTGGGCCGTCACCGGAGCCGCTTCGCCCAACTTCCGCACTCCGTACCCTTTGGCGAGGACCACGTTGCCGTCCTTGACGATGGCCACGGCGATCCCCGGAACGTCGAACTCCTGGCGGGCGCGTTCCACCACCTGGTCGACGTAGTCCTGCGCCGGGCAAACCGCCGCGGCCAGGAGTAGCCCGATCAGAAGTGGGGCAGCCACCCTTGAACACACAGGACAAAGTTCTTTGTTTTCATTCCAATCTTTGCGCGGTTGCGGTGCCAGCCGCCGCCGCGCAAATCGAAACAATCCTGGCTGCAGCCGGCCATTAGCCGGCGTTTTCGCGCGCGCACACTTGCACCCCGGTGCGAACGGGCCGCCTGAAAGGCGGCTGCGGGCAAAATTGCCCGCCCCACTAGGACCTGTCCCGCAGCAACATCTCATAGACCTCCCTCTTCGCCATCCCGCGCCGCCGCGCCACCTGTTTGATGGCGTTCATGCGCGGAATTCCCGCCCGCATCAGCGCGTCCACGGCTACATCCACCGGCGTGTCGTCTGGCGCCGGCGCCGCGGCCCGCCCCACCAGGACGGTCATCTCGCCTTTCACCCTGTCGCGCTCCGCCAGTTGCGCGCGAATCTGGGCCGCCGTGCCCCGCAAAAACTCCTCGTGGATCTTGGTCAACTCGCGCGCCACCACCACGGGCCGCGGCCCCAGCACCGTCTCGATGGCTTCCAATGCTTCCAGAATGCGATGCGGCGCCTCGTAGAAGACGAGCGTAGCGTGCTCTTCCGCCAGCGCCTCCAACGCCTTGGCCCGCTGTCCCGGCTTGGACGGCAGAAACCCGCAGAACCGGAACGTCTCGGTTGGCAGTCCCGAAGCCGCCAGTGCCGCCAGCGCCGCCGAGGCGCCCGGCACCGGTTGCACCGCAATGCCGTTTTCGATGGCCGCCCTCACCAGCCGGTATCCCGGGTCGGATACCAGCGGCATCCCCGCGTCGGACACCAGCGCAATCGCCGCGCCGGCGCGCAACCGCTCCGCCAATTCCGTGGCGCGTTCCACCTCGTTATGCTCGTGGTAGCTGATGGTGGGGGTCCGGATGTCATAATGATCCAGCAGCGTGCGTGTGTGCCGCGTGTCCTCACACGCGATCAGGTCCGTCTCCTTGAGCACCCGCACCGCGCGGTAGGTGATGTCTTCAAGGTTCCCGATGGGCGTCGCCACCAGATAGAGCAGGCCGGCCATCCCTTGAGTATAGAGGCAGGGCCGCGGACCCCGGTTCCCGTGGGCCGCTTCCGCCATTCCGGCCGAAGCGGATGGTTCAACACCCGGATCAGGTACTTGCGGTTCAGACCGGTCCGCTTCTCTGCTTCATGGAGCAAACGGCCATGTTTCGCGCCCTTTTGGGTTACATTTTCATTTGACCCAACCGGGTCTCTCCTGGTGACATTTTACGTGACCCAATTCGGCTCCAGCGGAAGAACGCGGGGATGGTGGTATAATTCCACCACTCAGAGCGTTTGACGCGAACTAAACAAAAAACGCATCTGATGCTTCTGAAAACCCTTCCACGAGGTCGTGATGCGTTCCAATCGCCGGCTTCGCGTCGAGCAAGTCTATCGCTCTGCGATGGAGCGGGAGCCTGCCCATCGGGGCGCCTTTCTGGCTGAAGCGTGCGAGGGCGACGAAGAGCTCCGCCGCGAGGTGGAAGGTTTGCTCGATCGAACCAGCGGCGGCGCGGGCCGCTCCGTCAACCAGTTCGATATTCTCGACAAGATCGGCGAGGGCGGGATGGGCCGCGTCTATAGGGCCCGCGACCGCAAGCTCGACCGCCTGGTAGCGCTGAAGTTTCTGGCTGCGGGACTGCTGGAATCCGAACAAGCCCACGGCCGCTTCCTTCGTGAGGCACGCGCGCTTTCGGCGGTTAGTCATCCGCACATCGCCACCATCTTCGACGTTTGCGAATCGGCCGGCGAGCCCTTTCTGGTATTGGAGTACCTGCCGGGCGGAACGCTGTACGCCAAGCTGCGCAGCCTGGCAGCCGAGGGCCGGCGCCTCTCGACCGCGCAGACGCTGAACTACGCCGTGCAGATCGCCGAAGGGCTGGCCCACGCGCACCGCAATGGAATCGTTCACCGCGACGTCAAAACCAGCAACGTGCTTCTCGACGCCGAGGGCAACCTGAAGATCACGGATTTCGGCCTGGCCCGATTGCAGGGCGAGGCGGCCATCACGGGGCCGGGACACGCCATCGGCACGGCGGCTTACATGTCCCCCGAGCAGGCGCTGGGACGCGAGGTGGATGCGCGCACCGATATCTTCTCGTTTGGGGTGGTTCTGTTCGAAATCGCTACCGGCGAATTGCCGTTTCGCGGCGATCACACGCCGGCGATCATCCATCAGATTCTCAACTCGGCGCCGCCTTCGCTCCACGAGCGGAATCCCGACGTCCCGCCGGCGCTGGAGCGCATCGTCGAACGCGCACTGCAAAAAAACCCGCAACAGCGCTATGGGCGAATGGAAGAGATGCTGCGCGACCTCCGGGCGGCGCAAAGTGAGGTCGCATCCGGATCCGATGGCGCCTCCCTCAGACCTACGGCAACGCTGACGGGGTTTCGGCCAGAGCGCCGGTTCTCCAGGCGGTGGATGCTCGTCTTTGCCGTTCTGCTGGCCGCCCTGTTGGCGTTCACGGTTGGCACATCGCTGCGCCGCCTGCTTCCTCATGGCGCGGCGCCGGCGCAGAAACACCTGGCGGTGCTTCCGTTTGCCAACGTGGGCGGCGACCCGGAGGGTCAGGCATTCTGCGACGGAATCGTCGAGAGCCTCACCAGCAGCCTGACCCAGTTGGAGCAGTTTCAAGGTTCGCTTCTGGTGGTGCCCGCCTCCGAGGTGCGGCGGCAGGCCAACATCACGGTTCGCGACGCGCAGCGCAGTTTCGGCGTCAACCTCGCGGTGACCGGCAGCGTGAAGCGCTCTGGCCACCAGGTGCGGCTGACGGCCAACTTGGTGGACGCCCGCTCGCTGGTGCAGGTGGGAGCCCGTTCGATCGACGTCGCGGTGGAGAATCTGGCGGGCGTGGAAGACCAACTGGTTGGCCTCATCGCCGGACTGCTGGAGATCGAGTTGCAGCCACGGGCCCGCTCCGCCATGAGCGCCGGCGGCACCACCGTCTCTGAAGCTTCCGATTCCTACCTGCAAGGCCGGGGATATCTGCGCCGCTTCGACAAAGCCGGGAACCTGGAACTGGCGGTGGCCGCATTCCAACATGCCCTCAAACTCGACCCGCACTATGCCCTGGCCTACACCGGTCTGGCTGAAGCTTACCTGCGCACCTTTGAGCGCACCAAAGATCCGCAGTGGCTTCCGCTGGCCCAGGAGGCCGGCGCCCGCGCCGTGGAATTGAACGACGGCCTGGCCGCGGCACACGTCAATCTCGGCGCCGTTTACGCAGCCACTGGGCAATACCCGAAGGCAGTCGGCGAATTCAAACGCGCGCTGGAACTGGACCGTCTCAGCGTGGGTGCCTATCGCGAACTTGCCAGCGCCTATGAAGCTCTCAACCAGGCGAGCGACGCCGAGAATACATACCGGACGGCCATCGATCTTCGCCCCGGAGATTGGCTGAGCAACGGAATGCTCGCCACTTTTTATTACCGCCACGGCCGCTACCGGGAGGCGGAGACGTACTTCAAGCGGATCATCGATCTGACCCCCGACAACGCCAGCGGCTATCTGAACCTCGGGGGCCTCTATATCATCCTCAGCCGTTACAGCGAGGCCGAGGCTCTGCTGAAGCGCGCCATCGACATCAAACCCACGGACCGCGCCTATTCCAACCTGGGAACGGTATATTATCAACTCGGGCGCTATGCCGACGCGGTTCCCATGTATGAGAAAGCAGTCGAGCTCGACGCGGGCTCCAGTTGGGTGACGGTGGGCAACCTCGCCGATTGCTACCGCCGCGTTCCCGGGCTCCGCGCCAAGGCGGCAGAGGCGTACGGCCGGGCGATCAAACTGGCGGAACGGCAGCTTGCGCTCAACCCCAAGGACGCGAATGTGCTCAAGAGCCTGGCCTATTATCGCGCCGCGTCGGGCGAAAAGGACGAGGCTTTACGCGATGTGGAACGGGCGCGCCGGATGGCGCCGGCGGATACCACGGTCGGTTTCAAAGCCGTTCTGGTTTATGAGATCCTGGGCCGAAGAGAGCAGGCGCTGGCGGCCTTGGAACAGGTTCTCAAAGACGGTTTTGCGATCGGCCAGGTAGAGCGCGACCCCGACCTGGAGCAACTCCGCCAGGATGTCCGATATACTCGGATCAAGTCCCAATTCGCTGGAGGCAACTCAAGCGCAGCGAACAAATGAAAAGGAGGATCATGCCCAAGCACAAGCACACGATCAAGGTCTTTACCGTCTTCAATCCGGATGGCAGCGTGCACCTGGCTTACATCCATCACAACGAGGACCATCCAACCGAGGATGCCCCGGGTCAGCCCGTGACGTTCCCGCCCGGAGAGCAAGTCATGTGGAGGAGCATGAGCGGCGCGCCCATCCTCATTCACTTCAAGACCGGGTCACCATTCGTGTCCGGGGTCGTCGATTTGCCGGCGAAGCCCCCAAAACCCGTGACCGAGTCGCAAACCGTGAAGAACGATGTCCCGGACCCCGCCGGCAATAACCCAGTCTACAGGTATACGGTGACGGTACAGGGCGTGCCGCCCGACGACCCGGATGTCATCATCGATCTCAGCGGGGGCGGGGGCGCGAAACCCAAGCCCAAGCCGAAGCCCAAGCCTAAGGCAAAACCCAAATCCAAACCGAAGAAGAAGTAAGCAGCGGCGCCCGCCTGAGGGGGACGCGCGTCATTTCTTGTAGGCTCGTCTTTGCTTTGGCTCCGCGCGGAGCAGCGCCGCTTGTGCGCTGCTCCGCAAGGGGGAATGGGTGTCTTGCGCCAACGCGCGCAGCGCGGCCTTGCCCTGCTCCCCGTCTACGATGCCGAGGCCCGCCGCGGCCCGTGACCTGTAGCGCAGGATGAAGTCGTTCCGCTGTTGCGCCAGGTACTGCTCGCTGGTTACCGCGCGCGCCGCCTTGAGATCGGCTTCGCTCAAGCCCAGTCCTTTGCCGGTCTTCAGGGCTTCCTGGCGCTTTTGAAACTGCTCCGCGGCCGCAGTCTGCTGGGCGGCAATATCCGGGGCCTCCGGTCCCTGATTCAGTGCTTGCAGAAACACCGGCTCCAATTGCGTTTTGTATTTTGCCAGCATGGCGTCGAGCGCCTGCTTCTCCGCTTCGTCGCAATCCTTCGCCAGCCACGTGGCAGCGGCCTTCCGCGCTTCATCGGGCACCTGCGCCAAGAGCGCGGCCGAGCAAGCCAGCATCGCCGCCAGCCCTCGTATCGCCTGCTTTAGTGGCATCGCGCGCTCCTCTCTTCCGGGCGGTTCTAATTTGGCAAAAACGTGCCATCCGCCCAGATTCGCTTGGCAATCGGCGGGCAGAGTGAGTCCGAAGCGGCCTGGGCGCAATTCCGCTGCGGTTGCCCCTTACGGTCGGGATAGACCGCATTCAGCGCCGAAAGCGGCGCCAAATGGGCCCGGAACAACTGTCCTTCGGTAAAGTACTGACGCACGTCGCTGGCGCTGTACATCACGTTGGTTTGGTCGAAATCGCCAACCAGAGTGTCAATGTGCTCCAGCCCAAAATCATGCCCGATCTCGTGCGCGAGAAGGGCGTCGCCCGCACCGGCCGACATGGCCACAAAGTCGCTGCCGACGCCGCACGCCTGGCCGCGCCCAACGATTCCCTGGACCAGGCCCACCATGTAGACGTTGATCCGGCCGGGGTCTTTGCCGATGGCGGCCTGCATCGAGCGCTTCATGTTGCAGTCGCTGAAATTGCTGTACAAGGGCGCGCTCGGGTTATCGGTGGCGTCGTGGAAATCGATGGTGCCAAAGGCCACGCCCATTCTCTCGCTGTCCCAGATGGAGCTTGCGGCGATCGACATAGCCACCGCACGGTCGTGCTGCGCCTGGTTTGGGCCGGTGACAATCCACACCGTGACGTCGATGTCGATGGGCCCGGAGAGCGCCAGGTTCACGGTGTCGCTGCCGGTGGTCCACGCAACCGGAGTCTGGATGGCCACGGCCCGCTGATTTGTGAACGCCACCACCTCGTTGTTGGACTTGGCGAGCGTCACCTGCCCCAGCGCAAAACTGCCGGTCGTGGAAGTGAACGACTTGTAGGTCATAGGTGGGCTGGCCTGCCCCACCACGAGTATCCCGTCGCTGGTTCCCGAGGTGTTGCTCAAAATCACATGGTCTTGGGTAACCGCGAGGTAGTATTTGTAGCTCAACCAGGCTATGGGTGAACCAAGCGCCAAAAGCGAGATGACATACAACCAAGGCCGCTTCATGAGGGACCGCTTTCACGATTCCGGCATGCCCCGGGGAACATCGTTTCTATTCTACTGCAAGGCGGAGTCGGGTTTGCAGGGTTCCGGCAGATTGGCAGCAGTCTCGGAATTGGCGCGAGACAGAAATCGGGGCAGTGGAGTGGATTTGAGTCGTGGGGGAGGCAGCACCAAGATCGAGATCCAGTTGGCCCTGATTTCCAAGGATCGATAGTCTTTGAACATCGGCGTCGTCCCGTTGCCCAAGAGCGTGCTCAATCGGACGTATAACCTGAAACTGGTCGATTGACAATGGCGAGTTAGGAAAAAGCTGACAAGTGACATAAAATGAATACAGCGGCAATTGTCGGGGCGTAGCGCAGCCTGGTAGCGCACCTGCCTTGGGCGCAGGGGGTCGGGCGTTCAAATCGCCCCGCCCCGACCAATGCTTTCAATGAGTTACGGCCCATCTTAGGCCGCTTCAAAACCCCGCTGTAGTCGATTTTGTAGCTGTGGCTTTCCTCGAGATTCAACCACCGGGTATCGGTCTCCCCGGCTCTTTGGATCGCTCCAACTCCGCCACGACCTGCATCGAGTAGGCCAGGAAGTGGTGCGCGGATAGCAGAATGATAAAGCCGAGCCAAAGACGGGCTGGATCTCGTGGCCAGCGGCGAAGCAGCGTGGCGAGAAAGCGCCAGTAATGGCGGCGATAGCTCGATCGGAGGCCCTGGTAAAAAACCGACTTCAGTACGACACGGACCCGGTACCAGAACGACGGTCCTGGAAAGCGAGTTGCGCGTCTGGGATGCCACACGGCTAGCGACCGCACAGCGCGCCGGAAGTAGGTCTCGGGCCGATAGAGTTCCCGTAGCATCCGCTGCACGCCGCCGAGAAGGATATCCGGCGGCAGAGTGGTGCGGAAATTCGGAGGGTCGTAGTTGGTGGTGGACCGACTCTCTTGGATGAGGCGGCCCTCGCGACGGAGGCGATCGAACAAGGGCGTGGTGGGAGCGGCGATAAGCATTCCGACCATGGCCCAGGGGATCGCCGCCCGTTCGATGAACTCCAGTTGACGGTCGAAGATGCGTTCATCGTCGGAATCGAAGCCGACGATAAAGCCGGCGGTGACCCATAAGCCGCGGCGCTGAATGGTTCGGATCTGCTGAAAGGTGTCTTGGCGAAGGTTCTGGAATTTCTTGGTCTCGCGCAAGGCTTCTTCGGAAGGGGTTTCGATACCGATGAAGACGTACAGAAACCCGGCTTCGACCATGGCATCGAGCAATTCGGTTCGTCCGCTGAGATCGATGGAGGCCTGTGTGTAGAACGTGACGGGGTAATTTCGGCGACGCTGCCATTGCGCCAGATCGCGCGTCAGTTGGAGGGCCGCGACGTGGTTGCCGATGAAGTTGTCATCCACCAGAAAGACCTGCTTGCGCCATCCCAGCCGGTAGAGGGTCTCGAGCTCGTCAAGCACCTGCTGGGGCCGCTTGGTCCGCGGGACTCGGCCGTAGATCGTAATGATGTCGCAGAACTCACACTGATAAGGACAGCCGCGACAAAACTGGATGGGCATAACGGCGTACTTGTCGAGCTGCAGAAGATCGAACCGAGGCACTGGCGTGGAGCGGACATCGGGCTTCTCATGGATGCGGTACAGGCGGCGGGCGCGCCCGGACTCAAAATCCGCGGAGATTTGGGAGAAAGCGCGGTCCACTTCGCCAGCGACGACGTGATCGGCGTGGAGGAGCAATTCTTCGGGTTGGCTACTGCAGTAAGGTCCGCCGACGATGGTGCGGCGCCCCAACCGGGCGCAGCGGGCGAGAATTTCGTGGGTATCGGCGCGCTGAGCGTGCATGGCGCTGACCATGACGAGCTCGGCGCCAAGAATGTCCCGATCAGTCAATGGCTCAAAAGCGCAATCGACGAGCCGGACGCGCCATCCGGGCGGCAGCAGCGCGGCCAGTGTCACCAAGGAGAGCGGTGGCAACACGGCTTTCTCGGGGGTGATCGGCATCATGCTGTCGAGGCCCCAGAACGATGGCTTGAAGCGCGGCCAGACCAGCAGGATATTGGCATCGCGCGGCAGCGGAGGGAAGCTGAGCCAAGTCTCTTCCTGGGTCGGAGAATCGAGGAGGAAAAATGGATCGGTGGCGGTGCCTGGCATCAATCGCCCCTTTCTCGCAGACAGCGGTACTGCCCTCGGACCAGTATGGCATTAGAGCCGGCCCGCGGCAAGCGTTGTTGGGGCCATCGGATTGGGGCTCCAGGGCGCGCACCGGATGCGCAGGCCGCAGCCTTCGACGGCGACCGCGGCGGCCGCCCGTGAGTCGAGGTGGAGACGGCGGAGCGTCCAGATCCCAATATCGCCGGCGCTCAACGAGCGAAATTCGACGCAGTCGGTCTCATTGGAGGGCGAAACTTCGAAATCATCGAGCGCGCCGGTGAGGCCGATGCCGCGAGCCTTCAGGTACGCTTCCTTACAAGTCCACAGCGTGAAGAACAACGGCGGGCGCTGTTCCAGAGGCAGCGCTTCGATGCGCTTCCACTCCCCAGGTGCGAAGAAACGGCGGGCCAGATCCATGACGTCGAGATTGTCGCGAAAGATCTCGATGTCGATGCCCACCGCACGGCGACGCGCAACCGCGATCGCGCCCAGATGGCCGGAATGCGAGAGATTGAAGCCAAGGTCCGAGCAGTCGGCGAGCTCGGGTTTGCCGAGAACGGTGTATCGGAAGCGAACGTCCGCCGGCTCGACCGCCAGATAGGCTCCCAACACCTGTCGAAGAAAAGCATGCGCGGCAGTGAAGGTGTTTTCGAGTCCGGGGAGACGGAACCGCGACGCGCGTTCCCGCTCGTCGTCGGATAACATTCGCCGGGCATCCGTCAATACCGTTTCGCCCGTGGTCAGCTCGGTATGCCAGACGTGTACTTCGCCGGCCGCGAGCGAAATCGGCGCTGGGGACATAGGGATATTATGTACGATAGAGTGCTGCTCACCATCCTGACCATGGGTTCGCGAGGGGACGTGGAGCCCTACGTGTCACTTGGCCGGGGCATCGCAGCTTCCGGGTACCGCGTACGGATTGCGACGCTGGCGCCGTTCCAAGGACTGGTCCGATCGCAGGGGCTGGAATTCCGCCCAGTACCGGACCCGCTCGCCGAATTCAAAAGCTCGCCGGGCTGGGTCGAATGGCAGAGCTCGGGTCCAACCTGGTGGCGCAAACTGAGCGGCTTGCGGCGCGTTCTGCGGGACGCGCGGCCCGCGCTGCTGCGGGCGTTCGACGAGTGCTCCGCGGCGTGCGAGGCGAGCGCAGCGGTGCTGAGCGCCTGGACTGCGTTTGGCGGGCAGCTTATAGCCGACCGCCTGGGTGCATTTCACGCACGTACACTGCTGCAACCCGTGACGCCTACGCGCGACTATCCGCACTTTCTCTGGCCGTGGCTGGGCTGGGGCTTGCGGGCGGTCAATCGGACGACGTACCCGCTGGTGGAAGCCGCGCTCGGGGAGTTGCTCGGCGGCGCACTAAACGAATGGCGCCGCGGGCGGCGCGTGCGGACGACCGGGCGGCGCGCGCCGGTGATCTACGGGTTCAGCGAAGCCGTCCTCCACCGGCCGGCGGATTGGCCGCCGGATGTACACGTGGCGGGTTATTGGTGGCTGGATCCCGAGCCGGACTGGAAACCGCCGGACGAACTGGCCGGGTTTGTGAGGGATGGCGCGGATGTGGTCTGTGTGTGCCACGGCGGCACCTTCCGGCCCGCGGAAGAAAAGGCGGCACTCGAGCTGGTGCGGCGGGGCGCGGAAGCCGCGGGGTGCCGTGTGCTGCTGGTTTCGGGCGCGGGAGACGGGGCCGCATGGGTTTCTCCCAAGTCGCTGGCTGTGAATTTCGCGCCGTATCATTGGCTGTTCCGCCGGGTTGGCCTGGTGGTGCACCATGGAGGGGCGGGCACTTTGGCAGCGGTACTGCGCGCCGGCCGCCCGTCGGTCGTGCTCCCGGCGTGCTTCGACCAGCCGTTCTGGGCACGCGCGGTCGAACGGTTGGGTGCGGCGCCCGCCGCGCTGCCGCCGAGCCTGTTGACGGAGGCCGCGGTTGAGAAGGCGGTCGGGGAAGCTATCGCAAATCCTGCCTATCGGCGTAATGCGCTGCGCTGTGCCGCGCGTCTTGCCGGCGAAAATGGGGTGGACACGGCCGTCGGGATTCTGCGCCGCTATCTTCCTGCAGTATGATGAGATCCTGGGAGGCCGGGGATGGCGAAAGTATACGGCATTCACGTAGTGGAACTGAGCGAAGGGATAACCCCGGAGTTCTTCGAGCGATTTGTCGCGGAGCAATTTCTTCCGTCGTTGCCGCTCGATAAGACACCGGGGGTTCGCGCATCGCTGCTCAAGGGCGACCGCGGAGCGAGAGCCGGTCAATACGTGTTCCTGTTCGAGTTCGACAACGTCGAAACCCGCGACCGGTATTTCCCGGAGCAGCTCCGCATTTCGCCGGAACTGGCGGAGTTGATCGCGCCTTTGCGGGCAGTGGCGGAGGTTTGGGACAAGGCGTCGCAGCGGGTCAAAACCGATTACATCGCGATTGCGACCAACCCCCCGCTGGAGCCGGCAACCAGTCAACCGGCGGGTGTTTGGAAATGAACTTTGTCAAGGACTTGAGAAAGCACTACTCCAGGCGCTTCTCCCAGGGCGGGGAAGATGGAGTCATCACCCGCGTGCTGGAAATTGTGGGCAGCACCAATCGTTTCTACCTGGAACTGGGGGCGGGCGCGGGGGAAGAGTGCAACACCCGACTGTTGCGCGAGAGCGGTTGGACGGGGGTGATGCTGGATTGCGATTACGAGAACCCCGCGATCGGGCTTTACCGGGAGTTCATTACCGCGGAGAACGTGAACCAGTTGCTCGCGAAATACCATGTGCCGGGCAGCTTCGATGTGCTCTCCATCGACATCGACGGCAACGATTACTGGGTCTGGAAGGCGATTTCGGAGGAGTACCGGCCGCGGATCGTGGTGGCCGAATTCAACGCGGCTATTCCAAGCAACATCGCGGTGAGCATGCCCTACGATCCGTCATTCCGCTGGGCCGGCGAGCCCGATGTCGGGATGAGCCTGCTGGCGCTGCAAAAGCTGGGCGCCAGCAAGGGCTATTCGCTGGTATATGCCCGTCCGCCTAACGGCTTCCTGGTATTACGACGGCTGTTGCCGCCCGGCTACACCGAGCTTTCGGCGGAGCAGTCGCTTGGGACGGGCATGGCATTGCTACTCAAGGCCGTCCCCTTGCTCGTCCGCATGCGGAACAAGCACTGGGATGCCGGTTTGAACCGGCTGCCCTGGGTAGCAGTGTGACGGTCAGCGGGCGTTCAGCCATCGCCTGGCGGCGCGGCGCCAAGGCAGCTCTGCCCGCCAGTGGCGGTACGTCTCTTCGATTCGGTTGGCGGCGAACAGAACGCCGTGACGTTCGCCGGCGAGACGGGCCTTGAGGCGATCGCCCAACGGATTGGAATGAAGCCAGCGGCGGATTCGGCCAAGCTGCTGCTCCTGGTTCTCCTGGAAGGACACATACGGCACGAAGCGCGCGTCGATATTGAGCCCGGACATGCCCACGCCACTACCACGCTCGAGCGCAATCACCGGGCTTGCCATGGCCAGCGCATCCATGATTTGCAGAAAGCCGTTCGAGACGAGCGTGACGGCGCTCGAACCGAAGAATCCGAATACGTTCGCGTCGGACTGCAGGGGAAGACAGACAACGCGGGCGGCGTCGATTCCGGCCGAGCGGGTGAGCGCGCCGAAGGTCTCCGGGCTTGGTGTGATTCCGATGATCGCGGGCTCCGTATTCTCAAGTTGCGCGAGAAGCTCAATTCCCTTGTGGGTGACGTAATCGTCGTACGCAACCAGGCTGATCCAGGGATGTTCCCGCAGCCTGTCGGGCACCGGCAGGTCCGATTCGGGGGTGACCTCTTCGATGAAGGGAGGGACGATCTCGTAAGGCGGGCCGAGTGATAGTTCGTCATTCCAGAAGCTGGCGAGCGCATACAGCAGCACCAGGTCCGCGCCTAGCGCCGCCGGCAGGTGAGTGTTGCAGTAGAACTGGTCCAAGACGACGAGCGGCGTGTCCAGCCGCCTTGCTGCATCATAGTAAATCTTCATCAGCTCGAACGGATACTCCCCCATGATCGCGATATCGGCGCGGAGCGCGCGGAACTGGGCCGCGGCGGAATCGGCGGTCAGTCCGAGACTTTCCCGGTCGAGCGGGATGAAGTGTACCGACTTTCTGGCCGCGTCCACTTTGGGGTCCGCGAGAGACGGCCCGCAGTTGGCGATGATCGGTTGCCAATTGCGCCGGGCGAGTTCGCAGGCCAGTCGGAGGGAGCGAAAGAAGGCCCCGCCCACGACAGGGCTCGCCATCGTATAGGTTATGAAGAGCGCGACCCTAGGCATGAGCCGTGGAGCTCACGGGCCGCGGTGTGCGGTAGTCGGAGAGGGGGCGCTTGCCCACGAGCACGGATCCCAGCGCCAGCACGTCGATCTCGGTGGCGGCGAAACACTCGATGGCATCGCGCGGAGTTTCGACGATAGGTTTGCCGGCAATGTTGAACGAGGTATTCAGGATCACTGGGACGCCGGTAAGAGATTCGAAAGCCCGGAGCAGCCGGTAAAACCCCGGGTTATCCGCGGGCGAGACGGTTTGCACCCGGCAGGAGCCGTCTATGTGCACGGCGGCCGGGATTCGATCGCGGAATTCGGGACGCACCGGAACAACCCGCAGCATGTACGGGCTGCGATCGCCGATTTCGAACCACTCGGACGCTCGCTCTTCCAGGACCGCGGGCGCGAAAGGCCGGAAGCTCTCGCGATGTTTCACCCGCGCATTCAGGTGATCCTTCATATCATCCCGGCGCGCGTCGCAGAGGATGCTGCGATTGCCCAGTGCGCGCGGGCCGAATTCCGCACCCGCGGCAAAACGAGCCACGATGTACCCATTGGCGATGCAGGCCGCCAATGTGTCCTCAAGCGAATCCGAAGTACTGGAGGGAAATCCGGAGGCCCGCGCCGCTTCGGCCATCTCGCGGGCGGAATAGAGCGGCCCAAGGAACTCCGGCACCAGAGTGAGGCGCGGCTGCCAGCCGCCGATTTCATAAGCACCGAACAGCGCGCAGCCCAAGGCATGACCGGTGTCGCCGGGGTTGGGGGAAATATAGAGCGCCTCGGGACGGGTATGGCGTAATGCGATCTCGTTGGCGACGCTATTCAACGCCACGCCCCCCGCGTAAGCCAGCTTGCGTTGACCGGTAAGCCGCAAAGCAGCCTGGAAGGCGTTTTGCACTATAGCTTCCACCAGGGCTTGGCCGGCATAGGCCACATTGCGGTGGCGCTGGGCGATTTCGGCCTCCGGCGAGCGCTCGGGGACATATTCCTCCAGCAGGGCCTGGAATTCCAGGTGCGGCATGAAATGAAAGCTGCCGTCCTCGCGCAGGATGAGACTCGGCTCCAGTCGGCGAAAGAGCTCGTCGTCGCCATAGGGCGCGAGGCCCATGGTCTTACCCTCGTCCCCGAGATTAAACCCGACATGGCGGGTCACCACCTCGTAGAGGAGCCCCGGACTGCTCTCCGGGAAAAACAGGTTGCTCAAGGTCCGGTGCTGGCCCCCGACGCTCATTTCGGCGATGGTGCCGGCCAGCGTACGGCCACCGAGGCGCGACAGCGGCTCTCCGCACGAATCGAGCGTGAGGACGGCGGCATGATCGAACCCGCTCTGCCAGAATGCCTGGCGCTGATGGATCTCATGGTGTTCGAGTCCGGTTGAGATCCACGCCTTGGGAAACCACTTGTGCAGCCGCGGTCCGAGGCGAAACTTGCAGGTGGCGAAATGGCTCTCGCTAGTGACCACGAGGTCGATATCGGATGCGGTAAGGTTCAAGCCTCGCAGGCTCCAAGTCAACCATTCTCCAATAGACTCTTCAAAAATCCGCGTGTGCGGAAAGCGGCGGAACCCGTAATTCAGGACAAAATTGATTTGGCGGTCGAGCTTGGTTTTCGGATTTCGAATGGCATCGTCTTCATCCCGCGAGAAGAGCAGCACATGTTTGAGCCCCACCCAACGGTCGAGCACAGAACTGCGGATGGTGCCGTCCGACGTGACCACCGCGATGCTGGCGCCGTGGCCCGTGCAGGCAATACCTAGCACTACACGGAATCCAGGTGGCGCATCGCGCCGGAACCAGCGCCTTACCCTGCCGCGCCAGGAGTCGGGCGGAATCAGACTTTTGAGATCAGTCTCGTTCTGTTGCATGCGCCGCTGTCCATACGAAATTCGGGCTGGTCCCCCAAAAGAACCAGTGGAAACGATTCTAGCCCAAAATGGGCGGCAATCGTCAAGAATTTGTTCGTAATCGAGAATCCAGTGCTACAGTTGAGAATTGGGGAACCGCGATGGCCGTAGATAACAGGGTGGAAGACCGCCTGCGTCGCGCCTACGAGCTGCTAAGCGATATCTTCGAAAAGCCGGCCGCGGAAGACGAATCCGGTGCCCCCCCCTGGTACGCGCCGCCCTTGCCGCCCATCGCAGCCGGCACCCGGCTCAGCGCGACGGACCTTTTGAGCTGCTGGTTTCGTCCGCCAACCGGCCGCAGGGGCGGCTGGGACTGGTATTTCGGCGACAACACGCCGGCCCCCGGGATGAAGAAACCCGCTGGAGGACAAGACCGGGACCAGGTCGCCGAACCGGCAGCTAGCGCGACCGGGAAAGCCGTCGAAGCCGCGCAGCAGGCCCTGCTGCCCGATCCCGACGACGACCTCAGCAGCGAAGACGCCGATCAGGCCGTGGACGTTTTCTACGAGTTCATTCACGCCTTCGGACGCCGCGATATCGAACGCGCCATGGAGTTCGTCGCGGACGATTATCACATCGTGGAACACGACCGGGAGGTGGACCGCAACGAATTGCGCTGCCGGCTGGAATCGCTGCTGGAATCGTTCCATGGATGGGATATCGAGGTGAGTCTAGCTTCACCGCCGCAACCGCTTTCGCATCCCTACGGCATCCTCATCTACAGCGAGATCCAGATCGACGCCATGAAACCGGATTCCGATTCGCGCCGGAGCCTGCTGGAGCGCCGCGTCGCTCTGATGGAGCACGACCGCAAATCGGGGTTCAAGATCGCTGCCTTGGGGCAGCCGCGCCTTTAGTATGAGTCCGACTCGCGCTGTTGACTTGCCTTCCGAGCTGGCGCTGCCGATTGGCATTTTGGCTTCATACCTGTTCTTCCTCCTTCGCCGGCCGGTGAGCGGCAGCAACGCCCACTACCTGCACCGCCGCATCCGGGGCATGCAGTCCCTGGCCCCCATGCTCCAGGACAGCGGCATTGCCGGATTGAAGCAGGTGGCCGACGTGTTGAACCGCCTGGAGCCGGCGAACTTCGCGCGGGTGGCGCGCCAGTTGAACTTCCAGTTGGCGCTGTTGCAGCAGCCCTCGTCGGTGCCACGGCATTACGTGTTTGCCGACCAGGCGCCGCCGAAGTGGCCCTTCGCGGATGCGCGGCGGTTGCTGCTCATCCTTGGACCGGCGATCGGCATCGGGGACGAAATGATCCTCTACCCGCTGCCGGCTTGGATGCGGGAACACTACCCCAACCTGGAAGTGAGCGTGTTGTCCGGGTATGAGGGCCTGTGGAAAGGGGTGCGCGGCGTGGATCGGCTGCAGTACTATGCCACCCACGCCGAGCTCGTGGAGGCGCTGCGCGGAGGGCGCGATGGGCAATTCGACGTCGTGTTGTTCGCCGATTTCGAAAAGCCCGGCTTGGTGCCGTCCATGTGCTACGAGACCGCCATCCGTGCCTACGTGGAACTTTCCCTGGGCGCGCAGTGCGTGACGGCAGTCGATCGGCCGGCTGGCCGCATTTACGGCACCAGTATTCCGCTGGAAGCGAGGGTGAATTACTACGAGGCGATGGACTGGCTTGTGGAGTGGTTGGGAATTTCCCCCGGACGGTGCGCGCGTTTCGGGGAAGTCATGGAGCAGCCCAGGAAAGACCCATCGGGACCGCTGAGAGTCTTCGTCAGTCCGTTTACGTCCAAGTACGATCCCTCACTCCCCTACTGGAGCCGGCTGCTTGCGGGGCTCGGCCGCGGGGGCGCGTATGGCCGGGATTTGGAGTTCCACCTGGATGCCGGCGCCGGCCTTACCACCGAGAGATTCGCCTCCGCTCTGCTACGGTCGGTGGCGGCGGATCGCGCGCCCGGCGTACAGTTCCGGCTGACATGCGATCCGGGCTCGCGGACGCTCAGCCTCTCCGGGGTCTTCCGCGAGCTCGAGACCGCCGAAGCGGTCCTGTGCGCCGATTCATTCGCGGCCCATGCCGGGCCGCTGTTTGGCTGCGCGACCATGGTGATTGCGCGCGCCGGGTTGGAGAACTGGCGGACGCCGTATGCGCGGAGTTTCTATTTCGACCTCGAGCAGCCGTTCGAAGAGATGCTGGCGGCGATGAGAGGGATCCTCGCACGGCTGGCGGGCGGCCCTTCCAGCGGAGCGCTTCCGTTTGCCGTGGATTCCACGGCTTTGCACGCCGCCACCCGGCAGATGAAGGAGTGGCTGGAACAACAAACCGGCGCGTATTCCACTCTCGACGGAGCCTATGACCGGTTCGCGGTGACATACGATTCGGTAATTGGAAATCTGGCGCAATGGCCCAACGAATGGGCCGGTCTGCTGCGGGACGTCGACTATCGTACGACCTGGCAAACGCCCGGCGGACGTGTTCGGGGGACCGATGGCGCCAGTATTCGCCACCTTCGCACGCAATTGGATCGGTGGGAGAATACCAACCTCCGCAAGTTTCTGCGCCTGGCGTGCGGACCGGAGGTGCGCTGAACGATGCCAGCGCGAGCCGATACCGAAGGCGGTATGACAGGATTGCTGGTGCGAGGCATGCAGGTCATCGCTGGGGAGCAGCTTGCGAGCGGCGAGATCGCCAACTACCGGCAATTGGGCTACGGCAGGTCGGAGTACTGTTTCAGCCCGCTCGCTTCGGCCTATGTTCACGATGCGCTGGCTGCGTTCGATCCGTTATCGGCGGAGTTCGACTCGCGGGCGCTGGAGGCGGCGGGCCCGGCAGCGAGGATTCCCCTGGGCCGGATGGCGTTGCAGATCCGCCGCAAGATCCGCCGATATCTTGCCTGGCAGCAGTGCTCGAACGAGACGTGGCGATTCTTCGGCAATGCCGGCGTGCTCCCCGCGGATCTCGATACGACCGCCTGCGCGTCGCTGGCCCTCTTGGACGGTGTCTCGGCCCGGACGTCTGGAGAGCCGGAAGCAGGCGCCGAAGCGTTGGAGCGGTTTCCGATGACCGGCGGCCTGTTCTCGAGTCCCGGTTCACGGCCGGCCGGCGGCGAGGAGAGTCCCCTGCTCACCCTGGTGGCGAATGCCAATTGCATTGCGTGCCTGGCGGCCAGGGGCGCGGAATATCGGACGCTGGCAGCGGTGCTATCGGAACGGGCGCGGGAAGTTGAGAGCGGCCCCGCCGGCCGCTTGCCGTTCCATTTCGCGCTCGCCAAGGCCTGGCGCCACACTCGTGCACCGGAATTCGAGGCGCTTGCGTCCCAAGAGGCGCAGCTTCTGGCCGAGGCAGGCCATGCTGGCAGCCCGCTGGCCGCGGCTCTTCGCCTGACAGCATTGCTGGATTTCGGGGTGGAAGGCCGGCCGGCGCTTCTCGCCGCCGCGGAACTTCGAACCTGGGCCGAATCGCAGCCAGCCTGGAGCTGCGAAGCCTTCGTGGACCCGCATTGCGGATCGCCCGCGCTCACCGCGGCAGTTTCGATTCCGGCGCTGGCCAGGGCGGCGGCGATATTTGCGGAGGAAGAACTTGCAGCCTGCGCCTGACCCCCTGGCGGAACGAATGCAGCAATTGCGCGAGGTCTGCGCGGCCGCGGCCGAAGGTTTCGACGACGCGTTCGGCGAGGCCCTGGAGCGATATCGCACCGCGGTCCGCGAGGGCGTCCGCGAGTTCCTCGCCAACCTGGCAGCGTCGCTCGACAAGATCTCGGGTAATAACCCCACTTGCGCTCAAATCGGCAAGAAGGCAGCCGACTACCTGGAGTGGCTCCAGTGGAGCTTCTGGGACCTGCCGTACTTCGCCATGTGCATGGGACTCCAGGAAGATCTTCTCCGCCGCGCCGTGCGGACCTGCGGCATGGCGTATCTCTCGCTGCGGATTCTCGATGACGTGGTGGACCGGCACTTCGTCTACAAGGGACGACATGCCACAATGCTCTCGGCGGTCGAAACACAGCGGCTTGGACAGCAGCGCGCTGAAGGAATGACGGTGCTGGCCGGATTGCTGATATGCTTTGAAGGGCTCGGCGAACTGGCCGAGAGCTCCGATCCGGCGGCTCTCGAGATACTGCGCCGGGCGCTCCAGTGCCTGCGCCGGGCCACAATCGGCGCCTTGATGGAGATGAGCCCGCGCATCGAATGGAGCGAGCCCTACTACGAGCGCATGATCGCGCTTAAAAACGTGGACTTCTGGCGAGCGCTCTACACTGGCATCGATCCGGCATACGCCTCTCCGCTCTACCCATTTCTGGAACGTTACTATCTTCTGGCCCAGAAGCTGAACGACATCCAGGATTATCCGGAAGATGAGAAGCGGGGCCAGCCGAACCTGGTATCTCTGCTGACGCCGGCGCCTTCCGAGGCGACGAAAGGCAACAGTCCAACCTTGGGGATGGCGGTGCCTGAAGCGGTCGAGCGGACCATTGCCCGCGCGTTCCAGGATCTGGCGGAGATGACCGAATCGTTGGGAGAACTGGAACGCAGGGTGGCGCGCGTAAAGCTGGGAGAATCGCTCAACGAGGCCTTTCGCCTCGGGCTTTTCCGCGAGAACGGCCATGCTCCCTCCAGCGAGGCCGCTCCCGCTACCCGGCTGGGGCTGGAATGGTACTCCAACCTGGAAGACGTGGTGCGGGTGGTGGGCGCCGGTGCGCTCAGCGACGCCGAGTGCGCGGTCTGCAAAGGCGCCAGGAAGAAGCGTATCTTCGAGAAGCAGGGGTTCGGATTCTACCGCTGCCTTGACTGCGGGCACATCTATGTCAGCCCACGGATCTCTTCGGAACTGTCCTATCGCATGGGGCAGGAACTCGACGTACGGGACCACGAAAGCTGCGTGATGGGGATCCAGAAACTGTTTGCAGCCCCGATCTGCCATTTGCTGCTCACGCGGGCGCCGGGCCCAAGGCTGCTCGATATCGGCTTTGGCCAGGGCTGGGTCCTGCAACTGGCGCGTTCGTATGGATTCGAACCATACGGCATTGAGACCTCGGTCGCGCAGATGGCGAAACTCCAGGCGCAGCTCGGACGGCACCTGCACCTGGTGGGTCCGGAAGACGCCTCTCTTCCCTGGGAGGGTTTCGACGCGGTGGTCATCAGCCATGTTCTCGAACACCTGCCGCAACCGGACGAATTGCTCGGCCAGATCTTCCGGGCCATGAATCCGGATGGGGTGCTTTATGCGGCAGTTCCGGATATCGAATCGCTGCAGTTTCAAGTATTCGGCCGGCGGTGGGAGGTAATTTCCCCTCTCGCCCATATGCAGTATTTCAACTTCGCCTCGTTTTCGCGCTTGCTGCGGAACTGTCTGTTTACGGATCTCGAACGCGTGGAGCACGCGCCGATTTCCGATGGAATTGCGCCGCGCTGGATGAAACTGCTGCGGAGTTTGGGCGGGAACGACTCCGGGGAATTAGCGATCGTCTGCCGGCGGCCACCCTTGTGAAAAAGTCGGGCGGAATTCCGATTTATTTGATTTTTGGGCTTTCGTTTTGACCGCAGTTCGGTTATTTCTTTAGAGGAGGCGGGCGTTTGAGGGCCATCCACCAGCGTCAATTCAGGTCGAACGTGCTGATGCTCTCAGCCGACTACCCTCCTCGCGCCTGGTCCGGAATCGCCGCCGCGGTCGAAACGCAAGCTCGGGCCCTAGCTGCCATGGGCGTCAACGTCTCCGTCCTCACCCGCCAGGCGCCGCCTGCCGCTTCCGGGGAACCCGGCCTCTCGGTTCGCGGCCTGGACGAACCGGTCTTCCCCTTCCGGCGCGTCGAATTCGATTGGATCCATCTGCATTCCCTCCCCTTGACCGAGTTGGCCTTCGAACTGCGCCGGCGTACGGGAGCGCGCCTCGCCTATACCGCGCACTCGCTGATGCGATGGGAATTGGACCAGTGTGGGGAACAAGCTTTCTGGACGCGGCTGCAGTTGCGAGTCATGAGGGAGAGCGATGCGCCCATCTGTCTGAGCGAGAGCGAGCGCAGAGCGGCGCTGGCGCTGGCGCCGGAGTTGCAAGGTCGCATCCGCGTGATTGGGAATGGACTGCCGCCCCCGGCGCCCGCGCCGGCCCGGGATGGCGTGCGCGGCCCCGTGGTGTTCGCCGGCCGGCTCACGGCGGGCAAGGGCTTGGAACTCGTCCGCGAACTCTTCCCCCGCATCCGGCAACAGTGGTCCGGGTCGTTTGTGGTGGCCGGCGGTCATGGAGACGCCGAGGGTGAGCTTCTGTTATCCGAACTGCGGCGGGCATTGGGTGGAAGCCTGCGGACGCCCGGTTGGCTGAGCCGCGAGGAACTGGACCGGCTGTATCGATCGGCGGCCCTGGTAGTGGTTCCCAGCCGTTATGAACCTTTCGGCATGGTGGCGCTCGAAGCCATGCGAATGGGAGCGCCGGTGCTCGCGGCGAACGTGGGAGGGCTGGCGGAGATCGTGACCGAACACTCGGGTGGCCGCCTGGTTGCGTCGCGCAATCCCGAGGAGTGGTGCGCCGCCGCCTTGGAGATCGTGGCCGATCCGGCCGCGGCACGGGAACTGGGGATGCGCGGCCCGGCGTATGTCGCGAGCCATTTCCCGGCCGACGGCGTGGCGCAACGGCTTCTACGGGAGGTGTATGCAAACTAGCGTCGCGGGAGCGGTCCGATGAGTGAAACACCCATGCCGGCCGGAGGGCCTTCCGGCTCCGTTGTGCTGATCACCGGCGGAACCCGCGGCATCGGCAAAGCCATAGCTCTGAGACTGGCGGAGGAACGCCCGCGGCACATCGTGCTGGTGTACTGCATGAACCATGGGGCTGCGCGGCAGACTCTGGCCGAGATCCAGGCCATGGGAGTTTCCGCCTCCACCGTGGTCTGCGACGTTGGCAACCAGGAGTTGATGCGCAATCTGTTCCGGCAAGTCGAGGAGCAGTGGGGCCGGCTGGACATTTTCATATCCAACGCGGCCCGGACGGCCTTTCGGTCCGGCTCCGAACTGGATGTCCGGAGCTGGCGCCGCACCATCGAGTTGAATGCCGAGGCCTTCCTGCTAGGCGCGCAGATGGCCGCCTCCATTATGAAAAAGAACGGCGGCGGCCGGATCGTGGCGTTGAGCAGCCTGGGATCGCGCTACTACGTGAAGAACTATGCCGCCCTGGGCGCGGCCAAAGCCGCCATCGAGAATCTGGCCAGGTACCTGGCGGTGGAATATGCCCCCTTCGGCATCAACGTCAACGTGGTGTGTGGGGGGTTCGTGGACACCGAGAGCATGAAGATGATTCCGGAATATGGAACTCTGATCGAGGAAATCGCCGCCCACACGCCGGCCGGGCGCCTGGCCCGCCCCGAAGACCTGGCGGGCGTGGTGGCGTTTCTGTGCAGCGCGCAATCGGATTGGATTCGGGGGCAGACGCTGGTGGCCGATGGCGGCTACTCGCTGAGTATATGAGGAAGGCGGGAGACTGACGGTGGCTTCGCTGGCGGGACAATCTGCGCTGGTAACCGGAGCTTCGCGTGGCATCGGGCGGGCCATCGCGGTAGAGTTGGCGCGCGACGGCGCATCCGTGGTTGTGAATTATCGCTCCAGCGGCGCGGAGGCGGAAGACACCGTGCGCGAGATCCGCGAATCCGGCGGACAGGCCGAAGCCTTCGCGGCGGATGTTTCCAGCGAACCGGACGTGCGCCGGCTGGTGGATTTTGCTGTCGGCCGCTCCGGGCGAATCGATATCTTGGTCTGCAACGCCGGCGTGGTGCGCGATCAGTTGTTGGGCGCCATGACGCTCGCCGACTGGCAGGCCGTGATAGACGTCAATTTGAAAGGTGTCTTCCTGAGCATCCGCGAGGTGCTGCCGCACATGATGGCGCAGCGCTCCGGAAGTATTGTAATGTTATCGTCGATCGCGGCCGAGCGCGGGGGACGCGGCCACGCTAATTATGTGGCATCCAAGGGCGGAGTCAACGCCATGATGCTATCCCTGGCCGTGGAGCTGGCGCCTCGCAATATTCGTGTCAACGCCGTCGCTCCAGGGGTTATACTGACCGAAATGACCTCCCGCATCCGGACTTTCGCCGATGAGGAGATCAAACGCCAGATTCCGCTCAAGCGTTTCGGCGAGGCGAGGGAGGTAGCCCGCGCGGTCTGTTTTCTGGCATCCGCCGATGCCAGCTATGTAACGGGGGAGATCTTGCACGTGACCGGCGGGCTTGGCTGTTGAATCTACACACGGAGGAGAAAACGGAATGGCAGACGCATCGCCAGAACAGGTCCTGAAACCAGCCGACAACGTGGAGAAGCGAGTGCTCGAAGTGATCGCGCGGGCAATGGACCGGCCCGTCGCCGAGGTGAAACCGACCTCCTCGCTCGAAGGCGATTTGGGCGCTCAATCGCTCGACTACCTGGATATCGCCTTTTCCCTGGAACGCGAGTTCCGCATTCAGTTTCCGCGCGCCGACTTTCTGGAGCGCGCCAGCAACCACTTCGGCGAGGAGAACCTGGTCAAGGACGGCGTGATTACCGATCTCGGTCTGCGTTTGCTGGCAGAGGGCATGCCGGAACTCGACCGCGCCGGCTTGCGGCCCGGTCTCCGCGTGACCGAGGTGCGCCCCATGTTTACGGTGGCTACCTTTGTCCGCGTGACCCGCCAGTTGCTGGAACATAAGGCCAATGTGGACCGCACCTGCAAGAGCTGCGGCACGCAAATGGAGGAATCCCCTTCCCTGCCCGAGTTTGTCTGTCCCAACTGCAAAGCGTCGCTGCCCCTGCCACCGGGAGACGAAGTCCTGTTCCAGGACCTGCTCCGCGTGGAACAGGCGGCGCGCGCCGGCGGGGGAAACTGATGCGCTTTCTGCTGGTCGACCGGATCACCTCCTTCGAAAGCGGCAAACGGGCCTCCGGCATCAAGAACGTGACTCTGTCGGAAGACTTCTTCACGCATCATTTCCCCAATCACCCGATCATGCCGGGAGCGCTCATCACGGAGTGCCTGGTGCAATTGGCCGATTGGGTGGTCCGGGAGTGCCACGACTTCAACTGCATCGGGTTGCCGGCCTCCTTCGAGACGTTGAAGTTCCACAGGCTGGTGCGTCCCGGCGATCAACTCAGGCTCGAAGTGGAATTACTGGGGACCGAGAATGGCCACTGTAGTTTCAAGGGGCAGGCGCGGTGCGAGAACGAAGTGGTTGCGGCCGCTCGCTTCACACTTCACATCGAGCCGGCCGAGGCATTTCAGCCGCGGGACGAGTCGCAGCGGCTGTTCGAGCTAATCTCCGCGTGCTGACCCGATGACTGCGATGAATGCTCCTGGAATACCGGCCAAAAGAGTTGTCGTCACCGGCATGGGCGCGGTGTGTTCCCTGGGGCTCGAAATACCGGAGATCTGGAGCGCCGTGCTGGCTGGCCGCTCCGGGGCCTGCCGCATCCGCCAGTGGGCCAGCGACGATTTCCCCGTGCGCATCGGCAGCGAAGTGGATGTGGGCGCCATCCCACTCCGCCGCACCCAGGGGTTGGAAAAATATCTCAGCCGGTCGGCAATTTTCGGCTTATGGGCCATGGATCGCGCCTGGGACGACGCGCTCCTCGACGGCGCCCAGCTTGACGATTGGCGCGCGGGTGTCTGTATCGGCGCCTCCACCTTTCCCACCGTCGAAGGCAACCTGCCGGATCCACGGCGCCTGCTGGATGGCGATCGTTATAACGCCGCGGCGTATCTCAGTCTGTGCCGGAGCCGGCCAGAGCTGCTGGCGCAGCGCGACATGCCCTCCATTTCGACCCTGTTGGCGCTGCGGCGCGGTCTGTGCGGCCCGGGCCTGACGGTGCAGAGCGCTTGCACCTCGGCCACCCAGGCCGCCGGCGAGTCTTTCGAGATGATCCGCCGCGGGCAGGTGGACCTGATGGTCACCGGGGGATGCGACAGCATGATGTCGATCATCTGCGTTGCGGGGTTCACTCTGCTCGGGGCGCTGACGCGATTGAACGATTGTCCCGAGAAAGCCTCCCGTCCCTTCGATTTGAAACGCGACGGCTTTCTGATCGGGGAAGGCGCCGGAATCGTCGTCCTGGAGGAACTCGATCATGCCCTGCGCCGCGGCGCTCCCATTCACGCCGAAATGGTGGGATACGGCTCTTCCTCGGATGGATATCGATTCACCGATATTCATCCGCAAGGCGTCGGGCCGGCGCGCTGCATGACCGCCGCGCTGCGGAGCGCGGGCATCGAACCCCAGGATGTCGATTACATCAACGCCCATGGCACCTCCACCCCGCAGAACGATCGCGTCGAGACCATCGCCATCAAACGGGCTTTTGGCGACTACGCTTATGCCCTGCCCGTCAGCTCCACGAAATCGCAATTGGGACACCTGGTGTGCGCGGCGGGTGGAATCGAGATCATCCTCACTACCCTGGCGGTGGAAGCGCAGATCCTGCCGCCGACCATCAACCTGGAATACCCCGACCCGGACTGCGATCTCGATTATGTGCCCAACGTTCCGCGCAACGCTGCCATCGACGTGGCTCTCTCCAACTCATTCGGCTTCGGGGGCCAGAACGGCACCATCGTGTTGAAACGCTGGAATCGTCCACGCCAGGCCTCCACGGGGATTCTGCCATGAGGTTCCTGTTCTGCGATCGGATTCTGGCTCTCGAACCCGGACGCCGGCTTCTGGCCTCGAAGACGGTGTCGATATCCGAGGAGTTTCTGCCCGGCCATTATTCGCTGCGGCCCGTGATGCCCGCAATTCTGATGTTGGAGTGCCTGGCGCAGGCGGGCGGCTGGCTGTACATTGTGACCGAGAAGTTCGGAGTTCGGACCGTGCTCGGCATGGTCGAGGGAGTTCGGGTCCGGCGCCACGCCATCCCGGGCGATAGGCTGCTGCTCGACGTCCAGCTCGAATTCCAACACCGGGATGGCGCTACCGTGCGCGGTAAAGTACTGTGCGGCGAGGAAGTGTTGATGGAAGCCGACCGGTTGGTCTTCGCCAGCCAGCGCATCGACTCGCCATCGGAAACCTCCCATACCCGGGAGTTGTTCGCTTACATCAAAGGCGATTTCCAGTGGGACGGAATGCCGTTATGAGCCTGGCGCGCGTAGTCGTCACCGGAATGGGCGTCGTTTCGCCGCTTGCGCTCGACGCGGCTGCTCATTTCGATCGCATCTGTGCGGGCGAATCGGCATTGGCGCCGCTCGATGCCGATGCCTTCAAGGGCTTCCCGCCGATCCTTGAGGCGCGCGTGCGCGGATTCGACCGGCGGCAATTCGTGCCCGACCGCATGCTGCGCAAGTTGCTCTCCCCAAGCCCCGCGTACGCCCTCGGCGGCGCTTCGCAGGCCCTGTCCGACGCCGGCCTGGCTTCATCCGATCTGACCGAATGCGGCCTGTATGTGGGTTCGGTGTGTCTCGATGCCAACCCGGAGGCGCTCATTCCAGCCTTGCGCGCGTCGATTAACGACCGGGACGAGGTGGACCTTTCGCTATTCGCTTCGCACGGCATCAAGCTGGTGGACCCCCTGTTTCTGGTCAAGTCGCTCCCCAACGCCGGGCTCTGTGCGGTCGCCATCCAGCACCAGACTCTCGGGCCCAACGCCAACATCACCAACGGGCCGGTCTCCGGCATGCAGGCCCTGATTGCCGCCTTTCAAACGATCCGCTGGCGGGGAGCGGAATACGCGCTCGCCGGCGGGTACGATTCCCTGCTCCAGATGGATTCCGTGGTGGAGCACTTGCTGGCCGGCCGGTTGGCGCGCCAAGCGGAACCCATTCGCAGCTCCTGCCGGCCTTTCCGCCAGGATGGCTCGGGTTACGCCTTGGGCGAGGGGGCGGCGTTCCTGATGCTGGAATCCGTGGAGCACGCCCAGGCGCGCAACGCGCGCATCTACGGTGAGATCCTTTCCAGCGGCGAGGCCAGCGACCCCTCCCTGCTGCTGCGCTCCGAACCCGGCAGGGATGAAGGCTTGCGGTTTGCCGCGGCACAGGCGCTGGCAACCGGCGGTATCCAGCCGGACCGGGTAGACGCCGTGTTCGGCGACGCTTTCGCGCTGCCCGACGACGATCGCCGCGAGGTTTCCACATATCGTGCGATCTTCGATTCCGCCGCGCCGCCTTTCACCGCCGCCACACCCGCCCTTGGCTTCCCTGGCGCCGCTTCCGGAGTGTTTTCGGTGGTGCATGCCTGCTTCGCCATCGCGCTCCGCACCCTTCCCCCTCTCGCAAACTGCGATGCGGCAAACGCCCCCGGTCTGCCGCTGGTGGACCAGGCGCGGCCGGCGGACCTGCGGCGCGTGCTGGTCTGGAACTCCGATCGCGGCATGAAGAACGCGGCCGTGCTCGTCGCGGCTTACCCGGAGTGAGCGCGGAATGAACGTCTCTTCCATTGGCGGAACGGCTCTCATGCTTGCCGGCATCGGGTACGGCATCTACGGCATTCTGGTATTCCTGTGTCAGAGGAGGATTGTGTTTCGGCCGGCTCGCACGCTGGTGGCCGATCCGGGCAGCTTTGGCCGTCCTTTCGAGGAGGTTTGGCTCACCACCGGGCGCGGCGTCCGCCTGCACGCCTGGTATATGCCCAGCGCTCCGGATTCCAAGCTGGTGCTGTTCCTCGAAGGCTCCATCGGCAACATGAGCCGGGAACTGGTCTCGTTCGAGTTTCTGCTGTGCGCCGGTGCCTCGGTGCTGGCTGTCGATTACCCCGGTTTCGGACGGAGTGAAGGCCCGGCCAGCGAATCGGGGTGTTATGAAGCCGCGGAAGCGGCTTGGGACTATGCGGTCCACAAGTGCGGGTATCGCCCGTCGGACGTTGTGCTATTCGGCCGATCGGTAGGAGGCGCGGTCGCCGCCCGCCTGGCTACGCGCCGGCAATGCGGGGCCCTGATCTGCCTCGGCTGCGCGACTTCGGTTCCCGATGTCGCCGCCCAGGTGTATTGGTACCTGCCGGCGCGGTTCTTCTGCTACATCCGCTTCAACACGCTTCGTTACCTGCCCGACTGCCGATGCCCGGTGCTGGTGATGCACTCGGAACAGGATGGAGCGATTCCCATCTCCCACGGATTGCGGATTTTCCAGGCCGCGCGGCCGCCCAAGCGCTTCCTGCGGGTTCTTGGCAGCCATTACGGGAACGAGTGGACGGCAACCCCGGGTTTGTCGAACAGCGTTGCGGCGGCGCTCGCCGGGGAAGGCTGGACATGAGCTGGCCCTCGCAGATGCGGCCGGAAGCGCAAAGGGTGGCGCTCCAGGCAAAAGGCTTCCTTTCCCTGGAAGAGGGCGTCAAGCTGCTGGAGTTGGCTTGTTCCGCTTCCCGGCTGGCGGCCGTTCTGGAAATCGGCAGCTACTGCGGCAAGTCCGCTCTGTATCTGGGAGAAGGCTGCAGGCTTGCTGGCCGGCACGTTGTTTTTTCCATCGATCACCACCGCGGTTCGGAAGAGCAGCAGCCAGGGCAGCGGTATTTCGACCCCGACGTTTACGACGCGCCGTCGCACTCGTTCGATACGTTAAGGCACTTCGTCCGCAACATCCAAGCCGCGGGTTTGACCGATTGGGTGGTGCCGCTGGTTGGAACTTCCAGTTGCCTTGCGCGCCACTGGCCGGGCGCCGAACTCGGGCTGGTGTTCATCGATGGCGGCCATTCCGACTCCGACGTGCGGGCCGACTTCGAGGGATGGTCCCGGCTGGTGGTCAAGGGCGGGTATCTCTGTTTCCATGACATCTATCCCAACCCGGCGGATGGAGGACAGGCGCCGTACCGGGTCTTTCAGAACGCCCGGGCGCAAAGACAATGGGCCTTCGTTGGGCTGTTCGGCAGCCTGGGAGTGCTGCAACGGAAATGACTCGTCAGACGGGAATCTCGATTGCCAGGTCGCGCTATATGGGCAAAATCCCGCGCATGCGAGCGCCCGGTTGGACCATGGTCGGCCAGGACGGGGGACATTCCATCGCCGTCGGCGGAAAGACTCTGTTCCTCTTTTCCGATACCCTGCTCTTGTGTGAGGAGGAGCGCGTCGCCAAGGGGCATGCCGCCGCGCCGGTTCCGGTTCCTCCCAACCCGGAGACTGTATTCCTTGCCAATTGCGCGGCCATTTCGGAGGCCGCCACCCTGCCCGGAGCGCTCTCCACGCTGACGTATTACTCCGGCGCCGATGGCTTGCCGCGCGAGATCGTCTCTGCCACAGAGCGGGAACGGTTCGCGAAACTGCGCTTCTGGCCGGAGCATGGAGTCGCCATCGGCGGCCGCGTGTACTTCTACTACTTGGGCGTGCAGACCACCGATGCGTCGTCTGCATGGGGCTTTCGAGTGGTCGGGGTGGGACTGGCATCCATCGATCCGGCTACCGGTGAGACCGTTCGCGAACATTACCACGGCCACTGGATTCTCTGGCGCGACGAGGCGCAGGATCTGCATTTCGGCGTGCACGTCCTCAGCCAGGACGAATTCCTGTACGTGTTCGGCTCGGTTCGCGATAGCCTGGACACGCAGGCCATCCTGGCGCGGGTGCGCCCCGATCGCATTGGCCAGCCCGACGCGTACGAGTTTCTGTCCGCTTCCACGCCGGAGTGGTGCGGCCGCCCCGCTGACGCCATGAGACTGGGGACCGTGGCCAGCGACTTTTCGGTTTCCTACAATTCATATCTGGGAAAGTACACCCTCTACTTCGTGGACGGTTTCGGGAAGCGTCTCATGATGCGCACCGCGGACCACATCTGGGGGCCTTACGGTGAGCCGATCGCGCTGTTTCGGGTGCCGAGCCAACCAGGCAGCGAGCTGATTTATCTGGGCATGGAGCACTCTTCCTTCCAGGGGGAGGGCGGCCGCACGGTGTATGTGACCTACTGCGAGCCCCATTTTTCGCTGGCTTCGGAGTTGACGGTGACGTTTGCGCCGACGGGCCGGGCAGCGGGGGGCGCCGATGCCGGGTGAGCGCGGTGACGTTCTGGCATCCATCCTCTGGAACCTGCGCCGGTTTCCCTCCAGGAAAGCCGTGGGACTCAAGCGTTCCTGCGGATTGCGTTGGCTCACATACGAGACGCTGGGCCGCGCCGCGGGTGCTGCCGCCGCCGTCCTGGAGGAAAATCGAGTTGGCCGCGGCGACCGGGTCCTGATTTGGGCTGCCAACAGCCCGGAATGGGTGGCCTGCCTCGTAGGCTCGCTCCTGCGAGGCTGCGTGGTGGTGCCGATTGACGCCAACGCCACGGCGGAATTTGTCACCCGCGTCCGTGCGGAAACCTCGGCCCGTTTCGTGTTCCATGGCGGCGAACAGGATCCAGCGTTTTTGGGGCTGCCGGCAAGGGCTCTGGAGGCCATCCTGCCCGAAGCGGCCGCCGGACTGCCTGAGGCCTGCGAGAGGGCCGCGCCGGATGACCCTGCCATGGTCATCTACACTTCGGGCACCACGTCGGATTCGCGGGGCGTGGTCTTGACCCACCGCAATCTTCAGGCGCAGATCGAGCCGTTCCTCCGCTGGCAACCACTGACGCGGTTGGTACCGTTCCGGATGTTGGTGATCGCGCCTCTCACTCACGTGCAGGGGCTGATGCTTGGCGCCCTCATACCGCTTTCGATCGGCGTCAGCGCCGTCTTCGTGCGCTCCGTCGATCCGGCCCACTTGCTCCGTGCCATCCGCGACAACCGGGTGACGCTGTTCTCGACGGTGCCGCGCGTTTTGACCGTGCTCACTCGGGCCATGGAAGCCCGCCCTTGGGGCCGGCGGCGCATTCCGCTGGGCGAGAGGTTGAAGCACGAAACCCGCGGTTGGATGCGCCGCCACATTCTGTTTACCGCGTTGAACCGGGCTGTGGGATACCGGTTCTGGGTCATCCTGGTGGGTGGCGCGGCCCTCCCGGTCTATGACGAGCAGTTCTGGCGCGACACCGGCAGGTTCGTCATCCAGGGCTACGGCCTTACCGAGACCGCCGCCCTGGTGGCGCTGAATGGCCCGTTTTCGCGGCGCGTCGGTTCGATTGGGAAACCCTTGAAGCACGTCGAGACGCGCATCGCCGAGGATGGCGAACTCCTGGTGCGCGCCGAAACCGTCAGCCCCGGATACTTCGGCGAGGCCCCCCAGCCTGCCGGCGCCCAGTATCTGGCCACCGGAGATCTGGTCCGCTGGTGGCGAGGGCGCCTCTATTTCATGGGCCGCAAGAAACATCTCATTGTTACCGCGGAAGGCTTCAACGTTTCACCCGCCAAGGTTGAGGCGGCGTTGAGCCGCGCCCCCGGTGTCATCGATTCCGTGGCGCTGGCCCGCAATCGGGAAGGCTCCGAGGAGGTCCACGCCGTCCTGCTGCTGCGGGCTGGCGCCGACGCCGCCGCGGCCGTGCAACACGCCAACACGCTCCTCGAAGAGCATGAGAAGATTTGGAGCTGGAGCGTCTGGCCGGAGGGCGATTTTCCCCGCTCGGCCTTGCTGAAGGTTCGAGCCGACGAGGTGGAGCGCCGTCTTGCGGAGGCGCCGGCGGCGGGCGAATCGGCGGCCGTTCCAAACGCGCTGGTTTCCGCGGAAGCCTTCGAGGCTGAACCGGACCGCGGCCGCCGCGTCCAACTGCTGGCGCGGTTCCTGCATGACGCGGATGCGCGGCAGGCAGGCGGCATCCAGGGGAGTCTCTCCGAACTGGGGCTTGGCTCGCTCGACCGCGTGGAACTCATTACTGCGCTCGAGAGGCTGCAGGGCCGCGCCCTCGACCACATGGTGATTCCCGCCGAACCCACCGTCACCGATCTCTACACTGCGCTCCACGCCTCCAGCGACCCGATGCCGGCCTCCCCGCTCCCATCCAGGCAGCCGGCCTGGGCGGAATCGCCGCCTGCCATATGCCTTCGTTGGCTGACCCGGCCGGCGGCGGTGGCGTTGTGGCAGGCGCTCGGCAACCGCTGCGCCGTAACCTGGAAGACCGACCCCCGCCGGCTCGAACCGCCATTCCTGCTGGCGGCCGCCCCCCATCGCCATTGGCTCGACTCGTTCCTGATCGCCGCCATCCTGCCGGAGCGCCTGGCTCGCCGGATGCTGATCGTGACCAACCGGGATTTCAGCGAGTTCTTCGACTCCGGACGCCCTGCCACACGCCGTGAGAGGTTGGTCGTGGGTCTCGGATACTACTTGTGGCTGCCGCTGACGTTCCCTTTCACCATCGTTCCCCACCAGGGCAGCACGCGAACGGGGTTGATCGAGACCGCGCGCTGGGTGGATCGCCGCTATTGTCCCCTGGTCTTCCCTAAGGGCATACTCTTCGGCGCGGAGGAACTTCCCCGACACGACCCCGGTGTAGCGTTGCTGGCCTCGGAAACCGGGACGCCGATTGTACCGGTCTGGCTGAGCGGCAATTTTGGATTGAACTGGCGGCTGCGCTGGCGGGCACGCCATTTCCACGCGGCGATCGGCGATCCGCTTTCGGTGCGGCCGTGCGACACTCGCGAAGAAATTCAAAACCGGCTGGAAGCAGCCTGGACCGAGCTTGCCGGAGCGGAGCGGGAGCACCGCGCTCCCGCTCCCCCCTGGAGTGAATGAATCAGTTAGCTTTTCGTGAGTGTGGCGGGTCCGGTCGTACTGCCCAGCGAGTACGTTCCCACCACCGTCTTGGCGTTCGTGAATTTCCCGTTGAAAACCAGCACGTTGCCCTTAGCATCCAACGGGGCTTGAAGGTGCACGTCGGGATCGGTGCAACTCCCGCTCACCGGGAACGTCTGCGAACCGGTGACGTTGGTTGTCGCCGTACCGGACACCGACGAGGCGGTTTGGGTCAGAACCATGGAGATCTGGATCCCCAGCACGTTTGTTCCCCAGTTGCCCGTCATGGTGTTTGCGGTCGCCAAGATCAGGCCCAGACCGATGAGCTTGGCCCACTGGTTTTCGAGGACGTGCATTTCGGACACCAGTCCATCCGCGATCTTGGCCGTCGCGCTTCCATCCCACTTGATGGCGCGACCCGTGGCCGCGTGATTCTGGAAAACTCCTTTGTGGGTGCCCGTTGCCGTGTAGGAAAAATGCACTTCGTCTCCGACCACTTCCAGGTGGTTGATGGTGTACTTCAAGTCCGGAAAAGCGGTACGGTTTTGTTCCACACCGGAGCGCACGGCCGCGGCCAGGTTGGGCGCGAAGAAGCTTTCGGCCGCTCTAGTGTTTCCCTGGTTGAAAACCTGCTCCAGTGCCTGCTGCACCAGCACGGGATGTTGGCGGGTCACCACGGCCTTGGCATATGCCTGGGTGAGCCCCAGTTGATCGATCCCGTCCATCTTGCTGTTCTCGCCCCAAGTCTCGACGATCTTGCCGTCCTGCATACGAAGAATGGTGATTCCAGTCACCCTGACGGGTTTCTTGGTTGGGGCGACCCTGCCGAGCACGGTATCCGTGGACTGGCCATTGTGCGTACCCGTCATCGTCCATCGCGCGACCACCTTGTCGCCTTCGGTGATGACATCGTCCAAGCTGAGTTTCATATCCGGAAAGGCGGCACGCGCCCGTTTCGCCGCATCGGCGAAGAGATTTTGAAGCTTTGGATCGAGCTGCTGCTGCAATCCAGCCACATCCCCCTTGCCGATAACGTCGAATGACTGTTGGATGAGTTTCTTGTTGTCGACTGGCATGAACCCTTGTCTCCTTTGTAGTGTTAAGCCGGGTCTCCCCGTCCGGGAGCCCCGGGCTGGATGGTCCTCTACACTCAACGCCACCCGGGCAGCCGATGCGGGCGGGCGCGTCAAATTTCAAACATCCTCGATAGTGTAGCCATTATACTCCGAGGGCGCCGGAATCGACTCATAAAGATCAAAAAACACAGGTGCGCCACGGAAATCCTGTTCTCTGGAGTGTGGCTGCTTTTGAAACCACGACTAACAGCATGTGGAATGAGCGAGTTAGGCTAAGATGAGCCGTCCCGGGCCGGGGCCGGAGAGCCACATAGAGACAAATGGGAAACACCCCCGTCTATGCGATCCGGCGCGGCGCGGATTGCGCCACCGTGGCCCGATGCCGCTGGGCGATTACCGGGATGGAGGCTCCATCTTCGGAATTCACAGAAATTTCGAGAGTCGCCGTTCGCTGGAGAACGAGTTGTACTTTGCCGCGAGCAGATGAGGCCCTCGCCAGATCCGTGCCGTTCCCAGGGCGATGCGCCCGATCTCGATCCGCAACCGGGTGGACCGTTTACACGGTTGTGTCGCGTTGGAAGTCTTCTGAAGCACGATCGGGTTCCACAACATCCTGCCGTCGACCGGAACAAGTCCCGCCGGAGAATACAGCGCCTCCCGGTTGCCGCAGTAGCGCACGTTGGAACGCAGGTGAGTGGGGCAATCCGCCGTAGTCGAGAAGAATGGCGCATGCACAATCAGATATCCTCCCGGTCGCAGCAACCCTGCGAGTGTCCGAACCGTGTCGGGTGGATCGGGTACGTGTTCGAGCACGTCCAGGCACAGGATTGCGCCATAGGGACTTCCCTCATCGGCGGCAGCGATCCGGCGAGGCGGCTGTTCGGCGCCTTGGAACAGGAGTTCCGCAAACCGCACGCTGAGGACCGACGGCTCGTAGTAATCCACCTGGTAAGCGGCTCTGGCAAGGTACAGGCTGTCGAATCCCGGTCCGTCTCCGAAGAGCAGTATCCGAGCCGGGGGCGGCAAGGTTCGTAACAGCCAGTCCCCGATCCACCGGCGCATCGAACATTTCGCGGGGCTGCGGTTCCACGCCACGGATTCGAACAGGAATGCATCGGTCTCGGCGTAGAAAGGAATGAGTTTCGCACTCCAGCGGTGCGGCTCCAGCTCCCGTTCCCTCATGGCGCGGACGACGTTTGTGCCGAGCCGCCGGTGTTCCTCGCCGAGTCGCTTCCGGGCCTCTGCCGCGGGGCATCCAGTGGCGCGCGCGATCAACCTGACGAATACCTCCGTCTGATTTACCTCCGGCACAGCACACCCATGGACTCCCAATCCGGCGTGTAACCGCAATGCCAGTACACGACCGGGCCGCGCGGCCGCTTGTCCGCCAGCCACCGCTCCATCACGGTCCAGGTCTTCCCGCCGAAGATGGGGTCGATTCGCAGACCATGCCGCTTCTGAACGTCGTGGCAGGTGTCCACTATTTCCCTCGAAAACCTTCCGAAACCTCCGTGCAACGCCGAGTCGATCAGCTCAATCCTGGAGGCGGGAGTGGAAAGACCCAGGCTCCATTTCGACCAGCGCATCAAACCGGCAATCCACACACGAGCCCGATGTTGATGGACCTGGACACCGATCACTTGAATGGGCGGCAGGCCGGCGGCCGCCAGAGCCCTCTCGGCCAGCAGAAACCCCGCATAGGTGGCGCCGCTCGCGACGGTGATGAAAACGACCTCCGGATAGCTGCCCGCCTCCCTGAATTGCAGAACCATCTCCAGGAACCCGCGGGCGGCTCCCACCAGGGCGGAGGGATGACTGAGGCTCGGAAGCGCGACGAAGGTCCTCCGCCCGCGCGCCGACGACCGCGCCGCGGCGTATGCCAGATGGGCGGCAGCAAGCACTTGGGATGTTCCCAGCAGTGCGACGCCGGCATCGGCGCCGCGAAAGAACTCAGTTCGGCTGGCGGCTGGTATGGATGGTTCGTCTACCGCGAACACCGTAGACCGAATGCCCGCGCGCGCCACGGCCGGCCCGATATCGTGTGCCAGATTCGTGATGTTGGCAACCACGGTAATCACCTCGCGATAACCGCGCGGCGCGACATAGTCGATCAGATGTTCGATCTTGCGCGTCTTGACTCCGCCTCGCCCGAATCCGGAAAGGTCGTCGCGCTTCACCCAGATCGGCCCGAGCTCGGTGTCGAGACATTCGAGCGGCGTGGGCCAGTTGCCCAGAACGAACCCAGGCGCCCTCACCAGGCAATCGAGATCGTGGGATGCGGGCAAGCGGACCAATGGATCAATCCGGCTGAACCAGCGGCGCTTCCGCCGCAACCAGAGCGTCACCCAGTTCAGGGCGCCCGGCTACCCGATCGCTCTGTTTGAACTCGACTCCCCAGCCGTAGGCCGCCACCAGCAGTATATATTCGACAACCAGAAACACGTACACCTTCGGATCCCCGAGCGCTGCGAAATCCGGCAATGTCCGGGGCGGAGCGGGAGATTGAAACGAGGTGGCAAACGCAATAAAACCGCAGGCAAACAGCACCGGCAGGAAGAGGTACGTGAAGGTCTTTCCCATGCCGTTCCGGTCGACGCGCAGAAAATCGTTGACCAGCCGGCAGTACGGATACAGCATCAGCCCGATGCCCCCCAGCAGGCCGGCCGGCGGTTTGCAGAGGCTCGCAATCACCAGTAACAGGCAGATGAGAATCAGGTTGAGTACGCCGATGCAAAGCGGCGCGGCGTAAATACTTCGGCCCCCCAATCCGCCGTGCCAGACCGCTTTCTGGAGTTCGTCCCGATAGACCACCGAAAACCAGCGTGCAATCCGCGCTTCGGTGAGAACCGGTTTCCCATAACAGCAACCGTTCGCATGACACCCGAGGCGCGAGACGATTTCGGCCCCCAGCAGTCCAAAGCAGAACGCATCGATCACCCAGGCGCCGAACGGCACATGAAACACCGCCACCGCGATGGCATAAGCCGCGAGCGCGCCGGTAAGTCCTCCAAAGGCGCTGTAGCGGTCGGCGTGAAGTATAAAACCGATGGGGGCCTGCCGAAACCGTGGCCAGTAATCGGTCATTCCGCATATGACTCTGGCGCTAATTGCCGCCGCCGGGAACAACACCAAGCAGATCAGCCGGAGATACAAATCCCGGTAGTCCTGGGGTGTTAACGCGACGAATATCGCGAGTCCGACAATGTGGCCGCCCGCCTGCAGGATGGCATAGGTCGGAACCGGCCTGCCTCCCCAAAACCCCAACAGGTAAAGTCCGCTGATGGGTTTTGCGGCAGCAATCAAGACAATCCCCGCGACGAAAGTGACAAGCGCTATCGCCAAAGAACAACACCCCCTCCGATTCCTGCCACGTGTCGGTGCGCGATACCCGCACGAGATGATACTAAACATACAGGAATTCGAATCGAGTTGCAACCAAGGATTGGTCTGCGATAGACTGACGGCACGTGTCCACTGGAGGAGGGGGATGCCGGCCAGTACCGCGATGTCTTTACCGCCAGTGCTGAAAGAGAGCAGCCGGAAACTCGAGTTCGCCCGCCCGGCACGGCCCTTTCACGACCTTACCCAGCGCCAATCGCAATACGATTTCGCGATCTTCTATCCCAGTTTCGGCCGCGTGAATTTTGGCGATGGGTGGCGGCGCAACGCGGCGGAAATGGCGCCCCTCGGACCGCTCTATGTTGCGGCTCCGCTCATTTCCGCCGGGCTGCGCGTCCGTTTCTGCGATTTGAACGTAGAGCGCCTCGCGGCCGCCGAGTTCGAGCGACTCGTCCTCGGTTCTCGCGTCTTCGGCATTTCCTTCCTGACGATTCAGGAACAGAACGCCGTTGCGCTGATCGAAGCCATCCGGCGGGTCCGTCCGGACGCGTGGATCATCGCTGGCGGTCACCATTGCCATCTTCTGAGGCAGCCGTTTACAGGCGCCGATTTGACGGTCACTTGCGAAGCGGAAGAGATCATGCTCGAACTGTTCCGTGCGGTCGAATCCGGCGCTTCCGTGGCGGAGATTCCCGGATTGCTCTTCCATACACCCGATGGCGAGGTCGTCCGGACACCGCCTCTCCAGAGCAGCACCCCGCTCGAACGGTTCCCGCGCCCCGCGCGGGACCTGATCGATCCGCGACGCTACGGCTTTCTATTCGGCGCGCAGATGTCGGCCCGGAGCGCCGGCGTGATGAGCTCGCGCGGGTGCGTCTTCAACTGCTCATTTTGCATTCGTTCCCCGTATCCGGATTACCGCGACCGCTCCGCCGAGGACGTCGTCGCCGAACTCGCCGATCTCGCCCGGGAGGGCTACGATACCGTGATCATGGCGGATGAATACTTCCTGATCAATCGCCGGCGCGTGACCCAGACGATGGATCTGCTGGCGCAACGCGGGCTCCGTCTCCGCATTATCTTCCAGACCCGGGTCAACTCGGTGGACGCCGAAATCGCGCGCAAGCTCAAAGCCGGCGGAGTCTTCGCCATCCTCTTCGGAATCGAGAGCGGCGCCGAAGACGTGCTGCGCTTCTACAACAAGGGTGCCACCGTGGAACGCGCGCGAAAAGCCGTCGCGGCGGCGGACGAGGCCGGTATCTTCACCTACGGGGGGATGATCATGGGCGCTCCCATTGAAACCCGCCGGCACCTGGAGGAGAACATCCGCTTCGTCAACGGCATTCCCCTCGATTTCGTAAGCTTTCATCACCTGGTCTATATGTACGGAACGGCCCTGTGGGACGACGCGCGGCAACGGGGATTGATTGGTCCCTCCGAGTACTGGGTGGATGCGGACGAGCGCTTTGGAGGGGCCGCCGCCGCCGAGATTGCCGAATGGCGCAAAACCGCGTTTCGGCGCTTCTACATGCGTCCCCGGTATTGGCTCCGCCTGTTGCGCAAGTGCATTCGCGTTGGGAGCGGTTTTCCCTTCGTCATCGCCTGGCGGTTTCTGCTGACCGCCGCCAGGGACGGAACGCGCGTCGGATGGGTCCACGATACTTAGGGAGGCGTTCTGGCCCGCATACTTGGTGTCGCCGGATTCAGTCACGATGCCGCGGTGGCGCTCATGGTGGACGGTCACATCCACACTGCCGTCGAGAGCGAAAAGGTCACGCGCCACAAACACGAAATCTCGCTGTTTCCGCACGAAGCCATCGGGTTCGTGCTGCGGCGGGCCGGCCTCGATCTGGCGGATCTCGACTACATCGCCACGAACTGGGATGCGCGCGCCCGGTCAAACCTCCTCTATCTTCGGCAAGCCGCCGGGTTCCTGCGCAGGAACTGCTACGCCTGGAATCAGATTCCGCTGCTGGTACTGACCGCCGCCTCGCACCACCGGCGGTCGTTTGAGTACCATTTCGGCCCTGGGATTCCTCCCATCCGTCCGGTGAGCCACCACTTGGCGCACTTGGGGAGCTGCTTTACGCTTTCGGGATTCGAAACCGCGGCCGTTGCGATTATCGATGGTTCCGGCGAAGCCGAATGCACTTCGCTGTACCGGTGCCGGGGCCGCGACGTGAAGAAACTCTACTCGATGGATCTCCCGCTCGACTCTTTGGGGCACCTCTACCTCTCGACCACCATTCACCTCGGCTATGCTATGGGTGACGAATACAAAGTGATGGGAATGGCGGCGTACGGCCAGCCCAACCGTGCGTACCAAGGCTTCTTCGAAGAGTGTCTCCACTTACTGCCGGAGGGCCGTTATCGCGTCAGCCGCAAAATGGCTGGCAATCACTTGGATCGTGGCTTCCGGTTCCCGAGTCGGGTCGAAAACATCATCGGTCCGCCTCGGCATCGCGGCGAGCCGTTGACCCAGCGACACATGGACCTGGCGAGGGCATTGCAGACCCGGGTGGAAGAAGCTGTCCTCCACACTGTGCGCCATTTGAAGCGGATCACAGGCGAAACGCGCTTGTGCATGGCCGGAGGCGTCGCGCTGAACTGCCTGGCGAACAGCCGCGTTCGCGAGGAGAGCGGATTCCAGGAGCTGTTCATCCAGCCCGCCGCCCATGACGCTGGCACGGCGCTCGGAGCGGCCGCTTACCTTCAGTACCACGTACTGAAAGGTCCGCGCCCCCAACCGATGCGGTCCGCTTACCTCGGTCCGGCGTACGATGACGCAGCCATGGAATCGCTACTGGTCCGCTGCGGCATCCCGCACACGCTCTGTCCCGATCTCGAACAGGCCGCAGCCCGGTTGCTGGCCGAAGATCGGGTTCTCGGGTGGTTTCAGGATCGCGCCGAATTTGGACCACGCGCCCTTGGGAATCGCAGCATTCTTGCCAATCCCCGCCACCCCGAAATGAAGGATCGCGTCAACCGAGCCATTAAGGAGCGGGAGTCCTATCGCCCGTTCGCTCCAGCAATCCTGCTCGAAGCGGCGTCTCTCTACTTCAGCGATATCACCGAATCTCCGTACATGCTGCTGACCGCCAGGGTGCGTCCGGAGAAGCGTCACGAGATTGCCGCGGTGGTTCATGCCGATGGCACGGCGCGTCTGCAGACGGTGGATCGTAAGAGCAACCCGCGATTCCACCGGCTGATCGAGCGCTTCCGGGAACGGACTGGAACGCCGGTGTTGCTCAACACATCTTTCAACGTGGCCGGCGAGCCGATTGTTCTGACACCGGCCGATGCCCTTCGCTGCTTCTACGGGAGCGGGATCGATACGCTCGCGCTCGGCAATTACCTGGTCGCGAAAAACGCCGCGGCGTGCTATGAACCAACCGGTTCGCGCGCCTCCGACGCCATCTCCAAGATGCTGGTGAGCGCCGATTTGCCGAAACCCATGGCAAAGAAGGCCAATGGTATCCACGACTCCCAGTAGCCGTTTCGTACCGCTGCCACCAGCCCGGCCAGCGTAAGCCCGGCCCAGATCGCCTCCCCCAGCGCGATAGCGCCGGCGCTGCGCAGCCATCGTCTCCGGCTCTTTTCGAGCGTGCCACATTCGCCCCGCCGCAGGGTCTTTTCCCATTCGCGCGCCGGATTCCAGAGCGTGTCCCAGAAGCCCGCGAGCAGCGCGATCGAAAGCCCGATTCCCAGGGGCAGGGCGCGCATCAGTTGCATGGTCCGGCGCAGCCAGTCGCGGTGCGTCATGCGGATCGTCAGCACCAACTGAAGCAGCGTCGGCGACAACGTCATGACGGCGCTCAGCAGGATCTGCGATGCCATCCAGGCGTGTGTCCGGGGCAGGCCCATCAATACGTAAAGGCCTGTCAGCCCCGCCAGCAACAACAGGAATTGCAGACCCGCTTGCCGAAACAGCATACTCGCTTCCAAAAGGCCCACCGCGCCGCTCCGCAAGAGGTAAGGAAAGTGATCGAACAGAAGCCGGAAACAGCTTCGCGCCCATCTCCGCTGTTGACTCTTGTATGCGAGGTAGCTGTGGGGGAGTTCGCAGTCGAGAAGGGAGTTCTCTTGGTACGCAATGAACCAGCCGGCACGGCGGCAGCGGAACGAGAGATCGATATCCTCAGCCGTGAAGGGAAACTCCTGCCAGCCCAATTCCAGCAGAACCTGCCTCCTCCAGACGCCGCCGGATCCCAGGAAGATAGCCGAAATCCCCAGACTGTCCCGAACCGCATTCTCAAAGCAGAAGAGCGAATCGAGAGCCGCCGCCTGTAGTACCGCCAGGGGGCTTTCCCGGTCGTTGCAATAACCCCATCTCGCCTGCACTCCGGCCGTCTTCCCGTCTTCGAAATACCCCACCGTGCGAAGCAGGAAATCGGGATGCAACTCGCAATCCGCATCGACCACCGCCACCAGTTCAGCGTCCGCGAACTGCAAACCGTAGTTCAGGTTTCCCGGTTTGTAGCCGGTTCGCCGGGGACGGTGAAAGTACTTGATCGGCGCTGCGCCGCATTGATGCCGCCCCACCACGGCTTCGGTCGAAGCCGCTTCGGCGCCTTCCGAATCGTCGAGCACGTGAACCGCAAGCCTCCCACACGGATACTGAAGCTGCTCGATCGATTTCAGCAGACGCTCCAATGTCAGGTGCTCGCGGTAGGCAGGCACCTGGATGACAACCGACGGGAAGCGCGACGGCGCGGGTGGACCGCCGCGAAGCCGGGGTCTCGCCCTGGAGCGCAACAGGACGATGGACATGCTCCGGATCTCGGAAAGTACAACGAGTAAGACCGCCACCGAGATCGCGACCAGCACTAACGCGCCGGCCTCTCCGGCGACCGATACATATCCCAGAGCAGGAGAATCGTCCCAGCATCGATCAGCACATCGGCAACGTTGAAGATCCCGCTGCGCAATCCACCGATGCCTACATTCATGAAATCGGTGACGTATCCGCCGAACAGGACTCGGTCCAACCAGTTGTTCAGACCTCCGGCGCAGACCAGAGTCAGGCCAGCGATCCCGCGAGCCGACGCGCGCGATATCTGAAACGTGTAGACCAGGAGACAGACCAGGCCGGCCCCGAGTGCCACAGTCAGCAACCAGAATCGAACTGCCGGCGGAAGGTTGGACCCCAGGCCGAGAAACGCTCCGCTATTTTCCGAGTATTCCAACCGAAACAACCCGCCGCAATACGAATGGACCTGCCCGTCCCCGAGGTAACGAACCGCCAGGCGCCTGGTGATTTCACATGCCAACCACGAAAGGAACAGAATCGGGAGGATAAGGCGGCAGCGCCGACGAAGAGCGGGAGTATCTGTCATGGGGTGATCGGTGGCCGCGTGGCTACCGGTCGATTGTAGCAAAAGACGGCCGATACCCGTATTCACGGCACCACCAAACGGCAAGTCGCCGTCGTGTTCGCCGAAGAGCGGCCGGCCCTGTGGCGGCTGCCCGTCGAGCCCTTGCGCTACTACCAATACGGCGAGCGCACGGTACACCTGGATGGCTGCGTGGAAGTCTAGGCGCGGATGCGCTCTGGGCCAAATGCGTCGTAGAGCCGCGGAATCAGCCGGCTCAGGTCGCCTTTGTACTCTCACTTGGAAAACTTCAGAATCACACGCGCCAGTCCGGCCGGCCCATATGATCGAGGATCACGGTGGTTTCGGGAAATCTCGCCGCCAACGGGCGGGTGTTAGGCGCCTGCCCCGGTATGAATTGCATCTGCACGGCCATCCCCATCAAGACCACGGCCTTCCAGCAGGCCAGCATGCGGGCATCTCTCATTTCGCGTTGCGAATGGGGCCGCCGGTCTCGGGCGTCATCGACATTTCGTGAATGCGCAGGGCGACGATGCGCTCTGTGCTGCAGGTTAGGATGGTGGTTCGGCTGGAGGAAGACTGATGGAAGCGGCGGGGTGGTCGGAAGGTCAGCATATCGCGGAATTCTTCGAGAGAGACCGGTTCGCACATGAGAACGGCATCCGCGTGGCGGAGGTCCGCCTCGGCTTCGCCCGTACCGAGAGGACCGTCGAACCGCGCCACTTGAATAGCGTGGGGATCCTGCAGGGTGGCGCGCTGTTTACCCTGGCCGATCTTGCTTTTGCCGTGGCTTCGAATTCTCACGGGGTCGTGGCGGTCGCCTGCCAAGCCGATGTCTCCTGGTTGAAGGCGGTCCGGTCGGGCAAGCTGACCGCTATGGCGGAGGAGGTCTCCCGCACGCGCAAGCTCTCGACATGTCTGATCCGCGTTACCGACGACGCCGGGGAGTTGGGCGCGCTCTTCAAGGGCATTGCCTACATCAAAGCCACGCCCCTCGGCGCCGAAGCTGGGCATTGAGCTACCGAAGGCCGCCGTCAAACCGGTAGATCGGCAGCCGCCGTGTACGGAGCCTCATAGTAAGCAGTAACGATGAGAAGAGCGTGGTCGGCGCGCCGCTCCACGTCCCTGCTGTTAACCACTGGGTCGTATTAACCAGAGAATGTGAG
>Ga0265316_10000478_pt1 | contig 45572 bp, 53 predicted proteins | sample 4522metaG_FD_202092 | JGI IMG/M metagenome (GOLD analysis project Ga0265316, IMG submission 202092) | Rhizosphere microbial communities from Carex aquatilis grown in University of Washington, Seatle, WA, United States - 4-5-22 metaG | ecosystem: Host-associated > Plants > Roots > Rhizosphere >... | reverse complement strand
TCCCGCAATGTCAGGTAGGGCGTGCCTTTGGGAAAGGCTGCGCGTGCAATCTTGGCCGTCTGCTCGGGAACCGGCACGGCCAGGCTGGGATTGAGAGACATGGCAAACCCCCTGCGGAAGTGTAGTGCAATGAATTGATTACATTAGACTATTCCATCCTGCGCCGGTACAGGCAATTCGCCAACAGTATCCCTTCGTTTTTTAGACAAACTCGTAGATGTGCTGATGAAGGCAGCGCACCCTTACACGCGGTGGCGGTTGCAAAGCGGGCCGTTCAGGTTCGCTGCCCGTCGTCGCCTTCCTGGGGCGTGTCTTTGCCGCCCGGAACCAGCTTGAACCGCTGCCGCCGCTCGGACTCGAAGTTCTTCACCTTGCCTTTCCAGCCGTAGTTGGAATTCAGCCGGTAAGTGGCGGAGCGGCCCACCTTCGGGCCTTTGAGGATGATGCCCTTGTCGCACAGCGTCTTCACCGCCCTGGACACGTTGGTTTTTTGCAGGCCCAGGGCGGCGGCGGCGTCGCTTTGGGTGATGTGGATGTAATTCTCGAAATCCAGCCGGCTGAAAAAATAGAACAGCACCCGGCACGTTTCCCCGGTCATCTCGCGGTCTTTGGCAATCTCGATGAGCGTGTCTTGAAATAGCATGAACCAGCCTGCTCGGAATTTGGGTCTATACGGGACATAGACTAGGCAACCTTCCATCAATTCGCCCGTCTTGATGTCTAACTGTCTGATTATTCTATCATTCATCGGCCAATCCTCGTGAGTTATCATATTCGATAAATATTCTATCAAATATGATAACAATGTCCAGCCCAAGCCTTTGCGCAGGTTGGCCTTTTCGCACGGCCTCTTATGGGTATGGGGAAGGCCGCAGTTGCCAACCCCGCCCGTGCCGTGTCGGCAAGATTCCGTCCCTGTCCTGTAAACCTAGTCCCTTACGGTTGGACCGCGCTCCCGGCGCGGTCTCAAACGGCAGGCCGCAGCTCGTAGGATGCGGCGGAATTTGCAAACCCGCCGCTTACATGCGATTTTCCGCAGTTGTCGAAACGTGAAACGTGCCGACCGTCCTACCCCAAACACCCCCGAGGAGACTCCCATGAACGACAAAGAACTCGTCGCCCGCCACGCCGCCGCCCTGGTCCAAGACGGCATGCGGGTCGGCCTGGGCACCGGCTCGACCGCCAACGCCTTCATCGAGGCGCTGGCCCGCCGCCACGCCGAGGAGGGGCTCAAGGTGGCGGTGGCCTCCAGCTCGACCGTCAGCGCGATCAAGGCCCAGGCGCTGGGCCTGCCGCTGGTGGCGCTGGAGCATCTGGAGCGGCTGGATCTGTACGTGGACGGGGCCGACGAGGTGGCCCCGGATCTGGCGCTGCTGAAAGGCCGCGGCTCCGACCTGGTGCGCGAGAAGCTGCTGGCCACGGCGGCGGATGAGTTCTGGGTGCTGGTCGACAAGGGCAAGCTGGTCGGCCGCATCGGCGAGCGCTATCCGATCCCGGTGGAGGTGATGCCGTTCGCCTGGGCCTTGGTCAAGCGGCGGCTGGAGGCGCTGGGCGGGCGCGGGGAGTTGCGCCGCAACGCCTCAGGCGACAATCTCGCGGTGACGGCGCACGGCAGCCTGGTGCTGGACATGGCGTTCGAGGGGCTGGGCGCGCAGGCGCTGGACGAGGCCCTCAACGGCACGCCGGGGGTGGTCGAGCATGGCGTCTTCTACGCGCTGGCCAGCGCGGTGTTCATCGCCGCCGACGGCGCGGTGGAGGCGCGCCGCCCAGCCTAGCCGCCGCAGAAGCGGCCGGCCAGCGCGCCCAGCGCCCAAGTCGCGGCGGGCACCACCTCGGGCGCGCTGCGGCCCAGGCTGGCCAGGGTCTCGGCAATGTCCCGGCTGACCCGCCGCGCGGGCCTGCCGCCGGTGACGCCGGCGCGCTGGCAGTATTTGATGAAGCAGCGCAGCGCGAACGCGGCGTCTTCCTTGCGCAAATAAGGGCCCGCGACGCCTTCGCGCGTGCGGTAATACCATTCTTCATGTTCGGGAAACGTGCTTTTCCCCTGGAAGATGCGATCTGAATTGATGGACATTGCCAGCTCGTGTTTTTAATAAGTGTTTTTGCGCAATCCTATTGGCTTTATATAGCCGGTTTTCGCGTCCACCGACGCCTGCCAAGGCCCCGGCAGCCCTGCGGGGGGCGTTTTCGCGGCTGCCGGGGCCTGGACGGGCCTTTTGCCTTGCAAGATTAAACGTTTTGCGGGCTAAAACGAAGACTGAGATGGGTGGGCGGGGCGGGCTTGTGTGGCCAGTTGGGCGGGCGCGTCCTCCTTCGGCAAGCTCAGGACAGGCTTTGCGCGCGAGGTCGCGCATGCCGGCTTGATCGCCGGATTCGCGGAACCGTGGAAAAGTGTGACAAGTTGTTACACTTTTTCGGGGCGGGGAGCGGGAAGACACGACGAAAGGCCGGCGCGGAACGCCGGCCTTTTTGTTTGAAAGCCATGCAGGGGCGCGCCACGCACCGCTTCAATGCCCGGCATTTATCGTTCCCACGCTCCGCGTGGGAACGCATCCGGCGGCGCTCCCGCGCCGCGTGTCACCGCCACTTGATTAAGCGCTTGGGCGGGAATCGAGACGCAGAGCGTCCGGGGCGGCATTCCCACGCGGAGCGTTGGAACGATAAAAACGTGCTTGACGGAGATGGGGCAAGACGGTATCTACCCGGCTACGAGCTTCAAGTGCTTGAAAGCAAATGGCAACGTTGTCCACCAATTTGCTGTATAATTTATACGTCAGCGTATAAACGGAACGGCGCAAGCCGTGCGCTGATCCCGCCAGCAATGGCCTCCACCCAAGCGTGGGGATATCTAAGAGGCCCGGTTAAAACTCAACAAGTTTTAAAAAAGCCCCGCTTGCGGGGCTTTTTTTTATGTCGGGATTTTGATGGGCTTGTTGTTCAGCGTGTTGAACAGGATGACGGTGAAGCCGATGGGCTTCTGCTTTGGCCGGTTGCCCGCGTGCTCCGCGTCGCGCACATAGGCGCTTTGCACGTAGAGGTTCACCACGCCTTTCTTCGCCGACCGTGACGCCTCGAAGAAAATATCGTATTCCACCTTCTTGCCTTCCTCGGTGAGGATCTCCACGACGAAGAAATTGCCCCTGCCGGAATGCTGGCATTTGCGTTGGTGCAATCCTTCGACAATGGCCGGCAAATGCTTGGATAGTGCATAGCGCCGGAAATCGAATACCCGGCATTCGCGCGAATCCTTATACAAAAGCGCGGCGTCCGGATTCTCCCCGGCCTTTATGCCACGGGTGAAGCAATGCATGCTGAACAGCACGTCCACCCGGTATTCGCGCCCAGGCTTGCCTGCGGTCGCCGCTTGCCGGTACACCAACGGCTTGGGGTGCAGGTGTGTCAGATCGTAGACGACGCCCTGAAATTCAAACGGCTTCCATTGGAGCATAGTTGCGTGGCCTTAATAATTTGAGAAATTGGCATTTAAACACGCACCTAGCGATGAATTTTAGCGGGGTTTTTAGTCGGTCGGCCTAGCCGACCTAGGCGTTATTCAGCATCCTCTGACGAAGGAAGTTTGCGCATAGCCAGTTTTACCTTTAAGACACACTGATTGCCTGCAAATTGTATTTCGTCCCAGCAGTTCTCCTTAGCTTTTTGCTCAATCCATTCTTGAACCTTCCCTGTCACACGCACCATTTTGCTGGCGTCGCCGCTGTCTTGGTTGTAAAGGCCAAGGACTTGGGCCGAGCTTACGATGACGGACGGCTCGTTTGGAGACCGGTCATTTGGGTCGGGAAAGACGAATGGGCGGGCCATTGGATTGCCTCTGATGGTTAAGCTGGATGAAATTGTACACCGATCGAACGCTTGGTACAATCGTTGTACCGCGTCTTTATTGGCGTTAGAATGGAATTTTGCCGAACCGGGTCGGCCCAGGGGGGAGATGAAAGGCCACAAACTGAGCGCGGAACTGACATGGTTCCACGTCTTCAAGGCGATGATCGACGACGGGGAGGTGGCGAAAATCGGCGCCAGCGCCTTCACCACCTACTGCGTCATCAAGTCGCACACCAACTTTTCGACGGGCGTGGCGTTCCCGAGCATCGAAACCATCAGTGAGAAGTCCTGCATCGGCCACGTAGTGGGTTAGACGCACACTTTTTGGGGCTTGGTGTTTTATGCGGGCGTTCCGTTCGCCTAACCCACTCGCGACTTACAAACCAAATGCTATGGAGAAATTTATGAAACGACCAAATATTCCATCGATGGACGAGATCGAAACAATGCTTCAAGATATTAATGACATGGAAGAAGCAATTGCTGAACTCAAAAATCGTTTAAAGGAAATGCCATCTAAGATGTCTAATGAAATACACGATCAAGAAGAACGGATAAGTGCAGCGAGATATTTATATTGGATGGTTCAAGAGATCCCAGGAACAACCATTAGCGAAGGGTTTTTATATGCAAATTTATATGAGATGACGAAAGCTATTGGAACTGCAACAGGTGTAATTCAATGTGATCGTTGCTCAAATCCAATGGTATTTCGTAGTCGATCCCACTTCAAAGAAACTATCAGCAAGATGGAAAGATCCAAGAAAAAAGGATATTTTATCTATGCTGAAGGATATAAAGTGTTATGTGATTTGTGCTGGAAAGAAATCCAGAAAACTCGCCACGAACAATATGAAACACAGAAAGCTAAAGAAAATTCCCGCCTTCATGAACTTATAACAATGCCTTATCGAGAATATCTGAGAACACCAGAATGGCAAGGTCGTCGTAGACAGCACTTACAAAGCTCAAGCTATAGATGCCAACTATGCAATAGTAAAGATGTTATTTTAAATGTCCATCATCGAACTTATGAACGCCGAGGGCGAGAATACTATAAAGATCTTATTACATTATGCGAAGACTGTCATAAAACATTCCATCAGCAAAGAAAACTAGCAGGCATCTAGGTAGTAACTGGTAGCACGATAGATTTTGGCTTTGGTGAGGAATGAACCACAACATTCCCATGATTCCTGTGGAACCGGGCCGGAAATACGCAAATTCAAGGAGCAGTTGCTGCGCTTGTCGGTGTCGACCGTGCGCCTGGCCGCCACCGGCGAAAGCCGGATGCTCCAGGTCAACAGCCAGATTGTCGGCGCGTTGGATCTGTGGGCCGCCAAGGAAGACAGCCAACAAGCTGGCTGGCCGTCGATCATCCGCCTCAGCGACGATTATTTCGCCAGCCTGGCGAAACATGCCGTGCCGCTGGACGAGCGCGCCCTGGCCGCGCTGGCGCATTCGGCGATGGGCTTGGACGTCTACACCTGGCTGGCGCAGCGGCTGCACCGGGTGCCGGCCAACCGCCCGCAATTCATCTCATGGGCGGCGCTGAAAGGGCAGTTCGGGCAGGGTTACGAGCGCATGAGCAACTTTCGCCGCGATTTCATCCAGACCTTGCGGCTCGTCCATGGGCAATACCAGACTGCCCATTTCGAAATCGGCCCGCTCGGCATGAGGCTGTTCCACAGCATGCCGCCGGTGCCGCCGCGCGGCTTCGTGGTCAAAAAACCGCCGCAAAAGTGAGGCTCCCCGTGTGCAATTTTTCACCCTTGCCACGTGCAGTTTGTAGGCAAATCCACGTGCACTTCCTCGCAGGCTCCCATGTGGACAAGCCAGTGGAAAGGCGGAGTTATCCACGTGCACTTTCTAGCAGCACCTCCCCGCCAGCCCAGAGCTGGCGCGGCCTCCAGCGCCCCTCCGGTAGCTCTTTTCCGGTAGGTTTTAAAGAACCGATAGTTGCCGGGCGGGCTCTGTGGAAAACCGGGGGCGGCGGGGCCGACAAGCAGGCTTGCCGGGCGGCGCGCAACCAGTTTCCGCAATGGCAGGCCGAGTGCTACGAAAAATCGCTGGGCCGCAACGGCGACTTCGCCCGCCCGCTGGACAGCCGCGAGTGCTACCACGTCGCCAAGAGCGTAGCCAAATGGACTTGGCGCAAGGATGCCGAAGCGGATGTGTAACAACTTGTTACACTTTTCCACGCGCCCGTGGAGCGCGGCCACTTCGCAGGCTTAAGCTTCAACCGAACCGGTAGTCCTTCGGCACCACAACCACGCCCTTCTCCGAGCGCTTGAAGCGCGCGGCGTCCTTGGCCGGGTCGATGCCGACGGTCTCGCCGGGCGGGATCTTCACGCCCTTGTCGACGATGCAGCGCCGCAGCCGCGCCCCGGCCCCGACGGTGACGTTGTCGAACAGCAGCGCGTTCTCCACCACCGCGTCCTCGTGCACATGCACGCGCGCGGCCAGGATCGAATGCCGCACCACGCCGCCGTAAATCACCGTGCCGCTGCCCAGGATCGAGTTGGCCAGCAGCCCGTCCTTGCCGTCCGGGCCGGGCACCATCCGCGCCGGCGGGTTTTGCGCGTGGTAGGTGCGGATGGCCCAGTCGCGCTGGTACAAGTCGAGCGGCGGCTTCGCCTTGAGCAAGTCCATGTTGGCCTCGTAATAGGCGTCCAGCGTGCCCACGTCGCGCCAATAGCGGTCGGGCGTCACCCGGCCGCGGGGGCCGCCGAAACGGTAGGCGTAGACCTTGTGCGTGCCAATGAGCCGCGGTATCAGATCCTGGCCGAAGTCGTGGGTGGAGTCGTTGCGCTCGTGGTCTTCGGCCAGCGCCTGGCGCAGCCGGTCGATGGCGAACACGTAAATGCCCATCGAGGCCAGCGCGGTGTCTGGATCGCCCGGTATCGGCTTGGGCTCCTCCGGCTTCTCCTGGAACTCCAGGATGCGCTCGTCCGCGTCGGTGGCCATCACCCCGAAGGCGCGGCGGGCCTCCTCCACCGGCACCCGCATGCAGGCGACGGTCAGGTCGGCGGCCTTCTCCTCGTGGGCTTTCAGCAGCGCGGCGTAGTCCATCCGGTAAATATGGTCGGCGGCCAGGATCAGCACCCGGCTGGCCTCGCTGCGCTCCAGCAGGAACAGGTTCTGGAACAGCGCGTCGGCGGTGCCGCTGTACCAGGAGGAGCCGGTGCGCATCTGCGGCGGCACGACGGTGATGAAGTCGCCGCACTCGGCGTTGAAGATCGACCAGCCGTCGCGCAAATGCTTTTGCAGCGAGTGCGACTTGTACTGCGTCAGCACCAGGATGCGGCGCAGCCCCGAGTGCAGGCAGTTGGACAGCGTGAAGTCGATGACCCGGTACTTGCCGCCGAACGGCACGGCCGGCTTGGCGCGGTCGGCCGTCAAAGGCTCCAGGCGCGCGCCCCGCCCGCCGGCCAGCAGGATGGTCAAGGTGTTGTCCAGCAGCATGTCAGCCTCCAAAGGGGGTCGGGCGGATCGCCCAGGGGTCGCCGGATCGCGGCGGCGCGTCCGGGGGCTGACAGCGATTGTATTGCGCGGCGGGGGGGATGTGATTTTTTTTTGAGCGGGCCGCGCGCGCGGCCCGCCGGCACGGAAAAAAGTGTAACAAGTTGTTACACTTTTCCGTGCCCGGAGTCCGCAAGCCCGCCGCCCGGCCGCCTTCCACGTGCAAAAAGGTGAATATTACCGGTGGAAATGGGTAATATTTACCTTACTTTCCGCGTTCGAAGCGCGGAGAATCGCACTCAACGGAAACGGATACTAAGGATCAAGCCAAAGAACCAGGACTGGTTCACAGGTAAGATTGATGGCAAGCCAGGAGGGCCATAGGGACAGCCGGCTAGGGAAGAGCCCAGTCAGGCCGGGCGCGAGTGATCGCGCCCGGCCTGACTGGTTTTGCGGCCTTGGAAATTTCCTGTGTCCCACGCCAAGCGCGCAGCATGCGCCGATGCGCCAGCGCGCTGGCCGCTCAAAGTCACGCCTTAAGGCCTGCCCGGCCACCATCCCTCCGCTTTGAACTCGAAGCCGCCGGCGGGCGACAAACGCAACGTGGCCGTTTCGGGAAGCGGTGCGGCTCGCCGCTGGCCGCACCCCTGACACCAAAAAGCCGGACGGTTTCCCGTCCGGCTTTTTGGTGCTTGATCTTGGTATGCGCTGAGGCGCGAAGCGCGCCGTTCGCGGCGAAGCCGCCGCCCGGCCTCCCCGGCCACGGCGCTTGCGCCGCCCCTCCTTCAGGCTTAGGATGGCAGGCACGAAAAAGGGCGCTCCCCACCAAGAGTTGCGCCCCCTAATCGTTCCAATCAACCAAGCCCGAAGGAGGCCTAGTTCATGTCTAACAGTAAACCAAAAACCGCCGCCGTCCGCAACGATCTTTTGAACTCGCCGGAAGCCGTCCGGCCGCAGAGCATCCGCGAGTATCTGGAGACCTGCCCCGTCAAGGCGCTCAACCCGCGCATTTTAGACGCTTGCGAGCGGCACGGCGTCAGCCTGGACAGCCCTTGGCCGCCGCAGTTTCCGAAAGGCGCGGGGCGGGAAACCCCGCCCAAGCCCGAGCCCGAGCCCGCCGAAATCATCCAGCTTTGTTATTGGAGCGACGACTACCGCGCCGCGCCGAATGCCATTTTCCGCTCCGCCTTGTTTCCGGCCTTGAGAGGCAACGACAAGGAAAACCGCCGTTTTCTGGATGAAGAAGAAATTTTTTGCGTCGCCGGGTTGAAAATCTTTTTCACAGGCAAGCAATTCGATCAGAGCGACCTGGACGTTTACCTTGAAATCCTCAACCTGGCGAAAGCTTTCCCCTTGGGAACGCCGGTCAAATTTTCCGCCCATGCGCTGTTGAAGGCGTTGGGGCTTCACACCGGCGGGAAAGAACACGCCCGTTTGCATAAAGTTTTAATCCGCCTGTGCGGGGGCGTCGTGGATGTGACCGACCACGGCAAGCGGTATTTTGGGCAATTGCTCCACGGCGGCATCCGCGACGAAATCACCCAAAATTACACCGTCACCATCAATCCCGATTTTGCGATATTGTTCGGCTTTGGCATGTTCGCCAAGCTCGACTTGGAGAAGCGCCGCGCCCTGGGCCGCAACAACACGGCCAAGTCGCTTTATGGCTACTATGCCACCCATATCAACCCGAGCGCCCATAATATTGAAACGCTTGCCAATCTCGCCGGCTTGGCCAACAGCAACAAAAGGCAAGCCAAGGCGACCGTCCTAAAAGCCCATGACGCCATGAAAGAAGCGGGCATCTTGAGCGGCTACACGGTCGCCGGCAACACGGTCAAGGCCGACATCGTCCCCACGCCCGGCCAGGCGCGGGCCATCATCAAGCAGGCCGCGAAAGCGCAGAGCGGCAAACGCCGCCGCCAGTTGACCCACGTGGCGGATCTTCTGAACGGCAAGCCAAAATAGGCACGGCTTTACATGGACGCGGACACGGGTTTACATGGACGCAGGCACGGGTTTACATGGACGCAGGCACGGGTTTACATGGACGCAGGCACGGGTTTACATGGACGCAGGCACGGGTTTACATGGACGCAGGCACGGGTTTACATGGACGCAGGCACGGGTTTACATGGACGCCAAAAAACCGAAAAACCCAGTCGCGGCGCGGGTTTTCGCCGTAAAACGACCGTCGATAACCGTTTATAACCTTTAAGATAACCGCGCGCGCGCCGCCTGTGGATAACTTTGGCCGTCGCGGCCCGCAGGCAGCCTTGCAGGCCGGGCGCGCCCTCCCGCGCCCGGTGAGGCGCGCCCGGCCATCCACATCGTTTTTTGAATTACTTGCTGACGTGAAAACTTCTAAAAGCAGCATGTCATCGGCTAGCCCTGTCGGCTTTTGGCAATCCGCATCGCGGCGGTTTCATAGCAAATGCCAGCATTCCGGCAGGGGCAATTTCTTCGTCGTGGAGATCCTCATCGAGGAAGGCGAGAAGGTGGAATATGATATTTTCTTCGAGGCGTCACGGTCGGCGAAAAAAGGCCTCCGTGGCTTTAAAACAAAAAGGCCGGCGTTCCGCGCCGGTCTTTCGTGGCCTCTTCCCGCCCCCCGTCCCAGAAAAGTGTAACAACTTGTCACACTTTTCCACGTTCCCGCGAATCCGGCGATCAAGCCGGAATGCGCGATGCCGGGCGCGAAGAAACGCGCCCTAGCTACAGGGCTCGCGTTTAGTTAACCGGATCGTCCGTCAGCGCGGCAGGAATATCTCTGGCCCCATGCAAGACGCGCAATACGTCAATGTGATCGGGGCGTTCAATATAAAAAATCAGGTGCCGCTCAAAACCCGGGACACGCCATAGGCGCAAATCCTCCCACAGGGGCAAGTGGGCATAACGCTTGGAGCCTATACCAGGTTGTTCGCCAATCAGGTTAAAAGCCTTTTGCACAGCGTCCAGAAAGCGCGCCGCAGTGTCCTGGCTGTCGGCGGCGATGTAGTCGGCCAGCGCGTCAATCTCGGCGTCGGCGCGGGGGCGAGCGAGGACAGGTTTTGTTTTGAAAGTGGACATAATTGGCTTTTCCTTTGGCTAAAAGCCGATGGTACTCCTCTTGGATATTGGTCGAATCGCAGGGTTTTTCGGTTAACGCCCCGGGCGGGTAGAAAACCTCACGCCGAATGCCGCCGCCTGAGCGCTTCGCGCTTGTTTGCCCAATAGGCTTCGTCGGCAGGAATGGCGGGGCCGGATTCCAGCCCCTCCTGAAGCAAAGCGGACAGGCGTTGTTCAGCCTGGCGGATCTGGTCGTTACGGATGAGATCGCGGACGTATTCGCTGGACGAACCGTAGCCGCGTTCTTGAATTTGGACATCCACGAAGGCTTTCATGGAGTCCGGCAAGGAAATGTTCATGGTGGTCATGGGACGCCTCAATAAAAGTGGACATCAATTCATTTTGGCAATTTTTGCCAAAACAATCAACTCAAGCACAAAAAAAGCCCGACGGCCTAAACCGTCGGGCTTTTTCGCGCCCTTAACTCAGGGCTGGCCGTTCATGGCAGCGCGGAATTACAGGATCGATTCCACGACGGAGACCACGTTCTCGGTGGTGAAGCCGAATTCCTTGAACAGCGCCGGGGCCGGGGCGGACTCGCCGAAGCGGTCGAGGCCGACGACCTTGCCGGCGGTGCCGGCGTACTTCCACCAGGAGTCCGTCACGCCGGCCTCGACCACCACGCGGGCGGTGACGGCGGCGGGCAGCACGGATTCGCGGTAGGAAGCGTCCTGGGCGTCGAACACGTTGGTGGAGGGCAGGGACACCACGCGGATGGTCTTGCCCTTCTCAGCGAGCGCAGCGGCGGCTTTGACGGCCAGTTCGACCTCGGAGCCGGTGGCGATGATGATCGCGTCGGGGGTGCCTTCGCCGCCGGAGACCACGTAGCCGCCTTTGGCGATGTCGGCGATCTGCTGCGCGGTGCGCGGGATGTGCGGCAGGTTCTGGCGCGAGAAGATCAGCGTGGACGGGCCGTCCTTGCGCTCGATGGCGACTTTCCAGGACACGGCGGACTCCACCGCGTCGGCGGGGCGCCACACCTGCATGTTCGGGATCAGGCGCAGCGTCGCGGTCTGCTCGACCGGCTGGTGGGTCGGGCCGTCCTCGCCCAGGCCGATGGAGTCGTGGGTGTAGACGAAGATGGTCGGGGCCTTCATCAAGGCGGCCATGCGCAGCGCGTTGCGGGCGTACTCGGAGAACATCAGGAAGGTCGCGCCGTAGGGGATGAAGCCGCCGTGCAGCGTGATGCCGTTCATGATCGCCGACATGCCGAACTCGCGCACGCCGTAGTAGACGTAGTTGCCGTCGTGGCCCGGCGCGTTGATGTCCTTGCAGCCCTTCCACAGGGTCAGGTTGGAGCCGGCCAGGTCGGCGGAGCCGCCGAGCAGTTCCGGCAGCAGCGGCCCGAAGCCGTTCAGGGTGTTCTGCGAGGCTTTGCGGCTGGCGATGGTCTCGCCCTTGGCGTCGACGGCGGCGACGAACGCGGCGGACTTCTCAGCCCAGTCCTTCGGCAGTTCGCCGTTGATGACGCGGCGCTCGAACTCGGCGGCCAGCTCGGGGAATTCGCGGCGGTAGTTCTCGAAGCGGTCGTTCCACTCGTTCTCGTACTTCGCGCCGGTCTCCTTCGCGCTCCAGCCCTCGTAGATGTCCTCGGGGATGACGAACGGGGCGTGCGTCCAGCCCAGGGTCTCGCGGGTCAGGGCGATCTCGTCGGCGCCCAGCGCCGCGCCGTGGCATTCTTCCTTGCCCTGCTTGTTCGGCGAGCCGAAGCCGATGATGGTCTGCGCGCAGATCAGGGTCGGCTTGTCGGTGACTTTGCGGGCCTCTTCGATGGCGGCCTTGACGGCCTCGGCGTCGTGGCCGTCGACCTTGGGGATGACGTGCCAGTTGTAGGCTTCAAAGCGCTTCGGCGTGTTGTCCAGGAACCAGCCGGGGGTGTCGCCGTGGCCGCGCACTTCGCCGTCGATGGAGATGTTGTTGTCGTCGTAGATGGCGATCAGCTTGCCCAGCCCCAAAGAGCCGGCCAGCGACGCCGCTTCGTGCGAGATGCCTTCCATCAGGCAGCCGTCGCCCAGGAACACGTAGGTGTTGTGGTCGACGATCTCATGGCCGGGGCGGTTGAACTGGCCGGCCAGCGTGCGCTCGGCGATGGCGAAGCCGACGGCGTTGGTGATGCCCTGGCCCAGCGGGCCGGTGGTGGTCTCGACGCCGGGGGTGTAGCCGTACTCGGGGTGGCCGGGGGTCTTGGAGTGCAACTGGCGGAACTTGGCCAGCTCTTCAACGGGCAAGTCGTAGCCGGTCAGGTGCAGCAAGGAGTAGATCAGCATCGAGCCGTGACCGTTGGACAGCACGAAACGGTCGCGGTCGGGCCATTTCGGATTGGCGGGGTTGTGGCGCAAATAGTCGTTCCACAGCACCTCGGCGATGTCCGCCATGCCCATCGGCGCGCCCGGGTGGCCCGAGTTCGCTTTCTGGACGGAGTCCATCGACAGCGCGCGGATGGCATTGGCTAGTTCACGGCGTGAAGGCATGTTCTGCTCCTGGTTTTATGTTGAAAAATCGGGTGGAAAGATCAAATCCGTCAATTTTATCAGCCAAAACGCTTTTGTCACGAAATTCATGCGCTTGCGCGAATCTCGCGGCGCGTTCGGGGACGGCTTCCGGGCCTGCTTGGCAAGGTTTCAAGTCAACCCGGCTTTATAAGGGCAACGGGGCGGCAATGACAGTCAGGCTTTTTTGGGGAAAGGATAAAGGGGGCTTATGGGCTGGTTACGCGCGTCCCGAACGAAGCGCGACGGGGTTTGCAACCCCGTCGCTTACGTTTGTGGTTTGCCGCAGGGTGGTCGAAACGTGGCGGACGGGGCTGCAAGCCCCGTCCGGCTTCGGATTTACGAAATCTCTTGACAAGATATACCAAAATGGTATAATCATTCTTTTGCAACAACACTTCTGGAGCAAGACATGCCAGCAACCAATGCCCTTAGCGTCGGCGCTGTTTATCGTAGCTTCCGCTTCCTCAATATGACCTTGATGTTGGGTATGACACTTTGCCTGATGGTTTACATCACGCTCGAACACTGCATCCAGCAAGCCCAGGCGTGGCAGGTCAAGACCTTTTCTGGCCAGAGGGGCAAACCTGCAGAGCGTCCTACTGCCCGTTGGGTATTCCCATTACTTGCCGAGGCCGTGTTGAACCTGAATACCCCACACCGCACTCTACCCACCCTGCTCGGTAAACGCTATCTATATGCTAATTCGGGATAGAGGCGCGTAATGACGGGGTATATTTTTCATCACATTGAGTGCCAAGGCTAAACCGTCCATCCGTCTATGGTGGAAGCGCAAATGTCTAAGCGGTAGAATTTTATTTTATAAAAACATTCAACAAATTATTCAATATAGGCAATTTTCATGCATGTTCTATCTAAGCCTGCTCTCATCGCATTTTGGAAAAAGCACCACGATGCAGAGAATCCGCTGCAAGCGTGGTTTAAAACGATGGAAAGCAAAACCTTTGCTCACTTCAAAGACCTGCGGGCCACTTTCGCCAGCGTCGATACTGTGGACGACCTGACAGTGTTCAATATCGGCGGCAACAAGTACCGGCTGATCGCCCGCATCCACTACAACCGGAAAAAAGTGTACATTCAAGCGGTTTTGACTCATCAAGAGTACGACCGTGGAAGCTGGAAACAAAAGAAATGACGATGACCGACGCAGTCGGAAGTATCCACCAACCGCAGGCGATCCTGCGGGCGTGGATGCCGTTTAAAGAAGCGATTGGTGTGACGAGAATTCGCAGTGAAGCCGACTACGCGCAAACCTGCGCGACAGTTCAAGCCTTGCTGGATGAAATCGGTGACGATGAAGAACACCCCCTGGCCGACGTGCTCGACTGGCTAGCCGATCAAATGAAGGCGTATGAAGATGAACATGCCCCAATCCCGGAAGCGTCGCCGTGCGAAGTGCTGCGCTTTCTCATGGATCAGCACGGGCTGAAGCAGGAAGACTTGGCCGATTGCGCCCCGCAAAGCCGGATCTCCGACATCCTCAACGGCAAGCGTTCGGTCAGCAAGGCTATTGCCAAGAAGCTCGCACGGCGCTTCAACGTTGGCGCTGATTTGTTTCTTTGAACTGACTATCGGGCGCGAAGAGACACACTAAACATACAGGTTTACAGGTCTGTTTCAGACATGAAAAGCATTCTTTACCTGCTGGTCACCGAAGATAAATCCTCATTCAAGATAGGCATTACCGATAATCTTGAAGCCCGCCATGCTCGACTAAGCGCGGTATGGGGAAAATTTGATCTAGCTTCGTCCCGCATAGTTTTTGGAACCCGGCGGGACATCTCAGGACTTGAGAAGATTTTGCATTACCTGCTAAATAAATGGCGTGTCCAACCTTCTGCGACGGCTGAAGGCCATAGCGAATGGTTTTTAATTGAGTGTTTCGACAAGGCTGTGGAAATTATCACTACCGCAGTCAAGCTAAGAGACTTGCAACCCGACAATCCAATCATTCACACAATAAACGTTAATATCCATAAGGAACATGGGAACATCAGAAAAGAAAAACCAATCACTAATATATCAGACAAATTAGATGATCTAAAAAAGTTTTTCAAAAGAGACTTTAACAGGCAATCTCCAACTCCATAAAAAAAGGCCGTCGCTCTCGCGACGGCCTTTTTTCGTAAACGCCGTGCAACCGGCCTGGAGGGTTACTCCAGGTTGGCGTGCCGGGTCTGCATCACTTCTTCCTCGATGCCCTTCTCGTGGATCACGTGCGAGATGGTGGCTTCCAGGAATATCAGCGTGGACAGTTCGAACATCGTGCCCATGGGCATGACTTGAACCTTGCCAACCTTGCCGAACAGTTCCGGCTTGCCGATCTGGAACGTGGCGTCCGCGAGGTCGCCGATGGTCGAGCTCGCCTTCAGCGAGATCAGGGCGATTTTCGCGCCCTGCTTCTTCGCCGACTCGGTGAACGCGAGCATGGTCTTGGTCTCGCCGGAGCCGGAGATGACCAGGAACAAGTCGCCTTCGCGGATGCTCGGGGTCACGATCTCGCCGACGACGAAGACTTCGTAGCCCGCGTGCATCAGGCGCATCGCGAAGAAGCGCGCGATCAGGCCGGAGCGGCCCGCGCCGGCGATGAAGATGCGCTTGGCGCCTTCGACCAGGGCGATCAGCTTGGCATCATAGGTATCATCAGTCTCGGCCAGGATGCCGGTGACTTTTTCGATGATGGCTTGCTGGTGCATCTTAGGCCCCGGCAGCGGCTTCGTTGACCAGCTTGCGGATTTCGGCGGCGGCAGCGGCCGGATCCTTCGCGCCGGTGATCGCGCCACCGACGACGATGATGTTCGCGCCAGCCTTGACGACGTCCTGCACGGTGCTGGCCTTGATGCCGCCCGCGACGGAGACCTGGACGTTCAGGCCCAGGGCGATCAGGGCGGCCAGGTCGGCAAACGGGGTCTGGCCAGCGATCTGCTGGTCGATGCCGGTGTGGATGCCGATGATGTGCGCGCCGGCGTCGGCGGCGCACTTGGCCACGGCGGCCTTGTCGGCGACGTTGATCAGGTCGACCTGGGCGTTCGCGCCGTACTTGTTGGCGACCGCGATGACGCCCTTGATGGTGTCAACGTCGGCGGTGCCCAGCACGGTGGTGATGGCGGCGCCGGCCTTGAAAAACGGTTCGGCTTCGTAGTAGCCGGCGTCCATGGTCTTCAGATCGACCAGGATCTTCTTGGTGGGGAAGCGGGCCTTCAGATCCTTGACCAGGGCCAGGCCGTTAACCTTCAAGCACGGAGTGCCGATCTCGATGATGTCGACTTCACGATGGGCGAGCTGGGCCAGCTTAACAGTGGTGTCGTAATCCAAAGAGTCCAGCGCCAATTGAATCAGGGGGGTTGCCATGACTTGCGTTCTCCGATTTGTTGTAGGTAGGTAAAAGCTTGTAAAGAGTGCATTTTTTCAATGCATTCCTCTAACTGTAAGATAGGAAGGGCTTGGCTGTCAACCCTGGCCTACTTTGCGGGCCATTGGGCCGCGCAAGTTAATCCAGCTTTATAAAGCCGGCCGCCGCGCAATGACAGTCAGTTTTTTTTGGGCCAAGGATAATGCCGGACTTATGAGGTGAGGCCGTCCGGTCGGATGGCCTCACCGTTTGGCGGGCCGCGCGCGCGCGGGGCTTGGCCGGCGCGCCGGCTTAAAAGGTTAGTCTTTAAAGATTAAAGCAAAAGATTAAAAGATTACGGGTAGCCTAAGTTTTTGAAAATTAACGGGAAATCGGCGTTTGGTGTGCGCTATAACTACCGAAACGGCGATTTTCGGCGATTTTTGGGCGGGGCCGAAAAGCCTGGTGTGCGCTATAACTACCGAAAATGGATTTTGGTGTGCGCTATAACTACCGAAAAAACCGGGTGGTGTGCGCTATAACTACCGAGACGGGCGCTTGGTGTGCGCTATAACTACCGACGGCCTGCGGCGCTGCCGGGGCCAAATCGGCTGGTGTGCGCTATAACTACCGCTTGGTGTGCGCTATAACTACCGAAAAAACCGGCCTGGTGTGCGCTATAACTACCGGCCTACCCCGCTTATCAACAAGTTTTCCACAGGTTTATCCACAGGGCCGACCCGTCTTGGCCGGCCCCGGACAGGGGGTCAGCGCACGTTCGCGGCCTTCATTTCGCGGACGAATTCGGCGCTGGGATAGAGCAGATAGACCACGTCGACGACCTTGCCTTTGCCTTCGATGACGGAGCGCTTTTGCACTTCGCGCAACACCTTGCTTTTAACCAGCTCGGCAAAAGCCTTGTCGACATCGCTCCGGTTATCGACCTCGCGGCCGCGGTTCAGCATGTTGCTGTCGCGCTTGATCGTCGAGTAGTACATCTCGAACGGGTTGCCCAGCATGCTGGCGAAGGTGAACTTGATCGACAACTGCTTGTGCAGCCAGCGCGACAACTGCGTCGGCAGTGCCATTAAAGTGGCGTAGTTGAATTGCCGGTAGGCCAGTTGCTCGATGCTCTGCGACACCAGCGGGTGGAACTGCACGACCCAGCGGGCGTCGGGATCTTCGTCCCGCAGCTCGCGGGATACGGCGGTCATGCCGGTCAGGTAGTTGGCCGCGACCAGCACTTTTTTGCTGCCCGCCTTGCACAGTTCGATATGGCTTTTGCGCAGGATCGCCAGGCTTTGGGTGATCTGCTGGTAGGAGCGGGCGTGGCCGTTCGCCGCCAGCTCCTGGCGCAGCTCGTAGACCGAGAAGGCCGCGCCGCTGGCGACCGGCGCGCGGGTGTGGAAGCCTTGCTGCTGCTTGGCGGCGATCTTGCGCAGCGACTCCTCGACGAGTTCCTCGTTGGCGCTGGGGTAGTACTCGACGACCTTGCCGTCCTCCTCCAGCTTGGCCGGGTAGATTTTGACGGTGTAGTCCTCGTTGCGGTAGGCAAAGTGCTGGACGAGCAGCGGCAGGTTGCCGTATTCGTTGCGCCGCTTGTTCATCGCCTGCCGCGAGATGGAATAGCGCGGCGTGCTGTCCCAGACGTCGATGGTGTTGGACAGGCGCTCGCGTTCCGCCGGGGTGTTGCCGACGAAAGTCTGGAACCGCTCGATCTGCGGGTTTTGGTAGGGGCCGGGCTCGGCGTCCGGCTTCGCGCCGCGCCGGGGCGGCTTCGGCAGCTTGGGCTCTTTCACGGGCCGTGTCTTGTTTTTGGTGTCTTTGGCTGCTTTGGTGTCGTCTAGGGCGTCGTCGCCCGGCTCTTCCGGCGGCAACGGGGTGTGGTCTTTGCTCATTTTGAACCCTCTGCGTGAAATTCAAGGCCGCGCGGCGAGATCCGCAGCGTCAGCGAGTCGGCGGTCATGGCCTTGGATGCCAGCGCCCAGAGGAATAGCGCGAGGGCTGAACAAACGATCAGGTGGATGAGGTGTTTGGATGTGGACATGGTGTTGCCTTGGATATGGCAGAAACCATGCCGGCGCGACAGACGTGGGTCGGCAGTACAAGAAGCTTGTAAAACGTTCTATACTGTAGGCCGATCTGTACAATCGCGGCATGGCCGAGGTTGAGATTCCGCAGGCTGCTTTTGCTTTTTCAGGGTTAGGCAGCAGGCACAATGATTGAAGACTGCTCGACGTGTCGGGCAAAAATGAACTGATGTTCAATGGCCGAATGAGATGGCTGTCTCATTCGGCTTTTTAATGCCTGGCATTCGCCAAGTTCTTCAATTGCTATCATATCGAACAGCAGCGCTTTTTCCCAGACGCAGATTGGCTTCGATCACACACTCTGCGGCAAACCACAAATCCTATCGCGTACTCTATCTGGCTGGTGCGACCTATAACTACCGATCCGGATAGCCTGGTAGGGTGTCGCTGCGCGAGGGCTGGCGATCCACATGGACCAAGTTGTCGCGAATTTCGGCCTGGAAGGCTTGCGCATGCGCCTCGCAAGCATGCGTTATGGACTCAAACGCGCCCGCAAGCTCTTGCTTAAAACCGCGCAGGCTTTGATTCTCACTCCCGCAAAGCCCGTGCAACCTGGTAGGTCGGGCAACGATGGAGCCGTTGCCCGACCTACCCAGCTGGTCTTTCTCGAACAGGGCGTGCAGCTTGGGATTCAGCCGGATGACATATTCCAGCGTGTCCTTGTCGCGGTACACCTCGTCAATCAAGCTGCCTTCGTAGCCGTAGCGTCCAATACGGAAGCGCCGTGCCTAAAGCGTCCGGCTGCGCCTACCGCTCACGGCGGCGCTTTCCCAGATCCACTGGGCTGTTATCTGATTTCGGTTCGAGTGCAACGCTAAGAATCGCCCTCCCCCGGCACGATCAGCCCCGATTTCCGGCTATACCACGTCCTGCGGCAGATGCCCTCGGCCTCCCACGGCTTGGCCTCCTCGACCGAGCCGGCGCGGCGGACTTGCCCCGATTTCCGCCCCTTCGCCGCCTGCCGCGCCAAAAACCGCGCATGCGCCTCGGCGTCCTTGCGCCACGTCCATTTGGCTACGCTCTTGGCGACGTGGTAGCACTCGCGGCTGTCCAGCGGGCGGGGGAAGTCGCCGTTGCGGCCCAGCGACTTTTCGTAGCACTCGGCCTGCCACTGCGGAAACTGGTTGCGCGCCGCCCGGTAGCGGCGGATGGCGACATAGGCCCAATGCCTGAGCCAGTCGAACAGCGCGACGTTGCGGCCCAGGCCGACCTCCTCGGGCTTCTTCGACTTGGCGACGTGGCGGGACAGTTCCTCGGCGTCGAAGCAGTCCGCCAGCTCTTGCAGCGTGTAGCCGACGCGCGGGCCGCGCAACACCCGCCAACGCTGGTGCGTGGGGTTCTTGGTCAGCAGGCCGGAATAGCCCTGGTCGGCCTCCAGCCGGGCGCGGAACGCCGCCTCCACCGCGCACAGATAGCGCAACGGCTTTTGCCGCAGATCCGGCGAATCGACCAAGACCGGCGCGGACAGGCCCCACACCAGGTGACCGTGCAGATTCTCCAGGTTCACCGCGATCCACGAAGGGCACGGCAGGCGGGCGTCCTCCCACGCCAGCGCGGCCCCCGGCCGGTCGATGTCGTAAATCGACCAGACCCGCAGATGCGGCGGGTTGGCCTGGATGTAGGCCCGCTTCAAGGCGGACTGCAAGGCGCGGATGCAAACCCCGTCGGCCAGGTCGTCCGCGCAGTACGGCTTTTTCGGCCAGCGCGAGGGGGTGACGAGTTCGGGCGGCTCGAACGTCCGCTCGGCGGCGGTGGGCATGGCCTACTCCTTGGCTGGCGGCTGGGACGGGCGCGAAGCCTCCGCCTTGAGCTCGACGCCGGACGGCGAAAGGCGCAGCGTAATGGTTTCGGCGGTCAGGGCGCGGATAGCAAGCGCCAATACGAGGGCCGCGACCGCGCGGGCCAAAAGCTTGGATGTGAACATGGCTTTGCTCCATGGCAAAGAGCGAAGGCCATGCCGACGATGTGGACGTGATCTGTTGGGCTGATTAACAACTCAAGTTGTCCAGCTAACTGTACAACGTTGTATAATTACAGACAGTCTGCATCGCGGCATGATCTTCGTGGTTCAGATTTAGCCTGTTGCTTTTGCTTTCTGAGGGCGCATGCAACTGGCGCGATTGATCGAAGTTCACCCGACATGTCGGGCATGTGAACCGAAGTCCACAGAACCGATGGGGCTGGTACCCCATCGGTTTTTTTATGCCTGGAATTCAGGTGGCTTTAATCTGCGGCAATTATAGCAACTGGATCTGGTTATCCACAGCCTTACCGCAGCCATATAGTCGGGTAGGTCGGGCAACGGCTACATCGTTGCCCGACAGCCACGACGGAATGTCGGGCGCAAAGAGACGCGCCCGACCTACAAGACTCAGGGCCATAGGATGCGCTGACGAAGGAAGCTCATCGTTCGCGATTGATGCGGTTCGCTGTCGCTCAGCGCACAAGCTACGTTTTTTGGGTCGCGAGGCGGCCATAACCGCCGGGCAGATCCGGCAATGGCTTCATCGCCGCCCGCCAATCATGGCAGAATGCGCGATGCCAGGCTCAAAGCAGCCCACCCCTTTCAACCCCACACGATGCGCTGAAAACCAACGCCATGAGTCCAAAAAAACCGCCCAAGGGCAAGCGCAAGAAGCCAGAGGCAGACGAGCAAGCGCCGCCGGCGACGGAAGAGAAAATCGGCCCGCTGGAGGAGTTGCTTATCGAGCGCGCCGAGGCAGGCCTCCTTTTCCCTGGCAATGACGACGAGTTCATGAAGATGTTCAACGACGCGCTGAGGCAGATATTTGCCCCCGAGGGGGGCGTCGACCTGGAAGAATGGGGCAAGGACGGCCCGCACACGATGCACTGACACAGCCCCGCAGCCCGCGGCGAGGCGCAAAAAAAGGCCGGCGCCAACGCGCCGGCCTTTTCGCGTCCAAGCCCCCCGCGAAACCCGCGGGGGGCGGGCGGTGAGGCTTACTCGCCTTCGATGGCGGCCAGCTTGGTGGCCAGCAGCTCTTCGAGCTGCACCAGCGCCTTGGCGAAGCCGTCGATGCCCTCGGCCAGCTTGTCGGTGGCCATGCGGTTCTCGGCGTGCAGCTTGTCGAAGGTCGCCTTGTCGATGGAGATCTTCTCGATGTCGAGCGTCGCGGCGACCGCCGGGTCCAGCTTGCGCGGCAGCTCGCCCTCGGTGGCGGCCAGCTCGTTCAACAGGCCCGGGGAGATCGTCAGCAGGTCGGAGCCGGCCAGCTCGGTGATTTCGCCGATGTTGCGGAAGCTCGCGCCCATGACTTCGGTCTTGTAGCCGAACTTCTTGTAGTAGTTGTAGATCTGGGTCACCGAAACGACGCCGGGGTCTTCGGCGGGCTCGTAGTGACTGGTTCCGGTGTCCTTCTTGTACCAGTCGAGGATGCGGCCCACGAACGGCGAAATCAGCGTGATGCCGTTCTCCGCGCAGGCGATGGCCTGGTGGATGCCGAACAGCAGGGTCAGGTTGCAATGGATGCCTTCCTTCTCCAGCACGGCGGCGGCCTGGATGCCTTCCCAGGTGGAGGCGATCTTGATCAGGATGCGGTTCTTGTCGACGCCGGCGGCCTCGTACTGCGCGATGATCTCGCGGCCCTTCTTGATCGTGCCTTCGGTGTCGAAGGACAGGCGGGCGTCGACCTCGGTGGAGACGCGGCCGGGGATGATGTCCAGGATCTTCAGGCCGAAGGACACCGCCAGGCGGTCGAAGGCCAGCGCGACCACTTCGGACTGCGCGGCGTCGGCGCCCAGCGTGGCGCGCGCGCCCTTCAGCGTGTCCTCGACGATGCTCTGGTATTGCGGCTGCAGGGCGGCGGCGGTGATCAGCGACGGGTTGGTCGTCGCGTCCTGCGGCTTGACCTTTTCGATGGCTTCGATGTCCCCGGTGTCGGCCACGACGACGGTGACGGCACGAAGCTGCTCAAGCAAATTTGACATGGATAGTCTCCTGGATTTTTGGATTGTGGAAGTCGGGGAAAAGCGCCGGCGCGGACGGCCTGGAAGCCGGGCGCGGGGGGTGTCGCCTGTCGTTTGCCCGGCCTTTTGGCCCTGGCCGGACTAAACAGCCAAGGATACAGGCAGAGGGGCGTTTTTTACAAGGGTGGGGCGTGGACGCCTTGCCGCTGTTGGGCCATGGCAGGCCGGGCAACGGCTCCATTGTCGCCCGGCGGCCATGCCCGAATGCGGAATGTCGGGCGCAAAGCCTGCCCTGGGCTGGCCTAAGGAAGACGCGCCCGGCCTAAAGCTGACCGGCCCGCGTGGTCAAGGACGTAGGATACTGGCGCAAGGAAGCGCATCTATTTATCCGGTGCTAAAGAGCCGGGTAGCGTGGGCACGGCTCTGTCCCGCCCACTTTTTCGCTACGACCCCAAAGCCTCCCGCCGCTCCTCCATCATCTTTTCAATGATCGGCCTGAAAATGATTTCCATGGCCAGGCCCATCATGCCGCCGGGGATGACGATGGAGTTGTAGCGCGACATGAACGAGTCTTTGATCATCGCCAGCAGGTAGCGGAAGTCCACGGTGAACTTGTGGCGGTCGTTGAAGCGGATGATCACCAGGCTCTCCTCCGGCGTCGGCACGTCGCGGGCGATGAACGGGTTCGAGGTGTCCACCAGCGGCACGCGCTGGAAGTTGATGTCGGTCTCGGAGAATTGCGGCGTGATGACCTTCACATAGTCCTCCATGCGGCGCAGGATGGTGTCGGTCACGTCCATGGGCTTGTAGCCGCGCTGGGCGGTGTCGCGGTGGATCTTCTGGATCCATTCCAGGTTGAGGATCGGCACCACGCCCACCAGCAGGTCGGTGTACCGCACCATGTCGAGGGTGTCGGTTTTGACGCCGCCGTGCAGCCCCTCGTAAAACAGCAAGTCCGTCCCCGGCGGCGCCGTCTCCCACGGCGTCAGCGTGCCCGGCGGGCAGCCGTGCCTGCGCTCGTCCTCCTCGTTGTGGATGTAGTAGCGCAGCCGGGCCGTGCCGGTCTCGCCGTATTGGCGGAAAGTCTCCTCCAGCGCCTCCAGCACGTTGGCCTCGATGGCGAAATGGCTGAAGCGGCGGCGCTCCTTCTGCGCCTCGGCGATTTTCGCCTGCATTTCGGCCCGCTCGTAGCGGTGGTAGCTGTCGCCCTCGACCACCAGGGGGTTGACCCCCAGCCGGTAAAAAATGTGCTCAAACGCCTTCTTGACGGTCGTGGTGCCCGCCCCGGAGGAGCCGGTGACGGAAATGACGGGGTGTTTTTTCGACATGGGCGCTCTGCGGGGGACGGTGGAATCCGCTTGCGAGTGTAGCGCTTTTAGGCGTTGGCGGGGCGGGTCGAAGCTGTGCGCGATGCGCGCCCTGCATGGCTCCGTATTTTGTCCAAAGCAAGCCTTGGACTCCGGATTGGGCTTAACTGAATGGCCGTGACGCGGCGGGCGGGCGTGTTAAGCCGCCGCTTGGCCGAGTCGGCGGCTAGGCCGCCAACGGGTATAGCCAGACTGCCTCGCTGGCCGAGCGGTCATCGTATTCTATACTTTCCAGCGGCTCCTGGTGCCAACCCAGGCAGGCAATGCGCTCGGCCTTGAAATAACTGCATTCAAAGGTTTTTTTGATTGCCAGTTCGGACTCGGCGCGCACATAGGCGAGTATGCGTTGATTGGACATGTTCACTTTGGCGCCGATCAGGTGCCCGTCGAGGGCGTCCAGCACGTCGTCCAATAGTTCCAATTCATGTTCGATGTCTTTCTTGCTCATCGCGGAAGAGAACCGCGCGTCGATTTGGCAAATAATCATAGTCAGCACCTTCTTGTTCTTGTTGATGGCCATCGCTGGATGTTTTCTAAAACACCACTGCCAGGTTAAAAGCACAGACAATGCCAATCTTGTTTTAACAGGCAACCGCAGGCCAATCCGGGCAGGGCAAAGCGTTTTCAAGTGGTGGCGCTGAAAAACAAACAAAAACAAACACCGGCCACGCAAAGCCGCGCGCTTAATTTTGCGGGATGATGATTGTCCATACCGTTCCGGCGCGGGGCATGGCGACGGCGCCCCCGCCCGCCTTAGGCTCCCCTGGCAGGGCGCTCATCGTTATACACAAGTCGCTGCGGGGCCTGTTGAAATGGAACCCCGGAGGGGTTCAAGCGATTAGCCGGGGGTTGAGCGCGGCGACACCCCCGGATAAGGCGGAAAAAAATGTCACGACCCCGAAAGGGGTCGCAGAAATCCATGCTTCAGCGAATTTGTAGCCCGCATTGCTGCGACCCTTCCAGGGTCGAAAGCTTGTTTTCGCCGCTTCCGGGGGTATCGCTGCGCTCAACCCCCGGCTAATCGCTGGCAACCCTTCGGGTTGCAAAACACCGGCATCTGCGCACTTGTGTATAACGATGAGGGCAGGGCGCGCGGTGCCTGGCGCCAGGCGCCAGACCGGACGGCCTGCGGGACGCGGAAGCCCGCCCGATAAGCCGCCGAACCTTTCGCTGGCGCGTGGATAATTTTTTGCTTATGCATGTTATAAGAAATAATCTGTTTCCATCGCCCTTGATTTCGTGTACAAATTGAAGCCGTAAAAGGCGCGCGCGGCGCGGCCTGGCAAAGGCTCCAGGCCCGCGCGGCCCACCGCGCCGGCGGCGGCTTTTGCGAGGGTCTGCAAGCGCGGAGAGTCATCAATTTTTTTCCGGGGAGGGTGTGTCATGTCCAAAGATCAGATGTTAGCCGGCAGCCAACGCTTTTTTGGCGCGAAATTTGTCAAAGTCGAAGAGAACGCGGTGGCGACGCCGGTGGAGCGCTTCATGGCGACGGGCTTCGGCAGCCGCGGCGGCCCGAACAAGGTGTCCAACAAGCTGAAAAGATGCCCCACGGCCTATCTCGCCAACAGCTCGGCGACGCTCGAATACTTCATGGCGATGGCCCTGCGCAGCCGCGGCGGCCCCAACAAGGTCTCCAACAAGCTGCGGACGCGCCCCAGCGCCTATTATTTGTTCAACTGATGCCGGAAGCCGCAGGGAAGCGGCGCCGTAAGGTCTCAAGGACGCCCGCCCGCCTGAAATCCACACTGTCCCCCTAGGCTTTTAAAGCCGCCCTTAGAAGAATCCGGCCCCAGCGCCAACCCCCCCGCTTCCATTTTTCAAACCCCGCCGCCCCGCGTTCGCGCCTGGCCGTCCTGTGCCGGGAAATTCCGCGCGCTCTGTGATGCCCGCTTGCCGTCCCGGCTGGCTGGCTTGGCTTTGCCACGCGTCGGCCCGGGATCGGGCGGGCCGGAAAATCGCGGGTCCCGGGGGCGCGCCCCCGGGTGGGGGTTTGGGGGCGAAGCCCCCAATTCAATGCTCTTGGGTTGTGCCGCAGGCACTCCTTCTAATGGACAGCCGGGTAGCCCCAGTTAGACATGTGGCAGAGGGCATGCTACCATCATACACATACACATACACATACACAGAGGTGGTTATGGCCGGCAAAACATGTCCAAAGTGTTTACAGCAGACCTTTTTTAAAACGCCAACTGGACGAAAATGTTCCAAGTGTGCTTTTGAAATGAAGGTTCCTGCTAACAATGGAAAGGGAGGAAAAGGAACGCAATGCCCAAATTGCAACGACTTTACTGTGTTTAATAACAATTGCAGGAATTGTGGCGCGCAGTTTATAGAGAACAAATAATAAATATGATCTTTTAGTCCAGTCATGAATAGCATTCTTTATCTGCTGGTAAACGAAGAAAAATCCTCATTCAAGATCGGAATAACTGACAATCTTGAAACCCGTCATGCTCGCCTGAGCGCGGTCTGGGGCGTGTTTGACCTGGCTTCGTCCTGCACAGTATCAGGAACCCGGCATGACATTTCAAGACTTGAAAAGACCTTGCACTACCTTCTGGAAAAATGGCGCATTCAACAGCCTATAAAAGCTGAAGGGCATAGCGAATGGTTTTCTATGGACTGTTTCGATAAGGCACTTGAGCTTATATCTTCTGCTGCACGTATTAGAGGAACTGACTCTGAAAAAATTATAACTACTGGCATAGTCTTATCGAAGCCGATAAAAACACCAAAGAAAAAAATTCAAGATGGCTCAAGTTATGACGTCAGTTTGGCCGAGTTAAAGAGGCTTTGGCCTTATTATGAGGAAGCGACGGTTGATTTTCGTGAGGGATCTAGTTCGCAAGACAGATGGTTATGGACTATAAATATTTCTGGCTTACCAATATCTCCATATAATTCGTTATGTTTTCAAATCAACAGCCATTCAATTGCAGTGCCAATAAGTTATTCTTATTCTAAAGATACGCCGTGGATCATTAAAATTTCTTTGTCAAAAACTTCTCTTGCCTACATGGGAAAGTGCGATGGATTTCAGGAGGCTTACAACTTTCTGAATGAAATGCTTCCAAAACTTGCAGCAATCAAGCAAGCCTTGTAGGCCATACGTGTCGAGGCGCGCGTCAAGGCCGGCCAGGTCAAAGGCGCGGCGGCGGGCTATTTGCGCACGGTGTTCGAGAGCGGGGCGGCGATTGGGCCGTCGGCGTTCGAGGCGGAATTGAAAGCGCAGGCCCAGGCGGCGGCGGAGGCGAAAAAGCGCGCCGAGGCGGCGCAGCGCGCCAAAGCCAAGGCCGAGCGGGAAGCCAAGGAGCGCGCCAACGCCGCGATCCTGGCGCTGCCGCCCGCCGCCCTGCTGGCCCTGGCCTGCGTGTACCGGCAAGGCGAGGGGGCCGGCCGGTCGGCGTCGTGGGACGATAAAAAAGGCGATTTCCGCGAGGCCATGGAGCGCCTCCAGTTCAAAGTCTGGCTGCAAAAGCAGGTGCCGGGTTGAGGCGGGCCAGGCTTGCGGCAAAAGTGTAGAAACTTGTTACACATTCCCGCATGTAAAGTAAGGATTAAGGCGGGCCGGCTTCCCCGGCGCATCCGCCGCGCCTTGGACGCCGCGTGAAAAAAACGCGCCCGGCTCCGCGCGGCCAACCATTGGCCGGGCGGCGAGTCTAACAGCGTTAAGCGGGGCCGGTTCAGCGCCGGCCCCGCGGATCGCCGATTCTTCATCACATCGAGGAAACGATCATGAACGCGCGTTCAATGCTTCCCGCCCTGGTTCTCGCCGCCACGGCCGCCTATGCCGGCCAGGCGGCGGCCACAGTCCCCCCCGTCGAAGCCGCCGGGGGCGCGACGGAGCGCCAGGGGTCGGAACAAGGCGGACTGGCAAAATAAAACGGTTACGGCACTACAGGGCCGCCCAGCGCCGCCCTTCCCCGGCCCCGGGCGGGAGGTCGGCTTGCGGCCCCGCCGGCGGCTGGGGCCGGTATTGCCAAACCCCCAGGGCCGGCCGGTCGAGATCGACCCGCGCCTCGTGCGACCATCCCAGGCAGACAATCCGCTCGGCGGCGAACAGGCTAGCCTCGAACACATCGCTGACCACCAGCTCGGATTCGGCGCGCACGTACGCCACCAGCCGCTGCCACTCCACGCCCACCTCCGCGCCGATCAACTCGCCGTCGAGCGCCGCGAACACCTCCTCAAGCACGCCCAGCTCCCGTTCAATCGCCTCTTTTCCCAGGGTGGAAACCCGCGCGTCAACTTGGCAAATAATCATATCAAACCCCTCCTATTCTGTAGGGTATGAGCCGCCTCCGGACTTCAGCCGGCCGGGTTATTTCCGAAATAAGGCGCAACGAGTCCGCAAGCGCGCGCCTAGACCGCGACGGCCAGTTTAAAAACCGGCAAGGCTTATGATTTAACACAGGAAAAGGAAAAAGTAAGCATTTTGACGTTTCGCGGCGCAACACACTCCATTTACCCATATCGCATGCCGCCTGGGGGTTTTTAAATGCCTTGCAGATACCCGGGGAATATAAGGGTTTGGCGGCGTGGAACTTGGCAAGGCGGGTTTCCCCGCTTCGCGGACGCCCAAAAAGCCCCGCGGCCAGACCAACCGGCCGGCCTGTCAGCTTGGCGTGAACCCCAGGCGCTGTCAGGCCGGCGCGTGGGGCTGGGATCGAAAACCGGATTGCTTGACAGGTTCAGGCGGGGGCCATAGAGTCCAACCTGACAAAAAAGCAACCGAGGCCCCCTATGATCATCGGCCAGCGCATCGGCTATGTCCGCGTCAGCAGCCTGGAGCAGAATCCGCAGCGGCAGTTGGAAGGCATCCCGCTCGACCGCACCTTCACCGACACCGCCTCGGGCAAGGACGCGCGGCGTCCGCAATTGGAGGCGCTGCTGGGCTACGCCCGCGACGCCGACACCGTGTTTGTCCACAGCATGGACCGGCTGGCGCGCAACCTCGACGACCTGCGCCGCATCGTCCGCGCGCTGACCGGGCGCGGCGCGCGGGTCGAGTTCGTCGCCGAAGGCCTGTCCTTCACCGGCGAGGACTCGCCGATGGCGAACCTGATGCTGTCGGTGATGGGCGCGTTCGCCGAGTTCGAGCGCGCCTTGATCCGCGAGCGCCAGCGCGAGGGCATCGCCTTGGCGCGGCGGCGCGGCGTCTACAAAGGGCGCAAGCGCGCGCTGTCGCCGGAGCGGGCGGCGGATCTGCGGCGGCGGGCCGCCGCCGGCGAGGTCAAGGCCGCCTTGGCGCGGGAGTTCGGCATCAGCCGGGAAACGCTGTACCAGTACCTCAAAAACGCCCCGAAAACGTAGTTTCGCTGCCGGAAAAGCCTGTTTTAGCCTACAATCGCCTCTCCAGCCTGACTTGCAAGCCTGCACCGACATGACCGAAAGCAACGCCCCTGAAACCAACGCGCCCGAAAGCGCCGAAAGCAACGCCGCCGCCGCCATCCGCATCCGCAGCCAGCTCATCGAGCGCTGGCCCGAGCTGTTCAACGAACACAAGCCGGTCCCGCTGGCCATCGGCATCAGCGAGGCCTTGCTTGAGGCCATGCCCGGCGTCCTGAACCCCCAGCTCCGGCGCGTGCTGGCCCCCTGGTGCAAGCGGCCGCGCTACCTGCTGACGCTGACCGCCGGGGCCAAGCGCCACGGGCTGGAAGGCGTCCAGGGCGAAGTCACCGAGGAGCAGGCGGCGGACGCGGCCGAGCAGTTGAAAGTGCTGCAAGCCCAGTTCAAGGCGAAGGCCGAGGCCAAGCGCAAGGCGGAGCAGGCCGCGCAGGCCGCGGCCAAGAAGAAGGCCGAAGAGGCCAAGAAAAAAGCCGAAGAGGCGGAGGCCAAAAAAGCCAAGCAGGCCGAGCCCAAGCCCAAACCCAAACCCGCCCAACCCCAGCCCGCCGCCGCCAAACCGGCCCCGGAAAAAACCGCCCCGGCAAAACCGGCGGGGCCGGCCATCATCGTGAAAAAGCGCCGGTTCACGCCGCCGAGCTGAGCCCCGAGTGTAACAACTTGTCACACTTTTCCGCCTCGCGCCCGCCGAGGCCGGGCGCGCCGCTGTGCGCCCGGCTATGTCGGCTCGGAATCGGATGCGGGAAGGGTTGGATCCTTGGGCTTTGGCCCTTGCGGAATGGCGTAGCCGTTTTCGTCCACGACCTTGAAAGCCGGGCTGCCGTCCTTCTTCTTGCCGCCGTCGAGGACTTTGAAGCCGCCCTTGGTCTGCCGCCCCTCGTCGCCCTTGTAGCCGATGGCGTAGTTGAGGCGGTAGGTGTGGCAGCGGCCCTTCCTCGGCCCCTCCAGGATGATCTTCTTCTCGACCAGCACCTTCATCGCCCGCGAGACGTTTGGCCGAGCCAGGCCCAGGCTGTTGCCGATCTCGGCCTGGGTCACGTTGATCCAGTTGTCGAACGACAGCTTGCCCATCAGATACAGCATCACGCTGTAGGTCTCGCCGGTGAACCGGTAGGCGGCCAGCGCTGAAAAAGCCTCTTGGGATATGGGTATCCATTCTTCGATGGAACTTATTTCCAGCCCAAGGGAAGACAAGGCTTCAATAGCCGAGGCTTCGGTTATGCCCCGAAAAAATTCGCCGACACGTTCTTCCGATGCCGCCGACAATGCTGATAAGAGCCGTTTTTCATTGGCATGATATGCAGGGTGCTGTTCGGTGTAAAAGGCGCTTGTCACCAAAATGCCAAGTGTTTTCGCCGTGGTTTTATGGGTCTTGTACCGCTTTAAAACATCCCGGCTCTTGCCGCCTTTTACAAAGCCATTGCTGAACAAGACAACGTAGCAGAAACCAGATTCGGCGTTCATGGTGTTTATAGGTCTAAATTAGGGTTACCTAGTCCCTTACGGTTGGAACGCGCTCCCAGCGCGTTCTCAAACAACAGACAGCGGTTGGCAGGCCATTCAACGGAACGTGCAGCCATGTAAGGGTGCGCACCGCGCACAGCTTGAATGTCCGGCATTCGTCTACAGCGGCTCCGTATGCCGACAAGATTGCCGGGCGACGCGTGGGCTGTTGCCCGGCCTGGCTGTGCCTCTGTTTTCTAGACAACATGGTTAGACGCGCAAACCCTTGTTTTTATGGGCTTCTTCTTTTACCTAAAAACTATAGGGTTGTTAGGTTTTGCGCCCAACAGAATTTTGGGTAAAATCTTAGCGTGTCATGGCAAATTTTTTCAACATTTCTTAAGGTAAAGGGGAGCGTCAATGAAATTGAAATTGAAATACAAATTAATAGCGCTAGTTATTGGCGCTGCTTTGTTACCCACGTACGCGATTGGAAACACTATAACAACTAATTTTGGAACAGGTAACGGAAATACCGTAAGCGATGGTGGAGCGATTGGGTTTGATAGTCCTTTTGGAATAGGTTCAGGGCTTGGCGGCGACACGGTTAATAACACATGGACATGGTATACTGTTCATGCAACAGCTGGCGCCCAAGTCAGCGTGCCATTCGGCGCTTCAACGGCAAGCGTTGGCGAGCAAGCGATACGGGCTGATGAACTCGGCTCCAACGCATTTTATTTTGGCTGGGGCGGAACAGACAATGCTATTGCGCTATTGGGAAAATATACGACAGACGCAGGCAACGACTCTGTGAACTGGGCAGTTTCAGGCAGTCTGAACGCATATTATCGTAACAATGGTGGCGCATGGCAAACGTTAGTGGATTCAAACGCTTTACCGGTATCCGGCGGCACATTCGATGTATTGTTCGTGGGTAATGATGGTGTCGATAGTAATGCCCTATTATCTTCTGTCGCCGTGACAGGAAATAATATTAACGTAGCGCCTTCCTCTGTGCCAGAACCATCGTCAATCGCACTGCTAACATTTGGTTTATTATGGCTTGGCCGATTGCAAGTCCGTAGAACTCTTTAATGGACTGTTGAAAAAAAGCCATGTAGCCATGTAGGGTGCGCACCGCGCACCGCTTGAATGTCCGGCATTCGTCAAGGTGTGCAATGTGCGCCCTACGCGGCTTTTCGCACTAGCTCATTATGGGTATGGAAAAGACCGCTGGCAGCAACCCCGCCCGTGCCGTGTCGGCAAGATTCCGTCCCTGTCCTGTAAACCTAGTCCCTTACGGTTGGAACGCGCTCCCGGCGCGTTCTCAAACAACAGCAGCGCCCCGTGTTCTTGGCTGACCACCGCTTCCGCAGCCTCGGCTGCCGTCAGGGCGGCTTGCGACGCCGCGATTTCTTCAGGTGTTTTTTTCGTCTGCCCATCGTGTCGGCCTCTTGGTCTGGGTTGTTGGCAAGTTGCGCGGCGCGGCGCGTTTTTTTTATCGCGCGCATAGGATTTAAATTGATTTAAAACGATTTAAGGGCGCGAAAACAGGCAAAAAATCATTTGAAAACAATGTTTTAAGTCATGGCGTCGGTAGACGAAAAGCCGCAGCCCACTAAATCGGGTTGCGGGCCTTTTTCGGCCCTTGGCGGCGGGGTTTTCGGGCCTTCTTGGCCAGGTGTTTTTGCTGGCTGTCGCTGGGCGTCCGCTCGATATGCACCAGGTCGGCCTCGTCGATCCGCCAAGCGGTGATGATGCCGACCATTTTCAGCAAGTCGAGGGCTTTTCCTAGGTTTTACCGAAAGGATTTAAGGGTGTTGTCGCCACTACCACAGGCGCGCCGGATGGTGTCGACCTTGTGGGGTATTGCTGGGCGTTGCCGATGATCCAAAGATACAGCCACTTCGCCAACTCGCTGCCGCGGCCTTTGAGCCGGCGGCGCTGCCTGGGCAATTCCGCCTGGTCTTGCGGGGTGCTGGCGTCGTCCAGCAAATGGCCCTCGTAGCGCCCGTTTGGCGCGGTCAGCCTAATGGTGCCGCAGACCAGCCGGCTGATCTGCTCAAAGGCCTGGCGGCGCTGCTCCTGGTTGTTCGCCCGCCCCAGACGGAACGGAAGCGCCGTGCCTAAAGCGTCCGGCTACGCCTACCGCTCACGGCGGCGCTTTCCCAGATCCACTGGGCTGTTATCTGATTTTGGCTTCGAGTGCAACGCTAAGAATCGTCCTCTCCCGGCACGATCAGCCCCGATTTCCGGCTATACCACGTCCTGCGGCAGATGCCCTCGGCCTCCCACGGCTTGGCCTCCTCGACTGAGCCGGCGCGGCGCACCACGCCAGACGCCAGCCCGCCCTTCCTACCCCTCGCCGCCTGTCGTGCCAAAAACCGCGCCTGCGCCTCGGCGTCCTTGCGCCAAGTCCATTTCGCCACGCTCTTGGCGACGTGGTAGCACTCGCGGCTGTCCAGCGGGCGGGCGAAGTCGCCGTTGCGGCCCAGCGATTTTTCGTAGCACTCGGCCTGCCAGTGCGGAAACTGGTTGCGCTGCGTCCGGTAGCGGCGGATGGCGACATAAGCCCAATGCCTGAGCCAGTCGAACAGCGCGACGTTGCGGCCCAGGCCGACCTCCTCGGGCTTCTTCGACTTGGCGACGTGGCGGGACAGTTCCTCGGCGTCGAAGCAGTCCGCCAGCTCTTGCAGCGTGTAGCCGACGCGCGGGCCGCGCAACACCCGCCAACGCTGGTGCGTGGGGTTCTTGGTCAGCAGGCCGGAATAGCCCTGGTCGGCCTCCAGCCGGGCGCGGAACGCCGCCTCCACCGCGCACAGATAGCGCAACGGCTTTTGCCGCAGATCCGGCGAATCGACCAAGACCGGCGCGGACAGGCCCCACACCAGGTGACCGTGCAGATTCTCCAGGTTCACCGCGATCCACGAAGGGCACGGCAGGCGGGCGTCCTCCCACGCCAGCGCGGCCCCCGGCCGGTCGATGTCGTAAATCGACCAGACCCGCAGATGCGGCGGGTTGGCCTGGATGTAGGCCCGCTTCAAGGCGGACTGCAAGGCGCGGATGCAAACCCCGTCGGCCAGGTCGTCCGCGCAGTACGGCTTTTTCGGCCAGCGCGAGGGGGTGACGAGTTCGGGCGGCGCGAACGTCTGCGCGGCGGCGGCTGGCATGGCCTACTCCTTGGCTTGCGGCTGGAGTGGGCGCGAACCCTCCGCTTTGATCTCGACGCCGGACGGCGAGAAGCGCAGCGTAACGGTTTCGGCGGTCAGGGCGCGGATAGCAAGCGCCAAGACGAGGGCCGCGACCGCACGGGCTAAAAACTTGAATGTGAACATGGCTTTGCTCCTATGGAAAAGAGAAGGCCATGCCGACGAGGACAGATGGAGGCGTGTGGACGCGATGGGACGTTAAGCGGGGCTCAACGACTATTTATCAACAGGCGTTTATTAGCGCCGTCAATTATTGTACACTTCGCCTAATCGTCTGCAATCGCGGCAGTAGCCTTGCGGATGACGTTAAGCCGGTTGCTTTGGCTTTCTGAGGGCGCACGCAACCGGCAGGTGATTGAAAATTGCCCGACATGTCGGGCATACGAACAAAATCCCAAAAGCCGAGAGGTGCGACCCTCTCGGCTTTTTTAATACTCAAGACTTTGTCGATTTCAATTCGCCCGCATTATACCCGAACCCCAGAATATTTTTTCTATCCGGGCTACATTGATGGGCCTCGCTTGAAGACGTTCTTGTTCCTGGTTGGCTGCGTCTGATTCAGAATCATAGGATGCGCTTCCTTCGTCAGCGCATCCTATAAGCTATCATTGGACTGATTAGCCTCTATCGCCAGGACGTCCCACTATGAAAAACCTTCTGCCCAATGCCTTGCTCGTCGCGCTGTCCATCCTGTCGCAAGCCGCGCCGGCTTGGGCGGGGCTGGACCAGTGGACCGGCCTCGGCCTGCTGTCGTTTTCCGTCGGCGCGCTGGCGGTCGACCCGTCGCGCCCGGCCACGCTGTATGCGGATCTGGGCTCGGGCGGGGTGTATAAAACCGTCAACGGCGGCGGCGCTTGGAACCTGGCCAACAGCGGCCTGGAAAACCAGATCGTCACGGCGTTGATTCTCGACCCGTCCAAGCCGGCCACGCTTTACGCCGGCGTGGACGGCTATGGCGGGGTGTTCAAAAGCACCGACGGCGCGACAAGCTGGAACAGCGCCAACACGGCGGGCGTTCTGAGCTATGTGAGGGTGCTGGCGCTGGCCCCGTCGAAACCGGCCGTCGTCTATGCCGGCACGTATAACGGGGTGTTCAAAAGCACTGACGGCGGCGGCAGTTGGAGCGCGGCCAACACCGGCCTGGCCGGCATCTCCATCACGGCCCTGGCCGTCGACCCGTCCAACCCGGCCACGGTCTACGCGGGCGCGTATGGCCTCGGGGTGTTCAAAAGCACCGACGGCGGCGGCAGTTGGAACCAGACCGGCAGCGCCGGGGTGTTCGCCTATGCCAGCGCCTTGGCCATCGACCGTTCGCACCCGGCCACGCTGTACGCGGGCGCGGATATCGGCGTGTTCAAAACCAGCGACGGCGGTAGTCACTGGAGCCCGGCCAGCAACGGGCTGGCCAGCACGCAGGTCAACGCCTTAGGGATAGACCCGGCCCACCCGGCCACGCTCTACGCCGGCACGGCCACCGGCGGGGTGTTCAAAAGCACCGACGGCGGCGGCCACTGGGCCGGTTTCAACAACGGCCTGGCCGACAGCTATGTCACCGCCCTGGCCGTCGACCCGTCCAACCCGGCCACGGTCTACGCGGGGACGCGGACCGGCGGGGTGTTCAAGATCACCAGCGGCAACGACTGCCTGTTCAACTGGGCGGAAAAAACCTATGCCTATCTGTTCGCGCCGCCCGGGTTTTCCACCACCGCCTGGACGGTTTTCAACTACCGCTACTACCCGGGCACCGGCAACTACCTGGGCGTCTCCCTCGCCGACAACCATGTTTATCTGATGGGGCCGGACGGGGTTTTCCAGGACGAGGGGCCGGTGTCCTACTGGCTGCCGCTGTCGGGTTGCCAATAATAAAAAAAACCGCCCGGAAGGGCGGTTTTTTTAGGGCCGTTGCGCGCCCGCCTCAGTAGGAGGTGCCGGTGATTTCGTTGACGCGCGTGTTCAGCCTGGCAATCACCTCGTCGGCGTCGCCGTCTGAAACGCCCAGCGCCCGCAGGCTGTCGAGGGCATGCCCGACAAACCGGGCGAAATGCCGCGTGGTGATGCCGCGGCCCTGGTGGACGTAGGTGAGCGGCCTGCCGGTGTAGGCCGCCGGGCCGTCCAGCGCGGCGCAGAGGAACTCGCGCTGCATGGCCTGCTGCTTGTCCATCGGCGTCTGCTCGAAAAACGGTTTCAACTCGTCGTCGGCCAGCACCCGGTCATATAAAGCCGTGACTAGGGCGTCGATGGCCGCTTCGCCGCCGAGGCGTTCATAAAGGGACGGTTTGCTTGTGTTCATGGTGGGGCACCGGTTGAATGCGGGGTTCCTGGCGCGCCGCGCCAGGATTCCGCTAGTTTACATCGTCCACCGCCCCGCGTGGGAACGCCGCGGCGGCCCGGCAATTCCCGTTTTGATTTTTCGCGCCTCTACAGCCCTCTTAGGCCCCGGCCTGCGCTGCTCGCAACCCAAAAAACGTAGCGTGTAGGATGCGCTGAGGTACGAAGCGCAGCGTTCGCGATGGATGCGCCTCCTTCGTCAGCGCATCTATGGCCCTGGCTAGTGCGAAGACCGTTTGAGGGCGTCCGGCATTTCCCTGTGCCCCTTGTCGGTGATCTCGGCAACGCCCAAGCCAGGATTAAGCATGGAAAACACCCCCTTGAGGGTGATCCAGCCCAGCCGCCGGGCCTGCTCCATGGATGCCATAAAGCACAGCGCGCCCAGATGGGCGGGGTTGTCGAGGAAGGCCGGCGGGGTCTTGGCCTCGCCGGACAGCGCGTAAACGGTGACGCCGAGCATGTCGTCCTCCTCGGCAAAATCGACCGGCTGGTCGGTCGCCAGGTTCAGCGCCGCCCGCTCGGACCATTCGACGAGCCGCCCGAGGTCGCCGTCCTGCAAAGACTCCAGCCAATGCCCGAGGTAAAAAGGCCGGCGCTTGTCGCGCAGGTTCGTCAGGAACTGGATGAGGCTTTCGGTGAAGAACATCGGCCTTCCGTCCGGGTGTTTCATAGTGACTTTCACGTCGCGCGGGCCGTTGTCGGCTGCCATGGTTCGATCTCCGTCGATGGGTTTGGATCAGAGGCGGGCCGGGCGCGTCTGTTTGCGCCCGGCATCGGGCATTCTGTCGGGATTGCCGGGCAGCGACGGGGCCGTTGTCTGGCCTGGCTGGCTCAAGCGCTAAGCCGGGGCTTGTGTCTGGCTTTCCACAAATCGTGGTCTAGCTGCATACCCAGCCAAACCTCAGCCGAAGGGCCGTCCAGCCATTCTTCCAGCTTTAGCGCCAACTCGGTGGAAATCGCGGCTCTCCCATTGATAACGCGGGACAAGGCGACCCGTGTGATGCCCAATTGCAAGGCGGCTTCAGTGACGGACAGGCCAAGTTCGGGAAGAATGTCTGCTTTGATGATTTCCCCGGGGTGGGGAGGGTTGAACATGCGGGCCATGGTGGTGACTCAACAGGGTTGGCTGTCATGCGGCGCAATCCGGTATAGTAGTGCCTACTATGCAGACTGCGAGGGAATATCGTTTTCCTCGGAAAACACACTGACCAACACTTCACCGTCGGGAAATTTTGCCCGAATCTCCAAGTCGCCGCCCATGGCGCGGATATGCGACCTTAGCGTGCTGATATACATGTCCGTGCGGTTTTCAATCTTCGAGACGTTCGCCTGGCTGACGTTCAACATCTTGGCGATGCACTCCTGTGAAAGCCCGCGGGCGCGCCGCAGTTCATGCAATGGGTATTCGGCGCGCAATTGTTCGGCCTTGGCATTGGTGCGCGCCCTCGACTCTGGAGACATTTTCTCCCTTAACTCGGAGAATTTCTTAGCCATTGTAATGATTTCTCTATATAAAAAATATCGTTTACCAATCCTTTGGCGATCTAGTTATTTATCGCTAATGCGATAAATTAGTGTCTAAAAATAGCCACCGCGACAGCAAGTGGCTAAAATACATCAGCTAGTTCAATTTTTTTCTTTCCGCCTCCAGTTCGGCTAGATGCTCGTCATACAAGCGGTCAGCCACTGGAACATATTCTTTATACCAATCGTCATTGCCTTTTTTGTTGCCGCCAATGAGCAAAATCGGATTTCTTTTCGGATTGAAGGCGTAAAGCGCCCGGTAAGGATTGCCTTTATGCTTGATGCGAAGCTCCCGCATATGGCTATGCCTTGACGAGGCGATACCTGAACTGTGTGGAAAATCCAAGTGCGGGCCATACTCTTCAAGGAGCTGAACCACCGCACCGACCGACTCTTGCTCGGACTCGTCCAAGCCATCCCACCATTCCCCGAATTCGTCTGTGTACTCAACCTCTACCGTCATCAAGACCCCTGCAATGGCAAAAAACAGCGTGAAAAATAATAACTCTTAGGTTATAGTTTGTCAAGCCATCCATCACGCCGGTAGGATGCGCCGAGAAAGGCGGCGCTGCCCGACGGTTCAAAGACACCGGCCAGCGCCTGGCCACAACCACAACCTTACACAGAGAGGCACAGCCATGGCTAAAAAGCATCTTAACCAAATTCATCTCAACGCGCTCGTCAATGAAGCGATGGCCATCGAAGCGCAGGCCGCCCAGGACGCCGGGGCCGTCGGCTACATGGCCCGCGCGCTGGCGCAGGCGACCATCCCGCACAGTAAAAAAGACGGCAACGAGTTCGTCCGCAAAAACGGCCATTTCACGCTGACCATCGTCGCCCCGTCCAATATTGGCCTGCCCTACGGCTCGCTGCCGCGCCTGCTGCTGGTCTGGGTGGCGACCGAGGCGGTGCGGACGCGGGAATGCACCTTGATCATGGGCGAGAACCTCTCCGATTTCATGCGCCAGCTCGACCTGATGCCGACCGGCGGCGTCAAGGGCGACATCACCCGCCTGCGCGAGCAGATCAAGCGGCTGTTTTCCTGCATGATCCGCTACACCTACAACGGCCAGCCCAAGTCCTGGCAGGACGGCGGCTTTTGCTTCGCCTACAAGTCGTTCTTGTGGTGGGACGAGGCCAAGCTGGACGGCCTCGAAGGCAAGGGCTCGAAGCTGATCAAGCTGGACGACGCCGAGGACACGCGCCCGCGGGTCGTGCTGACGCAGGAGTTTTTCAAGGAAATCACCACCCGCCCGGCGCCGGTCGACCTGCGCGCGGTGAAGATCCTCAAGCAGTCGCCGATGGCGCTGGACATCTACTGCTGGCTGACCTACCGCATGAGCTACCTGGGCAAGCCCACGCTGATCCCGTGGGAGGCGTTGGAAATGCAGTTCGGGTCGGATTACACGCGGACGCGGGCTTTCAAAGAAGCATTCATCGGCCATCTCAAAGCGGTGCATGTGGTGTACCCGCAGGCCCGCCTCGACGTGACGCCCCTGGGCTTGAAGCTGCTGCCCTCACCCACCCACGTCGGCAAACGCCCGCGCTGAAACGCCCGCGCCGGGGCCGTCGCGCCACGCAGAAACGGTCGCGCTAAAACCGGGGTTTTACGCAGAAACGGTGGCGCTCAGGCTGTGGACAAGCCTGTCGATACGCCGACTTGTCCACGCAGAAACGGTGGCGCTAAAACCGGGGTTTTACGCAGAAACGGTGGCGCAGTTACGCAGAAACGGTGGCGCGCACCCCCCGCGAGCCCGCGCCAGCCGCGGCCTGCGACGCCCTTCCTGTAGTGTTGCCGATAGTTTAAACCTGTAGTTGGCCCGCCCGCCCTGTGGACGGATTTTGCCGCCATCCCCGCTGCCCGCCTGCGGTGCGTACCCTACAGGGCGGTAGGGCCGTAGATACTGACGCAAGGAAGCGCATCAATCGCGAACGCTACGCTTCGTACCTCAGGTCGAAGCCCTGTAGACCGGGCACGTCTCTTTGTGCCCGACAACCACGCCGGAATGTCGGGCGCAAAAAGACGCGCCAGACCTACCGCGACGGCAAGCCATCCGCGGCTTTAAAACAAAAAGGCCGGCGTTCCGCGCCGGCCTTTTGTGGTCTCTTCCCGCCCCCCCGCCCGGGAAAAGTGTAACAACTTGTCACACTTTTCCCGGTTCCCGCGAATCCGGCGGTCAAGCCGGAATGCGCGATGCCGGGCGTGGACAAACACGCCCGGCCTGCAAGGTTTTTAACGCCCCGCCCCTTGTCTGCCCCGCCGCCAAAAACCGATAATCCCCGCCCAGGCCCGCCGCCGGCGGCCTGCGAGCCACGCGCCCCCGCGTGGCGTTTTTTGAGCCACGCCACCGACGGGAAGCCGCCCAAGATGATCGTCTTTTTCAGGAACATACCGGAAGACACCTGCCGCCGCGACATCGCCGAGTTTCTCGGCCCGGCGCTGGCGGGCGGGTTTTTCAAGGCCAAAGGCGAGATCGTCAGCATCGGGCTTTTGCTGGCCAGGGACAAGGCGCTCAACCTGGCCGAATACCACGCCATCGTCAACATCCAGCCCGACGCCGTGGCCCTGCGGGTGATCAAGAAGCTGCACGGGCAGCCGTTCCGCGGCAAGCGCATCGCGCTGCGCGAATATGTCGTGCGCGACTGGCGCAACGACCGCCGAAGCATCCCGTCCAAGGCGGGCGAGGTGGCCCAGGAGCGGCGCATGACGCCGACGCGGCGCAGAAACCTGCACATCGAGATCAAAAAAATGGCCGCCACCCGCTACTGAGGCCCGCCCGCCGTCGCCCAGGTAGTTTTGCCTACTTACTTTTCCGCCCGCATTCCCTACCATCACGCTTGGTCATTAGGGCCGCCTGCAGGCGGATGACTCGACCACGGCCCCCGGCTTTTCATCCCCCCATGGCCGGGAGGCCGTCTTTTCCGAATATCGGCGGATTGGCGGACGACGCGCCGCCCCGGCTTCCCGTTTCCTGTTGTCCCGACACGCCGCGACCGGCTTGCGGAAGGGATTGCCTGGGCCGTCCGCGGCTTTTTTAGCGGAGGTATGTTTCATGCGCGATTCACCCTCGAAAGTTCCCTGGCTGGCCTTGGCCCTGCTGGCCGTCCTGGCCGCCCCGCAGGCCCTGGCCGTGGGCATCACCGACGGCTGCGGCCACGTCAGCGACGGCCTGTTCAACGGCTCGGCCTCTTCCGTCACCGACGGGCCGGAATGGGGCTGCGCGACCGTTTCCAAAAGCGGCTTCGCCCAGGTCGGCAACGCCGGCGGGGCGTTCCTCTACGCCGACCAGAACGGCCACAACCTCAACCTGATGTACGACTACGCGGCCGGCGCCTCGACGGCCTCCTTCTTCGACGTGTTCTTCGAGGTGGTTCCGGACGGCCACGCCTACCTGGTCCGCCTCCAGGCGGCCGGCGGGCTTGAAGCTTTTGAAAGGCCGATAGGCTCGGTCGCCCCGCTGGACGCCCACGGCTCCTTCGACGTGGGCGCGGGCTCCGGCTGGACGCCGCTGACCGCGGCGGATCTGGCCATCGCCCAGTTCCAGGGCGCGGTGGCGTTCGGGACGAGCCAGAACAATCCGTCCCCCCACCCGATGGCCGAGTTCCAGTTGACCATCAACCAGCCGGGCGCCAACGGCATTTACGACCCCTCGCCGGCGTTCTGGAGCGCCAGCGTGAAGACCGACGGCGGGGCCGACCCGCCGATCAGCTCCGGCATTTTCACGCTCAACCCGGACGGGACGACGACGGTGACCCCGGTGCTGGGCCCTGGCGGCGCGCCGGTCATGCAAGGCTCGGTGCTGCCCGAACCGGCCACGCTGACGCTGTTCATGGCCGGGCTTTTCGGGCTGCGCGCGGCGCGGCGGGCCTGCCGCCTGCCGGGCGGGTGAGGATATCCACAATTCCTGTGGAAAACTCCTTGCATAATTGGCCTGAGCCCTTGCCGTCCGCGGGCTGCGGCGGTTGGACAAAAATTGGCCAGCGGAAAGGGCCGCTTTTTCAGGGCGGCGAGGCCAAGGCCAGCCGAAAAGGCGGGCCAGGGCCTCGCCGCCTCCCGCGGCGCCGGTCGGCGGCCGGCGCGCGCCTCAAGCGGCGGCGATTTTCCGGGCGGGAACACCCGCCTCTTACGCCCATGAAAAACAACACAATTTTCAATTTTTGACGGATTTCGCCGCCACACCGCCCCGGCTGCGGACAGATTCCCGCTTTTCTTCAAAAAAATTCTCGCCTATCATGGGTTTGCGGCGCGAGCCGCGTCTCCTGCCCGAAAAACCGCGAGGGGATTGAAACAAATAAACCGACCAACCAAACTGGGCCGACCCGGCTACCAGTGGTAGTATCTCCCGGCCCGACGGCCGGGAGCCGATTTAAACTTGGAGACCTTGTAATGTCCGACATTGCCGAAAAAATAAAAAAAATCGTGGTGGAACACCTCGGTGTTGAAGAAGCGAAAGTGGTGGAAAACGCCAGCTTTATTGATGATTTGGGCGCCGACAGCCTAGACACGGTCGAGTTGGTCATGGCGTTTGAAGAAGAGTTCGGCGTCGAAATCCCCGACGACGCGGCGGAAAAGATTTTGACCGTCAAAGACGCGATTGACTTTATATCGGCCAATGCGCCGGCCTAGCGCCAGGCGGTGATCCGGACAGGCCAGGCGACGGTCTCCGCGCCGTCCGGCAACCCTGCCGGACGGCCGGGCGCGCGCAGGCGCGCCCGGCCCGCACCGTTTCCGGGCTTGGCCGATCTGGTATCATGCGCGTTTACCCAACCGATCCAACAGGCTCAAACAGATGTCCCAAAAAATCTTAGACGTGGTCAAGCCCGGCGTCGCCACCGGCGCTGACGTGCAGAAAATCTTCGCCATCGCCAAAGAAAACCAATTCGCGCTGCCCGCCGTCAACGTCATCGGCACCGACACCATCAACGCGGTGCTGGAAGCGGCGGCCAAGTCCAAGTCGGCGGTGATCATCCAGTTCTCCAACGGCGGCGCGCAGTTCGTGGCCGGCAAGGGGCTGAAGCTGCCGGGCCAGGAGTCCAACGTCCTGGGCGCCATCGCCGGGGCCAGGCACGTCCACACCGTCGCCGAAGCCTACGGCGTGCCGGTGATCCTGCACACCGACCACGCGGCCAAGAAGCTGCTGCCGTGGATCGACGGCCTGCTCGACGCCGGCGAGAAGCACTTCGCCGAGACCGGCAAGCCCTTGTTCAGCTCGCACATGCTGGACTTGTCCGAGGAGCCGCTGCACGAGAACATCGAAATCTGCGCCCAGTACCTGGCGCGCATGGCCAAGCTGGGCATGACGCTGGAAATCGAGCTGGGCGTGACCGGCGGCGAAGAGGACGGCGTCGACAACAGCGGCGCGGATCATGACTCGCTGTACACCCAGCCCGAGGACGTGGCCTACGCCTACGAGCAGTTGTCCAAGATCAGCCCGAACTTCACCATCGCCGCCAGCTTCGGCAACGTCCACGGCGTCTACAGCCCGGGCAACGTCAAGCTGACGCCGTCGATCCTCGACAACTCGCAGAAGCACGTCTCCGAGAAGTTCGGCGTCCCGTACAACACGCTGACCTTCGTGTTCCACGGCGGCTCCGGCTCCAGCCAGGAGGAGATCCGCGAGTCCATCAGCTACGGCGTCGTCAAGATGAACATCGACACCGACACGCAGTGGGCGAACTGGGACGGCATCCGCCAGTACTACCTGAAGAACGAAGGCTACCTGCAAGGCCAGATCGGCAACCCCGAAGGCGCGGACAAGCCCAACAAGAAGTTCTACGACCCCCGCGTGTGGGGCCGCGCGGCGCAAGTCAGCATGGTCACCCGCCTGGAGCAGGCGTTCGCGGACTTGAACGCGGTCGGCTCGCTGTAACAGCGGACTTAACTCCCGGCCCCTAAAGCCGGGAGTGGACTGATACAAAAAAAGCCGGACGGGAAACCGTCCGGCTTTTTTTGTGCCTGGTCGTAGATTGATGCGCTTCCTTCGTCAGCGCTTTTGCCAATCCATTGAGCCATGCAGAACACGCAATATATGGATAATATCGCCTTGTATAAGGTAAGCGACTATATAAGGAGTTCCGACAATGACAAGCTCCCGCGTTCCTTTTATACGCCCCGTCCGCCCTAATTTTGGGTGCTGCAAAAGATTTCCAACCTGACGCTCTATTTCATCACCCACATGGACGGCGGCATGGGGCTTGTCTTGTGCTATATACTCAATATAGCCGTCCTTGTCTTGCATGGCTAATTCCGTCCAATCTAAAATCAAGTGCTTGCTCCTTCGGCTCTCTGTAGGAGTTCTGCCCGTTTAGTGGCCCATTCAGCCATAACTTGCTCATGTGGAATAAAAACGGCGTCGGGCTTGTCGGCCTCGTCGAGGCCAAGCTGAACCTGTCCCCTGAACCAAGCATCATGCTCGGCGGCTTGGTGCGCCTGCCTGAGGGCTTCGGCTCGGTCGGGCCGCTTGTGGTGGGTCTTGGCTACTTCCGCATCATAGCCGCTGGCATCAACCTCAAAGCTGCTTATGCCTATCCCTTTGAGATAGAGCATCACGGTTTCCAGCTTGCGGAACAGCCGCAGCTTGCCGCTACGCTGGGCGGCTAGGAACCGCTCCGCTACGCCGTACTTGATGGACAACGCCCACCCCCCCGCCTGCCCGATGACATGGGCGGCACGAACCGCCCCGGCTTCGACCAGGCGGGAGAGGGTGAGGTGGTCAATGGTCTGTGTGTTCATGGGATCGTCTCCACGATTGGCTTGCTGAAATAGCATGACATGTACCGCATACAACAGTAAAACGCAAGTCTACAATTATTGTAACCCGCTAGGAATTTTCCATAACGCCCGTTATGCACTCTTCCGGCTCGGCTCCTCGCGGGCCGTCCGTTCTGTCCAGTGTCGGGTGGTGCTGAAGGCGCGGAAAGCCGGTAAAATCAGGGGGCGGGCCTGCGACGACTGGTCAAAAGGGCTCATTTTGTCCAGTCCGGCAAAGCCGCCAGTTCTTAGACAAAATTGCTGGACGCGCAAACCGTTGTTTTTGCGTGCCTTCCGCTTTGTCTAAAAAACCCACAATTATTAGAAATTTATAATCTGGAGACAAGTAGTGAACATCCCTGAAATAGAAGCCGAAAACGGCGAGAAATATTCGAGTTTTATCTTCTTCAAGAAAGGTGGGATGGGGGAAATTTACAAGGGCGTAGATACCGGAACAGGTAGAGATATTATACTGAAGCTTATTCTTATTGGAACCACAGAGGAAAAAAAGCTTCTTGAGACAGAAACAAAGGTAAGTGAAGAGCTAAATCACCCTAACATCGCAAAGACGCTCAAGACTGGTCAAATTAAGATTGATGGCAATTTTTATCTTTATATTATTCAGGAGTACTATTCAAATGGAAATATGCGCTCTCTAATCAGAGAGAATATCCCATTCGATACATGCCTTTCACTAATGTTTGACATACTCAGCGGAATGAAAGAGATTCATAAAGTCGTCGTGCATAGGGATATTAAGCCCGAGAATATCTTGATCGGCTCAAGCGGTCATCTTCTTTTGACCGACTTCGGGCTTGCCAAATACATCGATGAAAAAACTCGTACTCATTCCTTCAAGGGATATGGTACTGTTCCCTATATGGCACCAGAATGCTGGACAGGGGATGAAAACACAGTTGCGATGGATATATACGCTTTGGGGTTAATCTTCTTTGAGATTGTAGCAGGCCGTTTACCTTCCTCTGCCAAGACTGATATAGAGTGGAGGGAGTTTCATCTTTTTACTCCGCTACCTAATCTTGCGAGTTTACGGCCAGGAATAACCGTAAAATTCAACCAGATCATTCAAAAAATGACCAATAAGAGGCCAAGCGAAAGGTATAAGACGATTGATGATGTTTTGGCTGCTGTCAACGAAGCTGCAATGATTAATGTCGCTGAAACAGCAGAAGCAGAAAGACTAGCAAAGTATAGTGGACCCCGTTTTTCGGACAGTGATTTAAGATGGTGTCTGGCGAAGAAACGGGGGTTGTGATGAGCGAGAAGAAACGCAAGGTGTTCAGCGGCGAGTTCAAGGCGAAGGTCGCGTTGG
>Ga0265316_10000477_pt1 | contig 45573 bp, 42 predicted proteins | sample 4522metaG_FD_202092 | JGI IMG/M metagenome (GOLD analysis project Ga0265316, IMG submission 202092) | Rhizosphere microbial communities from Carex aquatilis grown in University of Washington, Seatle, WA, United States - 4-5-22 metaG | ecosystem: Host-associated > Plants > Roots > Rhizosphere >... | reverse complement strand
GAATTTAAAGCAGGGTTATGAGAATATGATCTATATGTTCTCCGGGGTCGGATGCGGAATAATGCTTAATGGGCAGGTTTTCCGCGGCTCTCAGGGTTATGCCGGAGAAGTTTCTATTTATAATTTTAAAGAACAGGATATGTTTAACTGTAAAACCGGCAATCCTTGTTTTGTAAAGCGCTGGGAAGTTGATATGGGCATCATCGATGATATCAAAGGGATGCTTTTAAAAGACAAAGAAACGGCAAAAGATTTCTTTAAGCTTACATCGAGTAATATTGATAACGTGGACCTAAAGAGCGTTTTTATAGCATCGCGGGCAAAAAATCCCATTGCCGTTTCCGTGCTTGATAACGCGGCTAAAAGGCTGGGAATTAAAATTGCTTCAATTGTGAATTTGCTTAACCCGGAGATAGTAGTGATCGGCGGAGGGTTTGAAGAAGCCGGGGATGATTTTATAAATAAGGTCAGTTCTACTGTCAGGGATTGGGCTTTTAGAGAGGCAGTCGATAACCTGAAAATCGTGCCGTCCCAGTTAAAAGAGAACGCGGTTGCCTTGGGTTCGGCAAGCTTAGTGATGCAAAAATTATTTGCCCGGATGTGGTAATCGGTACCGGGCTCATTTAAGGAGGGTTGATGGAGAAGAATGCTAAATTTATTATTATAGGTTTGATAGGCCTGTCAATTATCTGCGTTTTTCTTTTCTTGTCTGCCTTAAATTCGAAACAACAGGCCATCCATGAAAGGGATGATTTAAAAACCGAAAATACTTCTCTAAACGCCAAAATCGATAAACTTCAGTCTACCTTTAAGGCTTATGAAACTAAAATATCCGGTTTAAATAAGGATATCGAGCAAGCTACTCAGGAAAAGAATGACCTTCAGGAAAAATATAATTCGGTTACGAAAGAAAGAGATGACGTATCCTCTAAGTTAAAAGACATGCAGGAGCATCCTCAGGCAGTAAAAGAGGAAGTGCCCCAGACCAATGATGCTTATTGGGCGGGTATCATAAAAGCCAAGACCGACCTGGAGCTGCAGGTAGGCAGCTTACGAAGCGAATTAAAGAATATCCAGATGAACAGCGAAAGCTTAGCCAGGGATAAGAGTGCTTTGGAGTTGGACCTGAATAATCTGAAAAATGAAAGAGATGATCTAAAGCGGCAGCTTGATTATAATAAGAAGGTAACTGACAGCATTTCCCAGGAATTGGTCAGAGAGAAGAATGATAAAACTCAAATTCAGGATAGTTTCAAAACCTTAAAAAACGAGAACAATGCTTTGACCCGCCAGATAAAGGTCTTAAACAGCCACCGGACAGATTTAGAAAAGAGGATATTGAAACTTCAGGAAGGAAAATCCGGAGTGGAGCGCAGGGTCAATGAAATGGAAAGTATACTGACCGACAAGATGGGCCAAATTGATAATTTAAAAGTGCAGATAGATACCGTGCGCAGCGGCAAGCCCGTTGATGCTTCGGAAGTAAAACAGGCGCCGGTAGAATTACCTGCCATAGTAGTAAAACCCAGCAGCTCGGCAAATAACAATTCTTATGGACAGGATAATATATCCGGAAAGATCCTTGCCGTAAACCGTGATAATAATTTTGTTATCGTTGACCTGGGGCAGAATTCCGGGATCAAGACAGGAGATAAGCTGCAGGTTTACAGAGGGGATAAGAATATCGGCGCCATTGAAGTGATCCAGGTAAGGAAAGATATCTCTGCTTGTGATATCAAGAGAGAAAGCGCTCCGGTTAAGATCGGCGACATAATCAGGTAAGTAATTTTTAGGCTTTATTAATATATATGACACGCACCAAGAAAACCCCTTCCAAGAATATTTCAATTGAAGATGTTGCCCGCCTTGCCGGTGTTTCGATCACTACGGTTTCGCGCGTGATCAATAAATTCCCTTCGGTAAAAGAGAAGAACCGCGTCATGGTCATGGATGCCGTAAAGCAGCTTAAATTTCAGCCTTCGGTCTTTGCCCAGAGGCTGGCTACCGGAAAAAGCAATGTAATTTCATTGGTTATCCCGCGTTATGAAGGCGTTTTTTATTCCTTCTACGCGCTTGAATTGATCCGCGGCATCGGGACATTATGCGCGGTATTAAAACTGGACCTGCTGCTTCAACTGACCGATAGTCGTTCATCATTAAATGCCAGGGGTGCGGGAGGGATAATCTTTGCCGATATCATCAGCAACCGCCCGCAACTCGAGGAAGCGATCGCCCAGGGCATCCCGTGTGTTGTCATCAATAATTATGTTAAGGACCTGCCGGTAAGCTGTTTTGCCATAGATAACGTCAAAGGCGCGCAAGAGGCGGTGGATTATTTAGCTAACTTAGGGCATAAGAAGATCGCGCATATTACCGGCGATGTGATCACTCAAGCGGCAGCTGACCGCCTCGAAGGGTACAGGCGTTCCTTAAAGAAAAACAATATCCCTTTGAATGAAGAGTATATCGTTAAGACCGATTATTCACGCGGACAGGCAAGGGCAGCTTCCGAAAAATTACTAAAATTGCCAAATCCTCCCACGGCTATATTTGTTGCTTCAGACTCAATGGCGTTGGAAACGATCGCCGTAGCAAAGGAATTGGGAAAACAGATCCCCAGAGATATTTCTATTGTAGGTTTTGATGATAATCCCTCCGGGCTTTATGGGCCGGTGTCTTTGACCACAGTCAGGCAGCCATTGATCAAGATGGCCGAGGAAAGCGTAAAAGAGTTGAACCGGCTGCTGACTGAAAAAGGGGCGAAAGTCAAAAAAATTATTTTACCTACGGAGTTGGTGATCAGAGAATCTGCGGGCAGTCCTGCCTCGACGGAATAAAGCGGAAATCCATTATATTGTGGTCTATAATTACAAAAACACTATATATTGTATTTTTTACTTGACAGTAAATCCCAAGAAAGATATACTTGTTGAAGGCAAATTATTAAAAACCCCACTGTTTTAATAGTTCTAACAACTTGGAGGAGAAAAAAAGCATGGTTTTAAAACTCTCTGACAACGCTTTAAAAGTTTTAGAGCGGCGCTATCTGATGAAGGATGAAGTAGGAAAGGTGATCGAAACACCTGAGCAGTTGTTCTTAAGGGTCGCCTCTGCGATAGCTTCAGCAGATAAGTTTTACGGTAAATCCGAATCGGAAATCGAGAAATTAAAGGATGCGTTTTTTCGCATCATGTCTTCATCAGAATTCCTTCCTAATTCTCCGTGTTTAATGAACGCGGGAAAAGACTTAGGCCAGCTTTCAGCGTGCTTTACTCTTCCTATCGAAGACTCAATGGAATCTATCTTTGAGACGCTGAAAGTCACAAGCTTAATTCATAAATCAGGCGGAGGGACAGGGTTTTCTTTTTCCCGCCTGCGTCCGAAGAATGCGGTAGTAAAAACTACCGGCGGTGTTGCTTCAGGGCCGATCTCATTCATGAAAGTTTATGATGCGGCAACCGAGGCAGTCAAGCAGGGAGGTACCCGTCGCGGAGCCAATATGGGTATCTTGCGGGTGGACCATCCGGATGTAATGGAATTTACTACCTGCAAAGAAAATAATAACCATATTACTAATTTCAATATTTCCATTGCCATAACCGATGAGTTTATGCGTAAACTTGCCAACGGAGAAGATCACGACCTGATCGATCCGCATACGCATAAGCCGGTACAACGCGTGAGTGCTAAAGAAGTTTTTGATCTGATAGTAAAACAGGCTCATAAGAACGGCGAGCCCGGGCTTATATTCATTGACCGCATCAACGCACAGAACCCTACCCCAAAACTGGGAAATATAGAGAGCACCAACCCGTGCGGCGAGCAGCCGCTTCTTCCTTATGAGAGCTGCGACCTGGGTTCGATCAATATGGACCAGATGTGGAAAAAGAACGGCACGCATTGCGAAATTGACTGGGATAAGTTAAAAGAAGTAACCCGTTTGGCCGTACATTTCCTTGATAATTTAATTGATGTGAATAAGTTCCCGCTTCCCCAAATTGAGAAGGCAACGAAGGCCACCCGTAAGGTCGGCTTAGGTGTCATGGGATGGGCAAGCATTTTGATACGTTTGGGTATTCCTTATAATAGCGAAGAAGCAGTGGCTTTGGCAGAGAAGGTCATGTCTTTTATTATGAATGAAGCGACCAAAAAGTCGCTTGAATTAGGTAAAGAGAAAGGGACCTTTCCGGCATTTAAGGGCAGCATTTACGATAAAAAAGACGGCTCCACCAAAATGCGTAATGCCACATTGACCACGATCGCTCCAACAGGGACGATTAGCATTATTGCCGGGCCGTGTTCATCGGGAATTGAACCGTTATTCGCCATTTCATATTATCGCAACGTTATGGATAATGATAAGTTGGTTGAGGTTGAGCCGTTATTCGAGCAGGTGGCAAAAGAGAGAGGATTTTACAGCAAAGCGCTCATGGAGAAGATCGCCGAGAATGCTTCTATCCAGAATATTGACGGTATACCGGAAGACGTAAAAAGGGTGTTCGTTACCTCGCACGATATTTCTCCCGAATGGCACGTACGTATGCAGGCGGCATTTCAGAAATATGTGCATAACGCTACCTCTAAAACCATCAACTTCCCGCATGAAGCTACTTTGGAAGATGTGAGAAAATCTTACCTGTTGGCTTTTGAGCTCGGCTGTAAGGGTATTACGATCTATCGCGATAACAGCCGCGAAGAACAGGTTTTAAATGTAGGTAAACCCAAAACAAAAGAAGTAGCGCATGATTTGGAAATACAAAAAGAGATCGCACCTCGGCCGCGCCCGGAAGTAATAATTGGCACAACAACAAAAGTGGCTACCGGCTGCGGTAATCTTTATGTGACCATCAACGTTGATGAAGAAGGCAGGCCTTTTGAGTTGTTCACCCAGATGGGAAAAGCCGGCGGGTGCGCTGCGTCCCAGCTGGAAGCAGTGGGTAGGCTCGTTTCATTGGGTTTTCGTTCGGGAATAGAAGTTAAGGCAATAATCGAGCAGTTGCGTAATATCCGCTGTCCCAGCCCTTCATGGGAAAAAGGCCAGAGGATATTTTCCTGTTCTGACGCCATCGCGCGTGTAATCGAGAGAAGATTGGTGAACGCGCAGGCAGCAAAGGTCGCGTTGAATTCAGCTTCTGTGCCGATGAAACATTCATCGGAAGATAGCCCCGCGACATCGGAGCTTGAAGATCAGGGTGATATTGTCGGGGTTTGTCCTGATTGCGGCGGGACGTTACGGCATGAAGAAGGCTGTGTTAAGTGCCATGCCTGTGGTTTCTCAAAGTGCTAAAATGAAAAAAATATTATATGTTGTATTGGATGGTTTAGGGGATCTACCGATAAAAGCATTAGGTAATAAAACGCCTCTTGAAGCAGCGGCAACACCTAATATGGACCGGCTTGCCCAGAAAGGCAAGACCGGGATAGTGTATCCGGTGGGTAAAGGTATTGCTCCTGAGTCTGACATCGCGGTCATCAGCCTGCTTGGTTATGACGCGCATAAATATTATACCGGCCGCGGGCCATTAGAGTCATTTGCTGAAGGGTTAACTGTTAATGACGGGGATGTGGCTTTCCGGGTCAATTTTGCCACCGTTGCATCTGACGGTCAGGCGATTAAAGACAGGCGCGTGGGCAGGAACCTTACCACGGAAGAAGCAACAGCATTATCAAAAGAGATCAACTCTAAAGTTACGCTTTCCAGCGGGACATTTGAATTTAAGAATACTATAGGACATCGCGGCATACTGGTAATTAGAGGGATACGTTCTAAATTATCCGGATGGATAACTAATACTGACCCCGCTTATGACCGGGAAGGGGTATTTGGAGTAGCAAAAGAAAAGTTTGAGAACCTTGTTGCTTTCTCAACTCCCATGCCCGGATACGAGAAATCTCCGGAAGCAATTGAAGCGGCTAAACTTTTAAATGAATTTACAGAGAAATCAAATAAAGTTTTAAATGAGGCTGTGGTAAATAAAAAAAGAGTTTCAGAAGGCAAGATGCCCGGGAATATAATTTTGTCGCGCGACGCGGGGGACCATCTTCCTAAATTCCCTCCGATGGAGAAAGAATTCGGGTTAAAGTTTGGGTCCTTCGTCCAGATGCCGGTTGAAAAAGGGATAGCGCTCTTAACTGGCATTGATATTATCAACATACCCGATTCCAGCGGGCATCTTGACGTGGATTATCCTATTTGGGCAAAGATAGCGCTTGAATCGATCAAAAAATATGACGGTATCTACGTCCACATTAAAGGCCCGGATGAGCCGGCGCATGACGGGGACTATAAATTAAAGAAGGATATAATTGAAGCAATTGACAAATATTTCTTCGGGAATTTACTTCCTACTTTGGATATAAAAAATACCATTATCGCGGTTACCGCGGATCATTCCACCGTATGCGCTGTTAAAGCGCATACTGCGGACCCTGTTCCTCTTTTGGTTTCTGGGGGGAATGTAAAGGTGGATGGTTCTTTAAGTTTCTCAGAAAAATCGGCAAGGCTCGGCTCTATCGGCGAGATCCTGGGCCGTGAAATAATGCCCCTTTTAGTTAAAACCGCCAAAGAATAATATACTTTAAAATATACAGGTAGAGGTAAAGGTGGAGGTAGAGAAAATCTATACCTTTACCTATATCTCTACCTTTTTATTAAACTATGATTAACTACGATGTTGTTGTTATAGGAGCGGGGCATTCAGGCATTGAAGCGGCATGCGTTGCTGCCAAAATGGGCCTTAAAACGCTCATGCTTACTTTAAAGGCGGATACCATCGGAGCAATGAGTTGCAATCCGGCTATCGGTGGCGTAGGAAAGGGCCAGCTGGTCAAAGAGATAGATGCCCTTGGCGGGCAGATGGGAAAAGCCGCGGATGCCTGCGGGATACAATTCAGAATATTGAATGCTTCGAAGGGGGCAGCGGTCCATTCCTCACGCGCGCAGATCGATATGTATGAATATAACCGTTATATGTGCGATCTGGTTAAGAAAACTGAGAACCTATCGGTTAAAGAAGCCGAAGTAAAAGAACTTCTTGTTGAAGATAATACAGTCAAAGGCGTAATCACCGATAAGAAAGAGAAGATAGCTGCGAAAACGGTAGTTATATGTGCCGGGACTTTCTTAGATGGTTTGATCCATGTCGGTCTTAAGCATTTTAACGGCGGAAGAATTAATGAATCTTCGGCAATAGGCTTAGGGCAGCAATTAAGCAAGTTAGGCTTTAATATTCTAAGGTTTAAAACCGGCACATGCCCGCGCTTGGATAAAAATACAATTGATTTTTCAAAGCTGATAATTCAAAATGGCGATAATCCGCCGCATCCGTTTTCTTTCTCTACTAAAAAGATCGCTCAAACTCAAGTTCCCTGCCATATTACTTATACGAACCCGAGATCCCATGATATTATTCGCGCTAACTTAGACCGTTCTCCCTTATATGCCGGAGTAATTAAAGCAACCGGAGTGAGGTATTGTCCTTCTATTGAAGATAAGATCGTAAAATTCGCGGATAAAGAAAGGCATCAGGTTTTCTTGGAACCGCAAGGGAGGAACTCTGATGAAATTTACCCGAATGGCATTTCCACTAGCTTGCCTGAAGATGTTCAACTCGAGTTGATTCATTCTATCGCAGGACTGGAAAATGCGAAAGTTATTCGTTTTGGATACGGGATAGAGCATTCAGTAGTGGATGCGACCCAGCTTTATCCGACCTTAGAGTCAAAATTGATCAGGAATTTATATATTGCCGGGCAGCTTAACGGGACAACCGGTTACGAAGAAGCTGCGGCCCAGGGTCTGGTTGCCGGTATTAACGCGGGATTACGGGTTAAGAAAGAGGAGCCTTTGATCTTGGACCGGGCTTCGGGTTATATCGGGGTTTTAATTGATGACTTGACCACTAAAGGGACAAATGAGCCGTACCGAATGTTTACTTCGCGGGTTGAATACCGCCTGATATTAAGAGAAGATAACGCGGATTTACGTTTAAGCAAAATTGGCTATGAATTAGGTTTGATTGCAAAAAAAGAATATGAACACACACTTCGTAAAATTAAGGGGATAGCCGAGGGAGTTAAATTTTTACAAAACACCCGGATAAAGCCGTCAAAAGAAGTAAATGCAATGTTGGAAGGCAAGAAAACTCCTCCCTTAAAGAAATCGGCAACCTTGGAAGAATTGTTAAAAAGGCCGCAGGTGACTTTGGATGATATTAAAAGCCTTAAAGAAGTAAAGGCCGATATTTTAGATTCTGCTTCTTTGCAGGTGGAAATAGAGGTAAAATATAAAGGATTCGTGCAAAGGCAGCTAAAAGATGTAGAAAGATTCGAGAATTTAGAAAAGATAAAGATTTCTGATGCTATTGATTATTCAAATATAAACGGGCTCTCAAGGGAAATACGCGAAAAGTTAAATAAGTTCAAGCCTTTGAATTTGGGGCAGGCATCGCGTATTTCCGGAGTGACACCCGCGGCAATCTCCTTACTAATGGTTTATTTAAGAAAGCTCAATGGATAAACTTAAGAATTACCAGGAGTTGAAAGATTTTGCCCTATCACTTGATATTGATTTATTCGGTGTTGCGGACATCAGCGAAGTGAAAAAGAATTTTCACCTTTCGGAAAAACTGCTTAAAAAGTTTGATAACGCCGTTTGCATAGGCGTACGCATATCCGGGGAGATACTGGAAGAGATAATTGACCGGCCCACCCGGCTTTATTTTTACCACTACCGGATGGTGAATATGCTGCTTGATCAGGCAGCGTTAAAAATTTCAAGGCACATAGAAAATAAAGGTTTTGCCGCCGTGCCTATACCTTCTACGCAGGTTCTTGATTGGGAAAAACAATCAGCCCATCTTTCACACAGGAGGCTTGGTTATCTTGCCGGGCTTGGCTGGATAGGCCGGAATAATTTATTGGTGAATAAGAAATTCGGAAGCCAATTCCGTTTGGTTACCGTTTTAACCGATATGCCGCTTAAAATCGATGAACCGTCAAAAGAAAGCTGTGGCAGTTGTAGGGTTTGTGTTGTAAAATGCCCTGCGGGAGCGATAAAAGAAGACTCGTCTGGCTTTGAAGGCAAGAAGTGTTATGAAAAATTAAGGGAATTCCAAAAACAACGCCAGATCGACCAGTATGTCTGCGGCGTTTGCGTCAATGTTTGCGGTAGAAAAGAAAAATGAAAGAAAAAATATTGATCGTGGAAGACGAAAAAGATATCGTTAAGATGCTGGAATATAATTTGAAAAAGGAAGGTTTCCGCACGGCTTCTGCATATGACGGAGAAGAGGGGTTGGAGAGGGCTTATAGTGAACATCCGGACTTGATCATTTTAGACCTCATGCTTCCGGGTATGGATGGCTTAGAGGTGTGCAAGAGTTTAAAATCTAAAAATAAAACTTCCGGTATACCTATTATTATGCTTACTGCCAAAGTTCAGGAGGCAGATAAAGTTGTAGGCCTTGAGTTAGGAGCTGATGATTATGTTACCAAGCCTTTTAGCCCGAGGGAACTGTTAGCCCGCGTAAAAGCGGTGTTGCGCCGCGGCAAAGAAAAGAATGATGAAAAAGAAATATTTAATATCGGTGAGATAGAAGTAGATTTTTCCAAGATCTCGGTTACCGTTAAAGGCAAAATTGTTGAAGTAACTGCAAAGGAATTTGAATTGCTTAAAACTTTAATTAAAGCCCATGACCGAGTGCTTTCACGCGATTACCTGCTGGATAATATCTGGGGTTTTGACCACGCCATTGAGATACAGACACGCACTGTGGATGTGCATATTAGGACGCTGCGCAAGAAACTTAGAAGCGAAGCCAAGCGCATAGTAACCGTAAAAAATTACGGGTACAGGTTTGATTCCGGAGAGTAAAGCATGCTTTTTTCGGGAAATAAAAAAAGAATCGAAGAGTTAGAGAGTTTGCTCGAACAGCTGGCTAAAGAAAACTCCGAGTTAAATAAGCAGAATGCCACGGCCCAGGCAATCTTGTTTAGTATGATAGAAGGGGTCATTGCCGTGGATAAGGATACAAAAATAACTTCGGTTAACCATGGTATAGAAGGTATTTTTGAAGTCAAAAGGGCCCAAATAGAAGGCAGGCTTTTTCTTGAAGCAATACGCAATAACGATATATCCGATATAATTAACGAAGTTTTGAAAAATAAAAAATTCATTTCAACGGAACTGAATCTGGTTTGGCCGATGCAGAAGACATTTCAGGTTAACGCGACCCCTCTCTTCGAAAAAGAAAATATTTCCGGATGTCTTTTAGTCATACACGACATAACCGAAATGAGGAAACTCGAAACAGTAAGGCGTGATTTTGTGGCTAATGTATCTCATGAGTTAAAGACCCCGCTTACTTCCATAATGGGATTCGTAGAAACTCTTCTTGAAGGAGCCTTGGATGACAAAAAGAACAGCCGCGCATTCTTGAATATCATTCAGGAACACGCGACGCGTTTAAATAACTTGGTAAATGATTTACTTTCTTTGTCTCACTTTGAATCAAAAGAGATGGCCCTGAAAAAGAATGGTTTTAATCTAAATCAGCAGGTTGAGGGGATAATTTTAGGGTTCAGCTCACAGTTGAAAAAGAAAAACATGCAGGTTCAAAATGAGTTACCAGAGAACCTCGTTATCTTTGCCGATAAGGACAGGGTGGATCAAGTATTTACTAACTTGATCGATAACGCCATTAAGTTCAATAAGGATGACGGAGTTGTCAGGGTCTATGGTAAATCTGAGGATGGTAAGATAAAAATTACCGTTGAAGACGGCGGCATGGGTATACCGGATAAAGATATTCCACGTATTTTTGAGCGTTTTTACCGCGTGGATAAAGCGCGTTCCCGGGAACTTGGGGGAACAGGTTTAGGCCTTTCTATTGTTAAACACATAGTCGAATTGCACGGCGGGAGCGTTGGAGTAGAAAGTATTGAAGGGCTTGGTTCAAAATTTTGGTTTACTATTCCTCTATGAAAATAAAAATACATTTTTTGGTGTTCATATTATCTGCAACGTTTGTTTCCATGTTTTCTATTGTTGAAGCGCAGGATGTTGCGAAGCCGCAAGTGAGTTTTAATCATAGAAAAGGCGTTGATTATGCTTCGGAAGGAAAGTTTAAAGATGCCGAAGACTGGTTTAAGAAGAATTTAGAAATAAATAAAGGAGATTTTACATCACTTAGTTCTTTAGTAGTTATAAAAGACCTGAAAGAAGGAAAGATCAATGAAGAATATGCCATGGTTTTCTTTAGGGGAATTAACCTATTGCAAGACGGCTCAACTGAGGAAGGCATCATCGAGCTTGAGAAAGCCAGAAAACTTAATCCCGCATACGTCAGGGTTTATAGCGTTCTGGGAGCATCTTACGCTTCGTTAGGGCAGAAACAAAATGCGGTCAATTATTTTAAGAAAGCTTTGGAGATAGACCCTAAATATATCGAAGCATCTTTCAATCTGGCAGTTTTATATCAAGCAACAGGCCAATCTGACGAAGCGCTCAATTATTATAAGCGAGTTATGGATATAGACCCCAATTCTATCGATGCCAATATTAATTCTGCTGCGATTTTTGCTTCTTTAGGAAGATATAAAGAAGCAATAGCGTATTATCAAAATGCCATAAAGCTGGATCGTTTAAACCCGGATATTTATTACAATCTCGCCCTTGTTTATTTTATCTCTGAAGATCTAATAAAATTTAAGGATAATCTGATCAGTGCGCAGAAGTTATACCAAGATAGGCATGACGAAAAAGGCCTGCAAAAGGTGTCTGAATACATGGGTAAGATTAAAGATCTGGAGAATAGGTTTAGAAAAGGCGCTAAATAAAAGCGAAGGGCGATAAAATAATGCCAATGGCAGAGGTAATAAATGAATAAAGAAAAGATACTTGTAGTAGAAGACGACAAACATATCTCTAAACTCCTAAAATATAATTTAGAGAAGTCCGGATATGATTGTGCCGTTTCCGGAGATGGAGAAGAGGCGCTACTTATTTTAACCAAACATAGTTTTGATCTGGTAATTCTCGATATTATGCTTCCTAAAATGGATGGTTTTGAAGTTTGCCGGTCAATTAAACAAAACTCCAAGCTTAAAAATGTCCCTATCATAATGCTTACTGCTAAGGGTGAAGAGGTGGACAGAGTTGTTGGTTTAGAGCTTGGCGCGGATGATTATGTGGTAAAGCCTTTTAGCCCCAGAGAATTGGTTTTGCGCATAAAAGCTATCTTAAAAAGAGGTAAGAGAGAAGAGCCGTCGAAAGACATCATTGAAAGAGGGAGCCTTGTTATAAATGTGCCGAAGCACCGGGTTACGGTAAACAACAAGGAGGTTGAGCTTACTCCCATAGAATTTAAATTGTTAGTTACTTTGATCGAGAGAAAAGGCCGTATTCAGTCGCGGGACCAGCTGCTTTCGGATGTATGGGATATGCATTCAGATGTATTTACCCGTACCGTTGATACTCATATTAAACGCCTGAGAGAGAAGCTTGGTAAGCTGGGTGAACAAATCGAGACAATCAGAGGTTTAGGTTATAGATTTAAAGAAAAAGATGAGGATTAAACTTCACTGGAAACTTACTCTTATTTTTTGTTTTATAGTTATTTTTGCTATTTCAGCCGGATATTTTTATCTGGATTCCCACCTTAAATCCTACGTTGAAAGCAACCTGGAAAACAATATCAAGCACCAGCTTGTATTAGGCAGGGATTTGTTAGAATACCATCTGAAAGATAAAACAAGCCCTATAGACTTTCAGGAACTCGCATCAAAGATAGGAAATACTCTTGGGCTGCGTGCTACCATAATCGCCCTTAACGGAAAAGTATTGGGTGATACTGACCTAACAAGGGAACAGGTGTTTAGCGTTGAAAATCATGCCAATAGGCCTGAAATAAAGGATGCCTTGAAGAAAGGGCTGGGAGTAAGCAAGCGTTTTAGTTATACCGTTAAGAAAGACATGCTTTATACTGCTATTCCTTTCGGAAAAGAAGGGACCAGGGGAATATTAAGATTCTCCGTTTCCCTGCGCGCAATAGAAATATTGCAGGCAAAGATGCGCAAAGTTGTAGGAGTAAGCATAGTTGGGATCTTGATCTTGATACTCGGCCTGACTTTCTTAGTTTCCGTGTTCGTATCTCGGCCGCTTAGCGAGATGTCAACTATTGCTAAAGCCATGTCAGAAGGGGATTTTTCCAAAAAAGCATCCATTCATTCGCGGGATGAGATCGGTGAACTTGCCCGGTCTTTAAATTCCATGTCTGAGGAAATTAAGGATCAGATAGAAAAGATAAATTCCGAACGGGCAAAGCTGGACCTTGTTCTGTCAAGTATGTTTGAAGGAGTTATTGTTACTGATGAGAAGGAAAAGATCATCTTAATGAATGCTTCCTTACGTAAGCTTTTTTTTGTAGATTCGAACCCAGAAGGCAAAAAACCGCTTGAGGTTATCAGGAATACCGCTGTGGGGGAGATGGTGGATAGGATTCTTACGGGAAAACAACACCTTATAACCGAAGAGATCGCTGTTAATATACCGGAAGAAAAGGTCCTAAAGGTAAATGGTGTTCCGATCATGCGCAATAACAAGCTTGAAGGCGCCATATTAGTTTTTCATGATATCACTGAGTTAAGGCGCCTTGAAAAAATAAGGCAGGATTTTGTCGCTAATGTTTCCCACGAACTGCGCACTCCTATTTCCAGTATAAAAGGTTATGCCGAAACGCTCCTTGAAGGCGCTCTTGAAGATAAGGATAATGCCAAGGAATTCATAAATATCATTTATCAGGATTCAAACCGCCTGGCCAATTTGATCAATGACCTCCTTGATCTGTCAAAGATAGAGTCCGGTAAAATGAGGATGTTGCTTGTACCGCTTGATACTGTCCCGCTAATAAAACGTGCAGTAGCTGTTATGGAGAATCAGGCCAGGGTAAAATCAATCGAGCTTAAACTTGACCTTCCATCTGGCCTTCCCAAGATAAACTCCGATGAAACAAGGTTTTCGCAGGTTATGATTAACCTTATTGATAATGCCATAAAATATTCACCTGAAGGCGGCTCGATAACCATTTCTGCCAAATTGGTTAACAATGTTTTGCAAATTGATATCTCAGATACCGGAATAGGCATTTCAGAAAAAGACCTTCCCCGGATATTTGAACGATTCTACCGCGTAGACAAAGCCCGTTCCCGCGAGCTCGGTGGCACGGGCTTAGGCCTATCCATTGTCAAGCACATCGTTCAGGCTCACGGTGGAGAAGTTTGGGTAAAATCAGAGCTCGGGCTCGGATCTACTTTTAGCTTCACTATTCCCTTAGTATAAAACCTATCCTTTTCACGCCTCTCAGTAATTACCCTTTTTACCCTCAAATCTTTTCATAATTAAAGCCTAATTAATGTTATTACAAGCGGTTACGTCTTAAGGATTAATTCACTCCTTCTTAAGGATTTTGTTACACGTGTAAGTTATACTTTCGAAGGAAAGCGGAAAAATACCTTGCAGGTGAATTCAAGCCATGAACGATAAACCTAAGCAAAATAAATTCAGTAATAATATTAAAATTATAGCACTGCTATTGTGCTTTACTTTGATATTTGAGCAAACAGGCTTTGCTCAAGTAGCCGGCCAGTTGGATCTTTCCAGTAAGATCAGCAACCTTATTAATTCTTCCCTTTTTGTTTATTCCCGCCCTCCGCACCTTAGGTATATTTCTTATGATAAGGCCAATCAGTCTTTCAAAGTTATATTAAATAAAGAGGATTCAGAGAAAATCAGAAGCAGTGAATTGACAAATTCTGTCCGTGACCCGCTAAAGTTTTTTTACACGGGGCTAGCTATACCAAACGAAAGTTTCTGGGTAAACTTAAGGCCGGATTCTGCGGATAAGATAATTGACGATTATCTTGCCATGACCGATGTAGGAAAAATCCTGCTGGAGGCGGATCTGGAACTAAAGAAGGATCTGGCGCGCGCTACCTTTCCATCTACTTCTGAAGGCAAAGAATATTGGAATAAAATTTATAATAAAATTGAAGAAGTATACGGATATGATTCAGGGAACGTTTCGACTTCCATTAATGCGAGAATTTGGATAACTCCGGGAGAAGTAATTGTCTGCGAAGACCAAAATAGCGCCTACATTTATAAAGCAGCATTAAATGTTTCAACCGAGGCAGCATATTTAAGCAATAAGCAGGCCCAAAAAAGTGAAGATAACCGAGCTCTGTTAATAAATGATTATTCTTCAAAGTTGATGCAGGAATTGATTTTACCCAAGATTTCCAAAGAGGTAAATACCGGTAAGAAATATGCCGCCCTGCGGCAAGTTTATTATTCTTTGATTTTGGCGCAATGGTTTAAGCGCAAATTTTATGGCGCGGGGGGGCTGTATCCGTATTTGATAGACAGAAGGAACCTGACTGGACTTACTTCAGATAAAAGATGGACTAAAGATACATATTTTAAAGAATATAAAAAATCTTTGAAGGAAAAAGAATATGATTTGCAGGTCCAGGTTTTTAATTTAATGGGCCGATCCGTAAGGACATATTCAACCGGAGGAGTTGACCTATCCGGGATTTTTCCCGGAGCAAATTATTCACAAGCTGGAGCAAGCAGTGCTTCGCTAACCAGAGATATTCCGACTGATCTTTTTTCTCCGCCTTTAACCGACCAGGCTGCATCCTTAGAGTTAATTAATCAAGGTACTATGCAGGATCCTTACTTTAGCAGGAGTTTTTCGGTAAAAACACTCCGGAATGCGATTCCTTTCCCGCAAGCCAGTTCTCCTGTTAAGACTGTAAATACCGCTCCAATTGCCCAGCAGCTATCGGTTAGCTCGCAGCCTATTGTTTCTGTTGCGGCTGGCAACAATTCTATATCTTCTCCTGCCTCAGTTCCTGTTTCTACGCCAGATACAGCAGCAAAGATTACCTTAGGGTTATCCTTGGCTGCCATTATTCCGGCGATAGTAACTTATATATCTTCACATGTCGTTCTTGCATACATTGCAGCTAGCCTGCCTGCGGATGCAACCTTCACTTCAGCCTTAATTGTCTTGATAGCCCTGCATCCGGTAATAGCCGTAAGTATTTTTACTTTTGGCATCATCTTGCCTATTATTATCGGTTTAGCTGTTATTTTCAGTAAGGGAAAAGCTATAGCCAAGCAAGTAGCAGTTGAAACTCAAGCAGTTCCGGATTCGGATACTGCAATCGCCCGAGATAGTCAACCAACAGTGTCGCCAATTTTGATAGAGACAACTTTAGCCGCTCAGCCGCAGAGAGTTTTTAGTACGCAGGATATGGCAGAGGGAGTTAAAAAGCCGGAAGCGGAACACAAAAAGCCACGGGTTCCGCTTCCCGTTGATGATGAGCCTGCTATTCCAGATGACACGCCTATTTCAGCGGGTTGGGTTAGGAATGTCTCTATTGCCGATCTTAAAGCCATTGCTGGCAGTGCAGAATCAGAAGGAAGGCATGTCAGGGCAGCAAGCGTTAGAAAAATTATAGAAGAGAGGGAAAAAGCTGCAGCATTAAGAATATTAAAGCTAAAAGATGAATATGCAAAGTGGCTTGCGGACCATTCGGATGCCTCTACGCGAAATAAAATAGACAAGACATTTTCTCTATACCACAAAGAGTTGTTTCTTCAAGTTGGGGAAGCACTGAAATTCAACGCTTTGGATGCTAAATTTATAAAGGGATTGGTTGATTTTGTAGTTAGTGTTGCTTCGACAGCGCCTTTTGGAAATGACGCAAACCAGTTGCGTATTGAAGCAGAACAAAAGATCGAACTACTTTTAAATGATAAAGAAGCATTATTAAAAGAAATAGACATTGCAACTGAAACGCTGCGTTTAAAAAACATATTGGCCGATACTCTCCTTGTTGATTACAATCTTGAGAAAATACCTGATCTAAATAATTTCCTGAATGAGCAGTCAATTCAATATCATAATGCGTTTGTTTGGTTCACTTTCCTTAAGCTTGACTTAGCTTGGGTAGAATATAAGAAGCAACCAGATAGCGCGGAGCTGCGCGTAAAATACAACGAATCAGAGGATAAACTGATCGCAATAGAGAAAGCCGTATATGAAAAAATCAGCGAAACTATTCCCGGATTAAGAGATAGTTTGTCTGCAGTTGAGGTTAAAGAAGCGAAAAAGAATAGTTCTGGGTTGCGGAATACTATTGTATCGCAGATAGGGGGCATAGCATTACTTGCTCTTGCCTTAACCGGATGCGTAGCTCCTTCCCAAACTCATGGGCCTAGTATGACACCCCAAGAAATAAGGATTAAGACGGTTAATGAGTCGAGACAATTGCTGACGGTTGATCAGCAGGCGATAGGAGGAGTAAATGGCGAAATTATCCAGGTCGGCCTGAAAAAAGATGCAAGTAAAATAGATTATCTGCGCGGAGTGATGAACCACATTGATGATAGTGCGTGGGAAGTTCAGCTTCCCAGCTTATTAATTAAAGGGGACCAACGTTTGGATATGCCCGGAACAAAACCGCAGTGGAATATGGAATTACAAGTAGGTAAATTACTCGAATTATTACAATCAGGCGTTATGCATGTGCTGGCACAGTATAATGAACAAGAACCATCTTTGATCACTGCCGCAGAATGGTCACTCGGGCAGATGGCATCAGAGGTAAAGAGTGAATTGACAAAGAGGATGATAATCAATGACTTAATAGTTCATCTAAAGGACAGGAATGTGGCTCAGGCAGCAGCAGCAGCAGAGGCCCTAAGCTATTACACCGGCATAAATGAAATTGTCCCGGCTCCGGGAGCGCCTGCGGCTGATCTACTCGTAAAGCCGTTAGTAGAGGCACTCACCTATAATAAAGGTAAGAACAGGTGGTTCGCGCGTTACCAGATCGTAAAGACGCTTCTTGCTATAAAAGACGGACGGACGATACAGCCGATCATCGATCTGGCTGATAACGAAGAGGAACCTGTTATTCTGGCGTTGATCGCTGAGGGAGCGTTTAAACTTGATTCAGCCGGAGCGCTCCTGCCTGTTATCCGGGCAACTGAACGGCTTAACTGCTTTGACCGAAATGATAAAAAGAATTCCGCAATTAATTTGCATGTTTGGAATTCCATCGTTGATGGTTTAGTAAAGTTTGGAGAGAAAGACCCAACAAGCCGGCGGCAGGCAATATTCAATTATTTTAATGCCGTGCAAAATCGGCATTTCGAGAGAGGCGCGGACAAATACGATCAAATCAATTTCAATTATATACCGATTTTTGAAAAACTTGTAAAAGGGCTTAAAATAAACCGTCAGGAAATAGAAAGTGACCTTAGTAAATTAGACAAAGATATTTCCGGGCCATTATCGCGGGTCCTTGATCCTCCCAATGCTAATACGATAAAAGCCCCTTATCTGTTAGATGCGCAAGATTCATATATGAAAACAATAGGTAACTACAAAAGAGATGATCCTGAGATCGCAAAGGAAATAAAATCCTTGGAAGACGCAGGAAATATCAGCGAGTTATGCTGGATCGTAGTGTTTGATCAAGATTCTCCTGCGCGCAGGGTTTTAGCCACGGATGCCCTTTCGAGGATCAATGATACCTCAAGTATAAGGGCGATCTTTATTGCTTTAAATGATTCCCATCATGCTGTGCGTTCTGCCGCGGCACGGATCTTGCGGGATTACGTCAGCCGTTTTCAATTTATTTATACGGGAAAAGACGGCAAACTGGTAAAATCATTGGAAAAAGCAGTATCAGACAAGGACTGGGTAACTACTGCTTATCTACTTGATACCCTATCTATAATCGGTGATTCAGATGCGTTAGAAGTCATAAGCAAGTTCCTTGATTTTAAAAACCCCCTTATCCATAAGATAGTTATGCAGTTGCTTGAAGATTTTAGCCGGAAAGGCGATCTTCAGGAACATTTGATCAAGCTTCTTGACCCGGAAGTAAGCGATTTTGAAACGCTTAAAAAAGCGCTTAAAGCGGCAGGAGAATCTTTAAGAGTTTCTGATAATAAGTTTCTTACGGAGACAGTGATAAATATATTGTTGAAGTTTCCGGGGAACCCGGAGGAGCCCAGTTCTTATGAATTAAGAACTAACGCAATTGAGGCATTGAGAAATTCAAAATATTCCTACCCAAGGTTAAAAGAAATCCGGGAAAACGAGAGAAATACGGTTAACAATGATAATATTGCCAAAAATTATAATAGGATCAACTTGATCAATACTTTGTTGGAAGAATTGTCCCAGCAGACTGAACCGGAAAAACCGGCGGAAGGCAAGAAAGATGCTGAAAATACTAATGAGTCGGTGAATCCTGATAGTTCAGCCTCGATTCAAGAAAAAACCCAGCCATCCCTTTCTATGGCTCAGGAACAATCTTTAGATAAAGAAGAGCATCTTACTTTTTATTTATCTGTTTTATTTGATGCAAATAAGAAGGAAGAAGCGCGGTTAGATGTATTATTTCAGATGGGCATTAATTTTAAAGGAACAGGCAATATTCTGGCGAAACAGGGCTTGTTAAAACTTTTAGAAAATGAATCCAGCTCAGAAATCATTAAAAAAGCAATGAGGGTTTTTTGTGATATTGATAATGGGAAAAACGAACTTAAATACCCAAAAGGACAGAATCCTTTTGTAGCGATCTGCGTTAAAATAGCTAATGATGGTTCACAAAGAGAGGATGTTCGCGAGGAGGCAATAAATGCTTTAGGTAAAACCGCCAATTCCGAAGCAGCTAAGGCGCTTGCCCAGTTAATTAAGGAAAATAAAGATACAGGTTTATTACTTGAGGCAGTTAAGGCCGGCAATATGCTTTTGGTCAAAATTGAAGAAAAATCCCTTGTTGACGCGTTGATTTTTATCTTTACCGATAGAATTCAGCTTACCCCGGAAATGATCCAGGCAAACCCGCAGTTAGCAGAAATATTCGCGGATACTGTTAATTCCTTATCACTTCACACAGAGTATGCTTTTTCTGTTTTTAACAAGAATGCGCGCGACTATATCTCTATAGCCGCTCAGGCCGGGCCTGAAATAGAAGAAAAGATTAACAATCTTTTATTCGTAGCTTCTTTTATCAATGAGGATAAATTTATTGAACTGGCGGCATTAATCCATCAGAAAGATGTTGCTGAATTCAAGGATTCCGATAGTAACGCTAATGTCGGCAAACTTGAAATAAAAGAAGCTCTTTCAGCTTTGAGCCAGTTAAGCGACAAAAATCCTTCTGAAAAGCGCTTAGAAGGCAAGGCCAAACTTTCTAATCTTCCGGGTAAATTTTATCTTAATCCCACATTATTGCGCTTAATCCGCCAAGGGCTTACCGATCCGAATGAACAGATCAGGATCGCATCCGCCAATGCTTATGGCCAGATAAATAGCCGATTAATTTATCATCGTCCTAATACAAATATTGATGTCGAATTGTTGTCGTCAGGGTTAAACAATCCTTCCGTTAATTTTCAAGAACGGCTTGCTAGAATAGAAGCGTTGGGCCATGTAGGCGATGCGCATGCCGTGAAACCGCTTATTGAATTCTATTATGCCTTAAGAGATTTATATTCCTTTAAAGATAGGGGGCAGTCCGTAAAAGAAAATGAAAGGATACAGTTGTCACGGGCCGTAGCTTCGGATTTGCTTAAGATGGCTGACTCAACCAGCGAAATAAGATCTAAACTTGCCTCGCGTCTGAATATTGGGATCTTTGCTTATGAAGATTCCGAATTGCTTGTTCTTCTTGAGAAAATCAATCCAGGTAACGCTGAGGAAGTAAAGTCGAGAATGGGCCATACAGCCTTGGCAAGCATACGCGACCCTCTTTCGGTAACTAAATTATATCCTCCGAAAGATAATACCGAAATAGACCGCATTGCCCTTGAGGGTGAATTAAGCGCCTACAATAAGGCTTTAGTAGAAGCCCGGCAAAACGGTGAGAAAAAAATACCCATAACTGATAGGGCCCAGGCTATGCAGCTACTTTTTTCCCAAGACTCTGAAATTGGGATTGCTGCCGCATTTTACTTTGTCAATAATCCAGATGCAGCTTCGCTGGGTGCATTGAATGATGCTTTTAAGTTTGCGTCGTCAGATCAACTTAGGGCAGCAGCCATACTAAGGGCATTAGGCCGATTTCAAAGCATTCCGGGAGCTCAATGCCTGCGTTATCCGGCATTTCAAGAAGCAGCGAGCTTAGCCCCGGAAAAACAATATATCCGCTTGGAGTTAGCATATCAACTTGGTAGTTCAGGCGACCCCAGAATAGTAAGCGTTATTCAGGGTTTACTAAAGGCAAAAGATAACACGACTCAGGTGCTTGCCGCTGACTCAGCATTTAAAGTTATAAATATATTGGCAGGTGATAATTCCGATAAATCTAAAGATTTGACGATATCGATTTTGGAGTGCGCTGAAGATAATTACCATTTTCCCGGAGATAGAAGGGTTCCTATCCGTGGAGAGGAATTTAATGTAGCCGGCCAGGCCGAGTTTGATGGTTTGGTAAAAATGGCACAGGATAAGGATAAAAGATTCCATTCTATCCTTGACGCGGCAATAGAAACCGTAGCTATTACAAATTATGGTAAGCAGCATGATCATGCCTCCCTTCTTGCTGCCTTGTTGCATAGTTTTTGGTATAAATTACACCCTGTTGAGGAGAAGCTGCTTAATATATATAACCATGAATTGCTTGGAAACTTAAAGGATAAACTCGGCCAGATGCAATCGCAAGACCGAAAAGCCTTTAGTTTCTGGGCAGAATTTGTTGCAGCTGTACTTGGTTTAGGCCTTTTTATTAAGAAAACTTTTTCAGGAAAAAATCGGTGGTATAAAGAAATATTCCCTCAAACTCCACATAAACCAAATAATCCCTCTAATCCTGTTCACGAAGGCAATAATGACCGGAACAAAAATTCTGTTATTTCAGAGGCCGGCCCGGCAACTCGCAATGATCCTACCCCGAATGATGTTTCAGGCAGTAATACCAGTAGGGAGATCATGATGTTAAGGGCTTTGGACCTTGAATTGAAAGAATTATATTTAAACAGAGCGCACATCAGTTTGAATGACCGGGATATCCGGTTAAGGCAGATCGCCCTAAAAGTATTGGATATATTAATGCGTTATGATTGGGATAGCGCTGAATTCCAGGAAGCCAGAAATATTCTCCGGAATATGCATCCGGATCATTTACAGAGAATACTGGATGTTTCAAAGGAGCCGCCTTTTAACAATAATGCCCGTCTTCAAAAAGACATAAGCGATATTGCCGGTGAAGAGCGGTCGTCATGGCTGCATACGGGGGTAGTCCGCGCCAACGGTTATATAAATGAATGGGAGAGGCTTCTTGAGAGAAAGAAAAATACCGCTTTAGATAGAGAGGATCTTACCTATATACTTTACCGTTGTCGCAGGATAAGGGAAGTATTACCTTTTCGGTTCGCGCCAGAATTGAATAAAAACATCGGAGATATAAAGGAGATCATGGAGCAAGCTTATAGCCTGATTAAGAGAACCAATATTCGCCTGAATAATCAAAAAGGCATAAAAAAAGAAGATTATGATGTGGATGTCAGGCAGTTAGTGGAGTATGGCCATGAGTTTATCAGCTATCTAGGCGCCTTGAGGCACGCGGCAGAGATACATAGAGCCAAGGATTACGGAGACGATCAGGAAGATTATGGCGAAAACGGGAATGGCAATGACAACGGGAATGGGGGTAATGGCAGAATTAAACAAAAGGTAAAATACGATATTTGGCATCGGCTTACCGCCGTCAAATATATGGCTGATACTGCTATAGAAGAGATAAAGCCGCTTCTAGAAAAAATCAATACTGAAGGTAATAATGGAGTTACGCCGGAGCAATATTACGCCAATTTAAAACCCGTAAGGACAGATTCTGACCGTCTCTGGAATGCAAGGAAAGAGGTCCTGTTTTTGGCAAGCGGGCTCTTAGCCCTATTTACAGTATTAACTTTATGGAAATCAATTAGTTTTACCGAACCTACCTTTAATGCTTTCTTTTGGCCTTTAGTTAAAATTATCTCCAAGGCAAGTGCCGGATTCTCCGTGGTCATCATTGGGCATTTTTGGTTTGTAAGAATGATTTTCTCGAATATAAGGAAAGACTTAGCGAAGCGCCACCGTCGCATTGATAAACTGGAAAAAGAATGGAATGTTTATAAGCTCTCAAATAAACAGGCAATACAACAGGAAATAACCGGGTCCGGTAGCAGTAGCCCTATAGTAGCACAGCAAAGCGTTAATTTGGCAAAAGCAGCCAGTGGGCTTCGCGCTGCTCCGGGAGGCATTGATTTGAGGGCTATCGATTTTACAGTTAAGCAACTTCCGGCTGCCTCAGGGGAATCCGCTAAAATGAAATCTGGGGATAAATTCCTTGATACAGGAGTTGAGCAGGAAATATCCGAAATGAACAGATTGATAAAGGCAAAGATCATTCCTAGCGGTGAGCGGTTAAAAGAATGTTTAAAGAAGATACCGGCTTCCGATAGGGTGGCCTACTTTAATCAGTTAAATAATTGTTTGGCTAATATTTTTATGCTGGAAGAAGAATATGTACAGCCTTCCGAAGCTTCTTTTGTTGATGCGCTAAAAATAGTGGTCTTGAATAGATAAATTTATTGTTTGATTAAGAGCGCAGGGTCGGTCAGTGTAAAAGCGGAGGTATAAGATGGTAGAACTAAAAGGCGCGTTGGAAGAAGGGAAAGAAACTATTGAAATTGAAAATTTGTGCCATACGCTTTTTGATGAGTGGTTGCTTGATCTAAATTTTCAGGAGAAAGAGATTTGGTTCTGGAACGCGTTGGTAGAGATGGCCAAGATCAAGCAGAGAAGGCGCAATATGTAAGCAAGAAGCCAAAAATCCGCTAAAGAATAAACCTCACTGAAGAAGTTTTTTCTTAAACCTATAACCCAAGGAAAACAAAATGTCAAAGTTAAGAATTATTTTATTGTCTGTAATATTTATTCCGCTATTTTTTTGCTCTGCTCGCGCAGCAATGATCACCCTTAAATCCGGAAAAGTAGTTGAGGGAAAGATCGCTGAAAGGGCCAAAGACTATATTAGGGTTAAGTATGAGGGGAATGAGGTTTATTATGAAAATAAATATATTAAAAGTATAGATGGCGTGGATGTGGGTGCGCCTGTCGCGGTTACGCAGGAGAAAAAACCAACTGAAGGCACAACCCCGTCTTTTAAGAAGGGAATTGAGTTGGCATCTGGAGGTAAGTTTGAAGAAGCCAAGCAGGAATTTGAGCAAGAACTTAATGATATAAAGAGCGGCCTTACCATCCTCGATGACGTAGAGAAAGGGTCAATCAGCAAAGAGTACGCGATTTATCTATTCCAGGGGTCTTTGCATATAATTAATGAGGAGTACGATTTGGCTGCAACATCTTTGGAGAAGGCATGGGAAATGAACCCTAAAGACCCGGATGTGAATTACAATCTCGGTTTCGTTTATTATTCTTTGGGAGAATACAAAAAATCAGCCGTATATTTGTACGCTGCCCTAAAGTTACAACCGGATGATACGGGGGCTTATGAGCTTTTGGCTAAAGCCTATTATAATATAGGAGAGTACCAGAAGGCCAGAGAGGACCTATTGATAGCCAGGGAATTATTCAAAAAGAGCAACGATGAGCATGGCGTCGCCAGAGTGAACAGTTTCCTGGAAATGATACCGTCACAAACCAATAACTAAAAGGAGAAAATAGTCATGCAAAATTTGCACCGGAATATTTTAATTACCATAGTGGCAGTAATAGTGATTTTCAGCTTTTCTTTATCCATTTTTCTGTATACACAAAATAAAAGAATTGCGGCTGTATTATTAGAACAAAAGAAAACATTTGAAGTCTTGCAAAAAGAAAAAAGCAGCTTAGAGGAAGAAAATAGCTCTATTGGGCGGCAGCTTAAAGATAAAAACACGTTATTAGAGCAGGCATCACAAGAGAAAGATGGCTTGGAGAAGAAAATATCCGCTGTTAAGGAAGAATTATCCGTCATAAAAACAGAAAATTCCCGGTTAGAAGAAAACCTGAAAGATGAAGAAAGTGCCCTTCTGTTGTTGAGGAAAGAAAATGAGAAATTAAAATCCGATTCTGTTGCTAAGGAGGCGCAAATAAATAAATCTGATTCGAAAGATAATATGCAGAAAATCGATAAGGAAACGGAAACCATTATCCAGAAAACCGGTTTAGATAAGATCAAGCCGAAAGATTTCGTTACTGATTTTAAGGGAAGCGAGCAGTTTTTGCAAAACTGTTCCACTCAGGTTTGCATGAAGATAATTCTTAATAATTCAGGGATCGAGTACGCAAGATCCGCGCAGTGGGAAAAGGCCGAACTTGTGTTTAAGGAGGTTTTAGCTATCGATCCCGGATACAATCCGGTGAAATTAAATTTAGGGCTTGTCTATGATAAAACAAAAAGCAAGAAGGATGCAGTTTATTATTGGTTGAAAGTTTACGATATAAAGGCTTAGTAAAAAATTTGCAGAAAGTTCACACTGCCTTAATGACATTGTCACCTTATTTTTGTATAGTTTATTTAATAAGGAGAAGATATGGTCCTGAAAAGAAAAATTCTGATCGTTGATGATGAAAAGGAGCTTGTAAAATTAATCACTTTTCATATGTCCATAGCCGGATATGATGTGCTTTCCGCTAATAACGGTGCCGAAGCGATAGAGATATGCGAGCAAAAAAAACCTGATTTAATTATTCTGGATATCATGCTTCCCAGAATTGACGGTTGGGAAGTATGCCGGCGTTTAAGGCTTAATGCTCACACGAGAGATATACCTATTATTATGCTCAGCGCACTTTCCGAAGTAACCGATAAACTCAGGGGTTTTGATCTGGGAGCGGATGATTACGTTACCAAGCCGTTTAGCCCAAGGGAGTTGGTGGTTAGGGTGAAACGGGTGCTTGCCCGGTCTGAAAATAAGCCGCTGCCTCCAAGGAGCATCAAAATAGGCCCGTTGGAGATAGATGGAGAAGATTTTATAGTAAAGCGCGAGAACAAAGAAATTGTCCTTACTGAGAAAGAAAAAGGCATCCTCAGGCTTCTTATAAATAACCCCGGAGTAGTCTTAAGCCATAGTAAAATTTTGGATACGGTCTGGGGAGAGGACAATATTGTTGAGTACGGCAACATCGACGTGCATATTAGGCACCTAAGGGAGAAAATAGAACAAGACCCCGATGATCCGCAGTTGATCAAGACAGTGAAGGGGAAGGGGTACAAATTTGAGGTTTAAGAGTTCACATAAAGTTCACAATGTTTTAAGGATTTTGTTACCTGTGTTGTGTAGACTTAAGATGAAAAGGAAGGCAAATAATATGGGAAAAATATTAGGGAAGATAATAAAGAGGGCCGTGGATTACGTGAAAGAAATCATCAATGAGGAAGCGATGATGATGGATATGTTCTATAAGCAATCGCTTAAAGAGATATGATGGCTGTTATTAAAGAAAAAAAGATAATGGTGGTAGAGGACGACCAGAGTATTAACAGGCTCATTGCTTATAATCTTGCCAAGAACGGTTTTGACAGCGAGTCTGTTTACGACGGGCTTGTAGCGGAAAGACGGCTGGAAAAAGAGAGTTTTGATATTGTAATTTTGGATATTATGCTTCCGGGCGTCGACGGCTTTCATATTTGTAAGAGCATCAAGGAAAACCCGGCTTCTTTTAAGACATTTGTAGTAATTTTGACAGCGAAATCCGAAGAGCACGATAAGCTTTATGGTGCCTTACTTGGCGCAGACTACTATCTTACCAAGCCTTTCAGTGTGGCAAAACTAATGCAGATTATAAATGAGCTGATCAATATTCAGGATAAAGAGTTTGTTATAGAAAACAATAATATTAACTTTAATAAGCCTACCTTTGAAGCTACCCTTAGAGAGGAGGTGTTATGATGGGTACGCAAGTTATGTCTCCGATACGCAGAGAATTCGTGGTAAGCCATTTGCGTTCGCAGCTTAACCGGCTTAACCATGTTCTTGGGAATATTGAAGAAGCAAATAAAGTTGATTGTGATTATGCGCATTCAACTCTGAGGGAAATCGAAAACAATTTACGCCAGATCAGGAAATTGTGCGTAAACAATTGAACTGAAAGGAGAGAAGGAAAATGAGGAAGTTTTTAACAGCAATTATATTAGTTGGTATTATGGCATTGGGCGTAAGTTATTCCTACGCCGGAGAAATTGACCTGCTTCTCCAGAAACTCGTAGATAAAGGTGTTTTGACACCCGGAGAAGCACAGCAGATCGGCACAGAAACAAAAGAGCAGGTGAAACAAGAGATCGCCGCAGGTAAATACTCTTCACTGCCTCAATGGGTGCAGAATACGAAAATAAAGGGTGATTTCAGGTTGAGGTATCAGGACGACTACGCAAAAGCAGCAGCTCCCGGAACTAAACAAAGTAATCAGCAGCGCGCGCGCTTTCGTCTGCGTCTTGGTTTGGAATCAAAAGTAAATGATAAGATCATGGTGGGAGTTGGTTTGGCTACTGGTTTAAATACTCTTACTGCTACGCAAAATGCTAACAAAGACACTTCACGTTCAACAAACCAAACATTCGGTCAGGGATTCGGTAAGTCACCTATTAGCCTTGATTATGCTTTTGCCCAATATACCGCGGCTCCTTGGGCCACAATAATCGGCGGTAAGTTCAAGAATACGCTTTGGGAGCCCGGGGACCTTATCTGGGATACCGATATTAATCCTGTAGGCGCTTCTTTGAAGTTAAATAAGAATATCAATTCCAATGTTTCCTTATTTATGAGTACGGGGATTTTGACTATAATGGAAGATACCGGCAACACAAGTGCTCCTACGATGTTTACGATCCAGCCGGGAGCTAACTTTAAGGTTAATGATGCAATAAACATTAAAGGCGCTGTTTCATATTATCAAGCTTTTAGCGTTAAAGGAAGAACCCTTGATGGAAATGTTGGTACAAATAGTCATACTGAAGGCACATTCACAGCCACAGGTCATTTGCTATACGATTACAGTAATATAACGCCTGCGGTAGAAGTATCTTTTAAGGAACCGTTTAAGGCATTGGGAGTAGATCTTCCGTATCTGGCATTGTTTGGCGAATATGTCCAGAATATTAACTCATCTGTTAAGAGTGATAATACCGGATATATGCTTGGTTTTAAGGTTGGCGCAGAAAAGGTTGAAAACTTTGGCGATTGGCAGTTTAGGTATAACTATGCCATGTTAGGCAAAGATGCTGTTTTGGATATCCTGCCTGATTCTGACCGTTATGGCGGTAAAACCGGTATTAGATCGCACGAAGGTATGTTTGATTTGGGTTTAGGTAAAAATACCTGGTTAGGTTTTGATTACTATTACGGATGGCAAATACCGGGTAATTTTAACGTTACCCAGAGTAAACCTGCGCAGGTCTTTCAGCTTGATTGGAATATGAAGTTCTGAAAGTTGTATAGGATAATATAAGGAGGAAATTAAATGAAATTCTTTAACAAGTTATGGATTATGGGGTTACTGATATTAGGCATAGCTTTCCCCTGTTATGCAGAAAAAATCGTAGTTGAAGGTTCTACAACGGTTTTGCCTATTGCACAGAAGGCGGCAGAGGTATTTATGAATAATACCCCGGGTGCTGATATATCGGTGCGCGGAGGCGGATCGGGAGTAGGCATAGCGTCTTTGCTGGATAAAGCTTGTGACATAGCGGATTCTTCGCGCGCGATTAAAGATACCGAGCTGGATAAGGCAGCTGCTAACGGAGTGAGCCCGAAGGCCAATGTTATTGCAATGGATGGCATCTGCGTTATCGTGCACCCATCAAATAACACGGATGCATTAACTAAGAAGCAAATCAAGAATATCTATACCGGTGCTATTTCAAACTGGAAACAATTAGGCGGTCCAGATGAGAAAATTGTGGTTATCTCGCGTGACAGCTCAAGTGGAACTTTTGAGGCTTTTGGCGTCCTCGTTCTGGATGGGGCAAAAGTAAGGTCAGATGCCCTCTTGCAAGCTTCCAACCAGGCAGTGGCTTCTACCGTAGCCAGTACTCCCGGAGGAATCGGTTATGTCGGGTTAGGGTATGTTACCTCTTCGGTAAAAGCAGTTGATGTTGACGGTATTAAAGGAAGCAAGGAAACAGTTCTTACTAATAGATATCCCATTGGCAGGCCTTTATTTATGTATACAGATGGCGCGCCTAAGGGATTAGCGAAACAGTTCATCGATTTTATCTTAAGTCCTGAAGGGCAGAAGATAGTTGATGAAGAAGGTTTTGTGGCATTAAAGTAAAAATGAGTGTTTTGCTCATTTGGTTAACAAGCCACGGCAGGTTTCGCCCTGCCGTGGCCTCCTTTTTATGAAAGAAAAATTATATAAATGGATCTTTACTGTTTTGGCGTTCGCCTCTTTAATATTCCTTTTAGGTATTGTCTTCGTACTTTTTAAGGAAAGCCTACCCATATTCTTAAAAGTTAATATATTCAAATTTCTCTTTGGTAGAGCCTGGTATCCTACCTATTCGCCGCCTGAATTTGGGATCTTGCCTTTAATACTTGCTTCAGTTTGGGTCACAGCAGGCGCGATATTAGTCTGTGTGCCTTTAGGGGTAGGGAGTGCCCTCTATCTTCATGAGTTGGCAGGCAATAGGCAAAAAGCCGTATTAAAACCGTTAATTGAAATATTGGCAAGCATTCCTTCTGTTGTCTATGGTTTCTTCGGTATGGTGGTTTTAACCCCATTCATACAAAACCTTTTTCATCTGCCTACGGGGCTCTGTGCTTTGAACGCCAGTTTGGTTTTAGGGGTAATGGCAACTCCTACGGTTTGCAGCCTTGCTGAAGATGCTTTGAGTTATGTTCCGAACTCTTTCCGTGAAGCATCTTTCGCGGTGGGAGCGGACAGGTGGCAGACATTGACACAAGTGGTCATTCCGGCAGCGGGCTCGGGAATTTCTACGGCAATAATTTTAGGTATGAGCCGGGCAATTGGCGAAACTATGACCGTGTTGATGGTTGCCGGAGGCGCCGCAGTTATTCCGCATTCATTTCTTGAACCTGTGCGGCCGATGACCGCGGCTATCGCCGCCGAAATGGGAGAAGCACCCATGGGAGGCCTGCATTACCATGCTTTATTTGCCATTGCCTTAGTATTATTCCTAACTACCTTTATTTTTAACATTATTGCCGAACTAGTCAGCAGGAGATTCAGGATAAAACTTGGATTAAGCGGATGAGCCAGTTTTTGTACATTGATAAAGAAGAAAAGGTAGGATGAAGAGAAATATCGTTCAAAATTTAGGCTTCTTTGCTTTGTTTTCCTGCATATTAACTACTGTTGTCTTTTTAGGCTTGATTATTTATTTTATCAGCGTAAGGGGTTTTAAGGTAATTTCATGGGAGTTTCTGACTCAGGGGCCACGGATGGGGATGACCCAAGGAGGAATTGCTCCGGCCATTGTCGGGACGCTCTATTTAACTCTGGGAGCTATTTTGCTCGCGCTACCTTTGGGGTTGGCATGCGCGATATATTTATGTGAGTATTCCCCTAAAGGTTTTGTGGTGAATATTATCAGGATCAGCATAAATAATTTGGCAGGTGTGCCTTCGGTTGTATTCGGGCTTTTCGGATTCGCGGTTTTTGTGAAATTTTTCGGTTTCGGCGTATCCATACTTTCAGGAAGCCTTACTTTAGGTATCCTTTCTCTTCCTTTGATCATTTCAGCCAGCCAAGAGGCGCTCCTGGCAGTGCCGCAGTCGATAAGAGAAGCATCATTATCTTTGGGTGCGACAAAATGGGAGACGATAAAAAATATAGTTTTGCCTACAGCCTTGCCCGGTATTTTAACCGGAGTGATCTTGAGTATAGGCAGGGTAGCAGGAGAGACAGCGCCGATACTTTTTACCGCGGCAGCTTTTTACACCAGAGGGTACCCGAAATCCGTTTTTTCCGAAGTAATGGCCCTGCCGTACCATATCTACGCGCTGATGACCGAAGGGACCCATCCGGACCAGCAGAGGGCAATTGCTTATGGTTGCAGCTTGGTTTTATTGTTCATGGTTTTATTGATTTCGGCGCTCGCGATTTTTATCCGGCAGAAACAGAGAGGAAGAGATGGATAACAAGTTAAAGATCAAGGCCCAGGAGGTTGATTTTTTTTACGGGAAGACCCACGCCCTTAAGAATATCAATCTTGATATTTATGAAAATCAGGTCACCGCCATCATCGGCCCTTCGGGGTGCGGGAAGTCTACTTTTATAAGGTTATTGAACCGCATGAATGAATTAGTCACGCACTCAACCGTTACCGGATCAATTTATTTTAACGGTATGAATATATTTGAGGCCTCGGTTGATCCGGTTGATATCAGAAAACGCATAGGCATGGTTTTTCAAAAACCCAATCCTTTTCCCAAGAGTATATTTGAGAATATCAGTTACGGCCTTAAGGTGAACGGGATCAAAGATAGGTCGTTTATCGAAGAAAAAGTGGAATGGTCCTTAAAAAAAGCGGCATTATGGGAGGAAGTAAAGAACAGGCTTCATGAAAGCGCCTTGAAGCTCTCCGGAGGCCAGCAACAAAGGCTCTGCATTGCCCGCTGTCTTGCGATCCAATCTGAAGTGATCCTTTTTGATGAGCCGTGTGCCAGCCTTGATCCTATATCAACCGCAAAAATAGAGGAACTTATTTTAGAGTTAAAAAGTGAATACACGATAGTAATTGTAACGCATAACATGCAACAGGCAGCCCGGATCTCGGATTTTACCGCGTTTTTCCTGATGGGAGAACTTATAGAGTTTGATAAGACACAGGATATTTTTACCAAGCCGACAAACAAAAAGACGGAAGATTATATTACCGGGAGATTTGGCTAATGGAGAAAAAAGCCAAGGTGCTGTTCGTCTGTATTGAAAATTCTTGCCGTAGCCAAATTGCTGAAGGTTTTGCAAGGCATTTTGGAAAAGATATATTGGAGCCTTACAGCGCAGGATCAAAACCTTCCGGATTGGTCAATCCTTTTGCCATAAAAGTCATGGAAGAGGTTGGAATTGATATTTCTCAACAAGTATCAAAAGGATTCAATGAGCTGCCGGTAAAATATTTTGATTACACAGTGACTTTGGGGTGCGGAGACGTTTGTCCTTTTGTACCCGCAGATATCCATATCGAATGGAAAATAGAAGATCCGAAAGGCAAAAACATGGAATTCTTTCGGATAGCAAGGGATCAGATCGCGAAGAAAGTAGCTGATTTAATCAAAGAATTAGATAATAAATAAAGGGAGCAATCTATGGAAAGACATTTGGACCAGCAGTTAGCTGATTTAAAAAATGAATTAGTAGTTATGGGCTCGCGGGTAGAAATGGCGATATTCGAGTCTATTGAGTCCCTTAAACAATTAGACAGGGGAAGGGCAGACAAAGTTATCAGTGACGATAAAATAATCGATGATTTGGAAAATGCGATCGATGAAAAATGCCTTGAACTGCTGGCTTTACAGCAGCCAATGGCCATTGATTTGCGTTTTATCGCGATGGAGATGAAAATATCCACCGATCTGGAAAGAATGGCGGATCTGGCCGTGGATATAGCTCAAAGGGTATTGGAACTTGCGGATAAACCTTTGCTAAAGCCCCTTATCGATATACCTAAATTAGCGGTAATTGCGCAGGAGATGACCAGAGGGGCCATTGAATCTTTTCTTAATTTGGACGCGGAATTAGCCAAAAAGTTGATCTTACGCGATAAGGAAGCAGATGCTTTACGTAATTTAGTGCAGCAAGAATTGATCAATGATTATATCTCTATAGACAAAAAAACAATCCCGCGCGCCATTCCTTTGCTTTTAGTTGCGCGCCACTTAGAGCGTATCTGTGACCACGCCACCAACATCTGCGAAGATGTTATCTATATGATCGAGGCAAAAGTAGTCAAACACCATCCTGAAAAACTGCAAGAGAGCTGAAGAACCTTAAAGCCAACCGAAAAATACCGCCACTTATCTCCAGTCATTAAATAAGATAATTTTACTTAGATTTTACATTGATTTTACATACATTCAATGGCTCTCCGTTATTATGATCAACAATCAAAAGGAGGAAGCATGTTTAAAAAATTGATTTTCAGTTTAGGCTTAGTAATGTTTTTTGGTATAGCGTTTGCGGCGGATAAAAATTCCATTCAGGTCAAAGGCTCTGATACAATGGTGAACTTGGGCCAGGCATGGGCAGAAAAATATATGGAGGAAAATCCCGTGGATTTTATCGCGGTTACCGGAGGTGGATCGGGTACGGGGTTATCTAGCTTGATCAGCGCCTCTTGCGATATTGCCATGAGCTCAAGAAACATCAAGGATAAAGAAATAGCCTTGGCAAAGCAAAAAGGCATAAACCCTAATGAGATCAAGGTGGCGTTAGACGGTTTAGCTGTGGTGGTTAATCCGAAGAACGCCGTAAGTAAGCTCACCTTGGATCAGCTTAAAGGTATTTTTACCGGAAAGATCGTAAATTGGAAGGAAGTAGGGGGCACTGACTCAAAAATCACTATTCTTTCCAGAGAGGTGAATTCTGGGACGCACGTTTATTTTAAAGAGCATGTTTTAAGAAGAAATGACTCCAACTCAAAAGAAGAGTTTGCAGCATCCAGCCTGATGCTTTCTTCATCGCAGGCAATTGCCGATGAGGTAGCAGGTAACTCTTCGGCTATAGGTTACTATGGCATGGGTTATATCAGCCCTAAACAAAAGGCAATACTTGTAGCCAAAGATGATAAGTCGGAATACGAGGCCCCAACAGAGGCAAATGTTTTAAATGGTAAATATCCTATATCCCGTCCACTATTCCTATATACCAACGGAGAGCCTCAAGGGTTGGTAAAGAAATTTGTAGATTTTACGCTTTCCAAGCAAGGGCAGGAGATAGTTTCCAAAACTGATTTTGTAGCGCTTAATAAGTAAGGAGCTTGGTGAGAAAATTAAAGGAAGGGATAATTGAGAAGCTAATCCTGATTTGCGGATTAGCTTCTATTTTTTTTGTTGTCCTTATTTTCCTTTTCTTGCTTAAGGAGGGGCTTTCGGTATTTAAGACTGTTAACCCTTTTAATTTTTTATCCGGGAAGAACTGGTATCCTATTTCCGAACCTCCCCAGTTAGGAATATTGCCTCTGATTTTAGGTTCATTTCTGGTGACAATCGGGGCTTCCATAATTTCAATACCCATAGGCGTTGCCTGTGCAATTTATATTGCTGAAATTGCTCCCGGGAATATAAAAGAGGTTTTAAAATCCGGTATTGAACTTTTGGCAGCAATACCCAGCGTGGTATTAGGCTTTATCGGAATGGTAACATTGGTGCCATGGGTTAAAGCTGTATTTCATCTTCCTACCGGCCTGACTGCTTTATCAGGAGCAATAATGCTGGCATTTATGGCCATGCCTACGATCGTCTCCATCGCGGAAGATGCGCTTTATTCGATCCCTAAATCTTACAAAGAAGGTGCTTTTGCTTTGGGTGCTACGCATTGGCAGACGATCTGGCGGGTCATGCTTCCGGCTGCCTCTTCGGGAATTCTTGCCGCGATCATGCTTGGTATCGGCAGGGTGATCGGCGAGACCATGGCGGTGATGATGATCACCGGTAATGCCGCAGTCATCCCTCATACTATTTTACAGCCTGTGCGTACCTTAACCGCTACTATTGCTGCGGAGATGGGGGAAGCGGTAGTCGGCAGCGAGCATTATTTTGCCCTTTTTGCCATAGGTATTGTTTTATTTATAATCAGTTTTGCGATCAATGTGGGCGCGGATCTATTTTTACACAGGAAGAAAACATGAGGAATTCTAAAAGAAGCCAGAGTATAGCCTTTTTTTTCTTATTCCTGTCCACACTTTTAATTGTGGTCCCTGTTGGTTTAATTGTTGTAATTATCATAATAAAAGGAATACCCGCAATAAACTGGCAATTCATTTTTGATATTCCCCGTCAGGGGATGCGGGCAGGAGGGATATTCCCTGCGATCATCGGAACCATTTATTTAGTCACAGGGGCGATCATTTTTGCCCTTCCTATAGGTTTGCTGGCTGCGATATACTTAAGCGAATACGCAAGGGATAATTTTTTGACCCGTATTATCAAGTTAGCCATAATTAATCTTTCGGGAGTGCCTTCAGTTGTGTATGGGCTTTTCGGGTTGGCACTCTTTGTAGTATTTTTTAAATTTGGGGCATCTATTCTTTCCGGGAGCCTTACTTTAGGGATCATGATTTTGCCTATAATCATTACTACTTCGCGCGAGGCATTGGAAAGTGTTCCGCAATCATTTCGCGAAGTCAGTTTATCTTTGGGAGCAAGCAAATGGCAAACCATAAGGCATATAGTTTTACCTAACGCTATTCCGGGTATCTTAACCGGAACGATTTTAGGGTTAGGCCGGGCAGCAGGAGAGACCGCGCCCATTCTTTTTACTGTTGCCGCGTTCTATTTGCCGCGCCTTCCCAAATCCATATTTGACCAGGCAATGGCCTTGCCGTATCACCTTTACGTTATTTCTACTCAGGTTCCGAATGTAGATGAAAAAATAAGGTATGGTACCGCGCTGGTATTGCTTATGCTGGTTTTATCCATGAATTTGGTGGCTATTATCATCCGTTATAAATTCAGGAAGAAGAAAAAATGGTAAACTTAACATTTGTTCTACCGAGGCATGTTTCTCGCCGCACCGCTCGGATTTCCCCAGCGTGGAAATCCTCGCTCGGCGAAAATTTTCGCTCGCCCAAACAGGCTGGTGAAGGGGCACCTTGCCCGTTTAAATTTTCAACGTGCTGCTCAAAACATGCCTCGGTAGTTAAGAAAAATTTACCGGATTCATTTCAAGGGAGTTGATGTGGTAAAATTTAATATTAAAGATTTAAATATTTGGTTCGGCCAACATCAGGCATTAAAGTCCGTGAATATGGAAGTATTCTCTCATGAGATCTTAAGCGTCATTGGCCCATCCAATAGTGGAAAGACCACTTTCTTAAGGATGCTTAACCGGCTGAATGAATTGCAGCCTACTTTTAAAATGGAAGGCAACGTTGAATTAGACGGAAAGAACATAAAAGAAGTGGATGTAGAATTGATACGTAAGAGAGTGGGGACGGTTTTTGCTCTTCCCTTGCCTTTACCGTTATCGGTTTTTGATAATGTTGCTTATGGGATCAGGATGCATGGCGAGAAAAAGATAAAAAATATAGAAGAGATTGTTGAGAATTCCCTTAAGCAGGCGTATCTGTGGGAAGAAGTAAAAGACAGGCTTGCCACATCAGCTTTTAAGTTATCCGGAGGCCAGCAGCAGCGGCTTTGTATCGCCCGCACATTGGCAGTTGAACCGGATGTGATCCTTTTTGATGAGCCGTGTTCGGGCTTAGACCCTATCTCAACCTCAAAGGTTGAAGATGCCATGTTAGAACTGAAAAAAAATTACACTATAGTTTTGGTTACCAATAATGTTAAGCAGGCAGCCCGTGTTGGGATGCGCACCGCGTTTTTTTTAAACGGAGAGTTGATTGAATTGGATAATACGGAAAAAATATTTACTTCTCCAGTGGATAAGCGCACCGACGGGTATATAAGCGGAAAGTTCGGATAATGAGCAAAATACAGGTAAACAATCTCAATCTTTGGTACGGTGATTTTAAGGCGCTGATAAACGTCAATGCCGCTTTTGCGGAAAAAAGGATCACTGCTATAATCGGCCCTTCAGGTTGCGGCAAATCTACAATGCTCAGGGTTTTTAACCGTATGAATGACCTGATCGAAGGCGTGCGAACTACCGGTGAGATAATAATAGACGATCAGAACATTCTTGATGGTGAAGCGGACCTTATTGTATTGCGCAAAAAAGTAGGTATGGTTTTCCAGCGGCCCAATCCATTTCCCTTGTCCATTTATGAGAATATCGTTTTTGGGGAAAGGATACACGCGGAGGATATTTCGCGCTCCAGATTAGACGGGGTTGTGGAGTGCAGCCTGAAAGCAGTGCTTTTGTGGGATGAATTAAAGGATAAATTAAATAAGCCCGCATTAGGATTATCCCTTGAACAGAAGCAGCGGCTGTGTATCGCCCGGCTTATTGCGGTAAAACCGGATATCCTGCTTATGGATGAGCCTTGCTCTACACTCGACCCGCAGGCAACCGCGCGCATAGAAGAATTAATGCGTGAACTAAAAAATAATTATACTATAATAATAGTGACGCACAATATGCAGCAGGCAGCCCGGGTCTCCGATGATACGGGCTTCATGTTATTGGGTGAATTGATCGAATTCGGGAATACCGAACAGATATTTACCAGCCCCAAAGATAAACGCACGGAAGATTATATAACCGGGAGGTATGGGTAATTAGTCACCAGTCATCAGTCGCCTGTCACCAGTCATCAGTCGCCTGTCACCAGTCATCAGTCGCCTGTCACCAGTCCAGAATATTATGAAGATTGTGAATTTTGAAGATTTAGATGCTTGGAAAGAGTCAAGAAAATTAATGCAAAAAGTTTATTCAATAACGAATAATAAACTTTTTAAGATAGATTTTGGTTTAAAGGAACAAATTCAAAGGGCTGCGGTTTCTTGTATGTCAAATGTTGCTGAAGGGTTTGACTCAGGAACCGATCAACAATTTATACAATTCCTAGTATATGCTAAACGTTCAGCTTCGGAGGTACAATCTATTTTGTATGTAGCTGCTGATTTAAATTATATAAATAAACAAGAATTTGAAGAGATTTATAATTTAGCCATATCAGTTCGTAAGTTATGCTCAGGTTTTATTAAGTATTTAAAAGGTAGCCATTAATTATTTATTTTGACCGGTGACTGGTAGACCGGAGACTGGAGACTCAAATGGAGAGGCATTTTGATGAAGAGTTAAAAGAACTACATAAGGAAGTCCTTAGCATGGGGATAATGGCACAGGAGGCAATTTTTAAATCCATTGAAGCCCTGAAGAACAGAGACAAGGTCCTTGCTGAAGAGGTGATCAGCACTGATAATAAGGTAGATGAATTGGAGCTTACTATCGATGAACGGTGTATTGATTTGATCGCCCGCCATCAGCCTATGGCAGGAGATTTGAGGTTTATTACTACCGGAATGAAAATAAACGCCGACCTGGAGCGCATCGCCGACCTTGCTGTGGATATTGCCCAACGCGTGCTGGAGCTGGTGAATAAGCCATTGCTTAAACCCTTAATCGATATCCCTAAATTATCCGCCATTGCCCAGAATATGGTGCGGGATTCTATTGACGCGTTCGTAAATAAAGATGTTAATCTGGCAAAAAAAGTAGTATTATCAGATTCTGAGGCGGATAAGCTGCGTAATTCCGTGCAGGATGAATTGATAAATGATTATATGGCTAAGGATACAAAGACCGCTGAACGGGCAGTGGCACTACTTTTGATTGCCCGTTACCTTGAGCGTATCTGCGACCACACCACTAATATTGCCGAAGACGTTATTTATATGGTAGAAGGTAAAGTGGTAAAACATCATTTGGAAAAACTTGAGGAAAATAGAGAGTAGGCAATGGCAGATATATATCTTACTAAAGAAGGCCATCAGAAATTAGTTGATGAACTGGAGTATTTGCAGACTGTAAAACGCCGGCAACTTTCTAAGGCAATTGGGGAAGCCAGGGCGCATGGCGACATTTCTGAGAATGCCGAGTATGATGCGGCTAAAGATGCACAAGGTTTAAACGAGAAGAAGATCTCCGAGCTTCAGGAAAAATTAGGCCGGGCGCGCATCTTAGATGGCGCCAATATGCCTAAGGATGAAGTTCTGATAGGGGCTACGGTAAAATTAAAAGATATGGCTACCGATGAAGAGTTTGAGTATATGCTTGTTTCGGAAGAGGAATCTGATTATGAGCAAAATAAAGTGTCGGTTTCATCTCCTGTGGGTGCCGGGCTTCTCAATCATAAGCTGAACGAAATTGTCGAAATCAAAGTCCCTGCCGGCATATTAAAATATAAAATTACCGGGATTTCGCGCTGAAGCGGTAATTGATTTGACAATTGCATTCCGTGTTGTATAATTAATCTTAGTTTGAATACGTTATAACCAGAGAAGAAGTGTCACGTGTTATTCAGGATCCAGTGACAAAAAAGGAGGCAGAGATGAGGAAGGCAGGGGGGTTCACGCTTATCGAGTTAATAATAGTTGTTATAGCTATCGGCATTCTCGCTACTTTTGCTGTGCCGCAGTATTTAAAAACAATCGAGAGGGCAAAGACCTCTAAGGCTCGGCATGCTTTAGGGTTGATCGCGCAAGCAGAGAAAGCTTATCGTGCGGAAAATGATAAATATCTTGATGTTAAGCAAGCCGATCTTAATAGCACTACGGTGGGAACTGGGCTTGGTGGTTTCGTAGAATTAGATGAAGTAGTAGCTGATAAAGATTGGGGATATGAAGTAAGTGGTTCTAGTGCTTCCGCATTTTTAGTTACGGCAAAAAGGTCAAATGGTAACTATAGTGGGAAGACTGTTAGTTTGAATCAGAGCGGAGCATGGGCCGGAGATTTACCGAAAGAAGTAGGCGGCGAAGGAGTAAGCAGTACCCCTACAACCTAGCTTCAAGTTCTATTTATGAAAAAAGGTTTTACTCTTTTAGAAGTATTGGTTATTGCGATAGTCATCGGCCTCTTGGCTACTTTTGCTATGCCGCAGTTTGTCAAGATCCAGGAAAAGTCGTTGGATAACGAAGCTAAGGGTTATTTGGTCATAATGCAGGCGGCGGAAAAGGTTATAAAATCGGAAGGCAGCGGTTTTTATGGTAGTTCGAATCACACCGATTTAAATAACTACTTGGATGTAACCCTTCCTACAGGTACCGGATTAAAATGGAATTACTCTACCAAAGTTACTTCAGCTTCCGGGTCTAATCCTGAAACTGTGTGTGCCCAGGCACAAAGGAATCCCAATGGCAGATATTGGCTTATGAGGGATACGGACGATACTCCTATTGCTTCTTCTTCGGCATGCCCTTAGTTTGTAAAGAATATATTTAAACAATTGAAAGGCACTCTTGTTTTATAAAGAGTGCCTTTTTGTTAATTTAGTTTCTATCTGGATATTTTGCTTGAATAGTCATATTTAAAATGTTAAACTTTAATTGTACGAATAAGGATAAAAAAAGAGGAGAATTTATTGTGGTTAAGGGTTTTACTCTCGTGGAAGCCGTGGTTGTTTTTGTCATCGCGGGGCTCATGGTTTCTTTTGCTATGCCTAGTTATGCCAAGTATATAGAAAGAATCAGAGGCAAGAGGGCGGAAATGAACCTGAACACCATTTACAATATGCAAAAAAGATATAAACTTGATAACGGGGCTTATTATGAGTGTGCCACTAATCCTTGTCCTGCCAATTATATTTGTCCTTCACCATCCTGCGCTATTAACTCGATTAATAATGATTTAGGGATTTTTATTGTTGACCCTTATTTTACATACAGTATAGATAAAGTAGACGGAACATCAGGGGAGTATACGGTTACAGTTACGCGGGCTGCGGAAGGGCCGTGCGCGGGCCAGACTATGATTTTTAAAAGTTCAGATAAGACGGTAACAAGGAACTGCGGATTATGGTAGGGGTAAAATATGGCGGATAAACATAAGATAACTGTTATTTTGCTATCGGCAGGGATTTTGGTTGTTTTTTTATTCTGCCCCCATTTCACATTTGCTAAAAACACGGTAATTGATTATATCCCGCGGGATCAGGAGTACATTAAGGTAGATAAAGACTACAGTTCTTCTCCTTACGTTTTAGGTGAATCTTCCTGTTCGGTACTGGAAACCTTGAACACGAAAGCATCCAAATGTTTGAGATGCTTGCATATTAAAGATTTATGCCCGGATTGCTGCTTAATCACGACTGGTACAAGAAAGACCCAATGTAAAGATTATGCAGCCCTGCTGCCTTCTGTCGTTGCGCCTTTTCAGCCGTCTGATGGTGGTACTTATAGAGAAAGATGTTCTCAGGTGGATAGTTGTGTAACTACAACCGGAGAAAGCGCAGGAGCAACAGATAAGGGATATAGTGATTATAAAACCTATTGTTCCGGTGGCTCAGTCTCGGGCTGCCAGGCCAAAGGATGCCCTACGACTGAACCGGGAGGCTTGGCTAAATGCACAGCATCATCGGCAAATACTTGGGTATGCGACCAACCCGGGATCCAAGATTTAAAATATCCGGGGTGCGTACCGGCTAATAAAAGCGGCGTCGTTGATTGTTACAATAATTATTCCGGAAAATTTTATAGTATTTCGCCTTCGCCATCGTCTCCCGGCAGTTATATATATACCGTTAATCCCGATTTCATTAAGTGTATAGGTAGTTGTAATACGGCAGCCAATGGCTATGAGGGAGTCTTTAAAGCATATGATTGTTGCAGATATGATAATTCTATTTGTTGTCAGGATGTAGGCTGTATGCGGGGGCACGATAACACAGTAGACCCAAGCTTGGTAGTAAGGCCCGGATACCAAAATAACTGCACTGGTAGTGATAGCGATCCGAGCAGTGCCTGTGGGGAAAGGATAAATTGGCCTGAGTGTCAGATAGGTTCGACAGTCCCGGCTCTTTGTTGCGACAAGCTTACTAACGATGATTGTGCAATATTTTCTGGAGATATGAATACGCTTGTTAACTGTTTGGCAAGAGGTGCTGCTTCATGTGATCTGCCAAGCGGTACGACCGTTCCTTGTTCTTCTTGTTTTAACGATATTTCTAAATCCGACGATGAATTAGAATATGAGTTTGTGGCGAAAAGCAATGAAAGATTGTTGGTTATCTGGCAGGTTCAGGCTACCCCTGAATACTGTAAGGCAGATACCGCTGATCCGAGTTCCTGTTCACCTACATCTTCATGGGAAGTGGGCGATGCCCCGGATACCTCTTTTTATACCACAATAAAAATATTTGATGATTCCGGTACAGAAATATACCCCGGAAGTAACGCTGTTCCTGTCCTGAATCAGAGAAGTTTTATCGCCGATTTCTCTATATTAGGGGCAATAGCCACGGGCATGGATAATTCAACTCCGCCTAAGAGTATATTTAAGCAAGGCCAGAGATATAGGGTAAAACTTTATTATCTTCTTACGCCTTTAAGTAATTATGTATTGCGCGCAACAGTTAATCATTCACAGTTTATTATTTTAAGGATAAGGGAATAAATTATTAACAGGTTTTATTAAAAATGAGGAGGGAAAGATGAAAAAATATGGTTTGTTGTTGGCAGTTCTTTTCTGTTTTTTATCTACTGCGCAAGCAAAGGATACGCTTACTACTAACGTTGAAATTGTTCCAAAGGTGTACCAAGTATGCCCCACTACAACGGTGACTTTAGCTCCTGCGCGCTGGATGGAATTCTCGGATTGCATTTGTAGCAAAGGTGAACTTCCCTGTTGCAATACATTGAAAAGTATTTCGGGTAAATATAGAGGGGGTAAATCTACGGGCTATATAGGGAGCGAACCTGACTTTGAGGAGGTTCCTGGATTAACGCTTTCTAATATAGATACAGAAAATGCTTCTAGTGTATTGATTACCTGGACAGTAAGAATTGAAGGAAGTGGTAAGAGAATAAATCCGTGGGGAAGCTTTTGCTCCAAATGGCATGGGACAATTACTGAAAATTTCAGGGGCGGGAAGGCTTATTCGCTGGCCTATGTTGATTATGGAAAGGGTTACGTCAAGGCTATAGAAGGGCAGCCAGCAGCTACTATGACCGTACCTGATGCCGGAGTAGTTACGTTTTCGAATCCAAGTGACCCGACACATACAGGAAGTTGTTTGTTGAAAGCTCCAGCAGAGGGATTTCCTGCGAAAATTGATGTAAAAATTTACTGGAAAAACGACACTTCTTTAACAATAACCAGTAAAGCTAAATATCGCACCCTGATAGTCACGGTATTTCCTAAGGGAAAGAATGAGTAAGGATTTGATTTTAGGAAGAAGTATTTTAAAGAGGTCAAAGCAAGGAGAGATCAGGGTTTCGGGTTTTACTTTAATTGAGATCCTGATTTCTCTTATTTTGATCTCATTGGGGCTTTTTTTCTGCACCAAAGTATTTATTGCGGGAAAATACCTTTTGAAAGAGTCAGAGAATAAATCGCGGGCTATGGAGATAGCCAGCATACATATGAATGAATATTTGGTTAAGTCCTACAATGACCTGTTTACCGGGCTGAAAAAAGACTCGGGGACCGCCGATGCAAAAGGTTTTTTTAGCTGGGAAGTTAATGTTACGGATTCGACGATAAAACAGGTGACTACCAAAGACGACATTCCTTATGAGCAAATTGAAGTTATTTGTAGCTATACAGAGAACAATGTAAACGGGACACCTGCAAAAAAGAGCGTCAGGCTGATAAATATTGTTCCATTCCCAATTATGCACCTTTTTACCGCAGTATCTGCACCGGCTTCCGAAGCCACATGTTACAAGCCTAAGCCTAAGCATGCGCCTGCCCTTTCAGGTTTGTGTTCGGCTGAGCCTGCTACATCTTATAGTGATCTCAATTTTATAGTATTCGATATGCCTTTTACTATTAAGGTCCAAAGTTATTTAATAATTTTCTATAATCTTTCTATAGATATGACGGACCATACTAATGTAGCGACTACGGACCTTATCCTTTCGAAATGTTTTATTATTGATACATCAACCGGAAAACCGGTAGCCGCGTGTAAAGATGGGTGTGGAGGGCCGACAGGCACCCCTATTCTTACCGAGCCGACCGTAAGTAATATGATTGGTACTCAGAAATTGCCTAAAGGCGCATATATATTAAGGGTGATCTGGTTTAAAGACCATAATGCCGGAAAGATTCTGGCAAAAAACGTAAGCGCAATCATATTCCAAAGTGAGAATGAGCCATAGGTTTGCGTATAGAAAAGCGATGACTCTTATAGAGCTCATTATTGCTTTGATAATTATGAGCGGAGTCATTCTTTTTATATCTTTCAGCGTGGTTTTCTTTATGGATCAGGTTCAGAGCAATATTGAAAGAAGCAATATTTATACCCAGTTGAGTTATACTATGGAAGATATGAAAATGCGCTGCGTAAGCGCCATTGATATAGGTTCCAGTTTTTCTGCTGGAGGAGAAGAAAAGCCGGAACTTATTTTTAAAGGGGAGACGGATATATATAACGTTAACCCGGATAACCCGGACGTAAATTCCAAGTCTTGGTATAAATATTATCTTAACAATGGAGATATGGTTATTAAAACTTGCGGTCCAATGGATTCAACTTGTAGTACAGGCAGCGAAGAGGTGCTTATCGATAAGATTTATAATCCTACTGTATCGTTCGCATATAACTCCGGTGAATCTCCTAGCCTTCTAAGGGTAAAATTAACAGCTCAGAGTAACAAGGTCCCGCTGGGCGCAGATAAAGAGATTACCAAAGAAGGAGCAATAAGGTTCTGGTTTATTGACATAGCCAAATGATCGCCATTATTTCTTCCATGATCATCGTAATCAGTTCTTTAGTGGTTACTCTGGTTACCCTGAACCCCAATTTACACAGCATTATGGAAAACGATTTTATGCGTTCCGGAAAAAACAACGCTTATTTGTACAGCCAGGAGTGGACTCAACTTAACCATCGCGCGGGTGTGCTTACTAAGGCAAATAATAAGCAGAATATTTCACTTGGAGATTTGAGCACAAAAGGCGCAGATAAGGATTCACAGCAATTAACGGCTAATATTGTTTTAGATAAGACAACTGGCAAGGATTTTACCATTACATTGAATCAAACAGTTGAAAAGCCAAAATCATAATCCATCCCTTAAAATACGCGTAGTATAATTTCCCGATCGAGTTATGGAAACTTTCAATGCTTTATGGACATTTCCGGCAATAGTTTTGGCCGCCATGCTTATTACCTGGGCTGCGGAATGCGGGCAATTTTTTATTTCACAAGGCTTAGCCTTAGCTGTTCTTGCTTGGATACAAACACTTCCTGAGTTCGCCGTAGAAGCGGTTATTGCGTATACGGCAGCAAAAGACCCTTCTAAAGTTCATCTTATTACAGCAAATTATACAGGTTCCTTAAGGTTATTTGTCGGCTTAGGCTGGCCCATGGTTTATTTTGTCGCTTTGTTTCTCAGTAAAGATCATAAGGCTAAGAAGTGGCCTTGGGCAATAGAGCTTGAGGATGAACATTCGGTAGCCATTCTTTCTCTTTTGCCGGCACTGCTTTATTTTCTGGTGATTTATTTTAAAGGCACCTTAAGTATTTTTGACGGTTTTGTGTTAAGCTCTATCTATTTTGTTTATCTTTATCTAGTCTCGAGGGTGCCGCCGCATGATAAAGAAGAAATTGATGATCTGGGCAGGATCCCCAAATATGTGATGAAATATAAATATCCGGCAAATGTTGCTTGGATCAGCTGTCTTTTTATTTCCGGAGCAGCTATACTGTATTTTTCAGCGCGCCCCTTTCTTAATTCAATGCTCA
>Ga0265316_10000476_pt1 | contig 45632 bp, 34 predicted proteins | sample 4522metaG_FD_202092 | JGI IMG/M metagenome (GOLD analysis project Ga0265316, IMG submission 202092) | Rhizosphere microbial communities from Carex aquatilis grown in University of Washington, Seatle, WA, United States - 4-5-22 metaG | ecosystem: Host-associated > Plants > Roots > Rhizosphere >... | reverse complement strand
GTGCCGGGCATTTCCACGTCCAGAAGAATCATGCAGGGCAAATTCTTCTCAAGCAGCGCCACGGCTTGCTCCGCGTTCTGGGCCGTGAGCATGTCGAAGTCGTCTCGCGCCAGGATTTCGCCCCAAATTCGCAGGAACTGAAAGTCGTCATCAACGACAAGAATCGTGTGGCGCGAGTGACTGGTGTACACGGCGGTGCCCGAGGCAAGATTCGCGTGCAGCCGGCTCAGCCGCAGGTGGGTCTTGATGCGTTCCATGACCTCCTGCTCCTGGAACGGCTTGCACACGTAGTCGACGCCGCCAGCGCGAAAGGCCTCGACCTTGTCGTCAACACCCTCAAGCGCGCTGATAAAGATGACGGGGACATCACGCAGACGCTGGTTCTGCTTGAACTGTCGGCAAAGCTCCAAGCCAGACATCTCCGGCATGCGGATGTCCAGGAGCACGAGGTCAGGAGGATCCGCACTTGCCGCCTCGAGTGCAAGTTTGCCGCTGGTCACCGGTCGGGGCACAAGGCCGCCGCGTTTCAAGATTGCGCCCAAAAGTCGCAAGCTCTCGGGCGCATCGTCCACGACGAGAACGCTGCTGCCTTCTACATTATCTGCCACCTTGCGCCTCACACCAGCAGGTTGTCGCTCAGCTTACTCATGGTCTTTCCCCTTTTGCTTGTTTCGGCAGCGCCAGGCGAAAAGTGGAGCTGCACCAAATAACGCATGGCGCTGCTATCAAATGGATCCTGGCGAGATGGATCGCTGACCCGGTCGGTCAGACAGGTGCTTGCGGCCGCAAGGAGGGAAACTGGGATCAAGCCCAGGGCCGTTGTGCCGATGCCATTTGCATGGCTGAACGTCGCAAGACGGCCCGGGCTAGGATTGGCGTTTCGTCGCCAGCGCAAAGCTGAGGCAAGACACAGACTGCGAGCACACTGAAACGGATCCTGTTTGTAGACGACGATCCAACCGCCCTCACTGGGCTTCGCAATGTTCTGCGGACCAAGCGTCGTGAATGGGACATGGTCTTCGCCATTGGCCCGGACGGGGACCCGTTTTTGGCGCCACGGATCGCCCCAATTTCTGGACACATCTTGTGCCCTCTGTGCCAATCTCCCGCCTACTTACACGGCAGCTTCGCTTCGCAGCCGCCGCTCGCTCCACACTTCTCGCTGTAGCACATGGCATCGCCGGTGCAGCTCACACCGTTCTGGGTAAGGTTCTGGCAAACCCCCAAAACGCAGACTGCGCTTGGCTGACACTGCGACAGGCCGGTACCGCAGGCTTCGCCCGCCGCCGGGATGGTCGTGCACGTGCCGGTCAGCGCAAGCAACCCCGTACCGACTTTGCAGTAGTTGCCGCTTGCGCACGCGTCGGGGAATCCAGGTTTGCACGCGGCGTTCGCGGCGTAGCTGCCGGCCCGCATGCACAACCAGTTGATGGCCAACGGCGTGATCGTCACGCTGTCCGCGACGCAGGCAAGACCGGTCTTGCACAGCAGCCCGAGGGCGGGATCGCAAGACCCACCTTCGATGCCCACGAACGCCTGCGCCGTGGTCCGACAGGTTCCAGGCGTCTTCTTGGCGTCATCCTTGCCCAGGCAAAGCAGTCCCGGGCCGCACGGAGGAGAACCATTTTCGCATGGTTCATCCGCGCCGACGGGCTGCACGCAAAGCTGGGTCTCGGTCGAGCATTGCAAGCCGCTTTGGCAGTCGCCATCCTTCGCGCAGGCTTGGCCTGCCACCAGCAGCGACGTGCACTGGCCGGGGCAGGTCGCGTTCGAGGATTTGCACAGGGCTTGGCCCTTGCATTCATCGTCGAGATCACAGGCGCCACCGAGGGTCACGGTACCGTCGAGCGCGGCCAGGCACTCGGGTGAATCGCGTTCGAGCATCTGCGCGCAGGTGCGTGCGCCGTAGCTGTCCAGGCACGCTTGCACCTTGCCACCGTCGTAGTGGACCTTGCCCTGGTCGATCTTGCCCTGAAGCAACGGGAAAGTGCCGTTGTTGATGCGCTTTTCGGTCACCGCCACGCAGTCCGTGCCGCCAAGAAACAGCGCAAAAATATCGCCGTAGCAATTCTGGTAAGCCTTGCATAGCGAATCAGCAAGCTTCGGCGGAAGATCGGCGAGCGGCACGGACGCGCCGTCGCCGCCCCCGCAGGCGGCGAGCGCAGCCAGCAACACAAGCCCTGATGCAGTCCAATTGCGTTCTTGCATGGTGATGTCCTTCGCCGCGGGTGATCGGAACCTTTGACTCAGCGTAGCCGTCTGGGCGCTGGCCTGTCCAGCGCCGGCTAGATTCTTCCATAGACACACCAGACGAGAGAATTCGCAAAGTGGGTTCATGGACGCAGTCTATTGACCGCCACTTGCAGGATAGTCAAAGACGCCGTGCCTGAGAAGTTCGTTCAATAGGGGCCGTCAGAAGGACCGACCCGCCGTCAGGATCCAGAAACGGTGGCAAGAGGCGCCCGGTTGCGCTCCGTGGAGGCGATCAAGCTCGCCGGGCTACCGGCGGACCGCGCCCACCAGCATCACGACTTGCATGACCAGGGCGCGGTCGCCCTCGATCTGCAGGCGCCCGGCGAGCAGAGCCTGCAAGGGTGCGAGCGTGCCTTGAGACAGTTCTTCGCACGTGCGGCTGTCCACCCGCACGGTGGAACGCGGACGACCGGCGCGCATGCCTGACGGGCCGAAAGCCACGTCGATGGCCCAGCGCCGTCGGCGGCGGCCCTCGATCTCGAAACTCAAGCGGCCGTCGATCTTGGCCAGCAGATCGACCTTGCCCTCGTCGACACACAACAGATCCATCACGCCCACCTCGGGCTGCAAGAGAGCGGGCAGATCCGGATCGTCGCGCAGCAAGGCCAGAAAATCCGCCGCGCTCTGTCGCAGCCAAATGTCGTTATCACCGTTGGAATGGGATCCACGCTGCGGGCCCGGCGGGCGACGGTTCACCGTCAGTGACTCGTCAGTCGCGCAAATGTCCCAATCGCCGCCGCCGGTACCCGACAGAGTCACCCGCACCGACGGGCTGTCGGGCGGCGGACGGCGAGACGCTGCTTCAAATGCGGCCGGCAGCCAGGATTCGATGATCTGATCCGCCGTGAGGTCCAGCGGCGGGCGGCTCCATCCGCTCACGAATCAGCGCCGCCTCTTGCCGGCTGAACTGGGCCGCCGGCTGGTCCGTTTGGGCGTCGCCTTGGCGGGGCGCTTGGCCGAGGAATGACGGGGCTTCCCGCGACGTTCAGCCTTGCCACGCGTCTCACGGCGCGCGGGCGCCCCCTCGCCATGCAGGCGCATGTCCACCTGTCGGCGCGCCACGCTGATGGACAAGACCTCCACCTGGACTGAATCGCCAAGCGAGAAGGTGCGGCCCGATCGCCGGCCCGTCAGTCGGCAGGCCACTTCGTCGTAGTCGTAGAAATCGTCGGGGAGAAGGTGCTCGGTGCGCACCAGCCCCTCGACAAACGGCTCGTCCGCCGCCACGAACACCCCGAAGCTGGCCACCCCGGAAATCGTGCCCGAGAGCACATCGCCCACGCGGTCGCGCATGAAGAACGACCGGTACAGGTCGACCACCTCACGTTCGACTTCCATGGCCTTGCGCTCGGAGAAGGACGACTGGGTGGCGATCAGCTGCATTTCCTCGGGGAGATTCCGTGGCCCCTTTTCAAGCGGTGCAAAGCCCCCGGCGGGTTTGCCCTGGCTGGCCAGCCGTCGCTTGAGCAGCCGGTGTACCACCACGTCGGGATAGCGCCGAATCGGTGAAGTGAAGTGCAAGTACGCCGGCGCGGCCAGACCAAAGTGGCCCACGTTGGTCCCGTCGTAGGTGGCTTGCTTGAGCGAACGCAGCGCCTTGAAAGACAGCGCCTTCTCCGCTGAGTGGCCCCGCAGCCGCGTGAGCACGGCCGCCAGTCCCGCTGGCGTGCGCGCTTCCTCCTCGTCGATCTGGATGCCGTAGCGCTCGGCCATCGCCGCAAAACTGTGCAACTTCTCCGCGTCGGGCACGGGATGGATGCGCCACAAGGTGGGCTCGTTGCGCTCTTGAAAGCTTTCGCCCACCGCGATGTTGGCGGCGAGCATGAATTCCTCGATCATGGCGTAGGCGTGGCGCTCGCCCGGATCGCGCCTCGCGCGCCGAATGTCGCGTACCAGCCCGGGATCGTCGCGGTCCAGCTCGATCACAACTTGCGGCAAATCCAGATCCAAGGCGCCGCGCTGCTGGCGCCGCTCGCGCAGCTTGCGCGCCAACGCATCGAGCGCACGCAGGGCCGGCAGCAAGGGCTCGTACTTCTTGTACTTGCCTTGCAGCTTGCCGGCCAGGGCCGCGGCCACCCCGGGGTAATCCAGGCGCGCGCGCGAATGGATCACCGCCGCGCAGAAGTCCTTGTCCCGCACGACTAGGTTGCTGTCGTAGTCGATGCGCACCACCATAGCCAGGCGATCCTGCGCGGGCAGAAGTGAACAGATATTGCCCGACAGTTCCTCGGGCAACATGGGAATGGCCCGATTGGGCAGGTACAAGCTGCAGCCGCGGCTCTGCGCCTCGCGGTCGAGCACCGTGCCCTCGCGCAGGTAGTGCGAGACATCGGCCACCGCCACCCAGACGCGCTGGATCCCGCCCGGCATCGCCTGCAAAGCCACGGCGTCGTCAAAGTCGCGCGCCGTCTCGGGATCGATGGTCATGAAGGGAACGTCGCGCAGATCCGCGCGATCGCGCCGGTCCGCGTCCTCCACCTTTGTGGGCATCTTCAGCGCGGCCTGCGCCACCTCGGCCGAAAATTCGTCTGCGATGTCACCGCAGGCCAGAACCTTCTCCACCTCGGTCAGCGGATCCTCGGGTCGGCCCAGCACCTTGAGCAGGGTCACTTCCAGCGGGGCGCCGGGCTGGGCGGGATAGGTTGCGATTTCGGCCACCACGGCCATTCCCGGACGTGGCGGATCGCCGCCGCCGCGCAGAACCACCACCTCGGTAATGCGCGGATCGTCGGGTTGAAAGCGCAGACTTGCGCCCGCGGCCACGATCTGCCCGGTGATCTTGCCGCGCCCGCGTTCGATGACACGCACGACCCGGCCCTCCAGCCCGCGCGGACCCACCCACCACTCGACCTCCACCCGATCGCTGTCCATGGCGGTATCGCGACTGCGCCGGTTGACGTGAACGTCCTCTGACCCGTCTTCCGGCACGACGAACCCGTAGCCGTCCGGGTGCACCTTGATTCGCCCCGTGACCAAGCGCAGCGGTTTCTGATTTTCTGTGTCCATCTTTCAGCCCAGCATACACGCGCCTGGTGCTGATGGCGGCACTTCGTGCCTGGTATGCCTAGGGCGCGTGCAGCGCGTAGAGCTTCTTGTCGTCAGTGCCGACGTAGATGGTGCCGTCCGCCGCCAGGATAGGCGAGCTGTCCACGTCGCCGCCCAGCTCGACCGACCAGCGCAACTTGCCGTCTGGCTCCAGGCAATACAGGCGATCGTCTTGGGAGCCGAACAGAATGGCGCCCGCCGCGTCCACCAGGGCGGACGAAAGGATGCGATCGCCGGTGCGGAAGGTCCACGCCGGGGTGCCGTCGCGATGAACGGCGTAGAAGAGGCTGTCGAACGAGCCTACGTACACCGTGCCGTCGCGGCCAATGGTGGGCGCCGCCCGAATGTCGTCGCCCGTGGAAAACGCCCAGACGATCTGGCCGAGCGGACTGATGGCGTAGAGCTTGTTGTCATCCGAGCCAAAGTAGATGGTTCCGTCTTCCTCGATGGCCGGGCTGGATTCGACATCGCCGCGCGCACGGAAGTCCCAGCGCTTGGTTCCGTCCTTGTTGATGACGTAGACGCTGTTGTCCATGCTGCCGACCACTACGGTTCCGTCGGCCGCCACCGCGGGTGCGGTCGAGATATGGCCACCGGTGGCAAAACGCCAGCGCAGATTGCCATTGGGGTCGACCGCATAGACCGCATCGCCGCCAAAGTAGATAGTTCCGTCCAGGCCGATGGTGGGCCCGCCGTCCACATCGCAGCGACTGGCCTCCGGCCCCACCCCCTGGGTCTGGGCGCAATTTCCCGCGCGCACCTTCCACAGCGATTTGCCGCTTCTGCCGTCAACCGCGTACAAGAAATCGTCGTCGGACCCAAGGTAAACCGCCCCGAAGGAGGCGACTGCTGGTGAGCTGAAGATCAGATCGCCGGTGGCAAACGACCAACGCGACTTGCCCTGCCGGTCGATGGCGTGCAGCCGGCCGTCGTGGCTGCCGACCAAGATCAAACCGTCAGACGAAAGCGCAGGAGATGAAGTGATCGGCCCGCCGGTCTCGAAGGTCCAGCGGATCTCCGGCCGCTGCGCCGGCAGCTTGAAAGGCGAACGGCCCCGGTGCTGGGGCTCGAAACGAAACATGCCTTGCGCGGGCGGCCCCACAGAAACAGGGGCCCCGCCCGCTGTTGCCAACGGCACCTCACAGGCAAGCGGGGCTGGTGCCTTTGGCCACACGCAGTGACCGGCTTCGCAGATCCGCGCCAGCTTGCAGTCGTTGTCGCAAGCGCAGCCCGCAGGCAGCGGCGGCGCGTGGGCCACGCAGCCGGCCAACGCCACTATGAGAAACCCCAGCGGATGCCTCCGCTGATTCTGGTCTTGATCGCTCACGTGGAAACGACGTCCGACTAGAAGAGGTTGAGCATCAGGTTGAGGCCGAGGGTGTACCAGATGTCGTTGCGATCCGTGCCCGGCGCCGCCTCGGGATACCGCGCAACCGTTGCGGCCGCCTCAGCGGTGAACGATGCGCTGCGGGTTCTCATGAATTCCGCGCCCACGCCAAAAGCGGCGGCCTGTCCCTGGCAGTCCGACCAGCTATCGCCGAATTCGGCAACCCCCTGGAGGCAGCCGAGGCCGATGCCAAGCCGCGAGTAGAGCCAGGGCATGATGTAGTACTGCGGCCCGACCGTGTACGTGGTCTGGGCAAAACTGGTGTATCCATTGAAATCAGCGCGGGACACCTGTGCCCATGTCCCATCAATGGCCGCCACCACCATCCAGCGCGGCGTGATGCCGAAGCTGAGATGAAGGGCGTACGAGAGCCCGGCATCGTGGGCCTTGATATCCGCGGCACTGAGGGAAAGCATGCCCACGCCCAGCCCCGCGCTGAGCATGAAGACGCGCCGGTCCGACGGCATCGGGGTCGCATAGGGCGGCGGCGGATAGTAGCCACGGCCGTACCCATGGTGGTGGCCATAGCCAGGTGGCGGGCCATAGCCGGGCGGCGGGGGCGGCGGAAGTTCAGCTTCTGTCGCCGGGGGCGCGGGCGCGGCCTCGACCGCGGGCGGCGGCGGGGGCGTTGGAATGGCCGTTGGCGCAGGCGCCGATGCCTCCGGCGGCGCAGCGGGTGCTTGGCCCTGTTGCGCCAGGGCCGCAGTGTGAACGCCAGTCACGGCGAGCGCCGCGGTCGCGACGACGAACACTCGCCTCAACATCCGATTCGTGCCGATGGCCTTCATGACATTCTCCTTATGACTGCCTAGTAGCATACTCGCTCAATACAAGATTGGTGCCAGCATCCTGGAAGCGCAATCTCCGTGACGGGACAGCGGTTTCGTGCAGTACAATGCGGGTCGAACATGCCGGGCCCAGGCTCCGCAGGACTATTTGCCTCGCTGCGCAGCGCCGCTCGCCAGAACCAGGACCGTTTTCTGGTTGGGCTAGCAGACGCCGGGGAACGGGCGCGTGTGGTGGCCGCCCTTTCCGCCGAGGGTGACGTGGTGGAACTGCCCTCCACCGAGCAGGCGCTCGACCACCTGGCCGAAGAGTCATTCGAGATGGCGGTGCTCGACGCAGAAGCTGCGACTGGCAAGCGCGACCCTTTCTCCACCGCGCGCGAGTTGCGCCCCTTTGCCGACATCGTCCTGCTCTTGCCAGGCGATCCCGAGCGCTGCGCGGACCTGTATGCACGCGAGGTGGCGGCCCTGCTCACTCGGCCGTTGCCGGAAAGTGACGCGCTTCTACGTGCCCATCTGCGCTGGCTGGCTTCGTGCCGGCGGGCGCGCACCCGCGAGCTGCTGCTCGGCAACGCTGTCACTACTCATCGCGCCGCCTTGGACGCAAACGAGCCGGCCCTGGCCGGCGCGCTGGCAGCGGCGCTTGACGAGCACAAGCAGCCACCGTCGATCATGGTCATGGGCGACGCCGAGCTGGCAAAACTGGTGGGCGGCACCGGAGTTTCGTCTTCGCCTGATGTGGTGGTGGTGGGCGCGACGGCAGAGGATCGGATGGACGCGCGTTTGCGCGAAGCCCGAAGCCGCGCCACCGGCGCCGCGGTCGTTGTGATCGACGCAGCCCCGACCGGCGAACGGCTGGGCGCCGCGGTCTATGGCGGTGCCCGCGCCTATCTTGGCCGCGCACGAATGGGCGAAATTGGGCGCATCGTGGCCAGCACCGCCAGCCGTCGCCGTGCCGAGGTGATGGGCCGCCAATTGGTAGAGACGCTGGCGCGCTTTGGCGTGATGGACCAGGCCGACCGCGTGGGCGCGGCAGCACCGCAGGATCTGGATGCGAAACTGATCGCCGACGCCACCGTTGGCAGAAGCGGGGCCGTGGTGCCGTCGGCCCACGAGGTACTGGTGGTCGACGATGAAGTCGTGGTGCTGACCGTACTGCGCGAAATCCTGCGCCGGGGCGGCTATCGCGTGACTACCGCCGCATCAGCCGAAGAAGCCATCGAGCTGATGCAGAAGCGGCGCTTCGATCTGGTGCTCACTGACAAGAACCTGCCTGGGGCCTCGGGTCTGGAGGTTCTGCGCGTGGCGCGCACCCTCGATCCCCAACCTGCCGTCGTGATGATCACCGGATACTCGTCCTACGATTCAGCGGTGGAGGCCCTGGATATCGGGGCGCAGGACTACATCGAAAAACCCATCCGCGACGTGGATGCCTTGCGCTTCCGCATCCGCCGCGCGCTTTCACGCCGTGATGAACAGCTTGCACGCGCGCAGGCCACCTCGCGGGTCGACAAGGCGCGCATGGGCGAAAAGGGCCGCGTGCTGGTGGTCGAAGTGGAAGGATCGCGCCGCCAGCTCATCGCCGAGTTTCTGGGCCGCACATTCAACGTGACCTCTGCCGCCAATGGCGACGAGGCGCTGGCTCTGCTGCAAGGGCAACACTACGACGTCGTGCTGGCCGACCGAAACCTTCCCGGCATGTCCGGTCTGCGTGTGATCGAGCAAGCACAACGCCTGCTGCCCCACTGTGCGTCGGTGCTCTACACTGCCTATCCTTCCTATGAGACGGTCAAGGAAGCGTTCGAATTGGGCGTGGACGGCTATCTGGCACGACCAAGCGAAGACCTCAAAGCCCTGGCAGAGAAAGTCGCCGGCGCCCTGCGCAGCCGCGGCGGAATCCTTCTCGGGTAGATCTAATCGTGCCCGAGGTCGCCGTCCTGGCGGCCTGTCAGATCGAGGGGCGACGGGGTGTCCTCGTCGTCTTTCATCCCGTGCGCCAGGCGCGCCTTGACCCGCATGATCTGGCGTTCCTTGTAGCGCTCGTGGCTGTTTTCGCCGAGTTCGTTGGCCTCGGCGGTGCGAGCATCGACGATCTGGAACTCGGTGAGCACGAACACCACCGACCCGTTGTCCGTTGACGGATCTTCGTCCGGCGACCGGTTCAAGAACTTGTCCACCCGCACCGGCAGGTCAGCGACGAAATTCACCACCCGGTAGCTGGGCCCCGAGAATTCATTGACCACTGGCGTGCGCTTGTCTGCCGCCACCGTGGACAGGTCGAGCAACTGCGGCAGGTGATGCCGCAAGCTCGCATCGCGCTCGACGAAAGCGTGCAGGTCCACGATGTCGTTGAGCGACTCTCCTGGGATCACGTAGTTGAACGGCACCAGCCGCTGCACCAGCTCGCGCAGGACGAAAACGATTTCGTCCTCGGTTTGCGTGATCATGCGGAAGCGCAGCTTGTCGTAGACATGCGCCGCGATGTTGTCGCGCTTGGCGAGCAGCTTGGTGATGAGGCTGTCCGGCTCCTTGCGGCTCCACTCGAACTCGACCACGGCGCAGCCGGCGCCCTTCATCTCCTCGACGGTGCGCAGAACCTTGTCCTCGACCGCGTGGAAAATCTCGCCCGCGCTCACCGACAGGCGGTTGACCAACTCGCGTCCCGCCAGGTGTTGCAGCACGTGCATGACCTTGAGCACTACACAGGCGTGGGTGCGCCGCTTGCCATTCTGCGAAGCCACCATCAGAAGGTCACGCGCGGGGATCCGCTCCGCGACGTCCTCGGCGATGTGGAACCCCAAGTGCCGCTCCAGGTAGTCAACCGCCTGCTCGCGCAGCTCTTCGAGCCGGGCCATGTCCTGCCCGTTGTCCGGGTCAAACTCATGAACGCGCAGGAAACGATCGACCTGGTCGCGGTCGTCGAAATAGAGTCGGTGCCAGTCGATGACCGATCCGCCACGAATCAGATTCCGGATGGCGGTCAAATCAGCAATGCTCAGAAGCGCCGAGCGTCCGTCTAGCACTCCACCCTCGCCTTTTGCTCCATGCCTAGCCGCAGCTTCAATTCCATCTAACATTATGCGGCCTGCGGTTGATTTGTCCGCGGAGTGTAGGCGGCAGGATCGCCTCCGGCAAGGCGAATTGCCGCTGGCGCGACTACCCGCGCGGGGCTCGGCCCAGCCGAAGCGTGGCGAGGAACAACGCAAGCGCGCCGAGGGCGGTAAGAGTGCTGCCGATCACAGGAATCATTGTCATACGTAGCATCTTATCCTACATGTCCCACCTGGCAAGTTTCTATCGGCGTCGTTGCTTTCGTAGCCGGCGGCCGCGTAGCAGGGAAATCAGGAGGAGGCCGCCGAAGATGGTGGCGGCGCCGAGCGATGCCAGTCGCGCGGGTTCCTGCGCGCGGCCATCGAACACGACGGACAGGCTGAAAGCGGTGGCGCCGAGAAAGCCCCACAGGAGTTGCTGGCCGAGCGTGTACAGGACGTCGACGCCGGCTTGCATTCCACGGATGCGAACCTCGACGTCGCCGCGCGAGGCGAGATTGAGAAAGCGACCGATCTCGCCCGGCAAGGCAAAGGCCGAGAGCGCGGATTCGCGAAGCGTGTCGAGCATCGCCTCGGACCATTCCTTCTTCTCGCCCAGCAGGAACCGGTCCACGTAGGGCTGGATCACGGCCGACGGATCCATTTCGGGATCGAGGGTCGTGCATACGCCGAGCAGCAAAAGCAGCGTCCGTTCCAGCAGCACCCATTCCTTGGGCACAACAAAGGCGTCGGTCAGGTCGCGCAAAGACACGTTCAAGTCGCGCAGATCAAGCAGGGTCGCAAGCTGGGCGCGCGGATCAATCTTCAAGTTGGACAGGGAAAAGCCTTCAAAACGCATCTGGGAGCGGAAATGCTCGTAGAAGTGCTGCACCACCCGATCGAAGACTTCGTGGTCCGCGTGGCGCGCGAGAAAGCCCATTTCTTTCAGCGAGGTCACGATGCGCCCCACGTCGCGGGTCATGGCGCCCTGGAGGAAGGTCACGATGCCCTTGCGCATGCCCGGTGACACGCGCGCCGTGGCGCCGAAGTCGAGAAACACCACGGTGGGGCCGGTCTCGCCCGGGGCTGGCGGCCGCAGCAGAAGGTTCCCGGGATGCGGATCCGCGTGATACACGCCGTCGACGAAGATCTGCTTGCAGTAGGCTTCCACGCATAGACGGGCGGCCTGCTTGCGGTCCACGCCCGCGGCATCGAGCGCCTGGATGTCGCCGATGCGAATGCCGATCATCCACTCCGTGGTCAGCACGCGCGCGGTTGAAAACTCGTCAATCACGCGCGGGATAGCGACGTCCTTGCGGTTGGTGAAATTGGCGGCGATGGCGCGAATCGCAGCGGCCTCGTGCTGGTAGTCGAGTTCAGCCAACACCATCTCGCGGATCTCGCGATAGATGGTGGCCCAGCCCCAATCGGGCAGAACCCGACGCAACACCGTGAAAATGCGCCGGATCGCGCGCAGGTCGGTCTTCACGATGGTTTCGATGCCCGGGTACTGCACCTTGACCGCCACTTTTTCGCCGGAATGCAGGCGCGCCACGTGGACCTGGCCGATCGAGGCCGACGCTACCGGGTGGCGATCGAACTCGGCGAACACCTGGGTCGGCGAGCGCCCACCCAGTTCTTGCACCAGGCGCGCCTCGATATCGTCGTAGGGTCGCGGCGGGACGCGGTCCTGCAGGGTCTGCAATCCCTTGCGAAAGGCTTCGGGCAGCATGTTGGCCATCACGCTGATGAGCTGCCCGACCTTGATGAACAGGCCTTGCAGTTCCTCGATCGTGGCCAGGACCCGGCGCGCGTTCTCGCGATGAGCTGTTTGCAGCAGCTCGGCCGCGGCTTCCTCGCTGCGAAAGCGCCGGCGCATGCGCAAAAACCAGTAGGAAAGCACGACCTGAAAAGTCACCCGGTAGGCGCGCAGAAGACGGCGCAGGGGTCGGCGGTAGGTGGCGCTGCGACGGGCCGCCTTGGCAAAGTCCATCGGCGCGGCCGGCGCCCCTGAGCCTCGGTTCACCGGCCCCGGTTGATCATGCGTGTTTTCGCCCGTCACGGTTCGCAGCATATCGCGCCCGCGCTTTCCGCGCACCCGTCGAACGATGGGGCGTGCTAGCCTTGCCGCCATGGCAGACAATCCGGCAAACTACCCCGCGGCTGATGATGGCAAGGCTGGGTCTGATGGGGAGCCCTCGCGCGGCCTCTCTGATCTGGTCAAGCGGGCCATGTCGGCGGGCCTGGAAGTGGCCAGCCGATCGAAAGACGACTTCGTACGCGTGGCCACCACCGAAATGCGGGCCTGGCTGGATCGGCTGGACCTGCAGAGCGAGCTTGGCCGCGCCCTGTCCAAGATGGTGGTGGAGGTGAAGGCCGAGGTCCGATTCCGCCCGCGCACCGACGGCAAGCTCGAACCCGAGACCAAGAGCGAAATCAAGATCAAGCCGACGGACAAGACCTGAAAGGGTCCTCCGGCCGTCATAGAGGGAAACACCCTATCGCCCACTTCGTGATACCCTGGTTGTGGCTCACACCAGGGTCTATGCAGAGGGTTCATGCAAAAGTCTGAAGTGCTCGCGCAGATTCGCGCCATCGGTATCGTTCCGATTCTCCGCCTGTCGTCGGCGCGCGACGCGCAGGCCATGGCCGAGGCACTGCACTCCGCCCACATTGACGCCATCGAGATTCCGCTCGACGTGCCCGACGCCGTCAGTGTGATCTCCAATCTGGTGCAGCGTTTTGACGACAAGGTGCTGGTGGGCGCGGGCGCGGTTCTCGACGTGGAAGCGGCGAACACCGTGATCGCGGCCGGCGCCAGCTTCGTCACCAGCCCCGCTTTCAACGCTGAAGTCGTCAAGTACTGCAACGAGACCGATCTGGCCGTCTTTCCTGGCGCGCTGACCCCGACGGAAGTCGTTTCGGCCTGGAAGACTGGGGCCGACATGGTCAGGGTCTTTCCCTGCTCCGCCTTGGGCGGGCCGAACTATCTGAAGGCGCTCAAGGCACCCCTGCCCCAGATCGATCTGTTTCCAAGTGGCGGCGTGACCCTGCAAAATGCTGCCGCCTTCATCGAAGCAGGCGCCTGCGTTCTGGGCGTGGGACGCGATCTCGTGGACCTGGTTTCGCTGCGCGAGGGCCGCGCCGATCGCATCGCCGAACGCGCGCGCCTTTTCATGGAGCTGGTGCGCGACGCCCGCGGCGACGCGCCCACGCCGCCGCCCGTGGTCGTGCGGACACGCTAGCCCTCTCCCTTGTTTTCCCCGTCGGTTTCGTCACGCGCCTTCCCGCCCGCGCCGCCGATGCCGCACTCTTCTGGCTTGCAGTAAAGCGCGCTGGTCTTGATGCCGAGAGGGCCTTTGGTTCCTCCCGTGATATCTGGCCCGTCCGCACGCGTGTGCGACTCATATTGGAAGAGCCACTTGCAACCTGAGGAGACAACATGAGCCGTCACTTTTTCGCCATCGCCCTCATCAGCAGCTTCGCGCTCGGCACCGGATGCGGATCGAGCGCAATCAGCGACACGGTCGCTACCACAGGAACTGAGGCCAGCGCCAGCCCTGTTCCTAGCAGACCATGCACCGCCGCCAACACCTCGATGGCACCGGCGGACGGTCTCATTGCCGATTTCGCCGAGGCGGACAGTAAAGGGATCGAGATCTCGGGCGGAATCATCACCTGGGCGGCCCCCAAGGCCGTCAATCCCGCAGTGCCGACCTACACGACAAGCGGGGGTGCTCTCACCATCACGGTCAACCTGTCGCCGACCTCGACGCCGCAATTCGTGGGCGCGCTTGTCAATTTCAACAAATGCATCGACGCGAGCGCCTTTTCCGGCGTGCAATTCACCCTCAACGGCTCCCTCTCGGGCTGCCAAATGGGATACTCGACGGGCGATGTCGCTCACCAGGACATGACCTTCGGTTCAGCCTACGCGACCGGCCCGGCTGGGTCCTACGCGCCGCAGACTCGCATCGCCGCCTTGGACCTCACGTCGACTTCACGGACCATCAAGGTGCCTTTCGCCCGCTACGACAATCAGGGCAGTCCTGCCACAGCGCTCGATCCGACCAAGCTGATTTTCACGCAATGGCAATTCACTGTGCCGGTTGCGCCCGACGATGGTGGCGGCATTGAGATGTGCGCCGGCAGTGTCACAATCGACGACGTCAGGTTTTACCGCTAGGGTTTGACGACGCTCTTGCCGCCGACGCCAGTGATCGCGCGGCCGCGCTAGCCCTTGTCTTCCCCGTCGGTTTCCTCACGCGCCTTTCCGCCCGTGCCGCCGATGCCGTACTTTTCTAGCTTGTAGTAAAGCGCGCTGGTCTTGATGCCGAGAAGGCGTGCGGTTTCGGTTTTCACGCCGCCGGTCTTGTCGAAGGTGCGCTGGATGAGCTGTTTTTCCAAGTCCTCCAGAATCTCGGGCAGGGTCATGTTGCCCGAGGGAACGGCCAGGGCCGACTCACTTGTACCTTCGCGCAGGAAGGCGGGCAGCGCGGCCACGTCGATACTGTCACCGTTGGCGAAGACCAGGGATTGCTCGACCGCGTTCTCCAGCTCGCGCACGTTGCCGGGCCAGTCGTAGGCAGAAAGCCGCGCCAGCGCCGCGTCGGCGATGCTGTGAATCTTGGGGTTGGTGCGCGGCCCCAGCTTGACAATGAAGTGCTCGACCAGGGCGGGAATGTCTTCGCGCCGTTCGCGCAAAGGCGGCACGTGACAGGGCACGACGAGCAGGCGGTAGAAGAGATCCTCGCGAAAACGCCCGGCCTCCACTTCCTTCTTGATGTCGCGGTGGGTGGCCGAGATCAGGCGCACATCCACATGCACGGTTTCCTCGCCGCCCACGCGCTCGAATTCCCGTTCTTGCAGCACCCGCAGGAGTTTGAGCTGCAGGTTGGGCGACATGTCGCCCACCTCGTCGAGAAACAGTGTCCCCTTGTCAGCCAGTTCAAAGCGGCCGAGCTTGCGCTTGATGGCGCCGGTGAACGCGCCCTTCTCGTGGCCGAAGAGTTCTGATTCGAGCAGGGTTTCGGTGAGCGAGCCGCAGTTGACCTTGACGAAGGGGCCGTTGGCTCGCTTGGAACGGGTGTGCACGGCGCGCGCCACCAGCTCTTTGCCGGTACCGGATTCGCCCGAGATGTGTACCGCCACGTCGGCCGGCGCCACTTTCTCGATGGTCTCAAAGACAGCCCGCATCTGCGCCGATCGGCCCACCATCTCGCCCATGCCATAGGGCAAGGCCGCATCGGCGCGCAGGACTTCCACCTCGGCCTCGGCCCTTTGCCGCGCGACCTTCTCGTGCCGCATTTCGAGCGCGCGTTCGACCTTGAGGCGCAGGACCTCGGGGGCAAACGGCTTTTGCAGAAAATCCATGGCGCCCAGGCGCATGGCCTGCACCGCCGTCTCGACCGTGCCAAAGGCCGTCACGATCAGCGTCGGGCAAGAAGGATCGATGCGCTTGACCGCCTCCAGAACCTCCAGGCCGCCCACGCCCTCCATCTTGAGGTCGGTGATGACGAAGTCGGCCGACTGCTTTTTGAGCGCCGCCAGACCCTCGGCGCCCGTTCCTGCTGCAACCACTTCGTGCCCCATGCGCCGCACGGTAGTCGCCATGCCCTCGCGCATGGTTTCGTTGTCGTCAATGATGAGGACGCGCGCCATGGGCCAACCATACTACGTGGCCGGGCCCAGGCGCGTGGTGAAACGAAAGCGCGCGCCGCCTTCTTCACCGCGGTCGACATGCACCTCGCTGCCATGGTCGCGCGCGATCTCGCGCACAAAGGCCAGGCCCAACCCGGTGCCCTTTTCGCGTGTCGTGAAAAAGGGGGCGAAGATCTTGTCGCCCAGTCCTTCGGCGACACCAGGGCCGCTGTCGCGCACCTCCCACTGCACCCCACCGTCGGCCCGGCGCGCGACGACCACCACCTGGCCAGACGGTCCCGCCGCCACCAGGGCGTTCCTGACCAGGTTGATAAGCGCCCGGCGAAGCTGGCCGCGATCTCCATGTGCCAACAAATCAGACGGTGCCTCGACGTGCAGGGCGGGTCCCGGCCCCGCCGGCCGACAGATCTCGCAAACCTCGTCGAGCAGCGGCCCGGCAGGAACTGATTCCATCACCGGAGCCGGCCGGCGCGCGAACTCCAGAAAGTCCGACACCACGTTCTTCAGATAGCCGATCTCGCGTTCCACCCGCGCCACTTCGGCTAAGCGCTCGGGCTCATGGGCCAGCCCCTCACGCAGCAGGCCCGCGTACAATTCCAGTCCGCCCAAGGGATTGCGCACCTCATGGGCAATCCCCGCCAGCATCATCTGCATGCGCTCGTCGCGCGCCTGCAAGGCCGCCCGCATCTCGTCCAGGCGCGCCGCCAGATAGCCAATTTCGTCGCGGGTCTCGACCGCCACAGGCCGGGCCAGATCGCCGCGCCCGATCGCCTCCGCGGCCCGGGCCAGGCGCGCCAGCGGCCCGGTCATCCGCCGCGAAACCCACGCCGCCAGCACCACGATGACCGCCATACACAGGGCGCCGCCTCCAATCAGCCAGCGCCGAAATGCGGCCAACTGGACAAAATACTGCGCGCTGCCCTCGACCACGACAAAACCCGCGGGGGCAGGCTCACCCACGCGGGCATAGCCGCGCTGGTACGGCCGACCGTCGCGTCCCCAAAACAGGGGCGATCCGGCCAGGGCCCCAGCCGCCGCCCGCTCGATCTCGGGCGCATCGGCCCCCAGTTCGTAGGCGCGCGCACCCAGGGTGACCAACCCATCGGTGTCTCCCCGGCCGGTCAGGTCGCGGCCGACCAGCAGAACCCGGCGGACGCCCAACCGCTGCCGTGCCAACTCGATGCGATGGGTGAGATTGGCGTAGGTGTTGGATTGTTCATCACCCGGCCCAATGGCTGCCATCTGTTCCGGCAGGATCTGCATCGCAATACCCGACGCGGCCGTGGCCAGCCGCTGGCCCAGTTCATCCTCCAGCGCTCGTCGCGCCACTTCGTGAGCCAACGTGCCGAATAGCACCAATGCAGCCACCGCCGGCAGCAGCACGGCCACCAGCACCTTGGCGAGAAGTCTTGCTTTCGGCCGCCGGGAGAGCATCCCCGGAGCCAGTGTAGCACCGGGGGCAGGCTGGATGCCTACAGTCTCCAGCCTTCCTTTCAGCGCGTTCCGGCCGACTGTCGACTCGCGAGCTGCCCGCGTGCCTTTCGGCCTGCCTCGCTCATCGGATCGTCTAGTCCGTGGTCGGGATAGGTCTTCGCGGTGTACGGCCGCAGCTTGGTGTCGAACGTCTTCTTCACACAGCCGGGCAAATCACTCCGCTCGTCGCAGCCGGTGTCGGCGTAGTGAATCCGACTGGCGGCCTGTGCGGGTCGGGATGCGACGCCAGCGCTGGCAACGGCCGCAGCCAGTAACAACAGGAGTCTTCGGTCTTGCTTCGGGAACGGGACGCGGAACGCGCTCATGAACACCTCGAGGCGATCTCCTCATTTACCGCATATTAATTGTAAGCCACTTTCCATTTCAATCAAGAAACAAAGTGCCAGTGGCGAACCGTCCGCGACACAAAATCGGGCCTGTCACCGTCGAGGAGATTGTTCAACATCATAGTCAGTTTCTGCGCTGACTCGAGTCGAGGCAGAAAGCGAGCAAACAACGCATGTCGGCATTCTGCGCCAGAATCGGGCTGGCGAGTCAGCGGGAGATCGGCTTAGTATTCCGGTCTACCAAACTGAACCATGGAGAAGACATGAGACAAGCGCTGACAATCCGGCTTCTTGGAACGTCCCACTAGCGAGACCCATGGGTCGATCAAGACAGTTCACTTGGCTTCCCCTCATTGGCCTGTCACTGGGGGCGTGCGCGGGCAGCGGGTCCTACACCGTTCTGGTCCCGCCCAACCAGGTGGCAGCGCCGGTGCGCGATCTGGCGGTGGGCCGCGATGGCAAACGCCTTGTCGTTGCCAAGGGGCTGGGCGCGCCGGCCGAACACACCGGTGAGGCGTGGGAGCTTGGGGTGTGGTCACTCGGCGACAGCAAACTGGAATTCGGGCGCACACCGGGCGCAGTGACATCCGCCGCCTTTTCGCCCGACGGGGGCACGCTGGCCTTCGTGGCCCAGGACGGCCTGTGGTTCATCGAGATGGACAGCCGCAGACTGCTTGCCGCGCTCAGCTCCGACGGCAGTCAGTCGCCTTTTCTGCACATGAGCCAGCTACGCCGGGTGCGCTTTTCCGCGGCCGGCCCCGCAGCGCTCGCTTGCGGCTCGGATGGCGTCGTCGCCCATCGCCCCCACGACAACTTGCAGAAGGTGTGGCTGAACAAGCCCGAGTGTACGGCACTCGACGTCAGCCCCGATGGCCAGGCCGTCGCCCTGGTGTTTGGCGCCCATGACGAACACACCCAGGCCGAAGTGCGCTACGCCGAGACCAGCGCCCTTATCAGTCAGCTCCGGGGTCACCAAGACACGGTCATTGACGTCTGCTTCACCGGGCGCACGCAGGTGGCTACCGCCAGTCGCGACAACACCATTCGCGTGTGGCAGGCCAAATCAGGCGAGTCGCTGCGGACGATCTCGATCCCGCCGATGGTCACACACTTAGCCTGCAGCGCGTCCGGCTCTGTGCTGGCCTCTGCCCATTCCAATGATTCTACAATCCACCTGTGGGACGCGGGCAGTGGCCAATCGCTTGGTGTCCTACATGGACAAGGCGGCACAGTGACCGCGCTGGCCATCTCGCCTGATGGCAGCGCGCTGTACTCTGGCGCCGAAGACGGATCGATCTTCATCTGGTCCCTGCCCAGGTAGGGCATCCAAAACGCGTGGCGACCGGTTGGGTTTTCAGTCGATCGCAGAGGGAGACAGTGACGTGATAGCTCTTCATAGACTCGCATGCGCCATTTCCATCCTCGCGATCCTTGGCTGCCGCAACCAGAACGCGGCCCACGTTGTGCAGGTGACGCCGCAGGGGGAGGCGAAATCGGAGGATCTGCGCGCCGGCGTGCGCATCACCTTCGATCGCCCGGTGGTGGCGGCCTCCGCACTCGGAGCGCCGCTCCTGCCGCCGCCGGTGGCGCTGACGCCGGGCGTGCCGGGCACGACGGTGTGGTTGGATCAACAGACCCTGGTCTTTACGCCTGCGCAGAAACTGCAACCCTCCACGCGCTATCGGGTCGCGCTGGCACCGGCTGCCCTCGGCAAGACCCTGGCGCCGGTCGAGGCGTGGGCGGGCTCGTTCGTGTACCAGCGCCTGCACGTGCAGCAGGTCACCTTTCAGTCGCACGGGCCGCAGTTCCAGGGTTTGTCGCCTGTGGTGCGGGTTGCTTTCAGCGAAGCGGTCGATGCGGCCCAGGTGGCCAAGGGTTGTGGGTTCGCCGCTGACCGAGGCAAAAAGATCGAAGCGCGGGTGGGCGCACCGGCCCTCGCCAGCTCCGAAGATACTGAGGGCGACGAACCCGAGTCGGGCTCGGGCAAGCTGGTGCGCCTGGCGCCGGTGGAAAAGTTGCAGCCAGGCGGAAGCTACAAGCTGCACTGCCCAGCTGGCCTACTTCCGGTGGTCGGCAATGAGGGTTTGGCGGAAAACCTAGAGTCGGCGTTCCAAACCTACGGCCCTCTGCGCGTGGTCAAGGTCAGTCCCGAGGGCCACGATGTGATTCCGGACGAGGCGGTTGTGAAGGTGGAATTTTCCACCCCGGTTGATCCCGAACAGGTGCGCCAGCACGTCAAGCTTGAGACCAACGGCGACGCGGCCAAGGCGCCGCCTAGTTTTGAAGCCAACAGCACGCGCACGCAGTATTCGTGGAAGGGCAATCTTGAACCATCGACCTGGTACAACCTGGAAATTGCGGGCGAGATCAAGGACGTGTTCGGTCAGAAGCTGGGGGCTGACGAGCGGCACGGTTTTCAGGCTGGCGACGCAGGACCGCGCCTGCGCGTGGAACGTGGCATCTACGCGGTCGAGCGCAGCAGTGGTCGCTATGCCGTGTGGACGCGCAACCTGCACACGTTCAGCCTGACCTGCGCGCGCGTGCCCGAGGCCAAGCTGGCAACCCTGCTGGCCGGAGCGGTAAACTTCGATGCCTGGTACGGCAGCGAGGACAAGCCGGTCGACTACCGCGAGCTGGGCGTGCGGCCGGCGCGGCTGCACATCAAGACCACCGGGTCGGTGAAGAACAAGTGGCATGACGACAACCTGGTTTTGGACTCAGCCTGTGCGGGATCGTCGGCGCGATCCACGCCGGCCGACCAGCCCGAGCCCACTGAAAGCGAAGTCCCGGCCGCCACGCCACAGGTCGGGCTGGCGCCAGCGGGCGTGTATTTGCTCGAACTCGACTCGCGCGAGCTCAAGCCCGAGGCGCGTGAGCGGCCGCGCCGGGTTCTGGCCAACGTCACGGATCTGGGCCTTCTGGCCAAGGTGGGCGACGCCGCCTCTCTCATCTGGGTGGTGCGGCTGTCCGACGGGCAACCCGTGGCGGGCGCGACGGTGCGCTTGCGCGACATCAAAGGCAAGGTGCGCTTTTCTGGTACCAGCGCCGCCGACGGTACCGTCGTGGCCCCGGGCATGGCCAAGCTTTTGCCAGTGGCACCCAAGGCCCCGCAGGGTGACGGCGACGATCACAACGAAGCCTACGAGGACTGGGACAGCCGCGGCGAGCGGCGCATGATCGTGACCGCGCAGACAGGGGACGATCTGGCCGTGCTCGACACCAACTGGTCAAGCGGCTTGCAAGTGTGGAACTTCGGCGTCAACGAGGAACATGGGGGCGGCGAGGTGCGCGTGCGCGGCTTTTTGCAATCGGACCGCGGCCTGTATCGCCCGGGCGACACCGTGCACCTGCGCGGGTTGGTGCGTGCCATCGACCTGGCCGGCAAGATGCGCGTGCCCGCCAAGGCAAAGAAGGTCCACCTGGTCATCGATGATCCGCGCGGCACCACCCTGGTTGAGGAAGATCTGCCGCTGAGTGCGTTCGGTGGCTTTCATCGCGATTTGGATCTCGACCCCGAGGCGCGTCTGGGCGACTACCGGGTCAAGGGCAGCGTGCTCGGTCAGACCTTCTCCGATAAGTTCTCCGTCGAGGAATACCGACCGCGCAGCTTCGAGGTCAAGCTGGCCGCGGGCAAGAAGAACCTCTTCTTTGGCCAGAAAATCTCCTTCAAGGTGGCGGCCGACTACCTCTACGGCGCGCCTTTGCGCGGCGGCAAACTCAAGTGGGACATCCGCCGTCGCGCCCACACACCCCACTTCCCTGAATTCGAGGGCTACGCTTTCCAGGATCTGGTCGCCTTGTGGGACGAGGGCGCGTACTGGTCGCGCAACGAGGAGCGCTCGTTCTCTGCGTTCGTGCAGGACGGTGCGATCGATCTCGACAACAAGGGGCAAGCGCGCGTTTCGGCCCGCGACGATGACAAGGATCTGGCTGGCCCGCAGGACTATCTGGTCGAGGCCACAGTGACCGACAGCCGCGGCGAGGCGGTGACCGCGCGACAGGCCCTGGTCATGCACCGGTCGTCCCTCTATCTCGGTTTGCATGCCGAAGAATTCGTGCAGAAAGCCGATGCGCCCTTTGCCATCCAGGCGGTGGCGCTCACCCCCGAGGGCAAGCGCCGCGCGGCCGCGGGGGTGAAGCTGACCATCACGCGCTCACGCTGGGACTGCTCGGGTTTCGGCCGCTGCCAGCGAACGGTGGAAGCGCCGGTGGTGACCCGCAGCATCGACGTTCCCGAAACCGGCGCTGCCGTCGAGCGCGTGACGTTGAGTCAGCCGGGATCATACGACGTGAAGTTGGAGGCGAGCGACGGCCGCGGCGGCCAGGCCATCGCCTCTGACAGCATCTACGTTGTAGGCAAGGGCGAGGCGTTCTGGAGCGGCGACGAGGGCGCGCGCATGACCCTGGTTGCCTCGCGACCGAAATACAAGAGCGGCGAAGTCGCCAAGCTGGTAGCCCAGGCCAACCTGCCGGGCGCGCTGGCGCTCATCACGCTGGAACGCGACGGGGTGATTCAACATCAGATCAAGCGGCTGGAAACCAGTGGCGAGGCCATTGAAATTCCCGTCGAGGCGCGCTTTGCCCCCAATGTGTACGCTGCCGTGACACTGGTGCGGGGCCGCGTGGGCGAGGGAGAAAAGGGCAAGCCGCAATTCAAGATGGGCATGGTGAATCTGGAAGTGGACAGCAGCGGACGGCGGCTCGCGGTCACAGTGGAAACCGATCGGGAAAGCTATCGTCCCGGCGAAACCGTCAGCGCCACAGTCAAAGTACGCAATGCCGAGGGCGCGCCGGTGAAAGCTGAGTTGGCCCTGGCCGCCGCCGACGAGGGCGTGCTGCAGATCGCGGGCTACCAGACTCCGGATCCCTTGCCGATCTTCTATCGCGCCTGGGGCCTCGGTGTGAACTCATCCACGACCTGGAACCGCATCGCTTTCATGCACGATCCATCGCAGAAGAGCGACGAGGACGAAGGCGAAGGCGGCGATGCGGGCGGGGAAGAAGCTGGGCGCATCCGTTCGCGCTTCATGGCCACGGCCTACTGGAACCCAGCCTTGGTCACGGCGGCCGATGGAACCGCGCACGTCACCTTCGCCGCGCCCGACAACCTGACTGCCTTCCGGGTCATGGCGGTGGCCGCCGACATGGGCGATCGTTTCGGCTCAGGCGACAAGCGCTTCGCCATCAACAAGCCCTTGCAGGCCATGCCCGCTTTGCCGCGTTTTCTCACAATGGGCGATGCGCTTGATGCCACAGTGGTCGTACACAACAACGGCAAGGAGCCGGTCAAGGTTACAGTCAGTGCCACAGTCACCGGTGGGGCGCGCCTGCAGGGCGAGACATCGCAGGTCATTGACGTTCCCGCCAACGGGGCAGCGCCCGCGGTATTTCCGGCCGTGGCCGAAACCGAGGGCGAGGCCAGCTTCACCTTCCAGGCGCGCGGCGGTGGCGAATCCGATGCCGTGCTGACCAAGCTTCCGGTCGAGCGGCCGAGCACCAGCGAAACCACGCTGGTGGGCGAAGGCTCGACGGCGAAACGCGCGGAGCACGCCTTACCCAAGGTTGCCGGCGTGTTGCCCGGCCGCGGTCGTCTTGAGGTCGTGCTCGATACCACGGGACTGTCGCGCCTGGATGAGGGGTTGGCCTATCTGGTCGGCTACCCCTACGGCTGTCTGGAGCAGACCACGTCCAAAGTGGTGCCGATGGTGGCGGTCGGCGATCTGGCGGCGTCGCTCGATCTGCCGGAAGTGAACCAGGCCAAGCTCAAACGATTCGTGACCACCGGGCTCGCCAAGATTCTGCGCCACCAGCACCAGGACGGCGGCTTCGGCCTGTGGATCGGCGCGCCCACTGAAGAGCACTACACCGCCTTTGGTTTGTGGGGACTGGCCGTGGCCCGGCGTTCGGGCTGGGATGTAGACCGCAGTGCCCTCGACCTCGGCGCACGCTGGCTGCGCACTTCGCTGGCGCAGTCGAAGAATCAGGACGGCTATCACTATATGGGCGTGGCCGGTGCGCAGGCCTTTGCCCTGTATGTGCTGGCTGATCTGGCGGCTGACAAGATTGGGCCCGGACCCGACGCGGCCATGCTGAGCAAGCTGGTCGGCGAGCGCAGCAAGCTGCCGCGCTACGGGCGTGCGTTTTTGGCGCGGGCCTTGGCGCGCGTGAACCGCCAGGACGAGGCCAAGAAGGTTCTCGACGAAATTCTGGCCGAGGCGGGCGCTGGCACAGGCCCACTGGTCATCGGCGAAGGTCGTGACAACGATCTATCGTGGTACTGGAGCTCGGACACGCGCACCTCTGCCATTGTGCTTGGCGCGCTGATTGAAGCAGACGCCAAGCACCCGGCGGTGGAACGTCTGGCCGACGGTTTGCTGGCTGCTCGCAGCCAGGGGCGCTGGGAGAACACGCAAGAGAACCTGTATTCGCTGGTCGCACTGGCCGACCTGGCGCGCGTGCGCGCCGCAAGTGGTGGCGCCAAGATCACGGTCACGGCCGGGGGCCAGCCGCTCTTTGCCGGTGCGCTCAAGGGCGCCGAAGTGAAACGAGTCGCGATTGCCTCTGACGGGCTGGTCACCGGCAATCTGGTCATCGAGAGCGACGGCGCCCCGGTGTACTACGTGGCGCGGCTGCACAGCGTGCGCGCCCTGGATCCCGCGGCGCGTCCGGCGGGAATGACAGTTGTGCGCGAGTATCTTGACGGTGACAGTGGGCGCCCGCTCACCCAGGCCAAGGTCGGCCAGTTGGTGAAGGTGCGGCTCAAGATTCAGTCGGCGTCGTCGCGCGCGCATGTGGCTGTGGTGGATCGCTTGCCGGCCGGTCTGGAGCCTCTCTTGACCCGGTTCAAGGCCAAAGACGAGCAAGAGGACGACGAAGACACCGTACACTGGTGGTGGATGGCCAGCACGACGCGCTGGCAGAATCAGCAGCTTCACGACGACCGCGTGGAACTCTTCGCCGACGTCCTGGTGGCGGGCGAAACCACACACGAGTACCTGACCCGCGCCATGAGCGCCGGCAGCTTCACTGTGCCCGGCACCCTGGCCGAAATGATGTACAAGCCGACCGTGAATGGCCGCAGCGCCGGTGGCAAATTCCAAGTGGTTCGTTAGGTTCGGGTTTCTAGCCGCAGGCGCGGTGGCAGTTGCCGCCGGTCTTGCGTTTGTGGCAACGGTGTGCCTGGTCAACTACCCGGTTGATCGATTGGCGCCCGCGGCTTCGCTGGAGCTTCTCGATCGCGATGGCCGCCTGCTGCGCGCACTACCGGTTCATGGCGGTGGCCGCGCCACTTGGGTGGGGCTGGGTCAGGTGGCGCCGTCGGTGATCCTGGCTACTTTGGCCTCCGAGGACCACCGTTTCTTCGAACATCACGGCGTGGACGCGCGCGCGGTGCTGCGCGCCTTGTGGCTGGATCTGCGCGCGGGCCGGGTGCTCTCGGGTGCCTCGACCCTGACCATGCAACTGGTGCGCATGATCGAGCCGCGCCCGCGTGGTCTGATCCACAAGCTGCGCGAGGCAGTTCTGGCGCTGCGACTGGAACGGGCCTTCAGCAAACAACAAATCCTTGAGCAGTACCTAAATCGCGCCTATTACGGCAACGGAGCCTTTGGCATTGAGCAGGCCGCGCGCCACTACTTCGGCAAGCCGGCTTCCGCGCTCGGCCTGGCCGAGGGTGCTTTGCTGGCCATCCTGCCGCGCGCGCCAAGAAGCTACGATCCCAAGCACAATCTGGCTGCGGCGATTTCCCGCCGCGCGCATGTGCTGGATCTGCTGGCAACGCGAGGGCTGGTCACCGCCGAGGAGCGCCAGCGTGCCGAGGGCACGGCGCTGGCGTTCACTTTCAGCGCGCCGGATCCGGGACTGGCGCCCCATTTCTGCGACTGGGTGCTGGCGGGACTGTCGGCCACGCAAAAAGCAGGACAACTGCGGACCACACTGGATCTCGATCTGCAGCGCGCCCTAGAACGCGCGGTGGGGGCGCATGTTGACGAGCGACGCAGTCTGGGCCTGCACGAAGCCGGCGCGGTGATGCTGGAGCCGTCAACCGGCGCCGTGCTGGCCATGGTGGGCTCGCCTGAATATGGCGGACCCGCGGGCCAGCTCAACATCACCACGACGCCGCGCCATCCGGGATCGGCACTCAAGCCGTTCCTCTATGCCCTGGCCATTGAAGGCGGCGATACCCCGGCCACAATCGCGTTCGACGTCGCCGATGTCGAGTCAGCGTGGCACCCGACGCGCGAGGGGCGCCAGCACGGCCCGGCCCGCTATCGCGAGGCCTTGGCCGGTTCGTACAACCTGGCTGCGGTTCACGTGCTGGAACACGTGGGCGTGGAGAAACTGCTCGACCGCTTGCGCATGGCCGGGCTCGGCCCCCTGACGGGAACCGCCGCCGACTATCGTCTGGGCTTGGCCCTGGGCTCGGCCAAGGTGCGCCTGGTGGACCTAGCCGCGGCCTATGGTTTTCTGGTCAACCGCGGAACCGTGGCGCGCGCCTACGGTGTTGGCTCGCCGACTGCGCCGGTGCGGCTTTTCGACGAGAAAGTGAGCTGGCTGGTGCTGGACATGCTCGCCGACGCCGACGCGCGACGACAGGTATTCGGGGCAGAGCTGCCGGTGGATTTGCCGTTTGCCGCCGCCATCAAGACCGGCACGTCGGGCGGATTTGCCGATACAGTGGCCGTGGGTGCCACCCGCGAAGTGATTGTGGCGGCTTGGGCTGGCAGCTTCGATGGCAGTGGCACGCGCGGCTCGTTGGCCATGTGGAGTGCCGCGCCCCTGGTGCGCGCCGGCCTGCTCGCCATGGCCAATCGCCAGTCTCTAACCCTGCCACCGCGTCCCGATGGCATTGTCACAGCGGCAGTGTGCCGAGTGTCCGGCATGCGCCCAGGTCCGCACTGTGCGACCAAGTCAGAATTCTTCGTGGCGGGCAGCGAGCCCGCCGACATTTGCACCTGGCACCGCCTGCGAAACTACCGTGTTACAGTCGAGTTCCCGCAAGAACTCGCAGCATGGGCGGCGCGGAACGGACGTTAGGGGACAGCGAAGATTTCTACAGTCAACTTGTCGGTCGTCGAATTGTCGCCGTAGCCAGAATCGTAATAATAGAAGGCAATCGAATTTCCGGTACCTGCGAACAACATGTAGTAGGTGTGGTCTTTGCGCCAGGGGCCCCACCAGCGCAATCGCGGAGTCTGTGCCGTATTTGCCTCGTCGACGCCCAGGCCGTAGTCGACGTTGTTGTCGCCAATGTCCTCTTTGCCGGCGCCGTTCACGTCCCAGTCCATCCAATCTGCGTCGCCGAGGGCCAGATTGTTGCCGCCACACTTGCCCGAGCCAGACGCCTGCAAGAGGTAGACGGTCGATTTGTCCGTGGTGAGCACAGAATGCACGGTTTGGTTGGTGACAGGAGCCTTCAAGCTTTCGATCGCGCCAGGGAGGTTGGGTGGAGACGGTGACAGACGCAGAATGGAAACCGTGACTCCCCCGGTCCCCGTGGTGCCTGCGGGCCGCACCATCTTCAACGACATCGCCGCCCCCGCTCCGGTGACAATCAGATAGTACGTGTGGTCCGCCCGGTAGGCGCCGAACCATTTCTTGCGCCCGGCCGTGGTTCCGGCCGGGGGACGTTCCACTTTGAAGCCGACGTCCACGCCGACGTCGATTGCGCCCACCATGTCCTGGCCCGCGCCTCCGGCGGCAAAGCCGCCGTACTCGGCATCCAACTTGTCGGTTCCGGTATCAAGAATCCCAGTGGCCTTGAGCAGAAACAATTCGCCCGCATCCAACAGCATCTTGGAGGCGACGCTGTCTCCCCCGACAGGAACAAGGATCGACTCAAGCACGTTCGCAGCGCTGCCGCCCGATCCTGCCTGACCGCCGTCGCCGCCAGCCACGCCGCCTGCGCCGCCAGCCTGCCCACCGTCGCGATCTCCTGCCGACGCTCCCGCGCTGCTCGACGCACCGCCGGGGGCGGAGCCACCACTGCCAGCGGTGCCTGCAGTGGCGCGACCGCCAGCCAATCCGCCGGTGCCCGATGTGCCACCAGACGCAATGGTACCGCCACCGCCCGCACCACCCCCGCCGGAGCCCCGCGCGGTGGAGCCACCCCCTGGGTCAACGCCGCCTGTGGCGCTGGATCCGCCAGCGGTGCTGACAACCGCCCCGCCCGAACCGCCGGCTTGGGAGCCAGCGGCTGGATTTCCGCCGACCGCGCTCGTTCCGCCTGTGACGATGGAGCCGCCCTTGGCACCAACGGTTGTCCCGCCTGAACCAGCAGTTCCCCCGGAGCCGACCACGCCGCCCGCTCCCGCCGTACCTGATCCGGCATTCCCCCCGGTTCCCTGCGAGCCCGAGCCCGCCCCAGAGCCGCACCCCCAAAGTACGCCACCCAGAACAAGCGGCAGAAGCACCAGTGGTTGGGGCAGTTTCAGTTTGCTCATCGGTGGTTTCTACTCCTTGGTGATGGCGGTGGCGGCAAAAACGATCCCTAAGTTCTACTGCGGGCAATTCGGCGCGCGCCCTCGCGGCGGCAGGCTGAAGCAGGTGTGCGTCTGACCAGCGCCGGTCACGCCGAGGCAGCGGGGCGCCGCCCAGCAGGTTTGTCGATCGACGCCCGCATCGCAGGCCACCACCAGGCGACCCTGTGGTTGGCTGACATAGTCGATCTCGATACGGAGCCCAGCCAGCGCTTCTGTTCCGATTACGCCATCGACCTGCGCCCCCAAGGGGAGATCCGCGTTGAGGTTGCTGATGAGGTCGCTGGTGTCGCTGACGATCGCCGCCGCCAGGTCGGTGCCGATCTCCACACGGGCCGCCGCGGGCAGGGCGTTGCCCCCGCTCACGTCGCACGGCTGGAAGCAAGCACCGCTGTCCTGGTTGGCCAACGTCCATTCGATGCGACGGCCGCGCGCCAGCTCGGCACAGGCCCCGGGCCACAAGTCGCCTGAATCGCCGTCCACCAGGGCCAAACGCGGCAAGGTCACCCAGTGCGCAGGAAGTGGATCAGCGACAAGCGGCGAAAAGAGCGCCGGCTCCCCTTGTCCAAGCGGCATCGGTATCTGGCCGCCCAATCGCTGCCATGCGCTCGCACTCAGCACCAGCGGCCCATGTCCCGTACTGAGCGCCAGCAGAAGGTTCGCGCCTGACGACTGTCCTTCGATGTCTCCTGCTTTGCAGATCTGCTCCGGCCCGTAGGGATCGAAGGCGGCCGGGTTTCCGCAGGCCCGCAACACCACGCGGCTGGCGGGCAGCCCCGACAGCCCGCTGCCCGATTCGGTGGCCGTGGTCGTGTTTCCACGCAGGGTGAACTTGATCACGGCGTATCCATCCGCCGCCAGATCGGAATCCGTGGCGGGCAGGCTCGAATAGATGGTCATGGTGGCCGGGGTCGCGTCTCGCGGCAGCGAGAATGCCAGCGACAAGTTGTGCAAGATGTCTCCGCCCAGGATTCCGGCCACGCGCGTGTTGGCATCGCCCACGGCACCCGCACAAAGATCGAACAAGGTGACGTCGCGAAACGACGCCCGCAAAGGCCAACTGTTGTCCGATGCTCCCAGCACCTGCATGTCTCCCGTGTAGACAACAGGCTCCGCGAGGGGCGCGGGACAAGCCCCGCGGCTCAGGCTGGACAGCAGGGATCCCGTTTCAACAAGCAGCCAGGGATTCTCCGCCCCCACCTTGACCCTGGCCAGGGCAGCCCCAAGCGCTGGGCCACCCAGCGCGGTCGGTGCCCGCTGCAGTTCAATGGGACGCGAATCGTACTCGAAGACGGCATCCCCGCCGCAGCCGGCAAGCGCGACAAGGAAGGGAAATGCTGTGAATCGTGGTGCGAACATGGTCTAGAACATCACCGTGGTGATGATCGCCAGCGTGTGCCGCATCATCTTGTAGGTGCCGGCCGCTGTCGGACGCGCTTGGCCCGCCAGACGCGCCTGGCACGCGGGCAGGGATAGATCATCCGCAGCCTGCGCGCAGGCGGAGGCCGCCGTGGGATCAAAGCGTGAATCGCGAACGGTGACCGGGAACATCCACATCAGAGCATAGCCGCCCCCGATCTTCACGTGGCGCCCGATGGTGAACTCGGTGGCCAAGGCAGGCTCGATCTTTGCCCCATCGACCGCAGCGGCGTTCACGTTGGCCTCGGGCACCGCCGAGGTTTCCATACGCAACGTCCCGCTGAAGCGGAACCAGGGCACAGGGGCGTAGACCAGGCGCGCCCGCATGTCCCAGCTATCCTGGAAACCGCGGTACAGGTTCAACTGGCTGGGAAGATTCCTGCCGAGCGAGGAATCGCTGCTGGGGCCGACAAGGCGGATAGTGACCTGGTCGTAGGCGCTGGTGCGAACCCAGCGCACGAAGGCCACCGCATCCAGGTGCCGAGTCGCGTGCCAGGTGACCCCCGCGGTGAAGATGTCGGGCAGGCGGTAGCGCATCTCGCCCGAGACGCACGGACTGTGGCCAAGCGCGGAACAAAGGTCGGCCGTCCCCGAGGGAGGCGTCACCTGGCTGCGTTCCATGGCCAGCTTGATCATCCCCCCATTCGACAGGGGCGCACTGGCGTACGAAAAGCCCGCTTCCCAGGCCGCGTGGCGATAGTGGATGCCTGCCACTACGAAGTAGGCCGGCGCATGAGTACCCGAGCTGGCCAGATCGTAGCGAGCCGCCGCGCTGTCATTCTCCACGCCGGGATTGCCCGGGCCGTTTGCCGACGGGTTGGCGAGCGCCGTGTCCTCATCCAGCACCAGCCGGCCATAGCTGAAAAGCAGCCCCGGCGCGACACCGACCTGCAGTGAATCCGACAGTTCGATGGCCAGGCCGGACGCCAGGGCAAGCTGCCGTGAATCGACGCTGAGCAGGTGGTAGCGCGTGGGTTGCTCGCCCCCGGCCGCTACGTCGAAGCGGAGCTTCTGCGAAAACGGCGTGTAGGCGGCAACCGCAATGGCGAATCGCCCAGCCACACCCGCGCCCAGCCCAATGAAGCCCCCTGACCCGGGTGGCCAGGCAAAGGGATGTTCGAGGCCATGGCCGGACGCCGACGGGAAGGTGGTTGTCCCGCCCGGCAGCCCTGTCGCCGAATCGATAGGGGCGCGGTTGACCGTCACGCCGGTCGCGCGCAGGGACGCCCCGAACATGAATTGGTTTCCCTGCATCATGCCCAGAGCACCCGGATTCCAGTACACCGCGGTCAAGTCGCCCGTGGTGGGACCGGAAAAGCCAAGGCTGCCCACGTGAGGATCGTCCAAGGGTCCCGCCCAGGTCGGCGTCGCGACCAGCAACAGGGTCGCGGTGATGAGCAGCTTGGCTTGGTGCACGGCGTTTCTGCTTCCACCCTATCGCGATGACAGCCCGCCGTCGACCATCCCCATCTGGTCGAACGACCAGAGTCTTGTGTTGCTGCCTGGTCACACATCGGACGGTGCTTCTAGTTGGGTCAAATAGAGAAGGAGTAGCTGCCATGACAACCGCTCATCCCCAGACCGAAATCGTGGAAAATCTGCCTAGACAAGGACCTGCCGACACAATGGCAGTGGCGACCAGCCTGGACGAACATCTCGCGCAGGCGGCCAAACTGGCCTCGGACTACGGCGTGCCGCCCGACGCCTTTGCCGCAGCGGCATGGCATGCTTACCTTCACGCCTCACCTGCATTGGCCGAGCACATTGAGAAACTCCAATTCATGGCCGGCATCGAAGAACTGCGCAACTCCGGCCGCCTGGCCAAGGCATAGCGGAATTCGCAGGTAAACTCTAGGGCATGCGCATAGCCACCACCATCGCGTGTTCCGCCACCGCCCTTCTCATCGCCGGCCTGTTTGCCGTACGAGCGGATGAACCGCCGCCCGCCAAGCCGCGTCCCGCCCGCCACTACGAGGGCCTGCTCACTTGGGACGTGCGTGATGCCGACACGCAAGCGCCTATCCCGTGCAAGCTGACCTTCGTTGGGCTGGAAGGCACCCGCCACCCCGAATTCACCCACAACGACATCGGCAGACCCGAAGGCGATCTGGCCATCGCGGCCTACAATCGCGTGTTCTCCGCCGCGGGCGACGGAGCCGTGCGGGTGCCTCCGGGAATCTACGATGTCCACGTCAGCCGCGGCCCAGAGTGGGACGTGGCTGTCGTGCGCAAGCTCAAAATCACGCCCGAAGGCGCGGATCTCGTCGCCCAGCTGCACCACGTGATCGACTCGCGCGGCTGGTATTCGGCCGACTTCCACGTTCACGCCGCCCCCTCGCCGGATTCCATTGTGCCCCTGCCCCACCGGGTGATCGAATTCATCGCCGACGGTATCGACATGCTGACCTCGACCGACCACAACGTGGTCACCAACTACGGTCCCACCATCAAGGCGCTGGGCGTGGAAAGCCTGATCGGCACGATCGTCGGCGACGAGATCACGACCGCCTCATGGGGACATTTTGGCGCTTTCCCGCTGCCGCAAGACCTGGCACGCGCCGGCCAGGGCGCGGTGCTGGCCCATGGCCGCACACCCAAGGATATCTTCGACGACGTGCGTGCCCACGCGCCAGACGCGGTGATCAATGTGCACCACCCGCGCCTCGATCCGGGCATTGGCTACTTCATCATCGGGGAATTCGATCCGCACCAAGACCGCGCGGGCAAGAAGGGTTTCTCATTCGACTTCGACGCCATTGAAGTCCTGAATGGCTACCAGGATCCGGCCCGCCGCAGCGTGGACCGCATGATCGACGACTACATGGGCTTGCTCAACCACGGGCACTTGGCCACCGCCACCGGGAATTCGGACACCCATCACCTCACCTACAATATGGGTGGTTACCCACGCAACTACCTGCGCGTTCCCGACGATCGCATCGGCCACGTGACCCCGCAAGATGTGGCTCAGGCAGTGAAGGGCCACCATGTCTTCTTCACCACCGGTCCCTTCGTGCGCATGCGCGCCGGCCAGGCCGACATCGGCGATCTGGTGTCTGCGCCCGGTGGGCACGCCCGGCTGGACATTGAAGTCGACGCTGCGCCCTGGGTGTCAGTCGATCGCGTGATCCTCTACGTCAACGGCCAGGAAGCCCAACGTTGGGCCGTGCCACCCAGCCAGAAGGTGGCGCGCTTTCGCGCCAGTCACGATATAGCGCTCACCACCGACGGCTACGCTCTGGTGCGCGTCGACGGCAACGAGCTGCTGGCGCCGGTGGTCGGCGACCGAAATACATTCGGCGTCTACCCGATGGCGTTGACCAATCCCATCTTCTTCGACGTCAACAGCAACGGTCACTACGACCCCGCCTACGAGCACGGAGCGCGCCATTGAGCGTTCCAAACTGCGGTGGACTTCCTGCTGCAGCCTGGTATCGTGATACGCAGTCCTTTTCACATCGTTTCCGTTCTGCCAAGGTCTTCCATCTGGTGAGCCAGGGCGTTCCGGCTAGCGAGGCGCATAGGGACCATGCCCGTTTCTAGGGGCAACCGCGTGGACCGCGGAACCGTCCACTGACAGAAGAACCAGGAGAGAACGACATGGCGAAAAGGCTCTACGTGGGCAACCTGGCCTACACCGTGACCGAAGCGGATCTGCGCGAGGTCTTCACAGAGATGGGCAATGTGGCCGATGTGAAGGTGGTGCTCGACCGCGAGAGCGGGCGACCGCGCGGCTTCGCGTTTGTCGAGATGTCGACTGACGACGAAGCGGCCAAGGCGATGCAGACGCTCAACGGTCGCGAGATCCAGGGACGCGCGATCAGTGTCAGCGAGGCACGCGAACGCGCTAGCGGCGGCGGCGGCGGTGGCGGTGGCGGTGGCGGCGGACGAGGCGGACGCAGTGGCTCCGGCGGCGGACGCGAGCGCTCCGGCGGCCGCTGGTAGAAAATTCCGCCCGCAAATTCAGGCCTGCCCTCTTGCTGGCGCGGAGACGCGTCAGCAAGAATTTGTTCTTCCTCGTCTTTCAGATTCTCCGTGGTACGGTGACCGCGTCCTTTCCACGTCGTCTTCCCTCCCCGTCCGGGACGTTGACCGTCGGTCAGCCTTCCGGGTAGTCAAGGCAGCCGAAGCGCTCAGGACTGAACGGGAGGAACACACATGGCACGCGTAACGGTAGAGGACTGCATTCAGGCAGTTGGAAATCATTTTGCCCTGGCAGTTCTGGGCGCCCAGCGTGCGCGCGCTCTGGCCAAAGGGGCGATCCCTCTGGTCCAGTGCGACAACAACCCCGGCGTCACCGCTCTGCGTGAGATCGCCGCGGGCAAGGTATCGTTTCACGAATCGCTGGATGAAGTCCTGCACACGCACTCGGAGGGAGTGAAGGCTCTCGATGGCGCCCGCAAGCGGCGACGGAGTGGCAGCATGGATCCATCCACCGCGCCAGCCGCGAAAAAACACTAGGCGGCAAGCAGTGGGTTTGGCGAGGCCGAAAGCATTGATCGGGACGTGGTGGTGGGTGGTAACCGCAGGGCGGATTGAAAAGGCTCCAGCGTAGCTGGGCTGCTTCACGGATTGGACAATTGTCGCGTAATAAGACGATCCTGATGGCGCTTGGCCCTGGGCTGCGCTATGCACACAGGGTCGGCTCGCTTGAACACCGGGCTGTGCGTCGGATTTGATCTGCGCGAACAAAAACAAGGAGCCGGATATGGGTAAGAGACTGTACGTTGGGAATCTTTCTTTCTCGATCACCGAGGCTGATCTTCGTGAAGCCTTCAAGGCCGAGGGTCATGATGTGTCCGAGGTCAAGTTGGTGACTGATCGGGAAACCGGGCGTCCCCGTGGCTTCGCCTTCGTGGAAATGGCAACCGACGAAGGGGCGACCCACGCAATCGGCAGCCTCAACGGGCGCGACCTGCAGGGGCGCACGATCACCGTCAGCGAGGCGCGTGAGCGCACGGGTGGTGGCGGCGGTGGCGGCGGTGGTGGTGGCGGCGGCGGTCGCGGTGGTCGCGGCGGTGGCGGCGGCGGCGGTCGCTGGTAGTCGGCTCGCAAGAGATCGTCTAAAACGAGGCTATTCCGCGGTAACCGCGGAATAGCCTTTTTTGCGTTCGGAGCATCACCGGCTGGCCCACATGGGCGAGCGGTCTTCCGGACAAGCGCCTATCGGCCAGCGTGTGGTCGGGTAGCGACCAGCGAATGGCGGTCTGCCTGGGCGGCCTGGGTAAGCGGCCCGCCATCCGCGGGCCGGCTGCGGGCACGATCCAGCTACGAACTTGCGACCGGCGGAGCTAGGCCGCCGCTTGGTTCTTGGTCTGGCGCTCGCTGCGGACCTGCTCGATGGCCAGACTGAGCCGGGGCAGCACATCCTCGGCGGTGTATCTGATCATGTGTTCGCCTGAAATGGCCAACGAGAAGGCACGAGCCAACCGTCTCGGGGTTCGCCAGATGGCACGCCCCAGAAAACGCCAGTAGGCGCCACGGTAGCGGCCCAGCAATCCTTGGCGCAACATCGACGAAGCCACACAGCGCAGGGCATAGAGCCACGGCAGGCTGAAGTGGGAGTCGCTGCGGGGCCGCAACTCGAGCACTCGATTGACCCGCTCGAAATACGCGGCCGGTGAATAGACTGCGGCCAGCAGGCGGCGATAGGAATCCAGCAGTTCTATCTCGTCCATCTTGGTGCGGAAGTTGGCGCGCCCGAAGGTTTCGCCGCTCGAACGTTCCAGCATGCGGTCCTCGCGAATCAAGCGCCGCTCTAGCTGGGTGCCAGGCAATGCGCCCAGGATGCCCACCATGGCCTGCGGAATACACGATTGCGCGATCCATTCGCGCTGCCGCTCGAGCGCGGCTGCGTCGTCAGAATCGAAGCCCACGATGAAACCGGCGGAGACATCAAGCCCACCGCGAACCAGCTTCTCGACGGCCTCGTGCAAGTTGACGGCGAGGTTCTGCGCCTTGTGGGTCTCGCGCAGGGCCTCGGTCGACGGGGTTTCAATGCCCACGAACACGGAGTCAAAACCCGCGCGCACCATCGCCTTCATCAGCTCGTCCGAGGCGGCCAAGTTGATGCTGGCCTCGGAGTAGAACTGGAACGGGAAGTGGTGATCTTCCATCCACTTTCGCAGCACAATCAGCAGACGCAGGGTTTCCGCCTTGTTTCCCACGAGATTGTCGTCAGAAAGGAACACCGTCCCGCGAAAGCCGGTGGCCAGGAGGGCCTCGAGTTCGCCACACAGTTGCGCTGGCGATTTGGTACGCGGGTGGCGACCGAACACCTCGATGATGTCGCAGAACTCACAGTTGAAGGGGCAACCCCGGCTCCACTGCACGGACAGCGAATGGTACGCCTTGACGTCCAAGAGATCGTAGCGCGGGGGAGGCAGAATGCCCAAATCGGGACGGCGGGGGGCAGCCATGTGCGCGGGAAGGCCGGTTCCCCTGGCCAGGGCTTCGCACAGGGGCGCCATCAACTCTTCGGCCTCGCCTGACACGACACAATCCGCATACGGCGTCAGCAGTTCAGGGCTGGTCGTGGCAACCGGACCCCCGACCACAACCACCTTGCCCGCAGCCCGCGCCTGCGCCGCCACCTCCAGCAGCGAATCGCGCTGCACCAGCATGCCGGACAAGAAAACCGTGTCGGCCCATTGCAGTTCGCCAGGTGCCAGCGGCCGGACGTTCAGGTCGCAGAGCCGGACATCCCAATCCTTGGGCAGCATCGCGGCCACGGTGAGCAGTCCCAACGGAGGCAGCAAGGATCGCTTGCCCATCAGCCGCAGGGAGTCCTCGTGTCCCCAGTAGGTGCGGGGAAAGGCGGGGTACACGCAAAGGATCTTCATTGCTCTTTACTACCTGTTCCGCCGTCAAGGTGCTGTCATGACACGGTCACATCCTGACGCGAAAATGTCCCATAAAACCGGCGAGTCGGCCTCCGCTGCTGACACAAATGTGACCGAGTCCTTGTTGGTTGGTGACAAGGGCCGGCGGTCTGACAGAATGACGGCCGTGAAGATTCGGTCACCGACCATCATCTTCCTGCAACGCGCCCGCATGGTCTTCATGCTGACCGCCTTGATCCCTACGGTCCTCATGACTGTCATCGGGGTCGTGCTCCTGGCCACTGGTGGATCAAAGTCGGCGGCCGTGGTGGGAGGGATTCTGGTCCTTGCTTTCTGCGCGACAGCCCTGGCCGGCTATGTCCTCGGGACCATTCTGGTCAGCCGAGGGGCCAGTCTTGCGGCCGTACAGAACGAGTTTCTATCGGCCGTGTCGCACGAATTGCGCACCCCGCTTACCTCCATACGCCTTTTCATCGATACCCTGCGTGAAGATCGGGTCAACGATCCGGTCGAAAAACAGCGCTGCCTGACCGTGATCCATCAGGAGCTAGCGCGGCTTGACGGCCTGGTGGGCAAGCTTTTGACCCTGTCCCGGATCGAGTCCCGGCACGCGGCCTTTGACCGCCGACCCGTTGCTGTGGCCGACATCGTCAAGGAAGCACTGGTCGCCTTTGAAGCCATCCGCTTCGGTACCGAGGTCGATCTGAGAGTCGCGCTGGAGCCGGGGTTGGTGGTGAATGGGGACCAGTCCGCACTGGCCCAGGCCTTGGCCAACTTGCTCGGCAACGCCTGGAAATACACACCACCCCAGGGCAAACGCATCGAGCTTTTGGCCACCGCCGATGCAACCGATGTGTCCATTGTGGTTGCGGACAACGGCGTGGGCATTCCCGGGTCAGAGCAAAAAGCCATCTTCAAGAAGTTTCAGCGTGGATCGGCCGCGATCAACAGCGGCAGTACGGGCACCGGGTTGGGACTGGCAGTGGTGCGCGCCATAGTGACTGCCCACCAGGGCAAGATCGACGTTCGTTCGGAGGAGAATCGCGGGGCGCGGTTTCGGATTTTGCTGCCCCGCCAACCTGCGGAGGCAGCATGACTGGCGCGGTCGACGAAACGCAGGGCCACCTGGTGACCATCGTCGAAGACGACGCGGCCATCGCCGAGGGTTTGTCGCTGAACCTGCGCCTGCAGGGCTACCGCACCGAAGCGGTTGCCGATGGCGAAACCGCCCGCACGCGCATTGAAGAAGGCCGGCCGGATCTGGTGCTGCTCGACATCTCGCTGCCCAAGCAGAGTGGCATTTGGGTCCTCGAACGCCTGCGCGAAGTTGGCAACCATGTGCCGGTGATCGTGCTGTCAGCCCGCCAGGATGAATTCGACAAAGTGGCCGCCTTGCGCCTGGGCGCGGACGACTACGTGACCAAGCCGTTTGCCCTGGCCGAGCTTCTGGCGCGGGTCGCGGCCTTGCTCCGGCGTGCGCGCCTGCACTTGCGCGAGCGCGTGGCCCCCGCCGAAGCCGCAGCCAGCGAAGCAAAGCGGGCCGAGATTCGCTTCGGCAAAATTGCAATCAATCTCGACACGCGCACCGTGCTCCGCGCCGGCCAGCCGGTGAAACTCACCCACCGCGAGTTTGAATTGCTCGTCTTCCTCGGCCGAAGTGGCGGCCGGGTTTTTTCGCGCGAGGAACTGGTACGCCAGGTCTGGGGTCTGGAGCATCCTGGTCAGGCGCGCACAGTGGACAATTTCATTGCTCAGTTGCGCGCCAAGCTGGAACAAGATCCCGAACAACCGAAGCACTTGCTGACCATTCGGGGCAGTGGCTATCGGTTTGTTGCAGAGTGAACCCGCTTGCTGCCTGTCATTCGTCGCGACGTTCCCTTGGCCCCGCTGACCACTTTCGAGTTGGGCGGCCCGGCGCGCTTCTTTGCCGAAGTAGCGACGGACGAGGACGCGGTGGGGGCGTTGCGCTGGGCAGCCGATCAGGATCTGCCGGTGTTCGTGCTGGGTGGCGGATCGAATTTGGTGGTGGGCGACGCGGGATTTCCTGGGCTGGTCTTGCAGCTGCGCACGCGAGGGATGGAGTGGCGCAGCCAGGGCGATCTTGTTGTACTAGAAGCGCAGGCAGGTGAGCCCTGGGATGACGTGGTGACAGCCGCGGTGGCGCGCGATTTGACAGGGATCGAATGCCTGTCGGGGATCCCGGGCACGGCTGGCGCGACGCCGATTCAAAACGTGGGCGCCTACGGTCAGGAGGTGGCTGACACAATTCACTCCCTGCGCGTGCTCGATCGCCGCACGTTGCAGGTGCGCGAATTGTCCGCTGCCGAGTGCGGCTTCGCCTATCGCGACAGTGTATTTCGGCGCGATCCCGGACAGACGATCGTGCTGTCGGTTCGCCTCGTGCTCCGGCCCGGCGAGCCGCCGATGCTTGCCTATCGGGAATTGGCCAACGCGCTCGACGGCTGGGCGCGACCGTCGCTGGCCCAGGTGCGCGAAACCGTGCTCGATCTGCGGCGCAAGAAGTCCATGGTGTACGACGCCGACGATCCCAATCGGCGCAGCGCCGGATCGTTTTTCACCAATCCCATCGTCGACGCGGCTCAGGCCGCGACGATCGTGGCCCAGGCGCTGACCGAGAATCTCGTCCGCGCTCCCGGAGAAGTGCCGCAGTACCCTCTTCCCGACGGACGCGTGAAGCTGGCGGCCGGCTGGCTGGTGGAACGCGCCGGTGTGAGGCGCGGCCTGCGCATGGGCCCAGTCGGCGTGTCGAGCCGCCACGCCCTGGCTCTGATCCATCACGGCGGCGGATCGACGGCGGATCTGATCCGCCTGGCAGTGCACGTGCGCGACACCGTGGCCTTGCGTTTCGGAATCACGCTCCAGCCGGAGCCGGTGTTTCTGGGCGTCACCTGGCCGCAGAATCCTGACCGACAAAGCAAACCGTACCCCTCTCTGCGCGGAGGGTGCTAGGATTTGCCGCCATGAAGCTCACACGCACATTGGTGATTCGTTCGGCCGCTTGCGCGACCCTCGCGCTTTCTCTACTGGCCACCCCATCGCGACCTCAAGCTGCCCCGCCCGCACCGGCCCCTGCGCCTGCTGCGGCGGGAAATTGCAAAGCCTACGGTGGGGGCAAGTGCTGCAGCCCGGATGTCACGCTCCACCTGAGCAAGGAAGCCGTGTACACCGCCTGCGGCGAGTCCGACGCCACCTACCTCGGCGAAGTTGGCTCGAAAGATACCTGCAAGTACGTGTTCAAGGTCGCGGGCGCAGCCGAAGACAGCACCTACGTGCAGGTCTATTCCCCGGTGGTCAAGGAAGTGCTCGACAAGCCCACCGACCCCTTCATGAGTTTCAAGAAGGTCGGCAAGGTCTGGGTCACAGACCAAGCGAAGTCGCCCAAGGCCGCGGCCCAGGTCGCGGGGAGCACGGGCCTGTACATGGCCGGGCGCGGTTTTTTCGTGAGTATCGCGGCCTCCACCAAGGTTTGCACCAAGACCGAAACGATTCAGCTCTCAAAGGCGATCAAGTAGCTCCCAAGAAACGGTGGTCGTAGACGTGGCCGTGGTCGTAGACGTGGCCGTGGCCGCGACGGGCGGGCTCTGATCCATGCCGCTGTTAGGGCTCGTTCTTTTCGTCGCCGGCCTCTGTCTGCTCCCGCTGCAGGAGACGGATCTCTTCTTTCGCCTGGCCAATGGCAGCGAGATCCTGCGCACCGGCCATGTGCCCGGCCGCAACCTATTTTCGTTCACCTTCCCAGATCAGCCGTATCTCGATCCCGCGTGGCTGTTTGACGTCGCGACCGCCGGGCTCTATCGATTAGGTGGTTTTCCAGCCTTGGTCGTGGGCAAGACGGCCATCGTGGTTGTGGCCTTTGGCGCGGCCTACCTGCTGCTCCGCCGACGAGGCGTTGGCCGCACAACTGCCGCGCTGGTGCTCGCCGCGGCCGCATTCTGCATGCGTGACCGCCTGGTGGAACGGCCGCACGTGGTGTCTTTCCTGGGTGAGGTCGCGGTGTTGTCCCTGCTGCCCGCCTTGCACGACGGCCGCCGCAAGGCCTGGCTGCTGGTGCCGGTGGTTGGCCTGTGGGCCAATTTTCATGCGGGTGCCTTTGTCGGACCCATGCTCGTCGCGCTCGCGGGTCTAGGCCTGCTGGTCGAAAAAATCGCCACGCCCACGGTCGACACTCGACGGGCGGTCTTCAATCACGCCGCTGGCGCCGCGCTCTGCGTGGCTGCCCTGATGGCCACGCCGGTCGGCCCAGGGATTTTTCGCTACCTTGCTTTCCACGCCGATATCTTCGCCATTCATCCGGTCGACGAGTTCCGGCCCGCAAATTGGCAGTCCGATGCCCCTGTGCTGATCTTCGCCACGGTTGTGGCTCTCAGTCTCGGTCTGGGAGCGGTCTTGCGCCTGCGTCCCCGCGCCCGCGATTGGTTGCCCATGCTCGGCTTGGCATTGCTGGCCGGCCGCCATGTGCGGTTTGCTGCCGACTTCGTGCTGGTGGCCGCCATCCTGACCGCGCCGCTGATTGCGGCCCTTGCCACGCGATGGTCTGCGCGGTCCGCGTCGACGTACCACTCCCATTTCGAGCGCGCCGCTGGCGCCCTGCTCGCGCTTCTGGCTTTCATACCCCGAATGGGGGACATCGAGCGCCACGGCCGTTTCATCGACATCGACCTTCATCGCGCGAATCTTCCCTTGGCCGCGCTGGCCTTCGTCGACGAGCACGGATTGCGCGAGCGGATGTACAACGACTTCGAGACTGGGGCCTTTCTCATCTGGCAGGGCTATCCCCGCACCCGAGTGTTCGTCGATCCACGCTTGCCCGCCTACCCGACCGAGTTTCACCAGCTCCTCGGCCGCAGTGAAATCTCGCGGGAGGAATGGACCCGCGCCATGGACCACTTTGGGGTCACCTCCGCGCTGCTCGACTATGCCGACGTCAATCGGCGTGTGGCCTTCTGGGATCCCGAAGCCTGGGCTTTGGTGTTTCGCGCGCAGGACGCCCGCGTGTTTGTGCGCCGGTTTCCGGCCACCCGCGATCTGATTGCCCGCTACGAGATCCCCGCGACCTTCACCTTCACCGTGGAAGAAGGCAGTGCGACCGTGCCGCTCGATACGCCTCCTGTCGCCTCGCCGGTTCCGCCCTGCGAATGGCAAATTCGATTGGGCGATCTCTACTTCGATCTCGATCACGGCAGCGATCGGCGCGTGCAAGTCGCCTATCGAGCGGCGCTGACCGGTCCGCCGGGCTGCCTCGCACCCGCGCACGAGGCCGCTGCCTGCGCCTGGTTGGGCGCAATCGATCGGGCCGCCGGCCGCAACGAACAGGCTTTGGATCTCCTCGATCGCAGCCTGGCGTTCGCGCCGGGCGACACCGCGGTGCTGACCAACCGTGCCCTTGCACTCGAAGCCCTGGCGCGCCCAAGCGAAGCCGCGCAGGCCTGGACACGCATCGCCGCGCTCGCCGGCGACTCACCTCTCGGCCATCGCGCCCGCGAACGCACGCGCGCACTCGCCCGCCAATGATCCAAAAGCCCTACCCGAAGGGATGCCCGCGCCGGCGCTGATAGGCCTCCAGGTACAGTCGCTCATAGGCGGCCGCGGCCCGATCCCAAGAAAAATCCTGCTGCATGGCGAGCCGGCGCATGGCTGTGATGTGGTCCGGCCGATTGAAGTAGGTCGACAGCGCCCAGCCCATGGTGTTGGCAATGGCCGAGGGATAGAGGTCTTGGAACACGAACCCCGTTCCCAGGCCGACGCGCTCGTCGTAGTTCTGCACAGTATCCACCAGACCTCCGGTGGCGCGCACGATGGGCAAAGTGCCGTAGCGCTGACTGTACATCTGGCTCAACCCGCACGGCTCGTAGCGCGAGGGCATGAGCAAGAAGTCGCAGCCCGCCTCGATTCGATGGGCGAGGCCGTCATCAAAACCGATCCGCGCGCGAAACTTGTTGCCCCGCCGAGCCGCAACCGACGAAAAGAAGCTCTCTGCCTCCCGATCCCCGGAACCCAGCAGGACCATTTGCAGATTCCAGCCCAAGATGGGATCGAGGGTGTGCGCTAGCACATCAAACCCCTTTTGCGGTGTCAAACGCGCGACCACGCCGAACAGCGGAACATCAGGGCGCTCGGGCAATCCCATTTCCCTTTGCAGGGCGGCTTTGCACGCGGCCTTTCCACTCAGGTCGTCACCATCGAAACGCGCGGGCAGGTACACATCCGTGGCTGCGTTCCATGTCTCCACGTCGATACCGTTGAGTACACCGCGCAGATCGCGGCCGCGCGCGGCCAACTCGCCGTCAAGGCCAAAACCGTACTCCGAAGTCTGGATCTCGCGCGCGTAGGTCGGGCTGACGGTGGACAGAAGCGTGGAATGCCGGATCGCGGCCTTCATCAGGTTCATGTCGCCGAAATGTTCAAACTCACCCGGGTGGAAATGATTCCGGCCGAGGCCGGTAATGAACATCGCGCCGCTCTCCCAATTGCCCTGGTAGGCCAGATTGTGGATGGTGAAAATCGTGGCGGAGGCGTGCAACGGTTTGGCCCACTCGACGGTGTTCACGTACACCGGCACCAAGGCGGTCTGCCAATCGTTGGCGTGGACGACGTCGGGAATCCAGCCCAGCACCTTGCACAGCTCAAGCGCCCCGCGCGAAAACAGGGAGAATCGCTCTAGGTTATCCTGGTAGGCCTCGCCGGGCGGTCCATAGAGATCGGGCCGATCGAAAAACCGGTTGTACTCAAGGAAATACACCGGCACGTTGGAACCGGGCAGATGGCCCATGCGCACGCCCGCCCAGGTCGTGCCGTAGTACATCGGAATTGGCACCGCGCCTTCCAGGCGTTCGAGGTTGTTCCACGGGATGCCTTGGTAAAGCGGCATCACCACGCGGACATCGAGGCCCCGGCGTGCCAGGGCTTGCGGCAAGGCGCCGGCCACATCGGCCAGCCCCCCGGTCTTGCGGAACGGTGCGACCTCCGAGGCGACGAACAGGACTTTGAGCGGCGCCTTGGCAGGCGTGGGCGGCACAATCGAAAAGTCATCCCGCGCCCGGCGATCATCGACCACGCGGCTGTTGCCGGTGTCTGGCGTTGGCGCGGCAACCCCCGCCCTGCCCTTCCTGGGTGTTTGGGCAGACGAAGCCGATGCCCGCGCCTTGCTCGGCGCCGGTCGGCTTGCGGACTCCACGCCGGCCTGCCCGGGCTTGCTTTCGGCCTCGGGCTGCGAACGGTGGACCTTGGGCTTTCGACCTCCGCTGCTACGTGGCGTAGATGCGGTAGTCGATGTCCGGGAAGATGTTGTCTTGTGCTTCAATGCTGGCCAGGTAGGGCTCGTCCACCGCGCCCTTGGTCAAGTCTTCGTAAAGCCGGGTGAAACGGACTATGTGCTCGTTGAATCTTCGGGTGGCGTAGGGAACCGTGGTGCCGGTGGACATGATGAATGTCCAGTCGCTGGCCTGGGCCAGCATCAGCTCGCGGGCCGTCTGCTTGAGTGCCCGCACGGTGAGCGGGTTGGTGGCCCCCCAATGGCGGCGTGCGAGTTCCACCATACGCTCGCCAGCGGCGTGAATGTGGCGCCAGGTCCAGGCATTGCTTTCGTTCACCCACTGCTCGCCGTAGCCCTTGAGCCCCCAGGACGATGTGCCCGGCGTGGCGAGTTGGTTGGTGGGGTGCCGGTCGAGATACTCGCTCGGCGTGATGGGCTGAATGATGCTTTGGTCGAAGTGAAGTTGGCGGAAGACATCCGACAGAAAGAGCGGACCTTCGTACCACCAGTGCCCGTACAACTCGGCGTCGTAGGGACTGACGATCATGGGCGGCCGGTCCATGCCCGCGGCCAGACGCTGCGCCTGTTTCTCCATGTTGCCGCGGAAATGCGAGGCGTGCAGGCCGGCCTTGGCGCGGGCGGCGTCCGGGTCATAGACCCACTTGTCGTGCAACTTGTCGTGCGTGATGGCGTGGTACTTGAAGCCGGTGTACATCCGGTGCCCCTCGGGGTGGATGTGCGGCCCAATGTAGTCGAGCGGAAGATCGAAGCCGATGTCACGATAGAAATCGCGATAGTGCGGGTCGCCGGGATAGCCGTGTTTGGCGCTCCACACCTGCTCCGATGATTCGGTATCGCGGCCAAAGGCAGCGACGCCGGTGGCGCAATAGATGGGCGCGTACACGCCGTACACCGGCCGCCTGTCCGCGTACAAGATGGCGTGGCTGTCGACGAAGAAGTAGCGAATCGCCACCTCGCGCAGCAGTTCGTCGACGCCGGGCACGTAGCCGCATTCGCCGAGCCACATGCCGGCAGAGCGACGGCCGAAATGCTTTTCGTACAGATCCGCTGCCGTGTGGACCTGTGCGCGCAAGGCCGCCCAGTTGCGGTCCATGAGCGGAAAGAAGGCGTGCGTAGCGGTCGAGGTGATGACCTCAAGCCCGCCCGCGTCCTGCAGGGCCCGGAAGGCGCGCACCAAGTCGCCCTCATGACAACGCCAAGTGTGGCGCAGGCTGAGAAAGCGATTGTGGTACATCTCGGCCAGGCGGTGGTACTGCGGCTCGGCCTTGGTGCGTTCCAGCTCCTTTTCGGCCAGTAGGATCAGATCGTCCAAGTGATCGGCGTACCTGGTCTTGAGCAGGTCGTCGGTCAGCATGGTGATGAGCGGCGCGGAAAGCGAAACCGTACAGCGGTAGGGCACGCCGTCGGCTTGCAGACCCTCGAAGATCTGAAGGAGCGGAAGGTAGGTTCCGCTGATGGCCTCGTACAGCCACTGTTCCTCCATCACCGTCGGGTCGTCCGGGTGACGGACAAAGGGCAAATGGGCGTGCAGAACCAGTGCAAAATATCCGGTTGGCATCAGACTTACTCCTTCACCTGAGGCCTGGAACCAATCGAATCGGGCGAGGGATAGGAACCGT
>Ga0265316_10000474_pt1 | contig 45797 bp, 36 predicted proteins | sample 4522metaG_FD_202092 | JGI IMG/M metagenome (GOLD analysis project Ga0265316, IMG submission 202092) | Rhizosphere microbial communities from Carex aquatilis grown in University of Washington, Seatle, WA, United States - 4-5-22 metaG | ecosystem: Host-associated > Plants > Roots > Rhizosphere >... | reverse complement strand
TGGGGAATTAAAATAGAAGTGCCATTCCTTGCCCTCCGTTGCTTCACTAAGGAATTTTTGCAGCTCATCCTCACGGTGATCTTCAATAAACTCAATACTAAACACTTTCTTGGCTTTTCGGTTAAAGTAAACCATTCTATCGAAACTATATGCATATCCGGCTTGCCGCAGAATTTGCTCTTTGCTATCTACTCTTCCCATGGCGTCACCTCTAGGTATTTGATTGTGGTTTTGTTGAATGGCTTTAGGCGCAATGAAGCCGTTGCAACAGGATGTGGCAGCATAGTTGGGTTGCGGCTTTATCGCAACCCAACAAAACTGGGAGATGTTAGGTTACCAAAAAACCGGCAACCCAACCCATTAGGTTTTCCTTACTCGCTCACCACCGTCGCCTTGTTGATGACAATCGGCGTCTTCGGCACGTCGCCGGGGCCGGTGGGGATCTTGCCCATGGCGTCCACGGTCTCCATGCCCTGCACCACTTCGCCGAACACGGCATAGCCCCAGCCTTGCGGGGTCGGGCTCTTGTGGTCGAGGAAGCTGTTGTCGATGAAGTTGATGAAAAACTGCGCCGTGGCCGAGTTCGGGTCGGAGGTGCGGGCCATCGAGACGCTGCCACGCTTGTTCAGCAGGCCGTTGTTCGCCTCGTTTTTGATCGGGGCGTGGGTGGCTTTCTGCTTCATATCAGCGGTCATGCCGCCGCCCTGGGCCATGAAGCCGGGGATGACGCGGTGGAAGATGGTGCCGTCGTAGAAGCCTTCCTTCACGTAGGTGAGGAAGTTCGCCACGGTGGCGGGGGCTTTCGCCTTGTCCAACTGGAGGACGAAATCGCCTTGGGTGGTCTCAAATTTTACTTGGGTAGTTTGTTCAGTCATTTTTTTGGCTGCCTTTGGGGCTTTGGCTTCCACCGTGGAGGTGAAGGCAAGGAGGGCTAAGGGGATGAATAAAGCCGGAAGCATACGCATGGACGGTTTCCTTAAAAATCGTTCTTTGGAACAAGGGTATGTCGCTTAAGACCCGGTTTATGGCGGGAGGCATTTTAAAGCATCCGGGCTCGGCGGGTCGAGTCGCAGGCTGTGTGTCAGCCCGGCGGCCAGTACATGCTGCGCCCGCCCAGCAGGTGCGCATGCAGGTGGAAGACCTCCTGCCCGCCGTCGCCCCGGCAGTTGATGACGGTGCGGTAGCCGTTCTCGGCGACGCCTAGCTGTTGCGCGACCAGGCGCACGGTCAGCAGCAATTCGCCGGCCAGCGCGGGGTCGTCGAGGTCGTCCAGGGTGGCTATATGTTGCTTTGGGATGATCAGCACATGGGTCGGCGCGCGCGGATGGATGTCGCGGAACGCCAGGATGCGGTCGGTCTCATAGACCACCGCCGGCTGGATTTCGCCGGCGACCATTTTACAGAACAGGCAGTCGGTCATGGTTTGCTCCTTGTTTTCGGTTGCCAGAAGTGCCGCCGGCTGGCGGGGCCTAGCCATGGCGGATGGGTCATGAAGAGCAAACTTTACTCGCTTTGCCGCGCCGGGCGAAGCCCGAAATGTCCGATGCCAGGCCATCGGCTTGTTTTTAGCCGGACAGGCCGGTGAAAACCGCATGCCAGGGCGCTTGCCCGCCGACGCTTCCGGCCTGGCAGGATGGCCTGATACCGGCAATAATCTTTCCTGCCGCGACCGTGGATCGCCAAGCCGGGACGGCAACGCATCACAACCCAATCTTTAGGGAGACAGAACAATGAAAGTGCTAGTGGCTACCGACGGAACCAACACCGCCATCGAAGCCGCGCAGGCGGCTTTGGGGCTGCTGCGCGCAGGCGCGGAGATCATTCTGGTGACGGTGATCCAAAATTATGAGAATCCGCTGGACATGGCGGGCGGCTTTGAAGGCCCGCTGCTGACGCCCGAGGAGGCCGAAGAGGAATTCCAGCGCCAGCAGGCCGAAGGCCAGGCCGCCCTGGAACGCACCCGCGCGGCGCTGGGGAGGCCGGCGGAAATCCGCCTGGTTCCCACCGATGAAGATCCAGGCCATGCCATCATCGGCACCGCCCACGAACTCCATCCCGACCTGATCGTGCTGGGCAGCGACGAGAAGGGGTTTTTCATGCGGCTGCTGGCCGGTTCGGTCAGCGAATTCGTCGTGCGGCATGCGGCCTGTCCGGTGCTGGTCGTGCCTCATCGCGGCGGCGTCGGCAATCCCCCTTAGATCCGCTCCTCATTTAGCAAAGGCGCAAAGAAAAGCCCCTCACGCAACGACGCCACGCCCGCAACGTCCGCCGGGCGTCTTTGCGTGGCGTCGTTGCGCCGTTGTGTGAGACCGGTTTTTCTTCGTTCGGCCCCGTGAAGGCCGCATGGTGCGCGAGGGCCTATGGTGAAAGCTGTTAAAATAGCCTGATTTGCCCATGCGCGTAAGCGCCCCGACGAAGAGCCCCCGACATGACCGACCGCAACCCACGCACCGAACTGTTCAAACAACGCCTGGCGGAACGCATTTTGTTCCTCGACGGGGCCATGGGCACGATGATCCAGACTTACAAGCTGGAGGAGAAGGACTACCGGGGCGAGCGCTTCGCCGGCTGGCCGCGCGATCTGAAAGGCAACAACGACCTGCTGTCGCTGACCCAGCCGCAGATCATCCAGGCCATCGAACGGGCCTACCTGGAGGCCGGCTCCGACATTCTCGAAACCAACACCTTCAACGCCACCCGCATCGCCATGGCCGACTACGGCATGGAGGCGCTGGCCTATGAGATCAACGTCGCCTCCGCCCGGCTGGCCCGGCAAATGGCCGACGAGTTCGAGGCGAAGAACCCGGCCAAGCCGCGCTTTGTCGCCGGCGTCATCGGCCCGACCAACCGCACCGCGTCGATGTCGCCCGATGTCAACGACCCCGGCTTTCGCAATGTCAGCTTCGCCGAACTGGTCGAGTCCTATTACGAAGCCGCGCGCGGCCTGGTGGACGGCGGCGCGGACATTTTGATGATCGAAACCATCTTCGACACGCTAAACGCCAAGGCGGCGATTTTCGCGGTCGAACAGTATTTTGACGATCATGGTTTCAAGCTGCCGGTGATGATCTCAGGCACGATCACCGACGCCTCGGGCCGCACCCTGTCCGGCCAGACCACCGAAGCCTTCTGGAACTCGCTGCGCCATGTCGAACCCATCTCGTTCGGCTTCAACTGCGCGCTAGGCCCGGACAAGCTGCGCCAGTACATCGAAGAATTGTCGCGGATCGCCAATTGCCATGTGTCGGCCCATCCCAACGCCGGGCTGCCGAACGAGTTCGGCGAATACGACCTGACCCCGGAAGCGATGGCCAAGGAAATCGCCGACTGGGCGGAAAACGGCTACCTCAACATCATCGGCGGCTGCTGCGGCTCCTCGCCCCGGCATATCAAAGCCATCCACGACGCCGTCGAACATTTCCCGCCGCGCCCGATCCCGCACATCGAGCCGCAATGCCGGCTGGCCGGGCTGGAGCCGTTCAACATCGGCCCGGACTCGCTGTTCGTCAATGTCGGCGAGCGCACCAACGTCACCGGCTCGGCGATGTTCCGCCGCCTGATCCGCGAGGAGCGCTACGAGCAAGCCCTGGACGTGGCCCGCTCGCAGGTCGAAAACGGCGCGCAGGTCATCGACATCAACATGGACGAAGGCATGCTGGACTCGAAAGCGGCGATGGTGCGTTTTCTAAACCTGATCGCCGCCGAGCCCGACATCGCCCGCGTGCCGATCATGCTGGACTCGTCGAAATGGGAGATTTTGGAAGCCGGCTTGCAGTGCATCCAGGGCAAGGGCATCGTCAACTCCATCTCGATGAAAGAAGGCGAGGACGCCTTCATCCGCCATGCCAAACTGGCCCGCCGCTACGGCGCGGCGGTCATCGTCATGGCTTTCGACGAGCAGGGCCAGGCCGACACCGAGGCGCGCAAAGTGGAAATCTGCACCCGCGCCTATGAGTTGCTGACAGGGCTAGGCTTCCCGGCGGAAGACATCATTTTCGACCCGAATATTTTCGCGGTCGCCACCGGCATTGAGGAACACAATAACTACGGTGTGGATTTCATCGAAGCCACCCGCCGCATCAAAGCCACCCTGCCCCACGCGCTGATTTCCGGCGGCGTGTCCAATGTGTCGTTTTCCTTCCGCGGCAACGATTCCGTCCGCGAGGCCATCCACGCCGTGTTCCTGTACCACGCGATCCAGGCTGGCATGTCGATGGGCATCGTCAACGCCGGGCAGTTGGCGATTTACGACGAAATCCCGCCGGAACTGCGCGACACCGTGGAAGACGTGATTTTGAACCGCCGCCCGGACGGCACCGAGCGCCTGCTCGCCATCGCCGACAACTACCGCTCCGGCGGCGCGACCGCGGAGAAGAAGGAAGATTTGGCCTGGCGCGAATGGCCTACGCCTAAACGCCTGGAACACGCGCTGGTCAAAGGCATCGACGAATTCATCGACATCGACACCGAAGCCGCCCGCCTCGAAGTCGAGCGGCCTTTGCATGTCATCGAAGGCCCGCTGATGGACGGCATGAACGTCGTCGGCGATTTGTTCGGCGCGGGCAAGATGTTCCTGCCGCAGGTTGTCAAATCCGCCCGCGTCATGAAAAAAGCCGTGGCGCATTTGATGCCGTACATGGAAGAGGAAAAAGCCCTGCTCGGCGAAGTGCAGTCCAACGGCAAGATCATCCTGGCGACCGTCAAAGGCGATGTGCATGACATCGGCAAGAACATCGTCGGCGTCGTGCTGCAATGCAACGGCTTCGACGTGGTGGATCTCGGCGTCATGGTGCCCGCCGAAAAAATCCTGCAAACCGCCAAGGCCGAAAACGCCGACATGATCGGCCTCAGCGGCCTGATCACGCCCTCGCTGGATGAAATGGTGCATGTCGCCAAGGAGATGGAACGCCAGGGTTTCAAAATGCCGCTGCTGATCGGTGGCGCGACGACCTCCCGCGCCCACACGGCGGTCAAGATCGAGCCGAACTATGCCGGCCCTGTGGTCTATGTGACCGACGCCTCGCGCGCCGTTGGCGTGGCCGGCAGCCTGCTGAGCGAAGAACTGCGCGACGACTACGCCGCGAAAATCCGCCAAGAATACGCCGAAGTCCGCCTGCGCCACACCGGCCGCAAACAGCAAACGCCGATGCACACGCTGGAAGCCGCCCGCGCCAACGCCTTCCACGGCGACTGGCAAGACTACACTCCGCTCAAACCCGGTTTTCTGGGGCTGCAAGTGTTCGACCGCTACCCGCTGGCCGAACTCGCCGAATGCATCGACTGGTCGCCGTTCTTCCACACCTGGGAATTGGCCGGAAGTTATCCGAAGATATTAAATGACGAAATCGTCGGCGAGCATGCCCACAACCTGCTCAACGACGCGCAAGCCATGCTGAAAATCATCGTCGAGCAGAATTGGCTGCAAGCCCGCGCCGTGGTCGGCTTCTTCCCGGCCAACCGCGTCGGCGACGACATCGTGCTATACACCGACGACAGCCGCGGCGAAGTATTGACGACGTTGCGCCACCTGCGCCAGCAGCACATCAAACCGCCCGGCCAGCCCAACTACTGCCTGTCCGATTTTATCGGCCCGGCAGGCGTCGCCGATTATATCGGCGGTTTCGCTGTGACTGCTGGACAAGGCATCGAACAGTATCTAGATCGTTTCGCCGAACAGCACGACGACTATAGCAGCATCATGCTCAAAGCGCTGGCCGACCGCCTCGCCGAAGCCTTCGCCGAAGTCCTGCACAAGCGCGTGCGCCGCGAATTCTGGGGCTATGCTCCGGACGAGCAATTCTCCAACGAGCAATTGATCGGCGAAGAATACCGCGGCATCCGCCCGGCCCCCGGCTATCCCGCCTGCCCCGACCACACCGAGAAAACCGCGTTGTTTGAATTGTTGAACCCGTTGGACAACGCGGGCATCTCGTTGACCGAAAGCTTCGCGATGTACCCGGCCTCGTCGGTCAGCGGCTGGTATTTCTCGCACCCGGCCTCAAAATATTTCAACGTCGGCAAGCTGAACCAAGATCAGTTGGAGGATTACGCCAAGCGCAAAGGCATGAGCGTGAAAGAGGCGGAAAAGTGGCTGGGGCCGGTGTTGGCTTATGATCCGGAGTAAATAAAAACCAGAGATAACATCCCTTGAAGGGATGTTATCTCTAAACTGGTACCCGCAGCCATTTGCCCGTTGTTATACGAAAATCGACCGATATATACAAGGGCTGATTGCTCAAGAAAGGGAAATTCAAGAAAACATCGAAATTGCCCATGACGTGACTAAAAAATTGGTTGAAGCAGCTTAGAATTGAAAAAACGCTTTAAGTCGAATCCTTGAAGGAATTGTCGTGCATGGCTGAAAAATATTTTGATGTTTTACTCGCCCACAATGGCAGTGATAAGCCTGCTGTGATTGCGCTGGCAGAGCGGCTCAAAAAGCACGGATTGATGGTTTGGCTGGATGAGTGGGAACTGCGGCCTGATTATCCTTGGGAGAAGGCAGCGGCGAACATTATCGAAACCACTTATGCTATGATGATACTGGTCGGCAAGGATGGTATATTTCCCTGGAAAGATAGTGACTTATTAAGGCGGTTAGTTTCAATTGCGTTTACTGCACTAAAACGACCAGTCATCCCTGTGCTGCTGCCTGGATGCCCTCTCCCGCCGGATTTACCTTTAAGTCAAAACATAAATGATTGGGTTGATTTCCGTGACGGCGTGGAAGAAAAAATTTTATCGCGGATTGTTAAGGAAATAAAACGTGAAAAACTGCAAGCACTGAAACCTCGAATAATCGACTGGGAGGCCGACATCTCGGCGACAGTGACAGAACTTCACCTTGAAAATTGGAAAAGTTTTGACGCCGCCAAGCTATATTTCGATCCCTTTAGTGTCTTGATCGGTGCCAATGCCAGCGGCAAATCCAATGCCTTGGACGCTTTGCAATTTCTCAGCAGTGCGGCTTCCGGTGCCTTGTTAACCGCCGCTTTGCAGGGGGACAACAGTGTGCAAGCCTTGCGCGGCGGTATAGAGTGGGCAGCTAGATGTCCTGGTACTGCTTTTTCTCTTGGTGTTAAAGTCCGCGCCGATAATGCCACAGACTACGAATACCGCATGGAATGCAAAACTGAAGGTAGCCATTGCCAACTTGTCGCTGAGCAATTATGGCAGACCAACTATGACCTAGACGAAAAAGGGCTTCGCGCAAATAAAACTGACGACATATATCTATATTTGACGGATGCTTGTCAACCGGAATCTCCTGTTATTATTGTACAATTATTGCCCCAGAAACTTGTTCAGAAGCATTATGTTTCTACGCAGCGTGTACAAGCGGCAGCACTACCCAAATCCGCAACAATGCGTGAACTGCCACGCCCCGCAAGCCGGGCGCAGTCAGTGCTGTTTCAATTGGCCGGACAGCCACTTAATCTAGAAATTTATGAGGCTGTGGCCGCAGTGGCCCTAAGCCTACGTGGTGTATTCATCCTCGACCCCATCCCCTCTCACATGCGGGATTACTCACCCCTTTCCGACCGATTAGCCCCCGACGCCCGCAACATCGCCGGCGTTATCGCCGCGATGCCAGAAGCCAAGCGCAAAGAAATCGAAGACAAATTGACATTCTACGCCAGCCAGCTGCCCGAACGCGACATCCGCCGCGTTTACGCCGAGCCAGTGGGCAAGTTCAAAAGCGATGCGATGTTGTACTGCGAGGAACATTGGACGGACGCGGGCGAGCCGCCGACCGTGGATGCGCGGGGCATGTCGGATGGCACATTGCGCTTCCTCGGCATTTTGACCGCGTTGCTGACCCGCCCAGCGGGAAGCTTGTTGGTGGTCGAGGAAGTGGACAATGGCTTGCACCCCTCCCGCGCCCGGCTGTTGCTGGAGATGCTGCGCACAGTCGGCGGCGAACGCCGGGTGGATGTGTTAGTGACGACCCACAATCCCGCGTTGCTGGATGCGATGGAGACGGATCTGGTTCCATTCATCACGGTCGCGTACCGCGACTTTGCCACTGGTTGCAGCCGCTTGACTCTGCTTGAAGATATTGACCAACTGCCCAAGTTATTGGCGCAGGGCGCGGTGGGCCGCTTATCCACCCAAGGCTTGATTGAACAAGCTTTACACAGCGGGGATAAAGTATGAGTCGCCGGGTATTGATTTTCGACACTTCGGTGCTGTGCTGCTGGCTGGCAGTGCCGGGCAAAGACGAAGCCGGGCCGACCGAAGATCGTTGGAATCAGGCACGAATTCAGAAACTTGTAGATCAAGAATATGACAAGCAAAGCACTTTCGTGCTGCCTTTGGCTAGTTTGATTGAAACCGGCAACCATATCGCCCAGGCCCCCCGGGATCGTTATGGCGGGGATCGGGATCGCCATGAATTGGCGACACGCCTTGCGGATTATCTACGCAAGGCTGCTGACTCCGACACGCCTTGGGCTGCCTTCACCGACCAATCTCTATTATGGGAAGCCGAACACTTGAAGAAGTTAGCGGCGGAATGGCCTGCACTGGCCGCATCCGGGTTTTCTATCGGAGATGCCACGATCAAAGACGTCGCCGAACATTACGCGCGGGCCGGGTATGAGGTCGAAATTCTAACGGGTGATGCGGGTTTAAAAGCTTACCAACCAACCAAACCGGCACAAGTTCCAAGACGCAGACAGTGAGAGACCTATTCCCACCCTGCGCCTATAATGCTGCAATGTAAGCGGGCAATGTCAGCATGGGTGCGCGGCGTCTAGATAAGCGGCAAAGCGTGTGTGCCCTTATCGTTTATTTCCCACCCACCACTGCCCAACCCCCAGCCCCGCCAGCATGGCCGCGACAAACGCGATGACGGAACCGTTGCCAGTCACCAGCGACACCAAGGCCGGCCCCGGGCAATAGCCCGACAAGCCCCAGCCTATTCCAAACAGCGCGGCACCCGCCAACAATTCAGAATCTATCGCGGCTTTCTCTGCCAGCACGAATTTCTCGTCCAACACCGGCGCGCGGCGTTTCAGCACCCAGGCAAACGAGAACAGTCCGAGGCTGACTGCGCCGCCCATGACAAACATCAGGCTCGGGTCCCAGGCCCCGGCCACGTCGAGGAAGCCGATGATTTTAGAAGGCTTCGTCATGCCGGCGATGCCGAGGCCGACGGCGAACAGCCAGCCGCAAAACAAGGCGCTGATCTGTTTCATGCCCAGCCCTGCCCTGTCCACGCATCGGCTCCGCAAAGGGATAACATCGCTCCCAGCGATGTTATCCCTGCCGACAGGACGGCCAGCTTGTGCTTGGCCAGGTAGACTGTGGCCATCGCCGCGGCCATGAACACCAAGGTGGCGACCAGGGAGCGCAGCGAGCGGCGGGACAGGCCGCAGACGCCGTGGCCGCTGGTGCAGCCGTTGCCAACGCGGGCACCCAGGCCCACCAGGAAACCCGCCAAAACCAGCACCGCCAAAGACGACGGGGAATCGCCGAAGGCTTCAGGGTGGAAAGCCGCCAGCGTCACACCGCCGGCCAGCAGCCCTAGAATAAAAAACCAGCGCCAGGCCCGATCCCCTGTTCCCGAAGACCACAGCCCGCCGACGATGTTGCTGATGCCGGCGACCCGGCCATTGAGCCATAAAAACAAGGTGGCGGCGCTGCCGATCAAAAGCCCGCCAAGCAGCGGGAGGAGCCAGGATGTCATGTTTAGCGTTTCACTCGGGGGATGGGGACTGGCCGAAAATAATAACATTGACAGCCCGCGCGCTGAACGCTTAAAAAGTCGCATCTGCCAACGATTTAGATCGAATAAGGTTGCCGCCATGCCGCCACGCGCCGCCCTGCTGTTGTCGCTGCTGTTGTCCAACGCCGCCTGGGCGCAGAACCAGGCGCTGGTGATCGGCAACGGCGACTACCCGGAAGCGCCGCTGTCCAACCCCGTCAACGACGCCCGCGACATGGCCAAGGCTTTAACCGGCCTGGGCTTCGCGGTCGTCGCCAAGGAAAACCTCGGCCTGGAGGCCATCGGCCAGGCCGTGCGCGAGTTCGGCGACCGTTTGCGCGGCGACGACGTGGGCCTGTTTTATTTCGCCGGCCACGGCATGCAAGTCAAAGGCGCGAACTACTTGATCCCCGTCCGCTCCGGCATTCAGCGCGAGGACGAAGTGCCGTTCCACGCGTTCAACATAGGCGAAGTGCTGGCGAAGATGGAATCGGCGCACAACCGGCTCAACCTGGTGATCCTCGACGCCTGCCGCGACAACCCTTTCGCCCGCGGCGTCCGCGGCGGCGAGCGCGGCCTCGCCCGCATGGACGCCCCGTCGGGCACGCTGATCGCCTACGCCACCAAACCAGGCAGCGTGTCCCTGGACGGCGGCGGGCGCAACGGCCTGTACACCGGTCATTTGCTCCAGCACCTGGCGACGCCGGGCCTGCAAATCGAAGACTTGTTCAAGAAAGTGCGCGTCGAGGTCAAGCATGCCTCGGGCGAAAAACAGATCCCGTGGGAGGAAGGCGGCTTGGAAGGGGATTTCTGCTTTGCCGGCTGCGCGGTGGCCGAGGCCGCGCCGGTCGCCGCCCCGGCCAAGCCGGCCAGCCCGCCACCGGCAACCAGCCCGCCGCCTTGCGAATATTGCCCGGAGATGGTCAAGCTACCGGGCGGGACGTTCATGATGGGTTCCGACGATAGCGACCCCGAGGCTTCAAGCGACGAAAAGCCGCGCCACCGGGTGACGGTCAAAGCGTTCAGCCTGGGCCAATATGAAGTGACGCGGGCGCAGTTTGCCGCGTTTGTGGACGCCACCAACTACCAGGCGCAAGGATGCTACACGTGGGACGGCAAGTCTTGGTCTATGCAGGCCGGCAAAAGCTGGCGCGACCCCGGCTTTCCGCAAACCGCCAGCCATCCCGCCGTCTGCGTCAGCCTGGAGGACGCGCAGGCGTACATCCGCTGGCTGAATCAAAAAACCGGCCAGGCTTACCGGCTGCCCACCGAGGCGGAATGGGAATACGCCGCGCGGGCGGGCACCGGCACGAGCCGCCATTGGGGCGGCAAAGCGGAGGACGCCTGCCGTTATGCCAATGTCGCCGACCAAACAGCCAAGCAGGAATTCGCAAGTTGGGAGGTTCACGAATGCGCGGACGGCTATGTCTATACCGCCCCGGCCGGCCGCTTCCTGCCCAATGGCTTTGGCCTCTATGACATGCTGGGCAATGCCTGGGAATGGACTTGTTCCGAGTATATGGACTATGGAAATGGCGCGGAATCAACATGTATAACAAATGCCAAAGACCGCCGGGCGGTTCGGGGTGGTTCGTGGTTCACCAAACCCGGCAGGGTGCGCTCCGCCTACCGTGACTGGGGCGACCCGGCGGACCGGGACTACGACCTCGGCTTCCGTCTCGCCCAGGACTAATTGCCTTTATTCTTTGCTCTTTTTCCTTTTTCCTGCTCTTTTCTTTTCGCTCTTGCCGGCGAAGCCGGACGCGATTTTTTTTGAAGTGCGACGGGGTATCCACCCAATGCCGTTAAGTTAAGCCGTTCGTGGTGAGCCCTTCGACTACGCTCAGGAGAGCCTTGTCGAACCATGAACGGCTTAACTCTCAACAAGGTAGGATTTTCCGCCCGCCCTTCGACACGCTCAGGGCGAACGGAAAATCCTTAACTTAACGGCATTGGGTATCCACCCCGCCGCAATGTTTTATGCGCACTGGCATCGCTTGCCGCGATATTACCCCGAACCGCCCACCGCATGAGGCCAATCCGATGAACGCCGCCGAACTCCGCGAACTTATCAAACAAGAGCTTCCCCGACTCGTCCGCGAAGACCCTGAAATCCAGGACTTGATCCTGCGCCTGTCGCGCCAGGAGCAGCAGACTGAAGACCGCTTCGACCGGCTGTTCGCCAAGCTGGAGCGCGACGCGGAGGCCAGCAACCGGCGCTGGGAGGAACACCGCGAGGAAACCAACCGACAATTCAAAGAGCACCGCGAAGAGTTCAGCCGGGTGCATGAGGAAATCATGGCGATGAATTGAAATCCTCCATCGACAAGGCGGGCATGTATATTTTCGAGCGCAAGGCGCGGTTTTACGAGCAGCGCCATGGCCGCAAAGCCAACCGGCTCATGGTCATCTCGCCGATGATCGACGCCAGGGCGAAGGCGGTGGGCGAGCGTTTGGGCATCGAGATGTTCGGCGATTCGGCCTTGGTGGAGTCTTTGGAGAATCGTTGAGCCAGCGCTAATAGCCCATCAGGTCGGGCAACGGCGCCATCGTCGCCCGGCAATCATGCTGGAATGCGGAGTGTCGGGCGCAAAGCCTGTCCTGAGCTTGCCGAAGGAAGACGCGCCCGACCTACGCCCCGCCCCGCCCCCTGCCCGACAGGTTCACCGCCATCCGCTTCGCCCCCCAATCCCCCGGCAGCCCCTCGAACACCCCGGCGCAAGCCGTTCCGCAGCGGTTGCAGCGGCCTTCCGGCGTCAAATTCCATTCCGACAGCACATACCAGTCGCGGCCGATCAACAATTGCCCGCACTGGTGGCACCAGGTGCTGTCGCCTTGCTTGTCGTGGACATTGCCGACATAAGCGTAGCGGACGCCGTTTTTGATGGCGATCCGCCGGGCCATCGCCAGCGTGGCCGGCGGCGTCGGCGGGGTGTTCAGCATCTTCCAGTCGGGATGGAACGCGGAGAAATGCAGGGGCACGTCCGGCCCTAGATGTTCCACGACCCATTGCGTCAGGTTTTCCAGCTCGGCCTCGGAATCGTTTTCGCCGGGTATCAACAGCGTGGTGATTTCCAGCCAGACTGGGGTTTCTTTTTTGATATATTCCAAGGTTTCTAGCACCGCCTGCAATTGCCCGCCGCAAATTTTGTGGTAGAAATCCTCGGTGAACGCCTTCAGGTCGATATTGGCCGCGTCCATGTAAGAATAAAACTCGGCGCGGGGCTCGGCGCACTGGTAGCCGGCCGACACCGCCACCGATTTGAGGCCCAGCGCGCGGCAGGCTTGGGCGGTGGCGATGGCGTATTCGTGGAAGATGACCGGGTCGTTGTAGGTGTAGGCGACGCTGCGGCAGTTCGTCTCCTTCGCCGCCCAGGCGATGGCCTCGGGCGTGGCCTGGTCCATCAGGCGGTCCATTTCCCGCGACTTGCTGATGTCCCAGTTTTGGCAGAATTTGCAGGCCAGGTTGCAGCCCGCCGTGCCGAACGAAAAAATCGGCGTGCCGGGCAGGAAATGGTTGAGCGGCTTTTTCTCGACGGGGTCGATGCAGAAGCCGCTGGAACGCCCGTAGGACAACAGCGCCACGGCCCCGCCGACATTGCCGCGCACGAAACACAGGCCGCGCTGGTTCTCGTGCAGTTTGCAAAAGCGCGGGCAGATCTGGCATTCGACCCGGCCATCCTCCAGCGCTCGCCAGAAACGGGTGGGATAGGCTTCGGCGGAATTGATGGCGGCGTCCATAATGCACCTCGCAAGCAGTTGGTTTAAAGTCCAGCCGTGGAAGCTCCCTTTTCCCCGGCGGCATGTCATTCCAGTATTTTTATCCCATAATAGCCTAGAACTCCCCGGAGACTCTTTGACCATGTCCGCGCAGATTTTTTCCCGCTCACTGGTGGCCCAGCTCGCGCTGTGGACGCTGATCGTCGCGGGATCGCTGGGCATGATGGTTTACCAGGCGAACGAGACGGTGGCGGACATCGCCCGCATCCAGGGCAGCGACGTGTTCCGCATCGTGCGCGCCGTGCGGGCCTGGAATGCGAAACATGGCGGCGTCCTCGTCGAGCAAGACGCGGACACGCCGCCGAACCCGTACCTGGTGTTGAAGGAGCGCGACCCGGTCACGGTTTCAGGCCGTCGGCTGACCACCCTCAACCCTTCGTACATGACCCGCCAACTGGCCGACGCGATCCGCCAGGATGCCGGCATTCTGATCCACATCACCAGCCTGAAGCCCATCAACCCGGCAAACAGCCCGGACGCCTGGGAGGCCCAGGCGCTGCGGGCGTTTGAAACCGGCTCCATCACGGAGAAAAGCGAGCTGGTCGCGCAAGACGGGCAAACGCTGACCCGTTACATCGCGCCGCTGGTGACCCAGCAGGCCTGTCTGCAATGCCACCAGCCGCAGGGTTACAAAGTCGGCGACATTCGCGGCGGCATCAGCGTCAGCCTGTCCGCCGAGCCGCTGCTGGCGGCGATGCGCCAACAAGTCCTGGGCCATGCCGCGACGCACTTGGCCGCGTGGCTGTTGGTTGCGCTGGCCTTGGTGGGCTTTGCCGTCGACCGCCAACGCAAGGCCACGGAATTGGAGCGTTCCAACAAAATGCTGGCGGAAGATGCGAAGATGGCGGCGCTGGGGTCGATGGTCGCGGGAGTGGCACACGAGGTCAACACGCCGCTGGGCGTCTGTGTCACCGCCGCCTCGCTGCTGGAAAACGCCCAGCGCGGCATCGCCCGGCAATTGGCCGACGCCACTTTGTCCCAGCAAAGCCTGGAGGCGGAGCTGGCCATCATCGGCGAGGCGGCGTCCATCCTTGAGCAGAATCTCCAGCGCGCGGCCAAGCTGATCCGCAGTTTCAAGCAAATCGCCGTCGACCAGAACACCACCGAGGCACGGGAAGTCAATGTCCGGGATTTCTTGGATGAAATCCTCACCGCCTACCACAACCCGCTGAAAAAAGCCGGGGTGAAGACGCGCATCGAGTGTCCCGAACACCTGGCCGTCACCACCGACGCCGGCGCGTTCGCGCAGATCGTCACCAACCTGCTGCAAAACACCTTGCTGCACGCCGCGGAGCCGGGCCAGGAGGTCTTGGTCAGGATCGCCGTCCGCGACCTGGGCCACCAGCTTGAAATGGTTTACGCCGACAACGGCAAAGGCATGGCCGCCGAGGTCGCCAAGCGCGTTTTCGAGCCGTTCTTCACCACCAAGCGTGGCCAAGGCGGCAGCGGGCTGGGGCTGAACATCGTTTATAATCTGGCCACCCAGCGCTTCAAGGGCGACATTGCGCTGGACAGCGCGCCCGGACGCGGCGCGACCTTCACCCTGCATTTGACCAAAGACTAAGCCTATGGCCTTCCTCTTCGCCAAACCCGGCGAACCCGCGCCACCCAACCCTTTGCCCGACTGGAAGCTGTTGGTGGCGGACGACGAGCCCGCCGTCCACGACATCACCCGGCTGGCCTTGGGCGGCTTCCATTACGACCGGCGCGGCTTGAAAATTCTCTCCGCCTATTCCGGCGAGGAAGCCAAGCGCATCCTGTTGGAACAGGACGACATCGCCTTGGTGCTGCTGGATGTGGTCATGGAAACCGACGACGCCGGTCTGAGGCTGGTCGATTTCATCCGCAAAGAACTCGGCAACAGCGCGCTGCGCATCGTCCTGCGCACCGGCCAGCCCGGCCAGGCTCCCGAGCGGATGGTGATCGACCGCTACGACATCAACGACTACAAGGAAAAGACCGAACTCACGCAAACCCGCTTGTACAGCGTGGTGCGCACCGGCATTCAAGCCTACCAGCACATCCGCACCCTCTCCGGCCACAAGCAGGCCCTGGAATACATGGTGATGCAGGCGCCGAAGCTGTTCCACCTCACCACGCTGCACACGTTTTTCAACAACCTGCTCGGCACACTGGAGGCGCTGCTGCCCATGCTGGCGGGCGGCCCTGGGCCTGTCGAATGCAACGCCTTCATCGCCTACCCCATCGACAAATATGGCGGTTTCAAGGCTTACGCCGAAAAAGGCAAGCCGCGGGGGCGGCGCGAGTCCGCCGAAAGAATCATCAAATTGGCGACCGAACACCTGCGCAGCCGCCGCGGCGGTTTCCTGCTGCCTGAAGGCTACATCCTGCCGATCCAGGATCGCAACGACACCCGCGCGATCATTTTCATCGAGCAGATCACCGAATTTGGCGAATACGAGCGCCGCCTGCTGGACGTGTTGGCGATGGAGGCCATGATCGCGTTCCGCAACATTGACCTGTATGACTTGCTGGCGCGGGAGCGCAACGAAACCATCGACATGCTGGCCATCGCCGCCGAGTACAAAGACGAGGCCACCGGCGAGCATGTCAAACGCGTGTGCGAGCTGACCAAGCGGCTGGCGCTGGAGCTTGGGTATGGCGAGGAGGAGGCCGAGCATCTCTCCCGCTCGTCTTTGCTGCACGACATCGGCAAATTGGCGGTGGCGGACGAGATCTTGCGCAAACCCACGGCCTTGGACGCGGACGACATGGAAGCCATCAAAATGCATGCCCTCAAAGGCTACATTCTGCTGGAAGGGCGGGCCGCCTTTGAAACCGCCAAAACCATCGCCATCACCCACCATGAGCATTATGACGGCAAGGGCTATCCCAATGGCTTGAAGGGGGAGGACATTCCCATGCCGGGACGGATCGTGGCCCTGGCCGACGTGTACGACGCGCTGATCCACTCCCGTCCTTACAAAAAGCCGTGGCCGAAGGAGCAAGTTTATGGCTTCATCCGCGACAACCGCGGCAGGCAGTTCGACCCCGCCGTGGTGGACGCGTTTTTTCGGCTGGTCGAACAGGATTTGCTGGAATGATTGAGATACTCGACGCGGATTTGTCCGACCCTTTCCATGCGCAGGCCGTCGTCCGGTTGCTCGACGAATACGCGCGGCACGAAATGGGCGGAGGCTGCGCCCTGCCGGATTTCGTCAAACAAAACCTGGCCACCGAGTTGCGCGGCAGGGCCGACACCTATGTGATCCTCGCGCTGGACGACGGCCATCCGGTCGGCTTGGCGATTTGCTTTGAAGGGTTTTCGACCTTCGCCTGCAAGCCGCTGTTGAACATCCACGACATCATGGTGTCCGCCAGCCACCGGGGCCTTGGCATCTCCAAACAATTATTGGCGAAGGCCGAAGACATCGCCTTGAGGCTGGGCTGCTGCAAACTGACGCTGGAAGTGCTGGAGGGCAACACGGTCGCCCAGGCGGCTTACCAAGCCTGCGGCTATTCAGGCTACCAGCTCAACCCGCAAGTCGGCCAAGCCTTGTTTTGGCAGAAGAAGCTGGAATAAAGCGCGAGGTGTCCCGTGAATAATCCATCCTCCAGGGTCGAAGCAATCGAAGCGACCATTGAAGCCCTCTTATCCGTCGCGCAAACCCTGGTCGGCGAACTCCATCCGGGCAGGCCGCCGCAGGCCGTTGCTTTGGACAGTTCCCTGGACAAGGATCTGGGCCTGGACAGCCTGGGCCGGGTGGAATTGATGCGCCGGATCGAGCGGCGTTTCGACGCGGCGCTGCCGGAGCGGCTGTTCGCCGAGGCGGAAACCCCGCGCGACCTGCTGCGCGCGCTGATCCAGGCCGGCCCGGCCAGCGGCAAGCAGGGATTGCTGGACGTGGAAAACCTGGTTCTGGCCGGTGGCGAAGCTGCGCCCCGCGGCGCCGAAACCCTGGTTCAAACCCTGGACTGGCACGTCCTGCGGCACGCCGACCGGCCGCACATCCGCTTCTACAGCGACGAGGAGGACGGCGTCTCGATCACTTATGGCGAGCTGCACAAACAGGCCAGCCAAGTGGCCTGCGGCCTGCAAGCCGCCGGGCTGCAACCGGGCCAAGCCGTGGCCATCATGCTGCCGACCAGCCCCGGGTATTTTTTCAGTTTTCTAGGCGCGCTGCTGGCCGGCGGGGTGCCGGTGCCGATGTATCCGCCGCCCAGGCTGTCGCAACTGGAAGAGCATCTGCGCCGCTGCGTGGCGATTTTGAACAATTGCGCGGCCCCCTTGCTCATCACCGTGCCCGAGGGCAAGCCCCACGCCCTTAGGCTGCGCGCGCTGGTGGCCAGCCTGTCGCGGGTCGCCACCGTCGAAGATCTGGCCGCGGCGGCCGGCCGCTGCGCCACGCCGCGCGTCAGCGCGACGGACACCGCCTTCCTGCAATACACCTCGGGCAGCACCGGCACGCCTAAGGGCGTGGTGTTGAGCCATGCCAACCTGCTGGCCAACATCCGCGCGATGGGCGTGGCCGTCGGCGCGCGGCCCGACGACGTGTTCGTCAGTTGGCTGCCGCTGTACCACGACATGGGGTTGATCGGAGCCTGGCTGGGCAGCCTGTACCATGCCATGCCCTTGGTGGTCATGCCGCCGTTGAGCTTCATCGCCAAGCCACAGCGCTGGCTGCAAGCGATCCACCGCTTTCGCGGCACCTTGTCGGCCTCGCCCAATTTCGGCTACGAAACCTGCCTGCGGCGGCTGGAGGACAAAGACCTTGCCGGGCTGGACTTGTCGTCCTGGCGCGTCGCCTTCAACGGCGCGGAGGCGGTGGTGCCGGAAACCGTCGAGCGCTTCGTCGAACGCTTCCAGCCCTATGGCTTCAACCCCAAGGCGATGATGCCGGTGTACGGGCTGGCCGAATCCTCCGTCGGCCTGGGCTTCCCGCCGCTGGACCGGGGGCTGTTGATCGACCGCGTGCGCCGCGACGACTTCAGCCAGCGCGGCCAGGCCATCCCCGCCGACGAACGCGACCTCCACGCGCTGCGCTTCGTCGCCTGCGGCCTGCCCTTGCCGGGGCACCAAATCCGGGTGGTCGACGAGGCGGGCCGCGAGTTGCCCGAGCGCCGCCAGGGCCGCGTCGAATTTCGCGGCCCCTCCTCCACCAGCGGCTATTTCCGCGACCGCGAACACACCCGCGCCCTGTTCCACGGGGATTGGTTGAACACGGGCGATTTGGGCTACATCGTCAGCGGCGAGTTGTATGTGACCGGGCGGATTAAAGACATGGTCATCCGCGCCGGGCGCAACATCTACCCGCCGGAAGTGGAGCAGGCGGTCAGTGAGGTCGAGGGCGTGCGCAAAGACGGCGTGGCGGTGTTCGGCAGCGTCGACGCGGCCTCGGGCACCGAGCGGCTGGTCGTGCTGGCGGAAAGCCGGCGCTTGGAAGGGAGCCAGGCCGACGCCTTGCGGGCCAAGATCCGCGCCCAAGTCACCGATTTGCTCGGCGAGCCGCCCGACGACATCGTGCTGGCCGCGCCGGGGGCGGTGCTGAAAACCTCCAGCGGCAAAGTGCGCCGGGCGGCGATCCGCGCGCTTTACGAGCGCGGCGAGATCGGCCAGGCCCAGCGCCCGGCCTGGCTTTCTTATGCGGATCTGCTGCTGGAAAACCTGAAGGATCTGCCCTGGCGCGGCGGGCTGAAAGCGCGGGAATGGCTGTTCGCAGGCTACGCCTGGGCCGTGTTCGGCCTGCTCGCGCCGTTCGTCTGGGGGTCGGCGATGGCGCTGCCCTCTCCAGCCGGGCGTTGGCGCTTCATGCGCGCCAGCATACGTTTGATGCAAAAGGCGACGTACACGCCGTTGACGGTCTGCGGCCTGGAAAATCTGCCGCCAGAGGGCCAGCCCTTCGTGCTGGTGGCCAATCATTCCAGCTATCTCGATGTTTACGCGCTGACCGCCGCGATTCCGCGCCGGCTTTGCTTTGTCGCCAAGGCCGAACTGGGCCGCAACCGCCTGCTAGGCCCGGCGTTGCGGCGGATCGGCACCGAATTCGTCGAGCGCTTCGACGCGGAGAAAAGTGTCAGCGACGCCGGCAGGCTGGCCGAGGTGTTGAAGCAAGGCCAGGCTTTGGCGTTTTTCCCCGAAGGCACGTTCACCCGCCGCCCCGGCCTGATGCCTTTCCATCTGGGCGCGTTCGCCGCCGCCGTGGAGACCGGCGTGCCGGTGGTTCCGGTCGCGCTGCGCGGCACCCGCTCGATGCTGCGCGCCGACAGTTGGTTCCCCCGCCCAGGCATCATCAGTGTGACCTTGGGCCAGCCTATTTCTCCTGCCCGGCTGCGACAAGAAAACGGCACTGATACGTGGAAGACGATGATGGGCCTGCGCGATCAAACCCGCGAACACATCCTGCGCCATGTCGGCGAGCCGGATCTGGGGCAGGACGCGGCGGCGGGTTGAAGCGGGCAAGCCGAATCGTCATACCAGGTAATAATTGCCGCTGGCGGGCGCCTCGATGCCGCCCGTGTTTTTCTGCCTTGCCTGCAATAACGAGTAGGCTTTTCTGATGGCTTTCAAGGTGGCGGAATATTCTTCGTCCTCTTCGGGGAAAATCGCCTCCTCGGGCAGGTGGCGGAGAATGTCCACTCGATGAATCGCGGCCAAAAGGTCTGGGCGCACCCCTGCCAGCAATACCGTCAGGCCGGCCAGCCTCGCATCGTCCAGGAACTTCTCAAGCACTTCGATGGCGACCACGTCCGAGTTGCGGACTCGTTTTAGGCGCAACACGATGTGCAGAATGTCCCGCCGCCCCGCATGCGCCATGGCCTCGTTGAGGTGGCGCTCCAGTTCAGGGGCCGCGCCGAAAAAGATCTCCCCTTCCAGGTCGAGGATCAGCACGTCGCGGGCGGGCGGGTCGGCCGGCAGCCGTTCGCGCACGACGCGCTCCGGAGTCACGACCAATTCGGCGACCTTCAGCTTAGAGGCGCGGCCCACATACCACAGCACCGAAAACGCCACGCCGATCATGATCGCGAACTCGACGCCGATGGCCAGCGCGGCAAAAGCCGTGACCAGCAGCAACGCCGCGTCGTAGCGGGAACCGCGCACGATGTAGCGCAGCCGGGCCACGTCGATCAACCGGGACGCGGCCACGACGAGCAGCCCGGCCAGCGCGGCCTTCGGCACATAGGCCGTCAGCGGGCCAAGGGTCAGCACGACCACCGCGACGATGCCGGCGGTGAACAGCCCGGAAAACCGCGTCACCGCGCCGGCCTGGTGGTTGATCGCCGTGCGCGACAGCGAACCGGCCCCCGGCATGCATTGGAAGAAACCGCCCGTCAAATTGCCCACGCCCTCGGCCAGGCACTGGCGATTGTAATCGAGGGGCTGGCGCGTCTTCAGGGCAATCGCCTTGGCGATGGCCAGGGCTTCGAGCAGGCCGAGCAAGGCGATGGAAAACGCGCTGGAGGACATGTCCAGCAGCCAGTGCCACTTGATCTTCGGGATGTGCGGCTGCGGGAGGCTGGCCGGCACCGCCTCGATCAGCGGCACGCCCGGCTTGACGCCCGGCGCGTGTTCCGACCAGCCCGCGAGCCAGGCGGCCAGGGACACGAGGATCAGCACGAAAAACATGTCGAGTTGCGGCAGCTTGTAACGGCGCACCAGTTGGCGCGAAAGCAAGGCCAGCGCGATGGCGCTGCCGCTGATCGCGATGGCTTTGAGATTGAACGGCGCCGTTTGTGTCAGCGTCAGCCACAGGCGGCTTAACACATGCTGGTGGCCGGTGCCCTGGGCTTTGACGCCCAAGGCATTGGCGACCTGCCCGATGATCGTCAGGAAAGCCGCGCCCGTGATGAAGCCTGTGACCACCGACTCGGAGATGTAGCGGGTGAGGTCGCCGAGCTTGAGCACGGCAATGCCGATTTGGACGATGCCGATCAACACGGCAAGCAGGAACATCGCCTCGTAGGCGTCCAGCCGCGCTTCGGGTTCGATGAACGCCAGCGCGCTGAACACCACCAGCGAAACCGCCCCGGTAGGCCCGTTGATTAGATGCCTTGACGATCCCAGCACCCCGGTCACGGCGGTGAAGACGATGGCCGAGTACAGGCCGAAGCGCGGATCGACCCCGGCGATCAGCGCGTAAGCAATGCTTTGCGGCAGCGAAATCGCCGCCACGGTCAGGCCGGCCAGAAAGTCGGCGCGTGCCGTGCGCCACGGGTATGCCCAGGCAAAGCCTGTGGGCGGCGGCTCGTCGATGGCGATGGTTTGTTCTGTCATGTCCGTTTTCTTCTTAAAGAGGGGGAATGTGAGTGATGCGGTTTAGCGCGGCTTGGGCTTGTAAACAGTGTCGATGATGCCGTTGTCGGCGAAGAATTTGGCCTGCGCGTCCTCCCAGTCGCGGGCGATGGCCGTCACTTCAAACAGCTTCAACGGCGGCAGCCGCCCGGCATGGCGTTGCAGTATTTGAGGTTTGAATGGACGATAGCCGTTGCGCGCGATGGTCTCTTGCGCCTCATCGGTGAACAGGTACTCAAGATAGGCGCGGGCCAGCTTGGCGCTTTGGTTTTTCGCGGTGTTGGCGTCGACCCATGCCACTGCCGGCTCGGCCAGGATGCTGACCGGTGGATAGACGATTTCAAGCTCGCCAGGCAACGCCGCCACCTCGCGCAGCGCCTCGTTTTCCCAAGCCAAATGCACGTCGCCGATTTTCTCGATGGCGAACGCCGTGCCGACCGACCGCGCCGCAAGATCCAGAAAGGGCGCATGCTCGTACAAGGCGGCCAAATATTTGCGCGCGTCCGCTTCGCTGCCGCCGCGGGTCACGATGGCGCCCCAGGCGGCCAGCGCGGTGAGCTTGCCATTGCCCGAGCTTTTCGGATCCGGGGTCATCACTTCGACGCCGGGCTTGATGATATCCGGCCAGTCGTGGATGGCCAGCGGGTTGCCCTGCCGCACGACAAAGACGATGGTCGAATAATAGGGCTTTGAATGGTTCGGCAGCCGTTCCGCCCAACCCTCGGCGACCAGCCCGTGCTTGCGCAGGGCGTCTATGTCCGACGACAGGCCCAGCGTGACGACATCGGGCTTGAGCTCGCCGCTGACAGCCAGTTTCGCTTGCCGGGAAGAGCCGCCGTGGGATTGTTGGATGGTCACGGGCGTTCCCGTCGCCTTTTCGTATTGGGCGCTAAACTGCGCGTTGATGTCGTGGTAAAGCTCGCGGGTCGGGTCGTAGGACACGTTGAGCAAATGTTCCGGCGCCGTGGACTCGATGTTATTGGCGACGATCAGCGTGACCGCCAAAGCCACGCCGGCAAGGGCGGCCAAGTTAACCCAAGGGGTTTTTAGGAATGTGTCTTTCATGGAATTGGCTCAATGGGATTGGATTGAAAAACGGCCCTCTAAGCGTTGGTGAACGTCTGGCAGGCAAGCGAGGGCTTTTTCCCAACATAACAAACAACGCCGTGACGGCGAAAGACGAAAAGAGCGGATTTCGCGGACGTTTTGGAATAAAGCCCCCGTCTTCCGCCAGGCGATGAAGCACGATGGCCCTGGTTTTGGGAGAGCCTTCACTGTCGGCCAGCGGAAAATTTTGTTAGACTTGCCGACTGGCCGCCCGTCCTTAAGGGCATGCCATGGCGGATTCGCGAGAACCGATCCGCCTCCCCGGCAAGCCGCCTCCTCCAGCCTTCCCTTCCGCCTCATCGGCGGACACAGTCGCACCTAGTGACAATGATTCGACAAGCCATCGGCACCTTACTGCAAGACCGCAAGCTGATCACCCCGCTAGACCTGGACAAGGCCTTGAACTTCCAGCGCCAGTTTGGTGGGCGCGTCGGCTCGATCCTGGTGCGCATGGGCGCGCTGTCGGAGGACGCGCTGCTGTCGGCGCTGGCCGAGCAATTGGACATGAGCTTGCTGGCCGGCGACGAACTGCCCTCGCGGGCGGATCTCGTCAACGCCGCCCAGCTCGGCGGACTCAGCCTGGACTGGCTGGTGTCGCAGGAGATCTTGCTGTGGGAAGGCTTGGACGGCGTGATCCACTGCGCCTCGCGCAATCCCATCGGCAGTGACCTGCAAGAAACGGTCGCCATCAGCTTTCCGCAGCAGCCGGTGCGCTGGCATTTCATCGCCAACCAGGATCTCGACCGCCTGCTGAAGCTGTTGCAGCACACGCCGGACGAGTACCAGGACAATGAAATCGCGCATCTGCGCGAACTGGCCGAGGAGGCGCCGATCATCGAGCTGGTCAGCAACATCCTGGCCCAGGCGGTCGACGAGCGCGCCTCGGACATCCACATAGAGCCGGAAGAGCGGTTTTTCCTGGTGCGCTACCGCATCGACGGCGTGCTGCACACCCGGCAGACGCTGCCCAGGGAGCGCTTCGACGCGGTCGCCTCGCGGGTCAAGCTGGTGTCCGCGCTGGACATCGCCGAGCGCCGCCTGCCCCAGGACGGGCGCATTTCGGTGCGCGCCGGCGGGTCGGAGATGGACATCCGCGTCTCGGTGATTCCGGGCGTGCATGGCGAGTCCATCGTCATGCGCCTGTTGCCCAAGCAGCGCTCGGATCTGCGGCTGGACCGGCTGGGGATGGAAGCCGACCATCTGGCCAGCTTCCACCGCTGGGCCAAGGAAACCCACGGCATCGTGCTGGTGACCGGCCCCACCGGATCGGGCAAAAGCACGACGCTGTACTCGGCGCTGGAAGTCGCCAACGACCGGCGGCACAAGATCATCACCGTCGAAGACCCGGTCGAATACCGGATGAATGGCGTCACCCAGATCCAAGTCCACAGCGACATCGGCTACAGCTTCTCGCGGGCCTTGCGGGCGATTTTGCGCCACGACCCGGACATTATCATGATCGGCGAAATCCGCGACGTGGAAACGGCGGAAATCGCCGTGCAGTCGGCGCTGACCGGGCACATGGTGTTTTCGACGCTGCACACCAACGACTCCGTCGCCGCCTTCAACCGCTTGCTGGACATGGGGGTGGAAGCCTTTCTGGTGGCCTCCTCGGTGCGGGCCGTGGAGGCGCAGCGGCTGGTGCGGAGGCTGTGCCCGCATTGCGCCCGCCCCGCGCCGCCCGCGGCGTCGGTGCTGGAGATGGCGGAGGCGCTGCGCGGGCGCTTCCCCGCGCTGTTCGACGGGCCCGCGCTGTGGCGCGAGGCGGTGGGCTGCCCGCAATGCAAAGGCACCGGCTACCAGGGAAGGCTGGGGATTTACGAGTTTGTCGAAGTGACCCCCGACTTGCAAACCGCCATCATGCGCCGCGCCACCGCCGGCGAGATGACCGCCATCGCCCGCGAACACGGCTTCCGCAGCTTGCGCGAAGACGGACTGGTCAAAGCCTGCCGCGGCTTGACCAGCATTGACGAAATCCTGCGCGTGACAGGTCTTGGGGAAGCGGTGGAATAGCCCTATGGAATTCAAGTATGAGGGCGTAAACGCCCAGGGGCAGACCGTGAATGGCCGGCTGGAGGCCAGCGACCAAAACGAAGCCTTGCGGCTGCTGCGGCAACAGGCGGTGACGCCGGTCAGCATCCAGGAAGAACGCCGGGCGGCGGCGCGGCGCGTCCGCAAAAAACCCGCCAAGCCGGAAGAAAAAGCGCTGGCCGTCCGTGAACTGGCGATTTTGCTGAAGTCCGGCGTGCCGCTGGCGGAGGCGGTGTCCTCGATTGGCACGACCCATGGCGACAGCCAGATCGGCACCGCCTTCATCGTGGTGCATAATGTCTTGCGCGGCGGCGGCAGCCTGACCCAGGGCCTGCGCGAATGCCAACTGAGCCTGCCCGGCTATGTGCTGCAACTCGCCGCCGCCGGCGAAATGACCGGAAAGCTGTCCGCCGCGCTCCACAGCGCGGCGGATCAAATGGACTACGAAGGCAAAATCCGCCAGGAAATGCGCAACGCCCTGATTTATCCAAGCATCCTGGTCGTCTCCGGCTTGTCGGCGACCTTGCTGGTGTTCATCGTCGTCGTGCCCAAATTCGCCAACATGCTCAAGTCCAGCAAGGCGGAAATCCCGGCCTTGTCGGTCTGGGTATTGAAAATCGGCCTGTTTGTAAAGGAAAATCTGTTCTGGCTGGGGCTGGGCACGGTGGGCTGCGCCTTCGCCGTCGCCTTGGTGCTGAGCCAGGAAAAATGGCGGCAACAATCCATGGAGGTGTTGGCGCGCATGCCGGTGCTGGGCGATTGGCTGATTCAGACTGAGACCGGGCGCTGGGCCTCGATGTTCGGCACTTTGCTGGAAAACCGCGTGCCCATCGTCAGCGCCATGGAGCTGGCCCACGAAGGGGTGCGCATTCATTCGCTGAAGCAGCAGTTCCGGCACGCGCTGCGCGACCTGCGCGCCGGCAAGCGCCTGGGCGACGCGCTGGCGGCGACCCGCGTCATCAGCCTGACCGGGCTCAACCTGATCCGCGTCGGCGAGCGCTCGGGGGAGCTGGCCGCGATGCTGCGCACCTTGGCCACGCTGCACGAGAACGCCGGCCGGGAGCGGCTCAAGCGCTTTTTGATCCTGCTGGAGCCGATGGCGATCCTGTTGATCGGCGGCATGATCGGCACCATCATGATCGCCATCATGCTGGCGATCACCAGCATCAGCACCATGGCGCTGTAGACGCCCCTCTCCCCCGGCCCCCCTCCCAACAGGGAGAGGGGGGGGGGATAAAATCCATTATTTTTTTAATAGAGAACCCCATGACGCGAAAATCCAAACTGCAAGGCTTCACCCTGATCGAAATGCTGGTGGTGCTGACCATCGTCGGCCTGCTGGTGGGCCTGGTGGGGCCGCGCATTTTCGGCAAGGCCGACACCGCCAAAGTGCAGGCCGCCGCCACCCAGGTCAAAATGCTCAAGGGCGCTTTGGAGACCATGCACCTCGACATTGGACGCTATCCGAACACCACCGAGGGACTCGCCCTGCTGTCGACGCCGCCGGCCGACGAATTCACCAAGAAGCGCTGGCGCGGCCCCTATCTGGACGAAGCCCTGCCGCTAGACCCCTGGGGCACGCCCTATCAATACAGCACGCCCGGCACCAACAGCCAGCCTTTCGCGTTGTACGCGCTGGGCGCGGACGGCAAGCGCGGAGGCGAGGGCTTCGATGCCGACGTCGGCCTGCTGCCGCCGCAGTAAGCGGCCAGGCCAAGGCGGCTTCACCCTGATCGAAATCCTCACCGTCCTGGTGATCGCGGGGCTGTTGGCGGCGCTGGCCGCGCCGCCCTTGCAGCGGATGGCGGCCAGCATGGAACGCAGCACCCAGCGCGGCCTGCTGGCCGGGGAAATCACCGGCCTGGCCTACCGGGCCTGGCTTGAAGGCAAGCCCTACACCTTAGGTGCCGACGCCGATCTGCCCACGGCCTATCGGCTGCGCTTGCCGGCCGGCTGGCGGGTCGAATTTCCGAAGCCTGTCACCTACGCCTTCAACGGAATTTGCAGCGGCGGGCGCTTAAGCCTGCTGGGGCCGGACGGCTGGCGCGAGGACTGGCAATTGCAAGGCCCGCTGTGCGACCAATTGTTGCCGGTCGCCGATTGATGCGCGGCCAGCGCGGCTTCACCTTGCTGGAGGCCATTGTCGCCCTGGTGTTGATCGGCACCATGGGCATGGCGCTGTTTGGCTGGATCAACAACACGCTGCTGTCGCTGCACCGCGTCCAGGACGCAGGCGCCATCGCCGAAGCCAAGCTCAACGCGCTGGAGTTCATGGCCACCTTGAACCCCATGCTGCGGCCCGCGGGCCAAGTGTCCCTCGGCGCCTACCAAGTGCGCTGGCAAGCCAAGCCCGCCACGGCAATCCAGGACAACGCCGGCTATCCGCAGGGCGTCGGCCTCTTCCAGTTGGCCCTCTACACGACCACGGTCAAAGTCGAGCGCGCCGATGGCGAGGCCTGGTTCGAGTTCGCGCTGAAGCAGGTCGGCTATAAAAAAACGCGGGATTTGAAGTTGCCGTTTTAGCCCCATGCGCACCCCCTCCCCCATTCCCAAGGCCCGCCGGGGCCAGCACGGCTTCACCCTGGTGGAAATGCTGGTGGTGCTGATCCTGACCGGCTTGATCACCGGCATTCTGTTCCAGGCGCTCAACCAGGTTTTCCATCTGCAAACCCAGGCCGGCGGCGAAATGGACAGGCTCCGGCAACAAGCCATGCTGTCCGACTGGTTCAGGCAGGTCATCCAGGGCGTCCAGCCGGACTACGAAGACGGCAAAAACAAGTTCAAGGCCAGCAGCCGCCGCATCACCGCCTTGACCACTGGCCCGTTGAGCGGAGCGCAAGGCAGCCTGGCACCTTTCACGCTGGGCCTGGAATTCGACAACCGGCGCGGCGAGACGCTGCTGCGCTACGGCGAAGGCGACGACGCCACGGTGTTGATGGCCTGGCCAGGCGACAGCGGCCAGTTTGTGTTTCTGGACGCCAACAATGCCGAACACGGCGAATGGCCGCCACCCATGGCAAAACAGCCGTCGGCGGTGCCCGCGGCCGTGCGCCTGGAAGGCCGGCGCGACGGCCAGCCCTGGACGCTGCTGGCGTCCCCGGCCGGCCCGGCCCTGCCGCCGACGCACTTCCGCGATTTGTTTGGGAACGCCCTGCGATGAGGCGGCAGCGCGGCTTCGTCCTGCCGCTCACGCTGTGGATATTGGCCGCCGTCGCCGTCGCCGCCGGCGCGCTGGCCGAGCGCATGATGGCGGCGCTCGAACTGGCACGGCTTTCCCAGCAGCGCGTCGACAAGCTCATCGACATGGGCGGCACCCGCGCGGAAATCCTGTTCCGCCTGGCCGTGACGCCGCTGTCTCCGTTTGGGCTGGGGACAGCACCGGGGCAGGCGGTCGCGCTCGACGACCGCCCCTACCGCGGCGAAGGTGGCGATGTGTTGCGCCTGCAAGACAACCGGGGGCTGCTCAACCTTAACTTCGCCGGCGAAGAAAGCCTCCACCGCCTGCTCGGCGCGCTCAATGTCCCCTATGAGCAGCGGAGCCGCCTGGTCGACACGCTCAACGATTATGTCGACGAGGACGATCTGAAGCGTTTGAACGGCGCGGAAGCGCGCGAATACGCCGCCGCCGGCTTGCCGCGCCCGCGCAACGAAAAATTGGTGACGCCTTACGAGGCGCGCAACATCCTGGGCTGGAGCGAGCTGCCCCAGCTCTGGCAAAGCGGCGGGCTGCCGGAATTCGTCGCCACGAGCAGGACAGCCGGCTTGAACCCCAACACCGCGTCCTGGCAAGTATTGATGACCTTGCCGGGCATGACCGAAGAGTCGGCCAAGGCGATGATCGCCCTGCGCGCCCAGGCCCCGATCCAAACCTTGGAACAGGCCGCCTTGCTGATGGGCAGGCCAGTCTCCAGCTTGTTGACGGATCTGTTCACTTTTCCCAGCAACAGCGTCCGCGTGACCCAGGGCGCGCCGGGACAAGCCTGGGCTTTGCGCTACAATGTCAGCCTCACGCCGAGTGGCGAGCGCTCGCCCTGGCGCATCGACTACGTCTACAAAATAGAATCGCCCTACCCCGATGTCCCTATTGAACCGCTTCCGCGCCTACCTGAAAAATCCACGCTACCCGCGGCTTCCGCTGCGCCGCTACTGCCATTCTGAGCAAATCGCGGCCCCCAAGCCGGGCTGGGGGCTGGTCGAATGGGTGCTGGCGCGGCCTTTGTACCGGTTCAAGCGTTTCGACCTCAAGCAGGTTCCGCGCGCCAGCCGCGCCGCCGCGCTCAATCTGCAATTGCAACAATGGACGCCTTTCGCGGACAGCGGCTACTACGTCGCCTGGAGCGACGGCTGCGCCCTGGCGTTTTGCTGGGACGCCGCCCGCGTCGCGGAGGCCGTCAGCGGGCAGAATCTGAATCCGGGCCGGGTGCGCGTCATCCCAGAAACAGTGCTGCGCCCGGCCGGCTCCGCCGGGGCGAGGCTGCTGGCCAGCCTGCAAGGCTGCGAAGGGCAGCTATGGGCGGACGGGCAATTGGCGCAAAGCCGCTGGTGGAAAGACCGCCCCGCGGCGGACGAATGGCTGGCGTTCCAGCGCGACGCCGGCTGCCTGCCGGACATCCAGCAGGCGGACGTCCCCGCGCCGCAGGATCTGACCCTGGCCGACACGCCCTGGGCCAGGACTGCCGACGGTTTTGGCTGGTCTGTCGGGAACTGGCGCGATGAGAAGCTGGCCTATTTCGCGCTGGCGCTGCTGCTGCTGCCGCCCACGGCCTGGCAGGCCGCGCGGCTGCACCACTACGGCCTCGCCACGGAACAACTGCAAGCCGAGCTGGACGCGCTGCAACAAGAAGCGGGGCCTGTGGCCGACGCGCGCGGCCAGGCGCTGCAAGCGCTGGCCCGCGTGCAGCAGCTCCAAGCCATCGACCCCTATCCCAGCCAACTGGCGTTGATGGCCTGGATAGGCGAAAAATTGATCCGCCCGGGCGAGCGCCTGGTGGAATGGAACTACCAGGACGGCAAGCTCAAAATCACCCTGGCGACCGCCACCGAAATCGAATCCAGCAGCACCCTGGTCAACACCCTGCAACTGTCCGGCTTGTTCGACAACGTGCATACCCAGCCTAGCAAAACCCCCAAAAGCATCACCCTCGAAATGGACGTCTTGCCACTTAAACCCCTGGCCCAACCCGACCATGCTTGACCAAGCCATCGCCGAACTGAAAGCCTCCGCCCGCCTGCGCATCGGCCTGGCCCTGATCGTGTCCGTGCTTTGGGTGAATGGTCTATTGTCCATGCGCGACCATCTGGAGGAGGCCGCCAAGCGCCACGGGCAGTTGCTGGCGCAAATCAACCGCATGCGGCAATACGCCACCCAGACCGACTGGCCCATGCGGGCCAAACAAGCGCAAATGGCGCAAGTGGAGCTGGAGGGTCGGCTATGGCGTAGCGGCACGCCGGGGCTGGCCCAGGCGGCGTTCCATGACTGGCTGGCCGACAATCTGAGCAAAGCGGCGCTCGTCCATCCGGAGGAGACCCTCGTCCAAGAGGGCGGCGCCCACAAGCCGGAGCCAGGCGGCGATTTCTGGAAAATCAAAGCCAAACTAGCGTTTGACTTTTCACCGCGAAGCTTCGGCGAATGGATGGGCAAGCTGGCATCCGCCGAACGGCAAGTGGTCGTCGAAAAATTGACCGTGCGCCTTGAGCCCGCGCCGCGCGTCGAAGCCATGCTCGTCGCGCCGTTCCAAAAAAGCGCGCCGTGAACGGGGGCGCCATCCCCGCCGAAACCGAAAACCGGGAAGCTTAATGTATAATGCCGCCTTCAAATCGCTTTCCTGTACGCCTGACGGCCTTAGCCACGCGCCGGCCCGCCCAGGGAATGACGGTTTTTTTTACGCAAACATCCCATCGTGACACTTCCCTCCCGGCCACTGCTCCCCATCGCTTTGATCCTCGCTTCCGCCGTCACCGCCTGGTTGGCCGCGCCCTCCCCAGGGCGCGCTAAACCCGGCGCGACAGCGCAGGAAGCCTGGGAAATGCCCAAAATCCAGGCCCGTGAACCGGCCAAATGGGTTGCCTCGATCAAGCAACACAAGCTGTGGGGCGCGGACGCGGACACAGAGCCTGCCGCCAAAGACGCCGGGGCCGTGCAGGCCCAGCAAGACTGGAGCATTGTCGGCGTGGCGATCCAAGGCGGCAGCGCATTCGCGCTGATCAGCATTGGCGATAAGCCCTCGGAGCAGTATCGGGTGGGGGACAAGACCCCGGACGGGGCGAAAATACTCCAGATCGAGGAAGACCGCCTGCATTTATTGACCGGCGGAAAGGAAAGCATTTTGGAAATTTATCGCAAATGAAACCAGCCCGACATTCGCTTCGCCTCGCCATCGCCATCGCCATCGCCCCGCTGCTGCCGGCTTGCAGCCTGCCGCCGCAAGGCTTTTGGCCTTCACCGCTGAAACCGCAAAAAACCGAAACGGCGGCGGTCCCGGTGGCGCTGCCCGAGGAGGAGAGCGGGCAGCCTAAGCGATCCATGACGATCGAGGGGACGCCGACGACGCCCCCGCCGCCGACTGCCGCCCTCCCCCAGGAAACCTCGCCCCCGCCGACCAAGAAAGAACGGGCCGACATCACTCTGAACTTCGACCAGGAGCGCTTGCCGACCCTGGTCCAATTGATTTACGGCACCATCTTGAAAAAGAATTACACCTTAGATCCGGTCGTCGCCAGCCGCCCGGATCTGGTCACCTTGCGCACCGGGCCGCAAACGCCCAGCCAAGTCGAACAAACCGCCCGCCTGCTGCTGAAAAGCTACGGCGTCGCGGTGCTGGAACTGGGTGGCGGCGTCTTGCGCATTGTTCCTGACAGCAACCTGCAAGGCTATGCGCCGGAAATCCGCCGCGGCCGCGCATTGCCGAAAGTGCCCCTGCCGCTGCGGCCGATTTTCCAGTTGGTGGAATTGCAGGCCGTGCGCAACACCGACGTCGCCTCCTGGGTCAAAAACTTGTTTCCCGGTAATAAATTGACTGTGTCGGAAGATCCCGGCCGCAACGCCATCATGCTGAGCGGGTTGCCTGACGACGTCGCGGCGGCGATGGAAGCCATCCAAGTGCTGGACCGGCCCGGCATGAAAGGCCGCCACAGCGCCCGGATCAACCCGGTGTTTCTAAACGCCGACGAGATGGCGAAACGGCTCAGCGAACTGATGACCGCCGAAGGCTATGCCGCCGGCACCTCGACATCGACCAATTATCCGGTCACGTTCATCCCCATTGCCGGCATCAACGCGGTCATCGTATTCGCCGCCGAACAATCGGCGCTATCCCACGCCCTGGACTGGGCGCGCGACCTCGACCAGCCCTCCCTGAGCCCCTCCAACCTCAGCTATTTCACCTACCAGGCGCGCAACACCGACGCGGAAAAGCTGGCCACCACCCTGCGCCAGATGCTCAACCAAACCGGCGGCGGCACGCAGGCAAGCACGGCCCCCAGCGGCGGCGTGGGGGCTGCCACGACGCCAGGCGTCACCGCGCCCCCCGTGCAAGCGCAAGCCTTGACCAAGGCGCTGAAGGTGGTCGTCAACCCGGCCACCAACACCTTGATATTCCAGGGGGACAACGAAGAATACCAGCGCATGCTCAACCTGCTGCAAGAAATCGACAAACCGGCCAAGGCGGCCCTGATCGAAGTGACCGTGGCGGATGTGAATCTGAAGGACAGCCTGGAGCTGGGTGTCGAACTGAGTTCGCAGATGCTGGAAGAGGGCGCGTTCAGAGTGTTGAGCGGTGGCACCACGGGCGGCATGATCCTCAAATACTTCGCGCCTGGCGGCCCGACGACCGGTGCGGACGCGATTAGAGCCCTGGCCTCGCAAAACCGCGCGAAAATCCTTTCCAGCCCGCGCCTGATGGCGCGCAACGGCGAAACCGCCTCCATCCAGGTCGGCCAGTCGGTGCCCATCCTCACCCAGTCCCAGACCAACCAAGCCACCGGCGGGACCGGCATCATCCAGTCCATCCAATACAAGGATATAGGCGTCATCCTCAAGGTCAAGCCGGTGATCTATTCGGGCGACCGCATTGAACTGGAAATTTACCAGGAAGTCAGCAGCGCCAATGCCACCAACACCGGCGTCAACAACTCGCCCACCTTCGACACCAAAAAAGTCGAAACCCGCCTCGCCCTCAAGGACGGCTCCACCGTCATGCTGGGCGGCTTGATTTCGGATGAGCGCGACGACGGCAACGCGGGCGTCCCGTACCTCAAAGAGATTCCGTGGCTGGGGCAATTGTTCCGCAAAAATACCGAAGACAACAACCGGCGGGAGCTGATCATCCTGATCACCCCCTACACGGTGCTGGACGACCACGACGCGCAGTCCATCACGGAGACTTTCCGCGGGCAGTTGGGGCCTTGGGCGTCCAAGCACGATATCAGGGCGCCAGGCACTCCGCGTTAACAGAGAATACTCTCCCTGTCTGGCTTCAAAAAACAAACCCGTCCAACGCTTTGGCATGTTCAATGCAAACCATTATTTCTTACGGTGCGCGCAGGATCCTTGGGCGCTGCCAAAAACCGGCGGCGGGTGGCCCGCAGATGCCGCGCCTAAACGGCAAAAAAGCCAGGGAATGCAAGCCGTGGCTAGCCGCGACCGCCCTGTGCGTTGGCTGGGGTGGCCTGCTGGCTGACCGCTTAAGGCCCAAAATAGCCTTAACATTCAAGGTGTTGAATATTAAGAATGCTTCGCATTTGTAATCTAAGCATTTGATTGGCGGACAATTAAAACCTCAACCGGTATCGCCCCGCCGCCAACCACCACCTGGTTTGACACGAAGCACAAGTTTTGCTTTAATTGAGGACGTGTTCTCGAACAGAACTTTGAACGTCCAAAGTAAGTTGATCAACCGAATTTAAGGAGTTTGAATATGCGCAGCAATTTAGCTTTAAAGTCCGCTATTGCGGTGGCACTGGGTGTGACAGCGGTTTCCGCCCATGCGGTGGGCGATCTGGGTGGCCCGGTTGCCAAAGTGATTGCCACCGAGATTTTTGGCACGGGCTCCCAGGAGACCTCGATCACCGCTCCACTTCGCATTTACACCCCGACCAATCCTGATAACATCGGGGCGGGTCAATCGGCAATCATTAAGTTTACGTTGGGTGGCGGCGCGGTCTTCGGCGAAGCTTTGACAGACCCGGCGCAGTTGGTGGCCAAGGGTTACTTTACGGTTAACGGTGCCGTTGTCATTCCGACCGACATCGTGGTAAGCGCGGGTGGCGGCATTGGCGACAATAGCATCTCGATTACCTATAAGCCCGCTGCTGGCAATCCAGCGGTTAAAACGTACGAGTTTGGCAGCTATCAAATCAAGAATTTGACGGACGCGTTGAAGGCACCCGGCAAGGTTCAGTTAGGCGTGACCTATAAGGGTATCGTCCCCGCCGATACGAATGACTCGGCCCCGGAAAGCACCATCTTCACTTCCGCGTCGGGCGTCACGCTGACTATCGCTCCTTATCTCACCCCGAACACGAACAACGTCCAGCATTACATTAACGTTGCCGACAATAGCCTGCTGTTCACCACGAAAGAAGGCACGGCGGGTGCCAAAGACTTCACCACCCCCGGCTTGGCCCAAATCACCTATGGTTCCATCCAGCTTCAGAGCCGCCAGGCTCTGCGCGAAGACTTGACGCCGTTCGTGTTCCAAGGCGGCGACCAGGTGGCCCTCACCTTCGCGGGTGGCAGCAAAGCCTACCAGGCGGCAGGTGCCACACTGAAAGCCAATAACGATTGCACCGGCGCGTCGGCCCCGTACACGGTCGCTATCACCGACACCAACATCGTCTTCACCGCGGCTAGCGCCGCCACGGATGACACCCTCAACCAAAAATATTGGCTCTGCTTGAACGCCAATAAGAAGACCGAGATTGAGGAGACCACGTTCACGGCCTCCGCCGACGTCAACTACTTCAACAAGCGCTATCAGCCTGACCTGGGCCTGAAAGACACCAAGGGCGACAACTATCTGCCGCTGAAGAAAAACGGCGTGACCCAGACGATTCCGTTCGCGCTGTCTTCCGACAACTTCTACCACACCACTTTACGCGTTGTGAACACGGGTACCGTGGCGGGCAAAGTCAACGTGAAGTGCATCAAGAACGACGGCGGCACTCCGACAACCGGCAATCTGGTCTCTCTGCTGAAGCCGAACCAGGCAACGGCGGTCGATGCGGCGGCCATTGCCACGGCCTGCGGCACGAACGGCGCGACGAGCAACAGCGAGTACAGCTATGTGCGCGTGATCGGCGAATTCGACGCCATGGACGCCATTGAGTGGCTGACCAACCCAGTCACGGGCGACCTGACCCAGCTCAACACCAATAACTTGGTGGAAGTGATCAACGGCACCGGCGGCGGCGGCAACAACTAAGCGTTACCTGCCAGCGCTGAGTTAAAGGGAGCTTCGGCTCCCTTTTTCTTTACTTCAAGGCGGGGCGCGCGGACAGCGTGGCGGCGGAGTTCGGCGGCAAGCCCAAGCAATTGATGTAAAAGCGCTTATCTTACAAAAACGCCAACGTCCTGTCAGATGGAAGAAAAAACCTGTATAATACCAGGTTCAGGCTTCATACCCTGGCTTAAATTAGAACGGGCTTTAAGCTTTCTTGCCCGCCATGCGAAGCAATAATCCACCAACATGGGCCTGCATTCCGGCGTGCGGGGCTCACCCAACGCCATATAATTGAATTGGGAAACATCGGATACTATCCGCCATCATTCACACAGAATCATTTAACACCCTGGCGGGTGTAGAATTTGAACTAGGACTGACAAGGCCATGCCGAATGCAAAACTTTTCCATATCGCCTAAAGCAATGCTCGCCAGCCTCTGGCGCAATCGCACCCTTATCGCCTCCCTGGTCAAACGCGAAGTCATAGGCCGTTATCGCGGCTCGGTTTTAGGGCTCTTCTGGTCATTCTTCAACCCCCTGCTGATGCTCGTCGTCTATACGTTCGTCTTCAGCGTGGTGTTCAAAGCCCGATGGAATGCCGGCAGCGATTCCAAATTGGAATTCGCGCTGGTCTTGTTCGCCGGGCTTTTAGTTTTCAACCTGTTTTCCGAATGCGTCAATCGCGCGCCCCTGCTGATCTTGTCCAATGTCAACTATGTCAAGAAAGTCGTCTTCCCGCTGGAAATATTGCCCTGGGTAGCGCTGGGCTCGGCCCTTTTCCACTCGGCCATCAGCTTTAGCGTATGGCTGGCGTTCTACCTGATCTTTTTCGGCGCGCCCCAACCGACCATGCTGTTGCTGCCTCTCGTCCTACTGCCACTGCTGCTGCTCACCATCGGCCTTTCTTGGATTCTGGCCTCGCTGGGCGTCTATCTGCGCGACGTGTCCCAGCTCATCGGGCTGGTGACCACCACGCTGATGTTTCTTTCGCCTATTTTTTATCCGCTGTCCTCGTTGCCGAAAGAATACCAGCCGCTGCTCCAGCTAAACCCGCTGACCCCCATCATCGAACAAGTGCGCGACGTCCTCATCTGGGGGCAGGTGCCGGACGCGGCAGGTTTGTGTGTTTTCATCCTGGCCACCGCGCTGATCGCCTGGCTGGGGTTTGCCTGGTTCCAAAAGACGCGCAAGGGGTTCGCCGATGTCCTCTGACACCGTCATCAGGGTCGAGAACCTGAGCAAGTGCTATCAAATCTATGACAAGCCCAGAGACCGGCTCATGCAGATGCTGGTGCGCGGGAAGAAGCAGTTTTACCGGGAGTTCTGGGCGCTGCGGGAGGTCACGTTCGAAGTCAAGCGCGGGGAAACCATCGGCATCATCGGACGCAACGGATCGGGAAAATCGACGCTGCTGCAACTGATTTGCGGCACGCTGAACCCCTCCTCAGGAAAAATCGAGGCCAACGGCCGGGTCGCCGCCCTGCTCGAACTGGGGGCGGGCTTCAATCCTGAATTCACCGGCAGGGAAAACGTGTACCTCAGCGCGTCCCTCTACGGATTGAGCCGCGAGCAAATTGACCAGCGCTTCGAGCAGATAGCCGGATTTGCCGACATCGGCGAACACCTCGAACAGCCTGTCAAGACCTACTCCAGCGGCATGTTTGTGCGGCTGGCGTTTGCGGTGATCGCGCATGTCGATGCCGACGTCCTGGTCGTGGACGAGGCCTTGTCAGTCGGCGACGCCTACTTCGTGCAAAAGTGCATGCGGTTCCTGCGCGACTTCATGAAGCGGGGGACGCTGCTGTTCTGCAGCCACGACACCCACGCCGTCGTCAACCTGTGCAGCACGGCGGTATTGATACACCAGGGGCGGATGGAAAAAATCGGCAAACCCAAGGAGGTGGTTGAGCGGTATCTTGCCGCGCTTTACGAGTCGAGCCAAGGCGAAAGCCAACTGGGAGACGGTGCCGACGAGTCCCTGGCTGAGGCCGCCGAAGGCTCCCAGCTGGAATACAGGGACGCGCGGGAATCGCTGATCAACGCCTCGACGCTGCGCAACGACATCGAGATATTTAAATTCGACCCGTCGCAGGCGGGTTTCGGCACAGGGGCGGCGCGGATCGTGTCTGTGCGCCTGCTGGATCGCGCCGGCGCGCCCCTGTCCTGGGTCGTCGGCGGGGAGGACGTCATCCTCGAAATCCGCTGCAAGGCATACCAGGACTTGGCGCGGCCGATTCTGGGATTTCAATTCAAAGACCGGCTGGGCCAGGTGATTTTTTCCGACAACACCTATTTGAGCTATCAATTTAAAACGCCCTACGTCCAAGCCGGCGAGGAAGCGCTGGCCAGATTTGAATTCCGCCTGCCCGTGCTGCCCAGCGGCGACCACAGCATCTCTGCCGCGGTCGCCGACGGCACTCAAGAGCAGCATGTCCAGCTCCATTGGATCCATGACGCGCTCGTGGTGCGCGTCCATGCGAGCTCCGTCTGCTTCGGGCTGGTCGGGGTGCCCATGCGAAAAGTCACGCTGCAAACACAATGACCTATCAATTCAAGGGGCCATGCCCGGTTTGCGGCGGCGGCGCGTTCGCGCTTGCCAATGTGCTCTGGCCAGAGTTGATTGCCGCCTGGCAGTTGACCGAAAGCGAAGCCGACTATGTCAACCGGCAGCAGGGCCTTTGCTGCCAGCAATGCGGCAACAATCTGCGCGCCATGGGGCTGGCCGCCGCCGTGTTGCGCGCTTATACCTATCCTGGCAATCTGATCGGATTCTGCAAATCCTTTCCCAATCTGCGCGTGCTGGAAATCAACACCGCAGGCAATTTGACATCGTTTTTGAAAAAGATGCCCGGACATCGCCTAGTCGAATATCCGCAGTTCGACATGATGAATCTCGATATTGAATCAAAGGCGTTTGACCTAGTGCTTCATTCCGACTCGCTGGAACACGTGCCCGACCCGGACAGGGGGCTCGCCGAGTGCCGCCGCGTGCTCGACGACAACGGCCGCTGCATTTTTACCGCCCCGATTATTGTCGGGCGCGCCAGTCGATCACGCCTGGGGCTGGCACCTAGCTACCATGGCCAAGCCTATACAAATGCTCCAGATCAATTAGTCCACACTGAGTTTGGAACGGATATTTGGACAAATGTAATGGAGGCCGGATTTGTTTCCTGCGACATTTTCTCGCTTGAATATCCGGCGGCTCTAGCGATCATTGCCAGGACATAAAGCACGACGAGGCATAAAAACCATGGAATGCATCGAATTTGAGGTTGAATTTGCATGAACATAGAAAGATCCGACATAAAACCGCAAACGGACGACTTGGAATGGACCGGCGAAAGGTACTTGCCCGAAATTCAGGGCGATGTGGCGCTTGAACATTTGCACCGCTATGCGATGGCCAAGGAACTCGCCCGCGGCAAGACCGTGCTCGACCTGGCATCAGGCGAAGGCTATGGCAGCAGCCTACTGGCCCAGGTGGCCGACCGCGTGTTTGGCGTGGATCTGTCGCGGGAAGCCATCGAGCACGCGACGCAAAAATATGGTTCCAGGAACCTGGAGTTTCTCATTGGCGACTGCGCCGAAGTGCCGCTGGCCGACGACAGCGTGGACTTGGTCGTCAGTTTTGAGACTATCGAGCACCATCCGCATCACGAAGAAATGATGCGCGAAATCAAGCGGGTTCTCCGGCCTGGCGGCTTGCTAGTCATTTCCAACCCGGAAAAATATGAGTACTCGATAGCGCCGAACTACAGCAATCCTTACCATGCGAAGGAACTCTTCCGCCATCAATTCGCCGGCTTGATCGCCGAATATTTTAAACATGTGGCCTTCTATGGCCAGCGCGTCATTTACGGCTCCGCGATTTTGCTAGAAAACGAGTATGCCCCAGTCTGCTACTATGCGCGCAAGGGATTTGAGCACGGGCCGACCGCCGGCCTCCAAAAACCGCTTTATCTCATCGCGCTAGCCTCGGACGAGGCCCTTCCCAGCCTCCCCGGCGGCATATTTGAAGAACCGATCAAAGACAGCCAGATAGGCATTGAAATCGCCGAGCGCGACGAGCGGATCGGCGGGCTCATCCGCGCCAGCGCCGAGAAAGACGCGCAAATCGACGACCTCAGGCAGACGCTCGCCGGCCGCGACGAGCGGATCGGCGGGCTCATCCGCGCCAGCGCCGAGAATGACGCGCAAATCGACGACCTCAGGCAGACGCTCGCCGGCCGCGACGAGCGGATCGGCGGGCTCATCCGCGCCAGCGCCGAGAAAGACGCGCAAATCGACGACCTCAGGCAGACGCTCGCCGAGCGCGACGAGCGGATTGGCGGCTTCGTCCGCGCGGACGCCGAGAAGGACGCGCAAATCGACGACCTCCGGCGGACGGTCGCCGAGCGCGACGAGCGGATTGGCGGGTTCGTCCGCGCCGCCGCCGAAAAGGACGCGCAAATCGACGACCTCAGGCACGCCAGCGCCGAGCGCGACGAGCGGATTGGCGGCTTCGTCCGCGCCGCCGCCGAGAAGGACGCGCAAATCGACGACCTCAGGCATGCCAGCGCCGAGCGCGACGAGCGGATCGGAGGGTTCATCCGCGCCGCCGCCGACAGCGACGCCCGGATTGGCGACCTCGTCCGCGCAAACGCCGAAAAAGACGCCCAAGTCGACGCGCTCAGCCAGGCGCTAGAAGAACACCTCTCCAAGCAGGGCGAACTCAACCGCCTTCTGGAACAACGCGACGCGCACATCGAATCGCTCAATAAGCTGGCAGTCGAGCTGCGGAAGCAAACCGTTGAACAGCAGCAAGAAATTGCCAGCATCCATGGTTCCACCTCGTGGAAAGTGTCAAAACCGGTGCGCATGCTGGGCGGCTTGCTTCGCGCCGGCAGCATGGAAAGGCAGAGCGCCACCATGCATCATGCCCCCGCCGACGGGGAACCCGCCCCCTCCCCCGCGTCTGTCGGCCCAGAACAAACGGTGCCTGGCCAGCCCTGCCAAAGCGATGGCGCCAAGCCGAAGACCATCCTATTAGTCAGTTACTACTGCCCGACCCGGGCCCACGCCGGCGGGCTTAGAATTCTCGACATGTATACCTTCATCAAGGAAAGGTATCCAGACATCAGGCTGGAGCTGTACACCCATCAACGCCCTGTAATCGACGGATCATACGATGGCTTGGGGGACATATTTGATGAAATACACTATTCGCCGTCCGAGCATCTCACGCTGAACGGGTTGCAGGAAAGGCTGGGCTACAAGCCGGCCTATGAAGTGGTCGATTTGCAATTCCACCAGGCGGCCTACGATATGGACTCGTTCCGATCCGTTGCGAAGAAAATCATATTCACACCGATGGAGTCGCTGTCGCGGGCGCTCGCTCTCGACATCAAAGCCGGGTTTAGCGGCTTCCAAGCGGGATACCTGAAAAAGTGCCGCACCAACCTGAAATTCGCGATGGAAGAGTTAAAATTCGCAAAGATCGCGGATCAGACCATCTGCGTGTCAAAAACCGATGCCGTGTTTTTGCGCGCACTGACTGGCAACAAGAATGTCCGGTACTTGGAAACCGGAATCTCGACGCTTGAATTTCCCATCCTAAAAGTTGGAATGGGGCAACAAAAAGACGTTGCCCAAAAAAACAATGTCATCGTGTTCGTAGCCTATTTTGGCTCCGAAACCAACATCATGGCGCTAAAATGGTTTTTGGACGATGTCCATCCCCTGATAAAAGCCAGCGTGCCCGATTATCTGCTGGAAGTCGTCGGCAGAGGCGATTTGAGCCCGTTTGACGGCTATGTCGATACGGCAATCCGCTTCGTCGGAGCGGTGCCATCCATCAGTCCTTACATTGAAAATGCCAAAGTTGGAATTGCCCCGGCGCTCAGTGGCTCCGGTTTTCGCGGAAAAATCAACCAATACTCGATTTTTGGTGTTCCGTGCGTGGCCTCCCCCATTTCCGCAAACGGTTTGGCCTATCAAGACCAGGTTGACATATTCGTCGCCGCCACCCCAACCCTTTTTGCCCAACGCTGCATTGAATTGCTCACGGACAATGAATTGAATGCTAACATGGGCGCGCAGTCCAAGGCCACTTGCCTGCAGAAGTACACCTGGGATTCGAGAGCGGACGCCATTGCCAGATATTATAATCTGGGGACTGCCGTATGATTAACGCACCCAAAATAACCGCGCTGGTTCCTTCATACAACCACGGAGGTTATCTTCGGCAGCGCATTGAATCCATTCTGACGCAGACCTACCAGAATATCGAGCTGATCGTCATTGACGACTGCTCTGCGGACGATTCCGACGCGGTCATACAAGAACTGCTCAAGCAACATGACTTCAAGTATATCCGCAACGAGCGCAATTCCGGCACGCCGTTCTCCGCGTGGGAGCGGGTCGCCACGATGGCCACGGGAGACTACATCTGGATCTGCGAAAGCGACGATTACGCCGCGCCGGAATTTCTTGCGGTGGCGGTGGAAAAGTTGAAGCAAACACCCGGCTCGGTATTGTTCTATTGCAACTCCTGGATTGTCGATGAGGCAGGCGAAAAAGTTGACCACACCGAATCCTATTTTCATGACATTTGGCAGGAGTCTCGCTGGGACAGCGACTTTGTTTCTGAAGGCAAGGGCGAGCTGGGCAGCTTCCAAGTGCGCGGGCAAACAGTCCCCAATATGAGTTCCGCCCTGATCGCCGCTGGCGCTTTCCGTGAAGCCTACGACCCTTTCCTGAAAAAGCTCAAGTTAACCGGCGACTGGCTGTTTATCGGCTGCCTGATGCCGCTAGGGGCCGTGGTCTTCACCCATGCCGCCATGAGCCATTTCCGCAGACACGAGGTGACTTCGCGAGTCAGAGTCAAATCAGCGCGCTCGCAAGCCGAGTTTGCGATAACAAAATATCTGCTGTTTCAGAAAACCGGACGGCCGCTGCGCGAATTCGCCCGGCTAATGAAAACAGACGCGATACGCTTTCTTTACGAACCCGCCGGATTGCTCGATGTGTTCAAAGCGCTATTGACGATATCGCCAACAAAAACGCTTGGCCTGGTTTCAGCGCTTGCCATATCGGTTGCGATGGACACCGAATATTTAAAGAAGTTCTATCAACGCTATCAAATGGTAAAAAAAGGTTGACTCATGCAAACCAGCCTGGCACTTAACCAAACCGACCGTTTTTTAATTACCGGAGGAACCGGACTGGTAGGAAAGGCGCTGACAAGCCTGCTATCAGAAAAAGGCTTTCAAAATGTCATCGCCGTGGGTAGCCGCGATTGCGACCTTCGCGACGGATCGGCGGTCACGCAACTTTTTTCAGCCACCGCCCCCAACTACGTTTTTCATTTGGCCGCCCGGGTGCATGGAATTGGAGGGAATGCAAAATACAAGTCGGATGTGCTGTACGAAAATGTGCTGATCAACACGAACGTGGTCGAGCAGGCCCGGCGCAGTGGCGTAAAAAAAATCGTGGCGATGGGTTCCGGCTGCGTGTATCCGGAACTGAAAGGACAGACCGAGCTATTTGAAGACCAGATATGGATAGGCCCTCCGCACCCGTCAGAGGATTCCTACGCGCACTCGAAAAGGCTGATGCTGGCCCACCTCCAAGCCGCCAAACAACAATATGGCCTGGGGTCGGTTTTTGCCATCAGCGGAAATCTTTATGGCCCGCATGACAATTTCAATATTGATGAGGGGCATGTCACCCCCTCCTTGGTGGCGAAGTTTTTCGAGGCAAAGAAAAATGGACAGCCCGTCAGGGTTTGGGGCAGCGGCGTTGCCATCCGCGACTTTTCTTACTGCGACGACACGGCTGATGCCTTGTTCCATCTACTGTTAAAGCTAGAGGGGCCTGTCAACTTAGGCAGCGGTTTCCGCCATCCTATTGCCGACATTGTGGCAGCGTTGCAAGACGCCTGCGGGGGGGGCGTCCCTATTGAATGGGATAATACAAAACCCGATGGCCAGCTTGAACGCTACTATAACCTGGATAAGCTGAAAGCCACGGGATTTGCGCCTAAAATCACTTTGGCCGAAGGAATTAAGCGGACTTACGACTGGTATTCTAAAAATTGGGAATTGGCCCGGCGATAACTTGAAATCTTTATACCAAAGATGACGAAATACCGCTGTTACCCGCAAGTGTTCCTTGTTATAATGAATAAGGCTCGACCGGACGAGGGCCTTAAGTGTTTTGGCCTGTTTGGTTAGTTCACACGCTGGGTTGATACTGCATCGCCTGATCATCTCAGGCAATTGCTTGCCATGGAAAGCGACGCAGCCTGCCAGCTATACCAAATAGCCGAGAGAATTTTATGCTGGATTTTTTAAAGAAAATCGAACCATTTTTGCTGTATAGTTTTTTAGGCATTCTGATTGCGTTAAGCAGCCTGCATTTGTTTATTGGGTATGCTGACAATGGAGATTTCACTCGGAGCGTTGGATTCATATTTGAAAAGCCCTATGGCTTTTCGGCGATGTGGCCACTAGCGGGAACGGAAGAGTTCAACAGACGATTCCAATCGGAATGGCACGACAAATGGGTTTTTCTCAATAGCTGGCCTGATGAAAAGCATCTATTTTCCTATTCATCTTATAAACTCTACCTGCTTTTACAAATCAAACTCTCCGCTTTGTTTTTAGAAGATGCGCGCTATTATTCCATCATAGCAGGATCGCTTATTTCCAGGATTATATTCCTCTCGGCATTTTTTGCTCTTTTTCGCAATGTGAGAAAGACCGTGCCCGTTCCGACCTTCTGGATTTTTGTGGTTCTCGCCAGCATGGTATTTATGGCTGCGAGTTGGACAGCATTTTTAAATTCTTTTTATGAAGACCAAGTCGCCATTATATTTTTGCCAGTTGTCGCTTTTCTGTTGTACAAGTATAATCAACAGCATTCGCTAAAAATTGGATTTTCCGTATTGATATTCGCCACAATAATTGGCTCAAGCAAGACCGCTTTTTTTTATTTTCCAATATTGGCCACCCCATTTGTATTTCCCATCCACCGTGGTAAACATGCGGCAATCATGTTTGCTTTGGCAGTTGCAATCTGCCAATCAATCACTTTTTTGCCCGTCTATTTCGGGCAATATCAAAAAGTGAACCAATATCATGCCGTCTATTATGGTGCCCTCAAATGCGCGCAACAAATTGATGAGGCTAAAAACATCGAGGCGATTGGAAATAAACCAGTAGTCCAGGAATGCATCGGAGTGCCATTTTTCAGTCCCGCAGGTGAAGCATGTATGCAAAAAGCCAATGCCAATTATGGCGACGTGGCAAGGTTAATTTATAAGTATCCAAAAGTCGGCTTCAAAATGATTGCCCAAGCCCTCTCCGAGGGAAGCCATATCGATGTGCCTATTCTCGAAAAAAAACTCCCTGGCGCGCCAGACTTTTCAAATATACCAATCTTTAATTTAGAGTCCATAATTTTTTCCCATTCCCTCAATTTGCTTGTCTTAACCATCACAGCCCTTGTTTTCCCTGTGCTTTTTTTGGCTAGCACAAATAATTTATTGGTATGCGGGGCCATGCTTAAGATTGGCTTATTTTTCTCTATTTTCGGATTTTGCCAATATGTCACAGTGCTTGGGGATGGTTTTTTTGAAATAACAAAGCACCTGATGGTTGGAAATTTTTCACTTGCGCTCTCTGCGACTTTCCTTTTGCCAGGCTTGTTGCTGCTCACCGCCACTTATTTTCAGCGCAAGAGGATAATATAAATTCTTGTTCCAGCCACCCCCGTATCGTTGCCGGTTGATGAATGAATAGTATTCTTCTAGCCAACGCCCTGAAGCGTGAAGCCAATAATTTTGACTTGCTACGGTTGATCTGCGCTTGCCTGGTCATCTATGGGCATGCCTTCGTAGTGTCTCCCGAGCCCGGGAAAGCCGATTTTTTTTACACATTGACTGGATATTACTCCGGAGAGATCGCAGTAAAGCTATTTTTCTTTTTGAGCGGCATATTTGTAACGGTAAGCCTTGTTGAAAAAAAATCAGTCGTCTACTTCGTGATCTCACGATTTTTTAGAATTTGGCCTGCTTTAATCTTTGTCGTGGTTTGTTCAGCACTAGTTATTGGCCCGGCTTTTACCAAGCTCAACTTAGTTGCCTACCTGCGTGACCCGAATACGTTGCTGTACATAAAACATCAAGTTTCGATGAACACGTTTGGCACCCAACAGCTCGGCTACTACGATTTGCCAGGGTTGTTCACAGAGAATCATTACAAGAATAATGTAAACGCATCCCTGTGGTCGCTAGGTATCGAAGTTTACGCGTACTTGCTACTTGCCGCCGTTTACCTAGCTGGCCTGCTGACAAAGAAAATTTCCATTTTACTTTTCATATTGGTGGCCTTGGATTCCGTTTTGCCGACAAGGATAGTATTCACGTTTTTGCCCCAGGGGTATGAGGATTTTTCATATTTGCCGTTCTGCTTTGCCTGCGGGGCGCTGGTGGCT
>Ga0265316_10000473_pt1 | contig 45865 bp, 39 predicted proteins | sample 4522metaG_FD_202092 | JGI IMG/M metagenome (GOLD analysis project Ga0265316, IMG submission 202092) | Rhizosphere microbial communities from Carex aquatilis grown in University of Washington, Seatle, WA, United States - 4-5-22 metaG | ecosystem: Host-associated > Plants > Roots > Rhizosphere >... | reverse complement strand
CGTGGATGGTCGGCGAATTTTGGCCGGCCACTGCCGCAGACTACTTTGCCGTGGCCGATAACCCCGCCGACCCGCACAATCCCTGGTTGCGCCAGGTGCTCACCTACTGGGAGATGGCGGCTGCCATGGTGCTGCATGGCGCGGTCTCCGCGGAGCTGTTTGTCGATTGCAATGGCGAGGGCTTCTTTCTGCTGGCCAAGTACGCTCCCATCCTCGATGAGATCCGTAAAAAGTATCCCTTGTTCCTGGTCAAGACGGCGGAGATGGTGAACCGATTTTCGGCGGCTGCACAGCGCTATGAAGTGGTGCTGAAAAATGTAGAGGTCCGGCGGAAGAGCCTTTCGAAAAAGTAAGGTGCGGGTGGGCAACATTCCTGTCCATTGAAACCATTAGCCGTGGGAATCCAACCAGGTTTCGCGCCGCTTTAATCCGAAACCATCCACTCGCCGGCCACAATCGGCCGTGTCCGCGGCAGCATCCCGCGATAAGCGAACCAGCACATCAGAGCCAGAGCGCCGACAAAGACACCCAGCTTCTCCAGGCTCGTCGTACGCGTCGTTGGCAACACCTTCCAGAGCAGCAGCAGCAACGTCTGCGCCGTTGTCACAGCCCAAACCGAGCCGTAAAAGTAACGCCGCTCAGTGCCTTCGCCTCTGGTTGATCTTCCCACCCGCGGCAACTTGCCAAGGATGCCAAACAGTAGAATGAAAGCGCACAGCGGCATATAGGCATAGATGTAAACCTGCCGCATGTACCACACACCGGTCGCCGCCGCGATTGCCGTCCCAACTAAATTGAGCAGCGCGAAGTTTACAACCGCGTTCCACGCGAAGGTGTAGCACACCTTCCGGTAGAGCGGATTCGGCTTGTCCTCATCGAAGCGCAGAATGTAAGGACCTGGTTCGGTGCCCGGAAGCTGCCCGTGCAGGCCGGCTATGCCTGTGCCAACAAGCACAGCCGCCAGCCAGAGTGAATTCCACCGGCTGAATCCGTGCGCAAACAACGAAAAGGTCAGCGGCCCTGGCGCCAGAAAAAATACCCAAATCCAGATCGGCCAGTGAGCCAGCCGGTAGAGACGCGTGTTTCGCTCCCGGATCTTCCGATCCCGGGCAAGTTCCACTTTCCCGTTGTATCGCATACGCGTGAGTTTCGCAGAGCACCCGCGAGCCCGTCAATCTGCTCGGCAACCCGCCAATGTAGGCAATTGCTGCCCCTCCCCTCAGTTACAATAAAGATTGGGCTAAGGCTCATTTCTTTTGCAAATTATCCGCAACCACAGCAAGGAGCTTCATATTCATGGCGATTCCCGCCACTCAGATGCGCCCGGGCATGATCATCAAGCACAACGACCAATTGCATTTGGTCTTCAAGGTGGAACACCGCACACCGGGCAACCTGCGCGCCTTCATCCAGGCCAAGCTGCGCAACCTCAAGTCCGGCGCCATGTTCGAGCACCGCTTTCGCTCCGCCGACGCCATTGAAAAAGTCGTCGTGGATGAGATTTCCATGGACTTCCTCTATGCGGACGGCGACGACTACTACTTCATGAACCCCGTGGACTACGAGCAGACCGTGCTCAAGGGCACCACGCTGGGCGACGCCGTCGAATACCTCACGCCCAACCTGCAGATCAAGGTAAGCTATCACGATGGTCAGGCCGTGGGAATCGATCTGCCGGCAGCGGTCGAGCTGACCGTCGTCGAGACCGAACCGGGATTGAAATCGGCTACCGCGTCCAGCGTCACCAAGCCGGCCAAAACTGAAACCGGCCTTGTGGTCCAGGTGCCGGCCTTCATCAACGAAGGCGAAAAGATCCGCGTAGACACCAGCGAAGGCGCCTACCTGAGCCGGGCGTAAGTATTTTCATAAAGAGTGATAGGCCTTGGGCGCCGAGCCCGCTACGCACCCATACTCCTGCGCAGCAGCCGTTGCGCCGGCCTCTCTACCAGGTACAGCGCCAGAAGCGCCACTGCAACTAGAGTCGCATAGCTGATCCACGGATCGAAGCGGCTCACGCCCAGCAGCTCCGGCAGATGCGTATCGTGAATCAGGTTCCACAGGTTGAAGTGGAGCAGGTAAAGGCAGTAGCTGGCCTCGCCCAGAATGACCAGCGGGCGTGCCCCCAGCAGCCACGACAGCGGGTTCTCGCCCGCCAGCCCCAGCACGATGCAGCCAAAGAGCGGCAACAGCAGGCCGTCGTGGAGGATGGCGAAAGGAACCAGCGGCCCCAGCGCCAGCAGGCCGTAGATGCCGGCAAAGCCAGCCAGTCCCAGCAAGAAGCGCAGGCGGCTGTGGTGCGCTATCAGCTCATTCAGATCGGCCAGCATCATGCCGAAAAAGAAACTGGCCAGATGCGGCAGCGGCGTGTATTTAAGCGCCCACAACCAGTGCCCGTAACTCCAGCGATCCGGATGCGCGATTCCGTCCGGGTTGAATACCATGTACAGCGCGCCGGGAACCATGGCCAGCGCCCAGATGCCGGCCATCTTCCATAGCTGCGGCCCTATCTGCTCCGGCCGCTTCCACCGCGCCAGCCAGGGAAATAGCGAATACATGAAGGCTTCGGCTGGCATTGCCCAGGCCGGCGTGTTCAAGAAGGTGGCGATGGACGGAATCCAGCCCTGCAACAGTAGCGGCGTCAGCACCATGCCCGTCCAAAACATCCGGTGCGTATGGGCACCATACTCCGGCGCCACCATCCGCCAGCTCAACAGCAGGCTGAGCAGGTAGACGGGATAAAGCCGCGTGAACCGCGCCTTCCAGAAGCGCACGCGGTCCAGCTTGCCCTCCCGCGCCTGCCCGCTGTAGTTATAGGCCAGCACAAACCCCGAAAGCAGAAAAAACAGGCCCAAAGCAATGAAGCCGGCGTTGACCACCGGTGCCAGAAAGCCAAACAACTGTGGATTGGAGAAATGGAAGAAGACGATATTAAGGGCCGCCAGGGCGCGTAAGCCCGTCAGTGCATTTAGCCGTGCTGGCTTGCGCGTCCCCACTCGATAGCTTCTACGCCGTCACCAGCGAGCCGATCTTCTCGCCCAGTACCACTCGCTTGATATTTCCCGGCTGGTTCATGTTGAAGATAATCATCGGCAGGTTGTTGTCTTTGCAGAGGCTCACTGCGGTCAGGTCCATCACCTTCAGCCCCAAACGCAGGATCTCCATATAGGTAATCTCGTCATATTTGACGGCATCCTTGTCAAGCGCCGGGTCGGCGTTGTAGACGCCCTCCACTTTGGTGGCCTTCAGTAGCACGTCGGCCTTGATCTCCATGGCGCGCAGGCTGGCTGCCGTATCGCTTGAAAAGAAGGGATTGCCGATGCCAGCGGCGAAGATCACTACGCGCCCCTTTTCCAGGTGGCGCACGGCCCGGCGGCGAATATACGGCTCGGCCAACTGGTTCATGTAGACGGCGCTCATCACGCGGCACTGCACACCGTGCTTTTCAATGGCGTCCTGCAAGGCGATGGCGTTGATGACCGTGGAGAGCATACCCATGCTGTCGGCGCTCACGCGGTCCATCTCCCTGGCCTGCGCCTCCACGCCGCGGAAGAAGTTGCCCCCGCCGACAACGATGCCAATCTCCACGCCCAGCACGTGAATTTCGGCTATTTCCGCGGTAATTCCCGCGACCTTGTCGGCATCCAGGCCGAAGCCGCGGTCGCCGGCCAATGCTTCACCAGAAAGTTTTAGAACAATGCGTTTATACATGCCTTTTTGAGTATCGCACAGGAACCGCCGGCCGTTTTCGACCTTTGTGAGGCATAAAAAGGCCCAGGGTTTGAGCCCTGGGCCTCGGTCAATGATTTATGCAACTCGGAGTTACCCCGCGGCGGCTTCTACGGGTTTGGTCTGCGCCACGGTCCACTCGGGCGCGCCTACCTTGAAGCGAGCGAAACGGCGCACGGTGATGTTCTCGCCCAGCTTGCCCACCTTGGTCGCGATCAGCTCCTTGACGCTGATGGTCTGGTCCTTGATGAAGGGCTGCTCCAGCAGGCAAACCTCCTCGTAAAACTTGGCCATCTTGCCGTCCACAATCTTCTCGATCACCGGGGCCGGCTTGCCCGTGGCGGCTGCCTGGGCGCGATAGACGTCCTTCTCCCGCTCCAGGTCATCCGCACTCACGTCTTCCGGCTTCACGTAGCGCGGGTCGGAGGCTGCGATGTGCATCGCGATGTCCTTCATCAACTCCTGGAAGTCATCGGTACGGGCCACAAAGTCGCTCTCGCAGTTCAGCTCAAGCAGCACGCCGATCTTGCCTCCGGCGTGGATGTAGGTACCCACCGCGCCCTCGTTGGTGGTGCGCGAAGCCTTCTTCTGCGCCGAGGCCATGCCCCGCTTGCGCAACACCACAAAGGCCTCTTCGATGTTTCCCTTGGTCTCCTGCAATGCCTTCAGGCAGTCGCCCATCGGCGCGCCGGACTTCTCCCGGAGCTCCTTTACCAAACTGGCATTAATCTTTTCGCTCACTGTCGTCTCTCTCTCATATTGAAATAATGCTGATCCTGTTTTGCGCGACCCTTCAGTTCACTGAATCTCACGCCTTCATTTAGTGAGGCCAATCGCAGATACCCGGCATAAGAAAAGCGTGGCGCTCGCCCTACGCGGCCACGCTTGTCTCAGTATGCGCACTCGCGTGCGACGAAAAGATTAAACGCCGCCCTCAGCCGCTTCCGCTTCGTCGAGCAGGGCCGCAACCGCCGCCGGGGCCTTGCGAATTCCGCCGCCCAGTGCCGCTTCTAAGTCCAACTCCACATCCTCGACCGGCGCGGCCTCGTCAGCCGCGGCCTCAACCGCCGCCGTTTCCGGCAGTTCCTCGGCAAAGGCCTTATCGCCCACCAGGTTCACACCCTCGGAGGCCGAGTCGGCGATCTTCGAGGTAAACAGACGAATGGCGCGCAGCGCATCGTCGTTGCCCGGAATCACGTAATCCACCACCGTCGGGTCGCAGTTGGTGTCAACCACCGCCACCACCGGGATACCCAGCTTGCGGGCCTCCTTCACGGCAATCGCTTCGTTGTTCGAATCCACGATAAAGAGCGCATCCGGCAGCCGCTTCATCGTCTTGATGCCGGCCAGGTTCGCTTGCAGGTGCTTGCGCTCCCGCTCTAGCTTGATCACTTCCTTTTTGGTCAGCAGCTCATAGCGGCCATCCGTGGCCATCTCGTCCAGTTCCTGAAGGCGCTTCACCGACTTCTGCACCGTCACCCAGTTGGTCAGCAGGCCGCCCAGCCAGCGCTGGTTGATGTACGGCATTCCGGCCCGTGTGGCCTCCTCGGCCACAGCATCCTGCGCCTGGCGCTTGGTGCCGACGAATAGAATCGTCTTGCCTGTGGCGCACAGGTCGGTGACGAACTTCGACGCATCTTTGAAGAGCTTGAGCGTCTTCTGCAGGTCGATGATGTAGATCCCGTTGCGCTCGCCAAAGATGTACTCCTTCATCTTGGGGTTCCAGCGCTTGGTCTGATGCCCGAAGTGAACACCCGCTTCGAGCAGCTCCTTCATTGTGATCGTGGCCATTGGCCTCCTTCGTGGATTGCATCCGGGCCGGCTTTGCCTTCCCCGGATTGAACCCGCTAACGCGGGAATTTGGTAAAACTAGCTAATAGCTAACAGCTAACAGTAAAACCGAAGAGCCTGGCACGGAAAACCGTAAGCTGTCCGCTATCTGCTGCCAGCTATCTCTTCGAGAACTGGAAGCGTGCGCGAGCACCCTTCTGGCCGTACTTCTTACGCTCCTTCATGCGTGCATCGCGGGTCAGCAGGCCTTCGGCCTTCAGCGCCGCGCGCAGCTCCGGATTGAACTCGACCAATGCGCGAGCCACGCCCATCTTCACGGCGTCGGCCTGCGCGGTTACACCACCGCTCTTCACGGTGGTCACCACGTCGAAATTCGAGGCCATCTCAACCAAAACCAGGGTGCGCTTGGCGGCCACGCGCTGCTGCTCGGTCACGAAGTACTCATCGAATGCCTTGCCGTTGACCTTCCACTCGCCCGTTCCGGGACGCAAAAAGACGCGGGCTATCGCCGACTTGCGCCGCCCCGTCCCGTAGTACTGAACCAGATCTGCCATTCTGTGCTCTCTTCCTTCTCGATTCCGTCCCGGCCTCAGGGGATAAAGGATGGGTTAAAACCTATCCTTACCAGCCCCTGCGCTTATTCATCACTTGAGCGTACGGGTTAAAGCCCGTACCTTTCAAAATCTCTGCCTATGCCACTTCCAAAGCTACCGGCATCTGCGCCTGGTGGGGATGCTTGTCGCCGCGATAGACCTTCAGCTTGGTGGCCATCTGGCGGCCCATCTTGCTCTTGGGCAGCATGCCCTTGATGGCCTGCTCCAAAATCTGCTCCGGCTTGCGGTTTAACAGGCGCACGAACGACTCTTCGCGCAACCCGCCGGGGAAGCCTGTATAGCGGCGATAGAGCTTCTGCTCGGACTTCAAACCGGTCAGCCGCACCTTCTCCGCGTTGATGACAATCACGTGGTCGCCCACATCGATGTATGGCACATACTGGGGATTCAGCTTGCCGCTCAACACATCGGCAGCCTTGGTCGCCAGGCGGCCCAGCGTCTGGCCGCTGGCATCCATCACAAACCATTTGCGGCTGATATCTTTGCCGCTCGGAACAAAGGTAGACATCTCTCTCCTGCCTGTAAAAATCCGTCTTGCAAAAATCCTGTCAAACCAAAACCGGCGCAAAAAGCGCATTTGCCCACGCAAAAAGCGCCTGGGCCTTTTCTACCCACTGCCAAACAAATCTGTTCGGGTGAGGAGTGCGGGGGCTGACCCTCAAGAGGGCTCTGGCTCGACTGGGCACACTCAAACCCAACAGCCGGCAGCCTGCTCCAGTGGACCCCTTCAGGGGCATCCACCAGCGGGCCAGGTGAAGACACACTGACCCCAGGCGCAACACCGCGCACGTACTTCAGAATAACCGAATCGGGGGGCGGAGTCAACGAAAAGCCGGCCTTGCAGCTTGTCCAACACACAAATTTGTGCCCCACCTCAGGCGCGATATAACTGCACTGAAAGTGGGGCACTGTGTTACGGAGTTGACTGATCGAGGTGCAAAAGCAGACTTTTACGCTGCTTTCCCGGCTCCCACCGACCGTACCCGGAAGTGCTTCATCTGAATCGACAGCGTCCGTTCGATCTTCCTGAGTTCGCCGCGCTCCGCTGGCCCGGCAAAGGTAGAGGCTATGCCCTTGGCCGAGGCCCGCCCGGTGCGCCCGACGCGGTGGACAAAGTCCTCGGCCACCTTGGGCATATCGAAGTTAATGACGTGGGCCACGTTGGCCACATCGATGCCGCGGGCGGCCACGTCAGTAGCCACGAGAATCCGATGATGCCCTTCGGTAAAGCTGCGCAACGCCGCATTCCGCTGCGACTGCGAGCGGTCGCCGTGAATCTGCGTCGCCGAATGTCCGGATCGGATAAGACGGCGGGCCACGCGGTCCGCTCCATGCTTGGTGCGCACGAAGACCAGAAAGCTGCCCTTCTCCGCGCCCAGCAGGTGTTCGAGAAGCTCCTGCTTTTTGTCCGGCTCCACTTCAAAGGTGCGCAGCTCGACGTTTTCCGCGGGCTTCAGCACTGAGCCGATCTCGACGCGGGCCGGATTGTTGAGATATTTGCGCGCCACTTCCTTCACCGTGCCTTCGAGCGTGGCTGAGTAGCAGAGCGTTTGCCGCACTGCAGGCAGCGTAGCCGCGATGCGCGCGATGGCCTGCTGGAAGCCCATATCGAGCATCCGATCCACCTCATCGAGCACCAGAATCTTCACCTGATCCAGCCGCACCAGTTTGCGCTTGATGTAGTCCTCAAGGCGTCCCGGAGTCGCCACAATCAGTTTGGCGCCGCGCCGGATGGCATCTATTTGCGAGCGCTCTGCCAGCCCGCCAACCACCAGGGCCACGGTCTGATCGGAGCTGGAGCGGATGGCGAGAAAGGCCTGTTCCACCTGCATGGCCAGCTCGCGCGTGGGGAGCAGAATGAGCGCGTGCGCTGCGGGGCCGCGGGCCACTGCCCTTTGCAGCAGTTCTACGATCGGAATAAGGAAACCGAGCGTCTTGCCGGTCCCGGTCTGCGCAGTAGCCAGCACGTCGCGGCCTTCGAGGGCTGGCGGGATGCAGCCAACCTGCACCGGGGTGGGAATTTCAAATTTGTTAGCGTTGAGCCGCGCCATCAGGGCGGGCGAAAGCGAAAACTGAGTAAACTGAGTTGTCAAAATGGTCTATTTTCCTAAGGCTCCGCGAGCCCGCGTTTTCCCTGCGGGCCTGCAATCGGAGCGAGACATGGAGGCGCGCACACGAATCCTCTTCGGACGCGAACCTGCTCTTCAAACTATGCGCAAGAGAGAACCGAAAGTCGTTCTAGAGACTGGAGGCAAGCATTCAAGGGGAGAACGCCTGCGACCCGGAGCTGACCCACGCTACTTGTACGCTGATCCGCACACTGCCGATCAGCAACCCGCTCCCGCACTTTCCCGACTCAGCGCGCCTATCCACTCAAGGAGACTGATGCGCTTGATGCTCGCCGGACCATAATACAGTCCACGGCAGAGTCGCCGGTTGGGAGACTCTTTAGGGTTTACGCTGAATGGGCTTGGGGAAATCTGTGCCAGGCAAACTTGCTTATTTAAGGCTAATCCGCCGCTCACGGCCAAATCACTGAGCGCAAATATAGTATAGCACGGTTTCGCCATTCCCTCGCCCAAGGCTCTCCCCACGGCTTCGCCTCTTGGAATCCACATTGCATCCACGCCAAAACCCCGGTAGACTGCCGCTCGTGGATTCAGTTCCCCTAGGTCCGGAAGATGGCCTGAATCCGCAAAGCAAAGCCGAGGTCTCCCGTGCAAACATTCATCGAGGTCATCGCCGGCCTTAGGCGGCACTACGGCAAACCCAAGCCTCCTCGCGCCAAAGGTCCATTCGAGCTTGTCCTATGGGAAAACGCCTGTTATTTGCTTCCGGATGAGCGCCGCCTGGAGGTCTTTGAAGCTTTGCGCGCGCAGGTAGGGCTGAATGCGGCTGCTATTCGAGCCGCATCCGGCAACTTACTTCTTGCGCTGGCAAAAAGAGGCGGCATGCGCCCTGAAACGCGGGTCTTTCGTTGGCGCCAAATCGCCGGTATCGTATTGGACCAATACGGCGGAGACCTCGACTCCATTCTGAAGAAGCCCTACACCGAGGCCAAAAAGGCTCTCAAGCAATTCCCCAACATTGGCGATCCGGGCGCTGAGAAGATCTTGCTCCTCTGTGGAGTCTCCTCCGGATTGCCGCTTGAGTCCAACGGCTTGCGTGTTTTGTCCAGGCTCGGATGGGGGCGGACGCAACGGAATTATGGAGCCACTTACCGCTCCGTTCAGGAGGCTCTCAAACCGGAACTCCCATCGAGTACAGGACAACTCCAGGAAGCTCATTTGCTGTTGCGAATCCACGGCAAGACAATCTGCAAGGACAAAGGGCCGCTATGCCACCAATGTCCCATTTCAACAGAATGCAGGTATGCCCAAACGACCGCCGCTTCGTTTTTGCGGGAGACCGTCTAGAGCGGCATACCTATCCTCGACACAGCAATCGGGTTCACCTTCCTATTCGGCAGCGCGCCCCATACGGGCGTCGGGCAGGCCCATCTTCCGCTTGATAGCAAGAATCTCCTCGATCTTGGCATCCGGGATGAAGTTCAGCGGCTTGCCGATCTGCTGCGCGATCAGGTAGGTCTTGCAATAGGTTTCAAAGGTCTCCACCAGCCACTCGGCATGGGTGACGGTGTCGGCCCAGCAAACGATGCCGTGATTGGAGAGCAGGATGGTGTTGTGATCCTTTACAAAGGGCCGCACCGTCTCGGCAAAGGCGCGTGTGCCCGGAGTCTCATACGGGGCCACTGCCACCGGCCCGATAGAGGCCTCCACCTCGGAGATGAGGCAGCCCGGCGGAGTAGTGCCGGTCATGGCAAAGGCGCTGGCGTAGGGCGGATGGCAGTGGACGACGGCCTGCGCGCGCGAATTCCCTTTGTAGAGTTCCAGGTGCAGCAGAATCTCGCTGGTGCGCAGGCGGTCGCCGGCCAGTATGTTGCCGTCGAGGTCAGAGAGGCAGATATCGGCCGCCTCCATATCGCGCTTGCTCATCATGGTGGGGGTGCAGAGCAGATACTTCTCGCCGAGCCTAACGCTGATGTTGCCTGCGTTGGCGTCGACATACTGCCGCTCCCATAGCTTGCGACCAACGGCAACGATCTCGGCGCGCAGGGCGGTGGCAAGAGGGGAGCTTGCGGCGGCCAGTGGGGAGGAATCATCGAATCGGTACGCGCGCAGAACTTCAAACGCGGTCTTGGCCACTTCCTTCATCTGCTCGGCGACCGGAGCCCAGGTCTGCACGATGTTCGGTTTTGCGTTTGACATTCGCCTCGCCTCCAATCAATCACAGTAAGGATCAATTTAATTCTATTGTCTCCCCGGCACCAGCCTGCGCTGCAACTCTTCCAGCGTCTGCCCTTTCGTCTCCGGGTAGGCGAACAGCACCACCAGGAACTGCACCACGGTCATGAAGGCAAAAAAGACGAACGGAGCGCCCCGGCCCATGCGCGTGGCCAGCACCGGAAACTCCAGCGCGATGGCGGTGTTCATGATCCAGTGGCTGGCGTTGCCCACGCCCTGGCCCTTGGAGCGCACCGCGTTGGGAAAGACCTCGCCGATGTATACCCAGATGACCGCGCCCTGCGAGAGGGCAAAGAATGCAATGTAGGTGATGAGCAGCCACACCAGCATCCATTGATGCGAGTGCGTGGTGAATATCCAGGCCACGCCGGAGAGGCAGCTTGCCGTGCCCGCCGCGCCGATCAGAAGCAGGGTTTTACGGCCCAGCCGGTCGATCACCGACATACCAACAATGGTGAATACAAGATTCGTGAAGCCGATGGCGATGGCCTGCTGATCGCCCGAAATCTGGCTGAAGCCGGCAGCGGCGAAGATGTTATTCAGGTAATAGAGGATGGCGTTGATACCGGCCAGTTGATTGAACGCGCCGATGGAGATGGCCAGAAAGAGCGGATAGCGGTACTTCCATCGAAAGACCGGCTCGTGGGTCGTGGCGTGTTCCTGGGCCAGCGCGGCGCGAATGTCGGCCAGTTCGCTCTCTGGATCCGGCTCGCCCATCAGCTTCAGTACGGCCAGGGCCTCGTCGTTGCGGTTCCTGGCGGCAGACCAGCGCGGACTGCGCGGAATGCCGAAGAGCAATGCTAAAAATGCCGCTGCGGGAAGTGCGGCAATTCCCACCTGCCAGCGCCACTCCGCCGCGCCCAGGTGCAATTGCCGGATGAGGCAATTGGAGGTATAGGCAACCAGGATGCCGAAGACCACGTTGAACTGAAAGGCGCCCACTAGCCTCCCGCGCCATTTAGCCGGGGCCAGCTCCGCAATGTAGACCGGCCCCAGCACCGAGGAGGCGCCGATGCCAAGCCCGCCCACAAAGCGGAAGACCATTAGCGAGGGCCAGCTCCAGGCCAGCGCGCTGCCCACGGCGGAGACCACGTAGAGCACGGCGGTAATGCGCAGGGTCTCGCGTCCGCCCAGCTTCTGCCCCACCACGCCCGCGCCCAAAGCCCCGAACACCGTGCCGACGAGCGCGATAGCCACCGTCCAGCCCTTGCTGTAGTCGCTCAGGCCATATAGCTTCACGAGCGCATCGATCGCGCCTGAAATCACAACCGTATCGAAGCCGAAGAGCAGCCCGCCCAGAGCGCCGGTCAGGGTCGCCTTCATCAGGTTGAGGTTGGGTCGCATGGTCTCAATTCTCTCAGGTTTTCAGGCCATTACACACAAAAGGACCATCGGGCGGCTTTTACACTCAGGATTGTGGAAGGAAAGATCTGCCTTTTATTGCTTGGGTGGTGTGCCCGCAGTTCCCGAACCACTGGATGTTGCTCCTGACGTGCCTAACGCGGCTTCCGGTTCGCCGGATTGAGTAGCGGGGGGAGTCGACGGTTGCGCTTCCCGTCCGCTGCCCCACTGGACAGCTGTACCGGGGGAGAACTGCCTGAGTCTCTGATTGAATTTGTGCTCCCACGCCTGCGCGGCTTCTTTCAGCGCCGGGTTCCCGCAATTTAGAAACTCCTCGGCTATCTCCCGGGAAGGGTACTTCCTGAGCGTCTCAATCAGTGCGACCTCGGAACCCTTAACACCGAGCCGGACATAAAAGGTGTGAACTCCCAGGATCACCTTCGCGTTCTGCTCATTCAATGCATTCATCAGGGCCGCATCCGCGCGCGGGTCTTTGATTTTGGTCAATGCCAAAGCGGAAAGCGCCGGGACAAATGGATCGCTGTCCTTCAATACGGCGATCAGGGGCTCGACGGCTGGCGCGCCTATATCGATCAATGACTTATCTGCCTGCGCCTGAACCCAGGGATCCTTATCTTTCAGAGCGGCGATGAGGGGCTTGACCGCGCTAACGGTTTTCATCTCGCCCAAATTTGCTGCTGCCGTTCCTCGAACGGTCCGATCCTTGTCCTTGAGCGCCGCAATCAACTTTTTAACGTCGCGGGAGTCTTTGGCGGAGCCCTTTTTCGAACGAGTATCCTTGTATGCGCCTTTATCGGGGGATTTCACCTCGCCGACCGGCTGGCTCTTGCTCTCAGCTTGTCCGTACACCGGCTTGAGTCCGAGCAGGAAAAAGCACGTTAACATCCACGCCACTTGCCACCGTCTGCTTTTCCAGGAGTTACGGATTGCGTACAGAATCACAAGACCTCCTTAAGAACAACAGCGCCCACGGCGTTCGATCGGTGATCGCGAAAAAGACTGAGAAAGGGTATTAATGGCCCCGGCGGCCAGTGGTAATTCTTACACAATTATTCCGGCGTGAACCGACTTTTTTCAGCGGAAGGCTGCTCTTGATCGTGCGCAAGAGTGCGCGCCATGCCAGAACTCACATTGCTGTGTTATGAAGAGTTGTTAGCTGCGGCCGGTGTAACCACCTGACTTAAGATCGCTGCATTAGCAGTCCAGGGATCCCGCCTGCGTTGAAGCCCCAATCCACTAATTTCCGTCTGCCTGTATATGTTACTTCGGCAGAAGCGCCGAGCCTGTAATCGTAAAGCCGGTTTCCGACCTGGTTTTGGTTTCCTGAGGCTGGGCACCGCCCAGAATAAGTGAATACTTGCCCTCTAGAATGGAGCGGTTGCCCTTCTCGTCCACGCTCGACAGCGAGCGGGGATCGATGCGGAGATGAACTTCCTTGCTTTCACCGGCGGAGAGACTAACTCGCTGGAATCCTACCAGCGAGTGGATGGGCCCATTGGTTTGCGGAGTCTTGAGATAGGCCTCGATCACCTCATCGCCGACGACGGCGCTTGAATTAGTGACCGTGATCGTCGCAGTCAGCGGGTCACCGGCCTTCAGCAACTCTGTTGAAAGTCTGACCGGGCCGTATCTGAAGATGGAGTAACTGAGGCCGTAGCCGAATCCCCACAGCGGCTTGCCGGTGTAATAGCGGTAGGTGCGGCCCTTCAATCCGTAGTCGGTGAAGGCCGGAAGATCATCGAGGCTTGAGTAGAAGGTAACGGGCAGGCGTCCGGCGGGGTTGTTGAGGCCGGCCAGCGTGCGGGCGATAGCAGTTCCGCCCTCCACGCCCGGATACCAGGCTTCAAGGATTGCCGCGGCGTGTTCGTTGGCCCAGTTCAGGGCCACGGCGCTGCCGCTTTGCAAAACAACAATGAGCGGCTTGCCGGTGGTGGCCAAGGCTTCAAGCAGTTTCTGTTGCGGTGCGGGCAAGTCGAGGCTGGTGCGATCTCCGCCGTTGAAACCGTCGATCTTGATCTTCATCTCTTCGCCTTCAAGTTGCGGAGAGAGGCCTACGAAGGCGACCACCACATCGGCCTCCCTGGCGCAAGCCACGGCCTCGTCAAGCTGCGCCTGGGCTGGCGCCTCCCACTTGAGGGTGAGGCCGCCCCCGGCCTGATCGCCGGAGTGCGAGTATTCCAGGCGGAAGTCGTGGGGGTTGGCATCGGTGAACTCCACCGGGATGGAGGGCGTTTTATGGGAGAGTTGTATGGGTGGTGTGGTAGGCGAGGCGCCCGGAGCGGCCCTGAGCGCGTCAGTTGGCGCCTGGCGCAGGCTGCCTTCGGAGAGAACCTTGCCATCGAGAATAAAGCGATAGGATTCGGCAGGAGACCAGGGAAAGCTGTCGCCGGATTCGAGGGTGAAGACGTAGTGGCCGGGAGCAGGAACAGTGAGCGAGCCAGTCCATCGTACGGAGTAATTCTGCGTAGCCAACTGAGCCACGGGTTGCGCGTCTTCCCAGTCGGTTTGAATGGCCGGTACCGTGGTAGTGGCCACGGGCCGGCCGGTCCAGTCGGGGGTTGCGAAGAACTCCGTCTTCAGGCCTTGGTTAAGCCCGAAGGCGGTGCGGGGGACGGGCACGCCGACTCCCGAGGCGAGCGTCGAGCCCTGCGCATAGAGGATGGGCGAGCTGCGGAAGTGCTTGAAGATGCCCTCCAACGGCGTAACAGGGCGAATGGGCGTGCCCACATAGTTGCCTAGGATGGACGACAACAGGTCGGCTGTAGGTCCGAGAACCGCAATGTGTCCGGGGGCGGCTTTGAGGGGCAGTACGCCGTTATTTTTGAGCAGGACAATGCTCTCCTCCGCGGCTTTGAGGGAGGTTTGGCGGTTCTGGCTCTGGACTGCGTCTGAGAATGTCAGGTTGTCCAGCGGGCTGGAGCCTTGCGGGTCGAAGAGGCCGAGTTGGAAGCGGGCGGTGTAAAGGCGCTCGGCTGCCTGGGTGACGAGTTCTTCGGAGACCAGCTTTTGGCGGACCGCATTGGACAGCGTGTTGAAGCCGGGGGTCCAGATGCTGCACGAGAGATCCGTGCCGGCCTCCAGCGCGAGGACCGCGGAGTGGGTAATGTCCGCGGTCTTTTTGTGACCCTGGTTGACGTCCACGATGGCGCCGCAGTCGGAGACCACAAAGCCCTTGAAGCCCCAGGCCTCGCGCAGATGCTCCTTGAGCAGCATCTTGTTGGTGCAGGCCGGCCAACCGTCGATCGAGTTGTAGGCGCACATCACAGATTGCACAGGTCCCTCGGTAACCGTGGCGCGGAAGGCGGGCAAATAGGTCTCTTCCAGGTCGCGGGGCGAGGGATCGACGTTGAAGCCGTGCCGCAACTGCTCGGGGCCGCTGTGGACGGCGAAGTGCTTGCTGGTGGAGACGGCGCGGAGGTGATTGAGATCGCCGCCTTGCACGCCCTGGACGAAGGCAACGCCCATTCTTGAAGTAAGGAAAGGATCCTCGCCGTAGGTCTCCTGGCCGCGGCCCCAGCGGGGATCGCGGAAGATGTTGATGTTGGGCGACCAAAAGGTCAGCCCAAAAAAGATGCGGTGGTTGCCCTCGCGCTGCGCCTGGTTGTACTTGCCGCGGGCCTCGATCGAGATCACATTTCCCATGGCGGTGACCATGGCGGGATCCCAGGTAGCGGCCATGCCGATGGCCTGGGGAAAAACAGTCGAGTAACCGGCCCGGGCCACCCCGTGCAGGGCCTCGTTCCAGGTCTGGTAGTCGGGTATGCCCAAGCGGGGAATGGCGGTAGCCCAATCTTCAAGCTGGTTGGCCTTTTCATCAAGAGTCATGCGGCCCACCAGGTTGTGGGCGCGCTCTGCCGGAGTGAGCCTGGTATCCAGATAGGCTGCCTCTTGCGCTTGGGCGGCGGGGGCAAAGATAGCGAGGGCAAGGGTGAAAATCAGCCAGCGGCTAAGCGGCACGGGTCGATTCCTCTCTGGGCTGCGGTCGGGTGGGAGGAGCATCCGATCTGTCATCCCTCCATAAGTTCCGTGATCCTGGCACGGCTCCTCCGGGATCGGGAAGATAGGAACGCCAGCCGCTAAGAACTCTACCGGAAGATGGGTATCTCTGGCTAGTTTTATCGATTTACTAATAGAAAATTACGCCAAGTAAAAGACGAGAGAACGGAGTGCGGAGGCTTGAGTTGATTGCGGACGACAGGCCGGTTTGCGCCATTTCTCTTCCGGCACCAACATAAGGAGTTTTGTACGATACGGTACTCCCCTATCTCCTTTATTCGTCTATGCTGTCGGAGTGCCATGTCTCGGGTTTCGGTGTTCAGCCCCGTCTCAGAAGATTTGGCATAGCTGCAAGGAGAAATTGATGCAAGTTAGTTCACCAGGAATTGGCAAGGGCGTTACGATTGCCTTTGCGGCCCTCCTAGCCGCGGCAGATTTTTTAGCTGCTGGGTGCTCAGCCGTCAACTCCGTAACCGGCCTCGTTACCCCCACTACTGTTTCGTCTACCCCGGTTGCCGTGCCCATGACGATCACCGACGCGCCCAGCGATCAGGTGATTGCCGCCAGCCTGACGCTGAACTCGATTGTGCTGACCGACGCGGCAGGCAAGACCGCCAGCATACTCAGCGCGCCGATGACCTTTGAAGCCACCCACCTCGACGCCGTGCAGGAGCCGCTGTTTACTCCGACCATTCCACAGGACACCTACACCAGCGTGACACTGGCTTACTCGAATGCTCAGGTGGCCTATCTGAACCCCGCGACGAAAAGGATGGTACTGACCTCGGCAACGCTTGCAAACAACGGGCAGACCATTACCTTTACCACGCCGATCGTGGTCAACGGCACAACAACCTCTCTGTTGGTGGACTACCTGGTGGCAAACTCCGTGTCGATCTCCGGCACGACGGTTACGGTGACGCCGGCCTTTCACATCGCCGCTGTTCCGATTCCTCCGCAGCCCACCAACGGCACCAATGGATTGCAGTGCGGCTACAAAGGAAAGGTAACCGCGCTGGGGACCAACGATTTTACGCTCACCAATCCCTCGGGCAACTCGCTAGTCATCAAGGTCAATGCGAACACGCAATATCAGGGCCTGAGCGGCTTCTCCGCCCTGGCGGTGGGCGCGCTGGTAGAGGTGGATACCATCACCCAAAGCGACGGCAGCCTGCTGGCCGCACGGGTGGAAGTACAGGTGCTGCCCAACGCGGTTTCCCATCTCCTGGTTGGACCCGTCACCGCGATTACCGGCTCGTCCGCCACCTCATTCACTGAGATGGTTCACCAGAACATAGGCGGCTCCGCTACCAGCTCACCGGTAGAGACTGACACCATCACCGTCACCAATACAACGGCGTTCCTTTTGCCGGGCCGGTTGGCCAGCCTGACCGCAGGCTCCGCGCCTTTCACGCCGAGCTTCTCCGCTGCCTCCATCTTTGCGGGGCAGAGCGTGACCGTGGCCACGAGCAGCGTAACCAACAACGCAGCCACCGCCGTCGGCGTTGCGCTCAACCCGCAGACTGTTGGCGGAACGTTGATTGGCGGCGCCATGCCGGCCTGCATCCCATGTTGGGGATCGGTCATCGTCCAGCTACCCTCCGGGCACTGGCTGGCCACGCTGACCGGTCAGACTACTGTGACCGTCTACATCAACAGCGGCAACCTGCAGGCGATCAACAGCGCAACGCCTGTTATCGGCGGAACCGTCCGATTCCACGGCTTTCTCTTCAAGAACAATGGAGCGCTGGTGATGTTAACCCTTGCGGAGGCCGATGGACCCGGCACTCCCATTGCGCCTCCTCATCCGTAATCTTCTATCCAACAGACTTAGGAACAACCGGGCGCTGCTGAACCAGGCAGCGCCCCGGTCTTGTATGTGGGATGAATGTGCCGGCGGGCGAGACTTTCGAGTCAGATTGCATGTTCCCGGTTTTCGGCAGCGCCGGCTTCCATGCAGGTGAAACTCGCGCTAGCCTGGAGCCCGGCAGGCAAGCACCGCTGCCGTGTGCTGGCGGGGCCTTCCTGGCGCCACCCGCGCGGAAGCCTGACCGACTGCGGGAACGTTCTAATTGCCGGTGCGCGCGATTAGTTGGAACGAGTCGAGAAAGCGTGTTGTGCCAGCATAGGGTTTGCCCAGTGGCGCCGCAATCAGGGTCTGGCAGAGCGTTGTGCCAACAAGGTAGATGCGGGCAGTAAAGTGCATCGTATCATTTTCCGCCTCAAACTCGATGCCCGGATATGTGCCGAGCGTGATCTTCTTTTCGCTAATCAGGTGGCCGTTGACATTGCTTACAGCCCCTGATTTTGCGCCTTGCAGAACCGTGTCGGGGTTCCTGCCCGCGATTGCCGAACCGTAGTCGCAAACTCCGACGAACAGTGCCGCATCGCCATCCTCCACGAGATACGCGCGTAACTCGAAACTGCCCGCATCGGTGGGAATGTCTCTCTTCGACATTTGAGGTTCAGACGGGTACGATGCGCTAAATCCATCCACGGGATAGCTATACGACTTCCACTCCGATGTCTGCGCGCCGAGCGCCGCTGCAATACACAACACCGCCGTAAGCACGGCCAGGCGGCGTGGCACGGTCTTGCCCATCTGATTCATCATGATCGATCTCCTAGAGTGCATGGGAAGCTGGACGCACTCTTTCAAGGCCCGCCCTTGTGATCGTCTTCCCCTCTGTGCCTTGAATGCAGGCAAACATGGTCTGGCGAGGAAACTCCGGCCGCCGCACTTCAGGCCTTCGGAGCAGGTGATTATAGCCTTTTACCTGTTCTCGCGCGCATTTATCCCTTTGGCAGTTCTGGGCCGCCTCGGCTGGGGCCAAGCAGCCGAATCTCTCCGATGATCGAGCAGATCAGAGCCCAAATCAGCAGTACAACTCCGATCACAGTTAACGTAAATCCGCCCAGGGCGGCTGGTCCGGTGGTCGTAGTGCAGAGGACGAGCGACGATCCAGAAACCGGCAGGGCGGCGTTAAAGCTCACAGTGCCGTGGCAGTATTCAAAGATCAATCCAAGCCCGGTTGCCAGAAACAGGACTGCGGCAATTAAGAGACGGTCAGGTTTCATACGGTTCACCTCTCTGCTGTTTGGTTTGTTCACCATTCCGATTGTGTTCGAGGCCAGATTCTACCCCCTGAATGTGTGCGTCGACAATCCGGTTCGTCTATGGTCAAATCCCCTCGTGACTCGCGTCACACCCCAATTCTCCCCATTCCTCAATAATCGGGAGGAATGGCTATGAGTTTGCCGCCGCCCGTCATGGCATACTGTCCAGCGTCCGGGCTCGAAACGCATCTGGAGGCAAGTTGCTGATAGTCTTGGTCATATCGGAGTCACGCCTTCATGTTCAAGATTGTGGAAGCCCGCAATGTGGGCCTCAATATCAAACAGTTTGTGATTGAAGCGCCGCGCATTGCCCGCAAGCAGAGGCCGGGGCAGTTCCTCATTCTCCGGTTGAATGACAAAGGCGAACGCATCCCCCTCACCATCAAATCCTCCGACCCCGAAGCGGGCACGGTCACCATCGCGGTGCAGGCCATCGGCAAGACCACATCCCTCTTGAATTGCCTTGAAGCCGGCGACTCCATCCTCGACATCGTCGGCCCCCTGGGGAAGCCCTCGGAGATCGAGAAATACGGCACAGCTGTGATTCTGGCCGGCAGCGTGGGCACGGCCATGGCACTGCCCACGGCCAACGCCCTCAAGCAGGCCGGCAACCATGTCATCTTTATTGAGGGAGCCCGGAACAGTGAAATGGTGGTCTTTGAAGACGAGGTGCGACAGGCAAGCGACGAAGCTTACATCATGACCGACGATGGCAGCTACGGCGAAAAGGGCCTGGTCACCAAAAAACTAAACGACCTGCACATCGCCGGGCGCAAGATCGACTTTGTGCTCGCCGTCGGCCCGGTGCCCATGATGAGGGCCGTTGCGCAGATCACCAAGCCGCTGGGAATCAGGACCATGGTTAGCCTGAACTCCATCATGGTGGACGGCACGGGGATGTGCGGAGGCTGCCGGGTGCTACTGGGCGATAAAAGTAACTTCGCCTGCGTCGATGGACCGGAGTTCGACGCCTCGCTGGTCAACTTCGAGGTCCTGATGCAACGCAATACGATGTATCGCGACAAGGAGTGCCAGTCGCTCAAGCGCTTTGAAGAAAACAAGGAAGAGGAAGTGGCCGGGCTGCGCGAAGAGTTGGCGGCGGGGGAGACTCATTATGTCTGAAAAGAACACTCTTCCCCTAAAAGAGCGGATGAAGATTGCGCGCACGCATATGCCGGAGCTGGATCCGCAGATCCGCAGCCGCAACTTTCAAGAGGTGAACCTGGGCCTCTCCATTGAAGACGCGCTCACCGAGGCCACGCGCTGCATTGCCTGCGCCAAGCCCGGCTGCGTCGTCGATTGCCCGGTGGGCGTAAAGATCAAAGAGGTTGTGGCCCTAATCTATGCGGGCGAGTATCTGGCCGCGGCGGCCAAGATGCGCCAAGACAACGCGCTGCCCGCCATCACCGGCCGTGTCTGCCCCCAGGAGCACCAGTGCGAGGGCGGATGCGTGCTGGGCAGGAAGGGCGCGCCCGTCGCCATCGGCAACCTAGAACGCTTTATCGCCGACTATGAGCGCTTGAGCGGCCAGCTCGGGCTGCCCGCCAACGCGCCCTCTACGGGCAAGAGTGTGGCCATCGTCGGCAGCGGGCCTGCAGGCTTGAGCGCTGCCGGTGACCTTATTCAGAAGGGCCATCGCGTGCGCGTCTTTGAAGCGCTGCACGAAGTTGGCGGCGTGCTCGTCTACGGCATTCCGGAGTTCCGCCTGCCCAAGGCCATTGTCAAAGAAGAGGTGGACAATCTCCGCCGCATGGGCGTCGAGTTCGAGACCAACGTGGTGGTCGGCAAGAGCGTGACCATCGACGAGTTGATGCTCGAGGAGCACTTCGACGCGGTCTTCGTGGCCACCGGCGCTGGACTGCCGGTCTTTCTCGGCGTTCCCGGCGAGCACCTCAACGGCGTCTACTCGGCCAACGAATTCCTCACGCGCGTGAACCTGATGCGCGCCTACCGCTTCCCCGAATACGATGAGCCGGTCTACGACTGTCGCGATCGCGACGTCATCGTGGTGGGCGGCGGCAACACCGCCATGGATGCGGTACGCACCTCGCGAAGACTGGGCGCGAAAACGGCGACGCTGGTCTATCGCCGGTCAGAGGCGGAGATGCCCGCCCGCGCTGAAGAGGTGAAGCACGCCCGCGAGGAGGGCATCGAGTTCCGCATGTTGACCAATCCCATCGAGTTCCTCGGCGATGAAAAGGGCTGGCTCACCGGAGCACGTTGCGTGCGCATGGAGCTGGGCGAGCCGGACGCAAGCGGCCGCCGCCGCCCGGTTGCGATCGAGGGCTCGGAGTACATTCTCCCCGCCAACGTGGCCATCATCGGCGTCGGCACCACCGCAAATCCGCTCATCCAGAGCACCACGCCAGACCTCAAGACAAACAAGTGGAATTACATCGTCGCCGATCCCCAGACCATGCGCACCTCCAAGCGCGGCGTCTTTGCAGGCGGCGATATCGTCACCGGCGGCGCCACGGTCATCCTCGCCATGGGCGCGGGGCGCAAGGCCGCCACCTCCATCCACAGCTACCTCACCACAGGCGATTGGGAGACGGCTGCCGCAGCCAATTAGCTAAAGAATTTCACGGATTTGTTGGCGCATGTAAGACGCGGCGTCGAACTTCTTCGCCGTCGATGCGCTGGTCATGCTCCGCACCAGCCCGAAGATCGGGCGGTCGAACCACGGGCGGTCGTGCCGGCCTACGATGGCCCATGCAATGCCCGCATAGCCGTTTGGATCGCGCCCATCCAGTTCGTATTTGTCGTTCAAAGTTACTGCCCAGTCAAAGGCTGTGGCCGGTTCCGGCGCCCATTCCAGAATCTTCTTTGCCCAATACATGCGCATATATCCGTGCATCCAGCCGGTCTCGACCATCTCTTGTTGGGCTGCATTCCACAAATCATCGGCGGTCTCGGCGCGTTCCAATTGCTTCAGGGTGTAGCGATGAGTTCGCGGGTCGCCCGCGTGCTCGATGAGTGTCTTGCGCGCCCACGGTGCGGCGCACTCCCAGTTGTCGTAGTTCGGCTCATGGCGCACGAACAGGACAGATAACTCCCGCCAGCCAATCAGTTGATCGAGAAATTTGTCGCGAGTACTGGCATGAACTTTGCGTTGCTGCACGGCTTTCTCAACGGCAAGTGCAATCGTTATAGGCCCGATATTGCCGAAGTGCAAATACGGCGAGAGCCGGCTCGTTCCATTCATCTCGGGATGGTTTCGCGCCTGCTCATATCCCACTAGCTCCGTAGCGACAAACTCGCGAAGCCGCTTCAGCGCGGCATGCGTGCCCCCAGTGAAACTGTCTACCGGCTTCACGATGCGGTCCAGTTTTGTAAATCCCTCGGTAATCTCCTCCAAAGAGGAAAAGCTCGGAAGGGCCTTTCGCGGTTTCCAAGTATGAAGCGGGGCAACGTTCCCCGGCGCAACCAGGCATTTGGGCAACTCCGCCTGCAAGCGGGGCCTGAAGTGATGCAGCAGCACAAAGCTGCGGTTGAAGACCCGCGACGGTACAACTACATCGGCGTCTACAGTCCAGTAGGGCAGTTTAAGTTTTCTCGCCTGGACTCGCCGCCAGCGTTCCGTCTCCCGGCAAGGATTCTCGTCGCCAATCAGCAGCACGGCCTCAACCTCTTCAAGAAATACCTCTATAGAATGATTGGGTGGCCGCCGTACCACAAATCCAACTCCACGCTCGGCAGCGTCAGCGGCCACATCCCGCAGTCCCTGCTGGAGGAAGTGGTAATGCCGCAGATTGGCGTTCGGGTAATTTTGAATTACGGAGAAGTACACGACAACTGGCAATCCGAGCAGATTTCCTGCCTCGATGGCCACATTGAGCGCCGGATTATCCACGATGCGCACTGCCCGCTGCATCCAGTAGATGACGCATCGGCCGCCCTTGCGCGGCGCACCATCGCGGCGCACCACGACGCGCGTCTGGCTAGCCAGCCGGGCTAGCTCTTCAGGTAATTGTGAATTATCGGGAAGCGGCCTCATTGAATTAAGCAACGCCCTACCAGCTTCCCCACGCTCGGCTGAAGTAATCGGCCAGTGTCATCCCAACCAGCGCGAGAAACATAAAGACACCGGCTGCGACCGTGAGCATGGTCAGCCTCGAGCTGTAGCGGATGTGCATGAAGTAGAGCACCACCAGTGTGGCCTTGGTGGTTGCAATGGCCAGTGCGATGATCGGATTCCAGAAGCCCAGGTCGACGAACGACGCCCATACCGTGAGCGCGGTGCCCACGAGCAACGCAAAGAGAATGACCACGTAGACCCTGGGGCCGACGATGGTGTGCGCGTGTTCGTTTTGTCCGCTCATCCCGTTTCCTTTATGCGTGCCTGCTGATCAGATAGAGCAGCGCGAAGAGATAGATCCAGATAATGTCCACAAAATGCCAATACAGCCCGAAGTTCTCGACAAAAGTAACGTGCCCCGAGGTGTATGCCCCGGCCCGGGCCCGCAGAATCATGAATCCAAGAATTCCGATGCCGATGATCATGTGCAGCGCATGCATCCCGGTCATCAGGAAGTAAAGCGAAAAATAAACCTCGGTGTGAACCGCCATATCCGGCTGGAGCGGCTTGTCCTGATACTCGGCATAAACCTCAGGGTCCGATTGCGGATCGAGAAACGACTGCATACTGTAGTGAAAACCCGGAACGTGGTGCTTCTCTATCTTTTCCCGGTACTCAATCGTCTTGATGCCCAGAAAACCAAGACCCAATATGAACGTCAGGCTCAGGCACAGCACCAGTCCTTTTCTGCGCCGCGTCTCCGCGCACCACACGCCCATGGCCATGGTGAAGCTGGAGAAGATCAGCACCAGCGTATTCGTTGCGCCCCAAACTACATTCAGTTGATGCGATGCGGCAACAAAGGCCGGGTAGTACCAGTTGCGATAGATCAGGTAGGCGGTAAAGAGCCCGCCGAAGAACATGACCTCCGTGAGCAGGAAGAGCCACATGGCGAAGGTGCTGGTATCGGCCTGCTGCTCAACGGAATTGAAGTGATGGCGCAGATAGGGCGGGCGCGCGTCATGAGCGGTGTTATCCGACACTTGTCACCCCGCTTTCTTTCTTACGCTCCTGGTTTTCCAGCCACTCGTAGTCGTAGGCCTCGTGATCCATGATGGGCATCTCAGTAAAGTTCTCGGTCAGGGGCGGCGATTGCGTCTGCCACTCAAGGCCCGTTGCCTGCCAGGGATTGTCACCGGCGACCGCGCCGTACTTCAACGACCAGACCAGATAAAGAACCGGCAGCAGATACCCCACGCCCAGAATGGTGGCACCGGCCGTCGAGAAGACGTTCAGAATCTGAAACTCCGGCGGATAGGATGCATAGCGCCGCGGCATTCCCAGTGTACCCAGGATGAACTGCGGGAAGAAGGTGAAGTTGAAGCCGATGAAGGTGACTACCGCGGCCAGTTGCGAGATCTTCTCCGGATACATGCGCCCGGTTATCTTCGGCCACCAGAAGTGAATGCCTGCCAGGAAGGCCATCAACATGCCGCCCACCATCACGAAATGGAAGTGCGCCACGATGAAGTAGGTCTCTGTCAGGTGGATGTCGGTTCCCGAGGTGCCCAGAAAGACCCCGGTCAGCCCGCCGATGGTGAATAGCCCCATGAAGCCGAAGGTGTATAGCATCGGCGTCTCAAAGGTGATGGAGCCTTTGTAAAGCGTGAAGGTCCAGTTGAATATCTTGATCGCCGAGGGCACCGCCACCAGCATGGTCAGCAGCGAAAAGACTAGTACCGCGTAGTTCGAGATGCCCATGATGAACATGTGATGCGCCCAGACGAAAAAGCCGAAGACCGCAATGGCCACCGAGGAGAAGGCGACTGCCGTATAGCCGAAGACGCGCTTACGGCTGAAGGTAGAAATCACCTCTGAGATGACGCCCATGCCGGGCAGAATCATGATGTAGACGGCCGGGTGCGAGTAAAACCAGAAGAGGTGCTGAAAGAGCAGCGGATCGCCGCCCTTGGTGGGGTCGAAGACGCCGATACCGATGGTGCGTTCCAGGGCAATCAGCACAATCGAGATGGCCACCACCGGAGTGGCCAGAACCATGAGGATGCTGGCCGCATAGTGGGCCCACACAAACAGAGGCAGCCGGAACCAGGTCATCCCTGGCGCGCGCATCTTGTGGATGGTAACAATGAAGTTCAGCCCGGTAAAGATGGAGCTGAAACCGGCGATGAAGACGGCCAGCCCCGTGGTCAGCACGTTGGTGTTTACATAGTGTGTCGAAAGCGGCGTGGTGAATGTCCAGCCCGTGTCCACGCCACCGACGGCCATTGTGTAAAGCGCCAGCAGCCCGCCCGCCATGTAAAGGTACCAGCTCAGCAGGTTGATCTTGGGCAAAGCCAGGTCCTTGGCCCCGATCATCATGGGAATCAGAAAATTGCCCAGCGTCGCCGGTACCGAGGGAACCAGAAAGAAGAAGATCATGATGACGCCGTGCATGGTGAACACCTTGTTGTAGGTGTCGGTGGCCATCAGGTCGCTCTGCGGCGTCAACAGCTCCAGCCGGATCAGCCCGGCGAGCGCCCCGCCGATAAAGAAAAAGAAGCTCAGCGAGATCAAATACAGAATGGCGATCCGCTTGTGGTCGCCGGTCAGCAGCCAGCTCAGAATGCCGTTCTCTTTGGTCAGATAGTTCATCTTCGGAATGCTGGCCGTTGCCTGGTCGGGAAGTCGGACGATTGTATCGCTGCTCATGGCTTCACCTTCCCGTGCGCTGGTGGCGGCGCTTTAACTTGTTTCTCCGGCAGCAGGTCGGGAGTCGTCAGCGTCTGCTGAACACGATAGTCGGAGTCGAGGTTCTTGATGTACTCAACCAACGCGATGACGCCCTCCTCGCTGATCTGCCCCTGGTAGGTGGGCATGATGGGCTGATAACCCTGGGTCACGTGCTGCGATGGGTTCAGGATCGACTCGCGCAAGTAAGCGTCGTCGACGGTCACCGTCCCGCCGCTCGCTAGCGTTAGCTTCGCGCCGTAGACGTTGGCCAAGTTGGGGCCCCGCGCATCCGGCCGCGCGTTGTGGCAGGCGGCGCAGCTCAGGCTCGCAAATAGTCGCTCACCGTTCTGCGCCATCGACATACCACTGGTCGACTCGGCCAGCCACTTCCTGTAATCCTCCGGCGTCATCACCACAACGTCGCCGATCATCTGCGAATGGTTCGTCCCGCAATACTGGGTGCAAAAGAGGTGATAGGTCCCCGGCTTGGTAGCCTCGAACCACACCGTCGTGTAGCGGCCCGGAATCGCCTCGCGCTTCACGCGAAAGGCAGGAATGGAAAAACTGTGAAAGACGTCCTGCGAAATCAGCGTCAACTGAACCGGCCGCCCCGTGGGCACGTGCAGCGAATTGATCTCGTGCTGTCCGCCCGGATGCTCGGCCTTCCACATCCACTGCTTGCCCACCACGTAGATGTTCATGGCGTTGGCCGGCGGCGTGAAGACGCGGAAATAAATCAGCGCGCCCCACACGAACATGACCAGAAACAGGCCGAGGGGAATGATAGTCCACGTGGCCTCCAGCAGCGTCGAGCCCTCCACCTGCACCGCTACCGGGTGGCGCTTCTTGTTGTAGAGAATCGAAAAGCTGGTAACCAGTAACGTCACGATCGTCAGCCCGATTAGGCTGACCAGAACCATGAAAAAAAGTAGCGCGTCCATCTGCGGCGCAATCTTCGACGCCTCCGGCGGGAGCAGCCCGGAGTTCGTCAACCACTTGACGAGAAACTGCCACAGTACTGGACTTATATGCGACATTCGTTATCCGTTCACCTTTGTGCGTGTTCCCGTTTTCCCGCTTCCAGACTGGTCGTCCTTGCGGGCGTCGCGGCGAAACATCACCAGCATGAATCCGCCCAGCGTGCATAGCGTCGCCAGCCCGCCCAACTGCACCACCCGCGCCACGATCAGCGAGTGCTTGTTGGTCTTGGGATCGTAGTGGTAGCAGTAGGTCAGAATGTTGTCCACCGGCGAGCCGATGCGGTTGGCCGAGGCCTCCACCAGCCCCAGCCGCAGATCCTTGGGCGAGTACTCCACCCCCATGTAGTACTGCGCCAGCTTGCCCTCCGGCGTCACGATCTGAATCGAGCTGGCGTGCGCAAACTGCGTCAGCCGTCCATCCGGTCCCGGAATCTTCACGTAGCCGAAGCCAACCGCCTTGGTCAGTGCGTCGATGCTCTCCTGCGTGCCGGTCATGAAGTGCCATCCAGAAGCCGTCTCCGGATGCCCATAACGCTTGAGGTAGGTCCGCTTCTTGGCCGCGGCCAGCTCCGTCCATTCGGTAGGATCGATGCTCACCACGATGACATTGAAGTCCTTGCCGGGAACCAGGCTCACCATCTGCAATGCGCCGGTCAGCCCGTTTAGCTCCTCCGAGCAGAGCATTGGGCACTGGTAGTAGACCAGCGCCAGAATCGCCGGCCGCTTGCCGAAGTAGCTCCCCAGTTCGACCTGCTTGCCCTGGTCGTCGGTAAAGGCGAGCGAGAGTGGCAATTGCTGATTCAGATTCTGCGCGATGCCCACTCCGTTCAATATCGACGGTGGCTTGTCACTGACCGGCGCCATCTGCTTCTCGTCGTACCGGGAGACCTGCGCCAGCGCCGCCGGATAATGCACAAACAAACTCAGGCCCGCCGCAACCGCCGCAGCCATCGCTGCGCCGCGCCAACTTTTTCGCATTGTGCCCGCATCTTGCATACTTCCTTCTTATCGCTGAGTGCCCCAGGTCTCGATTTTGAGACCTGGAAACCCTCAACTAATGTCCCGTTTCGCGCACTCTACTTGCGCTTCTCCGTATGCTTCCCTGCACCGCCCAGCGCCTGCGCCTGTTCCTGCTCATAAGCGGTGCGCGCAAATCCATTGGTCAGCGGCACGGCCACAGTTGGTCTCGTTTCCCCGGTCAGTAGCGGCGCCTGCTCCACCTGCGGCGCCACCGGCAATCCCCGCTGGGCCATCAACTCCATGGCGCGCTCAATCGGAATCCTCACCTTGCCCTGCCCTTGATCGGCCCAACTGTAGTGCTCCAGCAGCAGGTCCTCTTTGGCATGAAGATCGGCCGTATCCTGGAGGCCGTCGTCGGTCTGCAACTTGGGCGTTGGTAGCTGCTGGGTCAGCTCCGCCATCTTGTTCTGCAGCTCCGGATTCGAGGCCATATTGCCCAATGGGCGCACGTCTGCCGTCTTTGCCCACTTGCTCTTCGTGGCGTCTTCCTTGGCCAGATGCGCATTGATCACCTTGCCGATTCCGTATGACAGCAGCCCGGCCACCACAACAAATACCGTCAGCGCGATCAGAAAAACAGCAATGCCAGCGACGCGCACGTCGGTGTGCTCGAATCCCTTCGACGCATCGGGCTGTTCACGTTTGGGCTCGTCTTGTTTATGCGTTGGCATGTTCAGGCTCCAGAATCTCCGCCACATGCGGGTCGTTGGTCTGCATCAGCGGGCGCGCCTTCAACTGCATGCAGTAGTAGGCCGCCCAGAAGGCCGTCATCGCCACGGGCACAACCACGTATTCGAGAATTCCCCAACTGAAATGCAGATTGCGCGCGGCATCTTTGAAGTTCGGCTCGATCAGCCAGAACAGGTCGAAGGCCTTGGCGAAGATCATCCATTGGCAGACCCACACCAGCCGCTTCTTGTTGCGTTTCAAGTCGCGCGACAGCAGTAGTGTGAACGGAATCAGCCAGTGGAAGAGGAAGTCCAGAGTAATAATCACGCCCCAGCCGCCCATGAAGCGGTCCAGGTACCAGGGAATCTCCTCGGGCAGATTCCCTGACCAGATGATCAGGAACTGTGAGAAGCCCAGGTAGATGTTCAGCATCACGAAAGCGAAGGTGAACTTGCCCAGGTCGTGCTGCTCGGTCTGTCGCAAGATAGTTTTGAAGGGCTCGCCCTTCGACAGCGAAATCGCAACGATGATCGCCAGGGCCAGCACCTGGTAGCCCTGCCCGACCAGGAACAGCAGCCCATAAACCGACGAGTACCACGTGGGATCGAGCGACATCACCCAGTAGATGGCCGCGGCGGACATCGTGATGGCATACACAATCACACCCGGCCCGCTGATATTTTCAAAACGCTTGATCCACTGCGGCGTGGTCGAGGGGGAAGCCGCATCCCGTTCGAGTCCCAACCGGTTCAGCCGCCATGTGTAGAATCCCCAGATGGCAAAGCACACCAGGCCTGTCGCACCGAATGTCATGGGGTTGAGCATGGGCCGCTTGAACTCGATGGCGTGCGCTTGCGCTTCGTTGATCCATCCCGATTTCAGCGCCGCCGGCACATTTTTCACCGCGGCCCACAGGTAGAGCTTTCTCAGTGAAAACGCAATCACCAGCCAGTAGGCGAAGACCAATGGCAGCGTACGGCTCATTGCTTCCAGAGGCCGGCGCAGTAGCAGCCCCCATTTGCCACCCGAGAGGTACTGCACCATCAGCAGCGCCAGCCCGCCAACTGCGAAACCAAACGTTAGCATCAAACCCAGCAGCCATCCGCGCAGCACATGATCGGTCGAATGGTCGGCGACCGCCAGCCCCGCCGCAATGGCAGATGACACCAGCCCGATCTTCAGCGCGCGCCGCTTCCAGTCGTCCACAAAAGCGGGAGCGCCTAATTCTGCGGGCAGCGTGTTGGCGTGAGTCTCGTGTGCCATTCCGTTCGTCCTTACTTCGCGGCCGCGTGGGCCGGTTTGCTGAGAGGTATCGCGATCATGGGGTCCGCCGGATTGGCCGGAGCCATCGCCGGATTTCCCTGTTTCAAATCGTGCGGGTAGGCCTGGATGGCCGTTGCCGGGAGGCTCCACGGTTCGGCAAAGCTCTCCGGCAGGCGGTTCTCGCGCGTCACGTCCTTCAGGCTTCTCACTTGAACGCCTGCCGGCACATCCTGCGGCGTTGCCGCCTGGCTCAACTGCAATGCGCGGATGTATGCGGCAATCGCCCAACGATCCACCGGCGCAATCTGCGCCGAGTAGTCGGGCATGGCCCCGTAGCCATGGCTCATCACATAGAAATAGTGCGAGAGCGGCTGCGACAAGCGCACCTGGTCGTGAAAATTGGCTGCCGGCTTGTAGCCCCGCTCTACCACCATGCCCAGCCCGTTGCCCACCCGCGAATGGCACGTCGAGCAGTAGATATTGAATCGCTCCTGCCCGCGCTGGAGCACTTCAAGCGTCACCGGAAACGGCATCTCGTTTTTTTCCTCGCGGTAGCCATTCGCACCCTGCACCACGCCGGTATAGAAGTAGCTGTCCGCGTGCAACTGCCCGCGCGCCACCGTGTTCGCCGCCTGGGGCCGCGCTCCGCGATGGTCGGCAAAGATCTCCGAGCCCCGCTGAGAGATGATCTTCGGCTGGTCCTGCATATCCTGCCGGCAGCCGGCGATTATGAGAAGCGCGCTGATGCCGGCAAGGGCGACTGCACGGGTGGCCAGCGTTCTTGGTCTCCCACCCTTGCGATAGAAGAAAATCGCAAAGTTGGGGCACGGAGCTTGGGTGGCTCTCTGATGCCTGGTCATCAGTACTCCACCTCCACTACCGAAACCGGCTGGAAGCTCTCCAGGTACTTCTTTGCTTCCGCCCGATCGAACTTGGGGTCCAGCGCCTCCAGGCAGAGGAAGAACTTGTCGGTAGTCGCCCCAGTGCGGAAGTTGGGCGCGTTGAAGAGCGGATGATAGAGCGCCGGCAGTCCATTCAGCGCCAGCATGCCGATGGCAGCCGACAGTCCCGCAAAGAGAATCGTCCACTCGTAGGCAGGCACGATAAACGCTGGCCACGAGTACAGCGGACGCCCGGCGATATTCAACGGATAGGCCCACACCGAGACCCAGGTCTGAAGCAGAAACATGGCCGCGAGGCCCATTAGGCCGCCTATCAGCGTCAGCAACGGAACCTTGTTGCGGTGGAAGCCGATCGCCTCGGCCGCCTCCTCCACCGGATAGGGCGTGTAGCAGTCCATCCGTCGCCAGCCGTCCTGCCGCGCCTGCCGCGCCGCCCTCACCAGCTCGCCCGGCGTATCAAATTCGGCCAGCAGGCCGTAAATTCCCTCGCGCATCGGCATCAGTCTCCCGCCTCCGCATTTTTCTTGGACACTATCTTCGCCCCCGGCAGCATGGTGCGAATCTCCGACATGGGAATCATGGGCAGGAAGCGCACGAAGAGCAGGAACAGGAAGGTGAACAATCCCAGCGTGCCCACATAGGTCATGTAGTCCCACTTGGTGGCGCGGTACGTCCCCCACGACGAGGGCAAAAAGTCGCGGTAGAGACTCGTCACCACAATCACAAAGCGCTCAAACCACATACCCGTATTGACCACGATGGAGATGAAGAACATGAACGGAATCGAGGTGCGCAGCTTGCGCGACCATAGCGTAGTCAGCGGAATTGCCAGGTTGCAGGTAATCAGCACCCAATACGACCAGCCCATCGGCCCGAACATCCGGTTCCACATCATGAAGGCCTCCCAGTGCGAGGCCGAATACCACGCCATGAAGACTTCCATCCCGTACCCGTAGGCAACGATGAACCCCGTCGCCAGCATCACCTTGCCCATGTTGTCGATATGCCGCTCCGTGACCAGCCCCTCCAGGTGGTAGAACTTGCGCAGCGGAATGGCCAGCGTGAGCACCATGGCGAAGCCCGAATAAATCGCTCCGGCTACAAAATACGGCGGGAAGATCGTCGTGTGCCAGCCGGGCAGCACGGCCACTGCGAAGTCGAAACTGATGACCGTATGCACCGAGAGCACCAGCGGCGTGGCGAGGCCCGCCAGCAGCAGTGAGGCCGTTTCGTAGCGCATCCAGTGGCGCGCCGATCCGCGCCAGCCCAGCGCGCACAATCCGTAGAAATACTGGGCCAGCTTTGAATCGGAGCGGTCGCGCATCGTCCCAAAGTCGGGAACCATGCCGATGTACCAGAAAACCACCGAGATTGTCGCGTAGGTTGAAACCGCGAAGACATCCCACATCAGCGGCGAGCGGAACTGCGGCCACACGTTCATGGTGTTGGGATAGGGAAAGAGCCAATAGCCAAGCCATGGCCGGCCCAGGTGAATCACCGGGAACATCCCCGCGCAAACCACCGCGAAGATCGTCATCGCCTCGGCAAACCGGTTGATCGAGTTGCGCCAGCTTTGCTTGAAGAGCAGCAGAATGGCCGAGATCAGCGTTCCCGCGTGGCCGATGCCGATCCACCACACAAAATTGATAATGGCGAATCCCCACGCCACCGGCTGCGTCACGCCCCAGATGCCGATGCCCTTGAGGAAGAGCCAGGTGACGGCCACCAGCAGCATCGTCGCCCCGGCCCCCGCCACGCCGAAGAGGGCAAACCACCCCAGCGGCGTCACCGGCGTCAGCACGATTCGCGTGATCTTTTCGGTGACAGACCCGAAGCTCTGTCCCGGCGCGATGACGCGGTACTCTCCCGTCGCCGGATCGATTCGCCCTTCGAGTTTGGGGTCGTTCTTCACGTCACTGCCTGCCATCGCGCTCCGCTAACTTGCTGAAAGATTCACTTCTTCACTACATTTCCCTCACCCCTTCGCCGGCATGTGTTCCACCGGCGCGTCTTCAAGTTCCTGATTCGGATTCAGCACCGCGGCCACATAGGTCGTCCGTGGGCGGGTATTCTGATCGGCCAGCACCTGATAGCTGCGCTCATCCCCGCGCAACTTCGCCACCCGGCTCTGCTTGTCGTTGATGTTGCCGAAGGTGATCGCCGATGCCGGGCACGCCTGCTGACAGGCGGTCACGACCTCGTCGTCGCGAATGGGCCGGTTCTCCTTGTCGGCCTCGATCTTGGCCGCCGAAATCCGCTGTACGCAATAACTGCATTTTTCCATCACGCCGCGCGAACGCACCGTCACGTCCGGGTTGCGCATCAGCTTCAGGCTCTCGGTCTCAAAGTCCGAATAGAGCAGGAAGTTATACCGCCGCACCTTGTAGGGGCAGTTGTTCGAGCAGTAGCGCGTGCCGACGCAGCGGTTGTAGACCATCGCGTTCAGTCCCTCCGGCGTATGCACTGTCGCGCCCACCGGGCAAACCTGCTCGCAGGGAGCATTTTCGCAGTGCTGGCAGGCCATGGGCTGGAAGTGAGCCCGCGGCGCCGCCAGGTCTCCTTCAAAATAGGTGTCGATGCGCAGCCACTGCATGTTGCGCCCGATCCGCACCTGCTGCTTGCCCACAACTGGAATGTTGTTCTCCGCATAACAGCTCACAATGCACGCATTGCAGCCCGTGCAACTGTTCATGTCGATCGACATGCCCCAGGCGTTGTCTTTGTACTCCCAGTTGGGGAAGATCGTGAGATTCTTGTCGGTCTTGGGGCGGCTCTCGTCCTCGTTGGCGAATCCCGGATTGGCCTTGTACTCGGCCAGCGTCGCATAGCGGATGATCCCGCGCTCGTTGATCGCCTCGTCGGCTTCCAGAGAGTTGTTGCCGCTGCCCTGGCCACCAAAGAGCTTCGGCCGGTGGTCCTGAATGTGGCTCTTGGTCACAGCCACGCCCCACTTGCCGTCGAGTTTCTTAATCGACCCCGTCGCGTAGAACGGCGCATCCGAAGTCCGAATCAGATATGCGTTGAATCCCGCGCCCGACCCGACGCGCCCCGCAAACTGGCGCCCATAGCCCAGATGCACGGTCACGGAATAGTCCGGATGCCCCGGCGCAACGATCACCGGCGCATTCACCTTCCGTCCCTTCACCGTCAACTCGACAATGTCGTCCTCTTCCAAGCCCAGCCGCGTCAGCGTCGCGCCCGACATGATCGCCGCGTTGTCCCAGCTCAGATTGGTCACAGGCTTGGGCAGCTCCTGCAGCCAGCCCACATTCGACCACCGCCCGTCATAGATATTCGGATCGGGGCGGAAGATGATCTCCAGAGAATCCTTCGGCGCGGGCGCGGGAACCTTGAGTCGCCAAGACGGTTCCGGGATGAATAATGAGATTGGAATAGTCGGAGAGGACGTTCCCTCGATCCAACCAGCGTGCAATGCTTTGCGCCAGCCCGTCTCAAAATCGCCCTTGATGGTTGACTTCCACGTTTCGCGTACCGCCTCATACGGGCTGAGCATCGGCTCATTCAGCAGCGTTTGTAAGATGTGGTGCGCCGTCTTGCCGCCATACAACGGATCGATCATCGGCTGCACAATCGAAACAGTCCCGTCATAAGCTCGCGCATCCGACCATGACTCCAGATAATGTGCCGCCGGAATGTGCCAGTGTGCAATCTGTCCGGTTTCGTCCACATGCGAACCCAGGTGCGCCACCGTCTTGGCCTTCTCGAAGGCCGCCGCAAACTCCAGATCGGCAGGCGCTGAGTAAATGGGATTGGCGTTCAGAATCACCAGCCAATCCACCTTGCCCGCGTTCATATCGGCGACCAGTGCCCTCAAATCCGCAGATTGGTCGGAATAAAGCGGATTGAGCTGTCCCGAATAGAACAACGTCTTGCCGGAATTGCCCAACTTTCGATTGATAACGACCGAATAATCAGCAACCGACGGATCGAGATACATACCCTGAATCACCACGCTCTTGCCAGCATGAGCCTTCAAGTCCTTGGCCAATTCATCAAGAAACTTCTTTTGCTCATCGGTCCATGCGTAAGCCGGAGTCTCGACACCGGATAATCCGACAGCCTTGGCCAGTTCCGCAGTAAACGCCGGAATCTCGCTTGCTCGCAAGCCCAACCGATGCTCGGCCTTCAGCCCGGTCGTCGTCGGTGTGCTCTCAATTGCATACAGCCGATTCAACTTCGTTGGGTCTTTGCGCCGCTCGGCATACTCACGAACCAGCTTGTGGAAGCCGGGGAAGCCGGCGCCCGACAAGAAATCCGCATCGAGAGAAACAATCACATCGGCATCGGTCAAGTCATATTGAACATTCAGCCCACTAGCGACCGCCGTCCCCGCAATCGCCGGGTCGTACTGCACGAATTTCGCCTTAGGCCACGCCGCCTGCACCTCGCGCCACTGCCGCGCCAGCGTAGGCGAAGTAATGGTCGAACTCAGGAAATAAATCCCCGTCCCGTCCTTGGTTGAGATCACCTTATTGCGCAGCTCGACGGCAAACTCCGCCCACTCGCGGTTCTCGCCGCGAAAGGTCACATGCTGTGAGCGGTCCGGATCATAGAGGTCGAGCAGCGTCGCCTGCGTGAACGGATCCGACGTGCCCAGGTTGTACGGGTGCTCGGGGTTGCCGTCGATCTTGATGGGCCGGAACTGATCGCTCTTCACCAAGAGCGGCACCGCGCCTGTCACGAACGGATGCGCCGTGGCAAAGTATATCGGCTTGCCCAGAATCAGATCTTCCGGCGCCTTCACGTAGGGATAGATCGGCTCATCCGGCTGCCGTGTGCATCCGGCCAGCCCCGCCAGCGCCATCGACGCGCCCATCAGCTTCATGAAGCCGCGCCGGGTGACCGGGTCTTTTATATCCTCGATGGCATGGGGAAACTCGCGCTCCACCGCCGCCTGAAACTCGGGCGTATTGGCCAGTTCGTCGACCGAGCGCCAGTACTTTTTCCCCTTTGCGCCTTTCAACTCAGCGCGCACCTGGGCCAGCGTCATCGGGCTCTCGCTCTTCCCGCACTTTTTTCCGCTCATCGGTGGCAGACCTCGCAACTGGTCAAATCTTTGGGAGTGCGAATCTTGTAGTGATCCACGAGGAAGCCGCCCAACTCCTCCTGGCTGGTGAACCTCTGATAGTTGATTCCCTCGCCCGGGTCCCTGGTCACGCACTTCACACTCTCTGCCGTGGGCACACCGCTCTTCTCTTCACCCGCCGCGCACCATACCGGCCTCTCTTGCGAAGGCTTCTCCCACGCCATGTTGTAGATCTCGCTCGTAGGCCGCAGATTCTTGGCTGGGTTGCGGTGGCAGTCCAGGCACCACTCCATCTGCAAGGTGTTTTCGGCATACATCAGCGGCATCTTATCTACGCGCCCGTGGCAGGTCGCGCAACCCAGCCCCTTGTTCACATGAATCTCATGGCTGTAGTAGACAAAATCGGGCAGGTCGTGAACCCGCGTCCAGGCCAGCGACTGACCGCTGGCCCAACTGGTCCGTACTGGCTCCAGCATCTGCGCGTTGGTCCACAGTTGCGCGTGGCAGTTCATGCAGACCTTGGTGGGCGGGATTCCGGCGTAGCTCGACTTCTCCACAGTCGTATGGCAGTACTGGCACTGGATGCCCAGCCCCTGCACATGGTGCTTATGGCTGAAGGGCGCCGGCTGCTCCGGCCGCTGGCCCTGCCGCGTCACCCAGGGCGAACGCTGTAGCAGGTCCAGCGTAACCCCCAGGCCAACCACGATCAGCCCTGTCAGAACCAGGCTCATGCGAGCCAGGCCATTGGAGCTGCGGTCGAAGATTTGCGCCATGCGTGCTTACCCTGCTCAGTTTTACTTTTTTGATGCGCCCGTTGTGCCGGCGGTCACATTAGTTGTGTACATTTTTCGTTCATGGGCACACAACAACTGCGAGGCAGGGAGGCCCGAAAAATCTAAAAAGCAGCCAGTAAACACCGCTTGGAGTCCTAAACTGCCGTTTTTTGAAAAAATGTTGTCGGGGAATAGTTCTGTAACCCTCTGAAATCATAACTCATTATGATGAGATGGAGGCAGGGAAAAACAACCTCGCGCCACGGGCGGCTCTGGCGCCGGAAACTGATAAATTCGCACCGAAATATCATGTTGATTCCGTTTCAACTTCCCTGCGCGCCGCATTCTGATCTGTCGTAACAACCGGATGCGTTAGACTTTCAAAAAGGCATCAAGGCCAGTTGCCCTCAAATACACATCATCCCGTGGAGCGGACTTCGGTCCGGAGGGCAGGTGTACATCCTGACTCCACGGGGTCCCCACGGACGGGTCTATCTCCGTGGGGTGTACATGAAGGGGAAGAGAGCATGAAATACGCCGGATTGCTGGTCATGCCAGCTGGGTTCTTTCTCACCATCGCCGCAATCCTTTTGTTTCCAACTCCAGCTCCGCAGGCCGCCTTCGTCCTCTGCGGCCTGGCCGTCGAGGGCCTCGGACTGGCCGTTGCGGTGCGCGGGCACATGGAAGCCCGCGGAGGAAGCCGCCCATGACCCCGATCGCGCCCGCCCTTTCCGAATCCGTCTTTGCGCTCACCCTCGCGCTCCTCTTCCTGACACCGCTGGCCATCGCCGGCGTGGCCCTCATCAACACCGGCCTCGGTCGCTCCCGCTCGGCGGCCCAGTCGCTGCTGGGCAACTTGGCCATTCTCGCTGTCTCCGCCATCGTCTTTGCCCTCATCGGCGCTACCTTCATCGGCGCGCCCGACGCTGTGGGCCACGTCTTTCAGCTTGCCGGCAAACCCTGGAATTGGCTCGGCGCGGGACCGCTGTTTTTGAGCGGACTCGGCTCGGCTCCACCGCAGGCCCAGCTCACGCTGCTCTTTGAGTTCCTGGCCGTAGCTCTGGCCGCCATGCTTCCCTGGGGCTCGGGAGCGGACCGCTGGCGGCTGACGGCCGGCTGCGCCTCCGCTGCGATCCTCGCCGCAATCATCTTTCCTCTCGCTGCGCATTGGATCTGGGGCGGCGGATGGCTGGCTCAACTCGGCATCAACTTCGGCCTGGGCGCGGGCTTCCTCGATGGCGGCGGCGCGGCCACGGTTCACCTGCTCGGCGGCATAAGCGCACTGGCCGTGGTCTGGATCGCCGGACCCCGCCGGGGCAAATTTCCCAAGGAAGGCCTCTCCACAGCCCTGCCCGGCCACAACGCCGCCTATGTGCTCTTTGGCTGCCTGCTGGCTCTGGTCGGCTGGCTGGCCTGGAACGCGGCCGGCGCGGTGCTCTTCCTCCATGCGCCGCTGGCCGCTTTGCCGGTTACCGCGATCAACACGATACTCTCCGCATCGGGAGCCGTCGCGGCCACCTTCGCTGTCACCCGCATCCGCTTCGGCAAGCCCGACGCCAGCCTCTGCGCCAACGGATGGCTCGCTGGCCTGGTCGCCTCCACTGCCTGCGCTGGCCTCGTCACGCCCGGCCAGGCCCTCTTCGTCGGCCTCGTCACCGGCATCATTACGCCGCTCCTGGTCGAGCTGCTCGAACTCGCTCTTTCCATCGACGATCCCTCCGGCGCTGTCACGGTTCACGCAGTGGGCGGCCTATGGGGATTGCTGGCCGCTGGCCTCTTCGCGCCGCTGCCCGGCCAATTGGTCGCCCAACTGGTGGGCATTGCCACCCTGCTTGGCCTGGTGTTGCCGGTGGTTTACATGCTCTTCTGGCTGCTCAACCGCGTCATCCCCTTCCGCGTGGATCCGGACGGCGAGCGCATCGGCATGGACCTGCACGAACTGGGCGGCGGCGCCTACCCGGATTTCGTCATCCACCGCGACGAGTCGTATCGGTGAACATTGACCGTTTCTAAGTGGGGTTAGCCGTAGCAGAATCGGCACAGAGATCCGGTTGCCAGTTAATTGGCAAAGTTGGCCAATAATCGCATATTTTGACCGAGGTGCCTTATGCCCACCCGCAATGTCAATTTAACTCCGGCATTGGATAGTTTCATCGCCACCAAGGTCGAAGGCGGGCTTTACGCCAATGCCAGCAAAGTGATCCGCACGGCATTACGCCTGCTTGAGAGAGACGAACGGGAGAACGAGGCAGAGATGGCGGCGCTGCGGGCCGCTATCAACTAGGGTTTTTCCGGCGGAATCGCCAAACCCGGAGTCTTCTCCCGTATTCGCAAGAAACACGGCCTGCCGCAAAGGGAGGCTTGATTGTGCCGAATGCCCCCTGGTCCCGCCCACCGCGGCGGGAGAATCTGGGATAGCACAAATCTCCGCCGACCTGCCAGCTTACTGTTCCCTAGCCTTCTCCCAGCCACCGCTTCGTATTCAGCAACTGCCTCTGATCCAGCGCCCAGACCTTCCCGGTCAGCTCCTCCGGCCCTTTGCCTTCCCGGATCGACTTATCGAATTCGCCCTGGACGGCCTGCATCTTGGCGTCCAGGTCGTCGAGGAAGTTGAGCACCAGCGCCTCGGAAATCATGGGCAGCTTGGGCGAGCCGAACTCCAGCTTACCGTGGTGCGAGAGAATCATGTGCAGGACCAGCGTCTTGAGTTTCGGCGGAAACTCAGGCAGGCTGTCGATGGTCTTTTCGGTGAGCGCCACGCCCATCTGGATGTGACCCAGCAACGTCCCTTCGACGGTGTACTCGAAGCCGGTCTCCCAGCGGAGTTCCGTCACCTTGCCGATGTCGTGCAAGATCACGCCGGTAATCAGCAGATCGCGGTCCAGCTGTGGGTAGTGTGTAGCCACGCGGTCGGCCAGGGTGAGCAGGCTAACTACATGCTCCAGTAAACCGCCCAGCCAGGCGTGGTGCAACTGCCTCGCGGCAGGAGCTTCGCGGTACCCGGCGGCAATGGCCGGATCGGCCAGCATTGTAGATAGCAGCAGTTTGAGGCTGGGGTTCGTTATGCTCTCGACGACGCCCTGAAGCTGCTGCCACAGGTCGGCCACGTCGCAGGCGGTCGAGGGCAGCATATCGCTTTTATCTGCTTCACCCATCGTCGCCTTGCGCAACTGATCGATCTTCATTTGAATGCGGTCGTCGAAGCGCGAGGCCGAACCGCGGGCCTTCACGATGTCGCCCTTGTCGAAGTCCTTGGCGATGCGTGGGTCGCCCGGCTCCCAAACGCGGCCTTCCAACTGCCCGGTTTTGTCGCCCAGGATCAGGTTCAGGTAGGGTTTGTTGTTTTTTGTCGTGCGCTGCTGCTTGGCCAGAACCAGGAAATATCCGTCGAAGGACGTGCCTTCGTCGAAGTTGGCCACGTCGGCGATGTAGATCTCTTTCATATCGATGACCTTGAAACGGTGAGTAGCGCTAAGAGAACCGCTGCCACGCGGGTCAAGGATAGCACGGCCGCCGACGCGCTTAGGCAGCACCTCAGCCCTTTACCCTTCCAGCAGCAACAACCGTGCCGGATCGAGCCTGACCCGCCACGGCTGAGGCTCGCAACTGAGCGCGCGCCATACTTCTTTGGCAACGTCGACCTGCAGATGCGGCAATTCTCCCTCCCGCGGAGCTGCGTGCAGGCGCAGATAGAGCGTCATCTCATGTGGCGCTTCGCTGGTCCAGGCCAGCCAGCAGGGAAAGATGTTTTCGCCTTCAGTTTCCGGTTGAAATACGATCTGATGCGAGCGCAGGCCAACGTGGGTCAGCAAATCGGAAACCGCGCTTGCCGTTTGCAGTTCGCAATTCCATGCATCCACGGCGATTCGATCCGCTGCGATGCGGCGGGCCGGAACGATGTTTTTGCAGCCGGTCAGCCGCGCAGTTGCGACGGTTTGCGGCCGCTCGAAGAGCTGATGCTTGGGGCCGCTGGCGATCACCCGGCCACTGTCCAGCACCAGCAACTCGCTGCAGAAGCGAAAGGCCTCTTCCATGTCGTGCGTTACAAAAATCACCGCGCCGTTGTACCCGGTCAGCGTCTCCCTGAGCTGCTCTTCCATCTGCCGCCGCAAATGCGGATCGAGCGCCGCAAACGGCTCATCAAACAGCAGCGCCTCGGGCTCCGTGGCCATGCAACGCGCAATGGCCACCCGCTGCCGCTGCCCTCCTGAAATCTCTCCCGGATAGCGCTCGGCCAGCTCGGCAATGTCCATCCGTTCGAGCTGCCTCTGAACGTGCGCTTGCCGCTCCCCCTCCGCCAGCGAGCCCAGCCCAAAGCCGACGTTTTCAGCCACCGTCATCCGCGGAAACAAGGCGTAGTCCTGAAAGACGAAACCCATCCTCCGGCGCGCGGCAGGGACGTTGCGGCCCGCAGTGCTGTCGAAAAGTACGCGCCCATTCAATACGATGCGCCCGCTCGCTGGCTCGACAATGCCCGCAATCATGCGCAGCGTCATAGTCTTGCCCGCGCCCGATGCGCCCAGCAAGCCGACCGCTCCCTTGCCTGCATGGAACTTTACCAGCAAACCGTAGTATTCCAGAGCCTTTTCAACACTGATCTCAAGCAGTGCGGCAGGCGTGTTCTCATCCACGTTGCTCGGCAAGTACGGCTGCAAAACAGGAGCGGAAGCAAAAGAAGAAATTACCGGATTCGGAACTGTCTTCCTGTTCCTGCTCTCCCGGTTCAGCAAGCGAATGATCGCCAGCGACAGAACCACGATTAGACCCACCCACAGAAACGCTACGTGTATATCTCCGCCCTCGGCGGCGGAGAAGATGGCCATCGGTATGGTTTGTGTGCGGCCGGGAATGTTGCCGGCCAGCATCAGCGTGGCGCCGAACTCTCCCATCGCGCGCGCAAAGGCCAGAATGGTTCCGGCCAGCACACCCGGCGCGGCCATGGGAAGCATCACTCTGCGAAAGACCCTTCCCTCCGATGCGCCCAGCGTGCGCGCCGCGTCCAGCAGATTGGGATTCACCTGCATGAACGCGCCTAGGGATGTGCGATACATCAGCGGAAAGGCTATAACGGTGGCGGCGATCACTGTCGCCGGCCACGAGAAAACAATGACAATGCCGATCTGCTCCAGCGCATGGCCGATAAAGCTGCGCCTTCCAAACAGCAGTAGAAGAAAAAAACCGACCACCGTAGGCGGAAGCACCAGGGGTAGCGTAAGCAGGCCGTCGATCCATGCGCGCCAACTGCCGCGCACGCCATACATTATCCTAGCCGCCAGCAGGCCCAGGAAAAAAGTGACCGCTGTTGCCGCGCAAGTCGTGGCCAGCGAGATCCACAGCGGCGATGGGTCGATGGGCAGCGTCACGGTGTCGCTATTGTAAATCCATGCTTTCTGAAGATTGCCTGCGCGGCTGGACCGGCAAGGTAATTGATGAACTTTCGCGCAGCCTCCTGGTTGCGACTGCCCCTGACCGCTGCCACGGGATAGACAATCGGCTCATGCGTCGATTCCGGCGCGATGGCAACAACGCGCACCTTGCTGGATCTCCGTGCATCGGTGGCATACACCAGCCCTGCATCCGCGTTGCCGGTTTCCACATATGTCAGCACCTGGCGGACATCCTTTGCCAGCACCAGCTTCCCGCTGAGCTTCTCCCACAGATGAAGCGACAACAGCGTCTGCCGCCCGTACTCGCCTACCGGAACGCTCTGAGGATCGCCCAGCGCAATTAGTCGCACCGAGTTGCTAGCCAGCCCCTGAAAGTCTTGAAGTCTGGAATCGCGCGGAGCAATCAGAACCAGCGAGTTGCGCAGCAGATTGCGGCGCGTGCCGGCTGCGATCAGCCCCTTCCCTTCCAGATCGTCCATGGGCCTGGCGGCGGACGATAGAAACATATCCGCCGGAGCGCTTTGTTCAATCTGCGCGGCCAGGTTTCCCGATGAGCCGATGTTATTGCTGAATTCCACATTCGGGATGCGTTGCTGATACGCGCCCTCAACCTCTGCAATCGCATCCTGCAGGCTGGCTGCCGCGGATACTGTGAGCGTCACCCTGCCCACCGTGTGACACGCGCATATCGAAGCCGCCAGCGCAACCAGCGCCACACCACCGCAAAGACGCGATCGATTACTCTCCGGCCTGTGCTTTGCTCTCACGATTTCTCCAAATGAAATAGGCGCTGTTCGGATGATGAACGCAACTGGCTTGTCTCGTAAAAACTAACCGGGCCCGGAATCGTGCTTCCAGGCCCGGCAGGTTTGGCGGATCGGTCGTGTACCTATTTCGGTTGCGCCGCAGGGGCCGGCGTTTGCGCAGCAGGCGCCAGAGGCACATCGCCCTGTGGAGTTTCGGCCTGCTTGGGTTTCTTGGTCAGGCGAGTCTTCTCGCCGGTGGTGGTAACTTTCTTTTTCTTCTTGGCAGCCGTATCGCCGGCTAGGCCCAGCGGGCCGGCCTGTGTCTGGCGATCGGCAACCTCGGCTGCGTCGGGAGCCGGGGGCGTCAGCGCGTCCGGCTGCGGTCCCTTCGCCTTGGGCTGCCTGGACTGCTTGGGCTGCTTGGCGCGAGCGCTGTAGCGGGTCTTCTTCTCCGGTGCGGTGCTAGCAGCCTCCAATGGATTCACCGGCTCTTGCGCGGCACTTGCAATCTCAGGCGGCAGAGCGCCTGCATTCTCAACCTTTGTCTCCGGCGCGTTGGGCAGTGTCTTTGTAGGCGCCTGGCCGAAACGTATCTTTTCCTTCTTGCCGGGCTTCATAGCAGCTGCAGTGTCGGCGTTGGCGTTCTTCTTGGCTTTCTTCCCGGCCGGCGCCGGTGCTGGGGCCGGTGCTGCAACCGATTCAGGCGCCGGGGCAGCGGCGGTCTCATGCGATTTCTGCCGGAAGGCGCGCGGCGTCTCGCGGAAGCGGGTGCGCTCCACCTTCTTCTTCTTCTTGGGTGCGGGCGGCGTATAGGCGCTATAAACCGGCTTGGTCTGTTTGGGGCTCGCGCCGCTATCCGTAAAGCCTGGCTTGATGTCGACGTAGGCGTCCTCGCGCATCTTGGTCAGATACTCGCGCATGGCCGGCTCCATCCGGCTCATGTAAAAGGCTTGCTCCACTTCCTCCTGGACATCCTTATACGCCGGAGTACCGCCGGGGACGTGTTCAGTCACTTTGAGGATGACGTACCCCTGCTTGGTGCGAATCGGTTCGGTAAACTGGCCGGATTTCAGCGCGAATGTCTGATCTTCGAGCACCTTGGCCAGGCTGCCGCGTTTGAACTGGCCCAGATCGCCCCCCTCGGAGGCCGTTGGGCCGTCGCTGAAGGACTTTGCCAACTGGCTGAAGTCACCGCCGGCATGGAGCCTGGCCGCGATGTCGTCGGCTTTGGCCTTGGCCGCGGCCAGTTTTTCAGGATCATCGGGCTGTACGGCTCCCTTTTCGATAACGGAGGGGGCAGGCGCGCCGATAGATACAAGAATCTCGCTTAGGTGTACGCTCTCCTGCTGGGCGTACTCCTGCTTGTGCTGCTCAAAGTAGCGCTCCGCCTCGCCGGGGGTGAACTGAATCCTCTTGCCCACCTCCTGGCGCATCACCTGCTGGGTGATGATGCCGTTGCGAATATTGGCCTTGAAATCCTCGTACGAAACGCCCTGTTGCTTGGCCGCCTTCTCCAGGTCCTCAAGGGTCTCCAGATTGTATTGCTTACGAATCTCGTCCAGCCGCTTCACCAGATCGGTTTCGCCGTTGATGCCCAGTTCCTTGCCCTTGGAGAGCCACAACTGCTGGTCGACTAGGTTGCGCAGCAGGTCCTTGTGGGCGGCGGAGATCTCTTGCATCGAGGCGCCGTGCTGGCGTGCCTCGGCATCCAGCTCCTTCATCGCGCGGTCGTAGTCGGAGCGCGTAATGATCTGGTCGTTGACGCGGGCGACGATATCTTCGACCGTGTTGCCGCCGTAGGGGCTCTCGGGTGCGGCGGCGCGCGTTTGCGCCAGAGCGGAGGTTGCGAGCAGCGCCGTGCCAAAGACGAACGCCGCAGAAGTGCGAAGGATTCTTAGAGTCATAGGATCAGGACACGCAGGGGGGCGGTGGCGTCTGCCCCTTGTTGCATAGACGTCATTGTAAATGGCTGGGCAGCAGGAGTGCGATACGGGCGGCGAATCGGGGACCCGATAGGGGTTAGTAAGTAGGGACTAGGTGTGAGGTTTCAATAGGTTGTCCATTCGATCTAACCGAGAGAAGCTGGTTGTAACAAGCAATCAGTTTTTCCAGACTCAAAGCATCATCCCGGCCAAACGCCGCACGAGTTGCAGGGCATCTAGTGTGCGCTCCAAATTCGGGAGAACTTCCCCGCACAACAGTATGGAAAAACGCTCTTTACGCTAAAGCGTCTACTCGGCAGCGAAACGTAAACTCACTTGCCGTGCGCCCCGGCAGAACCCTGCACACGCAATCCCGCCAAGCTCTCCTACTCGGCTTGGCCTTCAACCTGTACCGCCTCTGGCTGCCTGTTCGCTGACTGCAGGCAGAGAGGATGTCAACAGTACCAACTCACTTCTGTATAATTCCCCAGACTTTCCAAGAGAGTTGCGGCTTTGCCTTTTAAGGGTGGGTGAATTGTCGAGAAACGGAATTCGGCGAGGCAGGCGGACGAGCTTCGGCTTATCCCCAGCGGATGTGCGTACGTTGCGCGCGCTCAAGACGCCGGCGCGCATCCAGAAGTTCATTGATGCGCTGACATACCAGTACGCTGATACGGCGTGGTCTCCGCAGCGCGTGCTGCGCGAGCGCAAGGGACACTGTCTGGAAGGGGCGCTGCTGGCCGCTGTCGCCCTGCGTGTCAACGGCTATCCGCCGCTGTTGATGGATCTGGAGGCCGTGCACGACGACGACCATGTGGTGGCCATCTACCGCGAATGCGGCCTGTGGGGAGGCATTGCCAAGTCGAACTTCGCTGGGCTGCGCTTCCGTGCGCCTGTCTACCGCACGCTGCGAGAGCTGGCGCTCAGCTACTTTGAGCACTACTACAACCTGCGCGGCGAACGCACGTTGCGTTCCTACTCGAGACCGCTGAACCTGGAGCGCTTGGACAGCTTGCACTGGATGACTTCCGAGGAAGATATTTGGTGCGTCCCGGAGCACCTCATCGCGACGAGGCACTACCCGCTCCTTCCCTTCAAGGTGGCGCGCGCACTGCCCCGGCTCGATCGCCGCAGCTTCGAAGCAGGAATGCACGGCTGGACGAAACACTGAAGAGAGTCGCCGGATGCACCTGGTCTCGCTTTTGGGACCTGGGAAGGCACGAACTCCCGGTAAACTTGAAATCGTGACCGATATCGAAGCCTTCATCCACCGCCTCCCCAAGGCCGAGTTGCATCTGCACCTCGAAGGCGCCATTATGCCGTCTACCCTGGTCGAACTGAGCGTCCGCCACGACGCCCGCCCTCTTACTCTGCCCGAAGCCGAAGCCCTCTACCGCTTCACCGACTTCACCGGCTTCCTAAATGCCTTCAAGGCAGTTACCGAGCGATTGATCCGTCCGGAAGACTACGAACTGGCCGCCTGGCGCATGATCGAGCG